>Ga0208879_1000020_pt1 | contig 164953 bp, 145 predicted proteins | sample Knorr_S15_td_Bot_FD_185605 | JGI IMG/M metagenome (GOLD analysis project Ga0208879, IMG submission 185605) | Marine microbial communities from Southern Atlantic Ocean transect - Knorr_S15_td_Bottom_ad_5009_LV_A (SPAdes) (version 2) | ecosystem: Environmental > Aquatic > Marine > Oceanic...
GACCAGGGGGATCAGGTGGAAATCAGAGACGGCGCGCACGCCGTTGACGGAGGGCTGAGTCTCCAGAGATCGTATTTAAAAGTGACTCTCGACCGTGATTGAGGACGTCTTCTATCCGCCACTTTTCTTGACTACGTGACCGCTTGAGGACAGGATTTTAATCAATCTGTCACGCTGGTCGCCCTGAATTTCGATCGTTCGTCCTTTGACGGTACCGCCTACACCGCACTGTGCTTTCAATCGACTGGCCAACGATTTCAGCGCATCACTGCTGCCTGGGAGTCCCGTGATTATGGTGACTCCTTTTCCACGACGGCCCTTGGTCTCACGTCCGACGCGGACAATTCCATCATTTGGATAAGAGGACATACTTTTTCCTGGCTACTGAATCTTTCGCTCGGTCGCTCTGCCGAAAATACGTTCGATTTCCCCGGCAGGAGTCCAGATGATCAGAACTCTGGCTGGAATATCGGCCGAAGGGACCTTGTGAATCACCTCATCGCCATTTCTTACAACTCCCACCATCCCGGGAGTAAGTAGAACAGTTTCTCCATTGACGGTGTGTTCCAGTTCTCCCGAAAGGACGTAAAATATTTCAATCGAAGTATGGGCATGGCCGCCAATATTTGTCCCTGGAGCAAATGAGTGCTCCGCGATTTCCAGTTCCTGGCCACCCAGATTGACTTCTTCCAGTAAGATTTTGAAACTCGATGCGCCTCCTGCAAATTCGAGAAATCGGGTGCCTTTACTTCCGATATCGTATGAAACCTCCTGCGCTGTAACTGCAGTTGCGGGAAGAAAAAGCGCCAGAACGACGACGCCAGACCCAAGTAGGCGAGTTACTGAGTTCATTGTTCTCTTGGTATTGGGGTGTAAGCTTCGTGGTCGTTCGCTGAGGCGTCAAACGATTTCGGAATGGTCAATAAGTGAACCAGCGACGACGGCTGCAAGCCATTTCGGATAGAATACCACTATCATGCTGGCGTCCCAGAAAGAATCCAGGCGCTTCCATTCAATGAGAACTCGGCACACCTCCAGTCGCATCATCGTCATGATGACACTGATTGCGGCGGGCGAGGCCATCTTTTTCTTGCCGTTCGTGGTAGCCAGAATCTTTCGACCCACCGTTCTCGACGTATTCGGTCTCACAAATCTGCAACTGGGCACAGCTTTTTCTCTGTACGGGATTGTCGCGATGTTATCCTACTTCGCCGGGGGCCCGCTCGCCGATCGCTATTCGGCGCGCAGGCTGATGACGAGTGCACTCGTCGCTACCTCTGCGGGAGGATTCATCTATGCAGCCTCGCCGTCGCTCGGCGTTCTGACCCTGCTTTACGGCTTTTGGGGAATGACGACGATTCTACTTTTCTGGGCGGCTCTCATCCGCGCGACTCGGGAGTGGGGGGGCGATGCCACTCAAGGCCGAGCCTTCGGATTTCTGGACGGCGGTCGTGGGTTATTCGCCGCGATACTGGCCTCTCTTTCGGTGGTTGTATTGGCCTCGCTGTTGCCGGCCGATGTTGCTTCGGCGACACTTGGGGAACGTACGGCAGCGCTGAACCGGATTATCTGGCTTTTCACGGCGTTGGTTTTAGGAGTCGCCGCTCTGGTGTGGTTCATCGTCCCCGAGCCTCAACTCGAGCAGGGGGATCGTTCGGATACCACTACCAGCTTCACGCTCAAGGGCATGCGGAAGGTCGTGAGCATGCGGAAGGTGTGGCTGCAGGCAATTATTGTGATCTGTGCCTACGTCGGCTACAAGAGCACCGATGATTTCTCCCTCTTCGCGAGCGATGCCTTTGGATACGACGATGTGGCTGCAGCTCGGATTGGAACGATTTCATTCTGGATTCGGCCCTTTGCGGCTATGGGCGCGGGGCTGCTCGCAGATCGTGTCAGTTCGTCACGTGTGATAGTCATCAGTTTTGGCATACTGATCGTGGGGAGTCTGGCGATCTCAATGGGCGTTCTAGAGCCCGGAATCCCTTGGATGTTCGTTGCAATTGTCGCCGGAACAAGCGTCGGAATCTATGCCCTGCGGGGTATCTACTTCGCCCTGTTTGAAGAGGCGCACGTTCCATGGAAAATCACGGGCAGCGCGGTCGGCCTGGTCTCAGTAATCGGCTACACTCCTGACATTTTCTTCGGTCCCCTGATGGGATATTTGATCGATCGATCTCCAGGTGCCCTTGGGCATCAACACGTATTCGGCGTCGTTGCTGCCTTCGCAATTGTTGGACTGGTGACAACACTGGTTTTTCGGAGAATTGGTCGCTGAGGCCAATCTGACTGCTTTACAATTCCTACAATCTCGTCATACTTCTGTGACATTCGAGGCGATAGGTCTGGGTTTATTGGAGCTTGGGCTGAACTCGCGGGAGACTTGGCTCTCCATGTTGACTAAATATCGAAGGTTATGCTATTCAGGAAGACTTCTACAGAAGCCGAACATTTTTGCACGACCACCAGGAATCAAAAAGAACTACGCTTTCCGTTCGGGCGGAACAGCTATCTGCGCGACTCGATTCCGACTGATGAAGCCATTTTTTTTGTCTTAAATCTCCCTTTACCAGGCGAGTTGATGTACATCCGGCCCGGCGAGAGCATTATCACGCCCGTCGATGACTGCTGCAACGATATGGGCGACTCGATTTACGAGCCTTTCGTGTTTGGAGATTCGCTCTATTATTTGGTTTATAATCGCAACTTGGGAAATGAGATGTGGCGTACGTCCATCGACGGAAGAGTGACCGAGCAGTTGAGTATGGACGCTTCGGGTTGGCGGCAGATTTTTGGACGTACGCGCGACACATTCATCTTCCTGAAACGCTCCGATGAAGTGCGTTACGCCCTGTACAGTTGGTCCCCATCGACTGGAGAGGTGTTTCTGAGAAATTTGACCTCGGAAAACGAGGGCCTGGATACAGCGAGAATCGGGACCATCGGAGATAAAATCATTATTTTTTCAGCCTCCTGGAACGATCCTCGCCAGTTGATAAGCACCGATGGCACGAAGGAAGGAACACGAATAATCCAGTCCTCCCAAGAATGGATTTACCCAGACTACATGGCATCCCTGGACGACCTCATGGTTTTCTCGATGCGAAGCGCTGAACTGGGTGATGAATTGTGGAGAACCGACGGGACAAAGGACGGCACTTTCCTTGTCAAGGATATTTATCCCGGTTCGATGTCGAGTGATCCTGAGAGATTTCGCCTCATCGACAATGAGATTTATTTCCGTGCCGATGACGGAATTCATGGAGTAGAGCTATGGAAGTCGGACGGCACATCGGAGGGAACGATGTTGGCTGCAGACTTATTTGAGGGCCCCGGCGGTAGTTTCCCCGCATATGCCACGCTGAGCGACAATGGTGTGATCGTTTCGGCCGCTACCGACCAGGGTGGATCTCAACTCAGTCTGATTGATCCGACGAGTGGCGGTGATCCGCAAACACTATTCGTGAACTCCGGAACTTCAGATTCGCGTGTCCGAGATATTGTATCAACACCAGGTGCCGTCTTCTTTGAGGCAAACGACAGCATCGCTGGTCGCGAATTATGGAGGTCAAATGGGACCTCGGGTGGAACCGAGCTCATTTCGGACGCAAGGGAGGGTTCGGCGCACTCGGATACGGACTATCTCGGGGAAGTTGGACCAAATCACGTTTGGATTCAGAATGAAAGCATTATTTACTTCAACACCACGCTCGATAACTGGTCCGAGTTCGCTACTGCAGGAGAGGTCGTGGAGGACGTTACCAATTCAGTTGCGAGCGGAGATGACATTCTGGTTGCTCTCCGCACGGAGCAGGCTGGCAACTCATTCTGGTCCGTCGATATATCTGCTGAACGTATGTCGTTGGTCTGGGGGCCGGGAGAGTCCACGTCCAACATTCAGGTTATCGGGAAAACCCGCGATGCCTGGATTGTACTCGTGGATGGAAATGTATTTCCGCTGACTGATTTCGGTCCGGGAGAGCGACTTTTTGGGCGATCGCTACTCCTTACCCCCTACCTCAGCGCGCATCTCGGCGAGAAGCTGTTGTTCACCGATGGCCAGCATTTTCTGGCGACTGACGGGACGGCAGGTGGCACAGCCACGATCGCGAACATGCCGTCCTTTGGATCGGCGCCGCACGTCATTGGTGACATAGCAATATTTGCCGGAAGGCAGGGAGAGATTGGGCGAGAATTGTTTACCACAGACGGCACGCCACAGGGTACCCGTGTACTCACGGACCTGTTCATCGGTAGAGACGGGAGTGATCCGCTGGATCTGTTGAGCCACAACGGCCTGGTCTTCTTTACGGCGCTCAATTCGGCGAGGAAGCGAGTACTCTGGGTGACTGATGGGACTGCGAGCGGAACACTCACCCTATGGTCGGATTTCGGCTGGGCTGAAAATCACGAGCTTGACCTGGAGCTTCTGGCGACATTCGAGAACAAGATCATTTATTCTATCAATCACGAAGCATACGGTCGTGAGTTCTGGATGTCGGATGGAACCCCGCAAGGCACGCTCTTGCTAGCCGATATTCTTCCAGGAAACGTGGGCTCGAACCCCGACCCCGGCGGAAACACAGATGACTTCGTGTTTTTTTCAGCCTCTACTCCGGAGTATGGGCGAGAGCTGTGGCAGATCAGGGGAGACTTTCTGATTACCAGTACAGCAACGATTGGCCTTCCCGAACAGGCGTTCAGTTTGAGCTCTGTTTATCCGAATCCGTTTGTCTCTAATGCTCGGCTCACGCTAACACCGATTTTTTCCGAACACGTTGACGCGTCGCTCTTCGACGTTCTTGGACGTAAGATTGCCACCCTCTTCGAGGGATGGGTTACGGCCGGCGATACCCAAGATCTAATAGTAGATGGCTCACAGCTGGCCGATGGTATGTATATCATCCGCGTTTCAAGTCAGAGCAGCTCCGCCACCCGTCTCGTCTCGCATATCAGATAGGACTCTACCGACAGTTCCTATCTTCAGCGCCGTACTGGGGTTATTCAACATTCCCCGCCACTGTTGTGAGATTCCACCGAGCCGAGGTTTACTATGAGAGCAGCGTTCACGATTCTACGGACAGGAGTACTCCTCCTTGTACTTGGATCCACATTAATCCCAATCTCCGGCATGGCGCAGAACAAGCCCAGAGCACGCGATCTGGGTGTTCCTTTCGAAGGGACCCCCGGACCACTCAACGCGATCACCGATGTGGATGGTGTCGAAGTCGGCCATACCACGCTGATTTCGGGAGACGGTCCTCTCGTCGTCGGAAAAGGACCCATCCGAACCGGAGTGACGGCAATCCTCCCGAGGGGAAAGAGTTACGATCAGGTGTTTGCAGGCTGGTACTCGCTCAATGGTAATGGTGAAATGACGGGTACCACCTGGGTGGAGGAATCCGGAATGTTGGGCGGGCCGGTAATGATCACCAACACACATAGCGTGGGCGTCGTTCGAGATGCGGCGGTGGAATGGTTGGTCACAGAGCCAATCAGCAGCGGTGTTTCCTGGGCATTGCCCGTTGTGGCGGAGACCTATGACGGCTTTCTGAACGACATCAATGGCTTTCATGTCACGAAGGAGCATGCTCTTGCAGCGCTGAACGGAGCCTCGACGGGGTCGGTCACCGAAGGAGCTGTCGGGGGCGGCACCGGCATGATCTGCCACGGTTTTAAATGCGGCATTGGCACGGCCTCACGCGTGATTAGCCAGAGTGCGGGGGATTTCACAGTGGGCGTTCTGGTTCAGGCAAACTACGGGGGAAGAAGAGGGCTGACAATCGCGGGAGTTCCAGTCGGCCGCGAAATCACAGATCTCCTGCCAGCCAGGCCCAGTGCTGAGCGAGACGGTTCGATAATCGTGGTCGTAGCAACGGACGCCCCCTTGATGCCTCACCAGTTGAAGCGCCTCGCAAGGCGAGTGCCGCTGGGGATCGGCCGAATGGGTGGCCTCGGGACCAACGGATCGGGAGATATTTTTATCACGTTCTCCACAGCCAATGAAGACGCAGACGAAGGCGGGAATATCGCAGAGGTTAAGATGCTTCCGAATGCCAGCATGGACCCACTGATTGAGGCCACCGTGCAGGCTGTCGAGGAAGCCATTGTTAACGCCTTGGTAGCTGGTGAAACAATGACCGGAATTGATGGCCACACGGTTTACGGCATTCCGCACGACCGTCTTAGAGACGTGCTGAGGAAATACAACCGACTGGTAGAATAGCTGGCTATGAACTCAGAACGTCGATCAGAATCGCTCATTACTGACGAAGGATTAGTTCGCGTGATGGGCACGCGAGAACTCAGCCTCAGTATTGTAAATATGATTGTCGGTGCGGGCATCTTTGTCCTGCCCGGCCTGATTGCGGCCTTGCTCGGGCCAGCTGCGATCATTGCGTATCTCGTCTGTTCGGTTGTGATTGCCCTCGTTTTTCTCTGTTTTGCGGAGGCCGGAAGCCGAGTAACACGCACCGGCGGGGTTTACGCATACGTTGAAGATGCTTTTGGTCCTTTCGCAGGATTTTTGGCATCTATCCTCTTATGGTTCGGATGGGGGATCTTGTCCAACGCAGCTGTAGCCATTGCGCTGACCGAGTTGCTGGCTATTGCGTTCCCATTCTTCGATGCGACGCTGCCGAAAATTCTCTTTCTGGTGATTCTCTTCAGTGGACTTGCGCTCGTCAACATCAGGGGAGTACGGTCGGGCGTACGAATTGCGGTGTTCAACACCTACGCGAAGCTAATTCCTTTGATTGGATTGGTGGTTCTGGGTGCCTTTTCCATGCAGTGGGAAAATGTCGCGATCACAGAAATGCCATCACTGTCAGCCATTGGCGCCGGGACACTCATGCTTGTCTTCGCCTTTGGCGGAGCCGAGGTGGCACTGAACGCCAGCGGCGAGATTAAGAATCCATCCCGCACCGTACCCCTTGGACTGTTCTACGGTATTGGTATCGTCTTCATTCTCTATGTCGCCATTCAGACTGTGGCACAAGGAGTACTTGGCCCCGACCTGGCGCTGAATCTCGAGGCTCCTCTGGTAGCCACCGCAGAGCGGGCATTCGGTCCCTGGGGAAGAACAATTTTGTTGATCGGCGCAGGTATATCCATTTTCGGCGTTACCAGCGGCCACGTTCTGAATCATCCGAGAGCCGTATTTGCCGCGGCCAGAGACGGTCTCCTGCCTGAAAAGCTTGCCCTGGTGCACCCCCGCTTCAAAACACCCTACATTTCTATCATCTTTTGCGCAATTCTTGCGTGCTTGATCGCAATGACGGGCGCCTTCAAAATGCTGGCCGTAGTGTCGAGTGGCTCGCTACTGCTGCTCTACTTGGGTTGCAGCCTGGCCGTCCTGAAGCTGCGAAAAATGGATACGAAACCGGGTACCCCCGTCTTTGTCTTGCCAGGGGGTCCGTTGATACCGGTTGCCAGTTCTCTCGTCATTGTGTGGCTTCTTTCGAACATGACGCAGGCCGAAGCTTTGGGACTCGGCGCGCTGATGGTCGTTTCGGCTGTCGCTTATTTTGTGTTTTGCCATCGGAGGTAGCGCAATGGCCCCGTAGGTTGGCGCCGCACTAGGCGAATTGATCCGACCGGTTGGTTGAATTCCACGCCCGGACTTACCGCAAAAGCGTGAATCTTTTTGTAGTCATATAATCTCCGCCCGAATTTACTTCTGAGACTGCATGGAGCCGGTAGAGGTAGACGCCGCTGGCAAGACCCTGGGCGTTAAAGGTCACCTCATGGGTACCCGCTGACCGGGACTGCTGCTCGATTACGTTGCGCACGAGTCTTCCCGTCATGTCGAACACAGAAATGGAAACGCTGCTGGTAGTCGGAAGCGAATACGTGATCGTGGTCGAGGGATTGAACGGATTGGGGTAATTCTGCTCGAGCCTGAAGTCTGTTGGAAGAAGCGCGACCTCATCTTCGATATCGGTCGCACCCGAAGGCTGCCCGATGAAAATGCCCCGACCGTGTGTACCCGCAGCAACGCTTCCATCGGATGTTCTGCTCAGAACGTGAACAACAACAGCGTTTCCGAGCGTCGAGGCGCCTTCAGGAGACCATGCTGTTGATCCGCCACTGAGGGTTTCTGTCTGGTACAGTCCAGTACTGGTACCCACGATATATGTGGTGATGCCGTCGAACGGAAGAATCGTAGCCGAGCGTACCGACGGACCAGGATTATTGTCATCCCCTTCGAGATCTCCTTCAACGCCTGTCCAGGTCACACCGGCATCTACGGAGTGATAGATACCCATAATGCCGAAATTGGACAGCACGACAAGGATTTCATCTCCATTTTCTGGATTGATTGCGATATGATTGATAAAGGCAGATTCAGGGACACCAGGAAGGGTTAGTTCGACATATCCTCCGGTTGCGGAATTAGAATTATCCATCCGCATGACCTTGGGGGTGCCACCAAACGTGGAGAGACCGACGTACAGTCTGTGTGTCGGGGAAGCCGTAGATACCGAAAGAGCGGTGATCTCATATCCCAATACACCGAACGGATCCAGTTTTAGCCAGTTTGGCTCAACATCTCCTATCACATCCATCGCGTCGTTGCGAAAAAGTTCGTCTCCTCCCGGATAGAACAGATACCCTTCATCGCTTGGATCTACGGCGAAGGGATTGATGAATCTCTGGTTTTGAGCATCAGCGGGAGTTACAACTGACGCGTTTTCTTCCGTCAATTGCCCTTCGGAATCAATGAAGTAGCGAATCAAATTGCCGCCTTGGCTCGACACAAACAGGTTATTCACTCCGAGGTACGAATACGCACCATCTCCGCCGGTCACATCCTGTGCCAAGCCTGCATCGCCTCCATCGAATTCAAAGAACGGGGAACCATTATCCTGAGCGCCACCACCCGTAATGTTTCGGGAAGCATCGGCCGAAAGTGCGATGTGGTAAAACTGAGTGACATTGTAGCCGCGGTTCATATCAACCCAGGGTTGATTGCTGGCCGTGATCAAGGTGACGTCATCGAGGCGCGTGAGTCCACCGTCATTTCCCGTCCAAAGAACATTTGGATTTGTTGGGTCAAATGCAAAGCTGTGTTGATCGGGGGCGTGATTAGGATAATCCCCGAAACTATCAGAATTAAGAGCGTCGTAGCCCCCAATCCAGTGGCGCGGGGGATCGGTAACGGGTGTGGCAAATCCGTCAAACGAACGATATAGATTGGTCCCGCCGATGATTACGAAGTTCTCGTCATCCGGCTTCACACCGAGGAGCATGTTGTAGGATCCCTGCGTGTCCAGATGGCCGGTTTCACCAGTGGGTGGAGGCAGATTCGCCGATCGATCTTCTGATAATTGTGTAGAAATCGTCAGCTTGTGAAACCGAGAGTCTTCTGTGCTTCCAGACCCGTTACCTGTGAAAGTCAGGATATATGCGACGTCGGAATTGGAGGGTGCAAAAGCAACCACGCTACGCAAGTGCTCCGTCGGGAAGGATGCATCCGTAACGTCTACCCAGTTCAAGCCATCATCGGTAGAGACGTAAACTCCCGGACCATCGTCTGGCGTTCCGCCAAGGGATGTTGCAGAGAGCGTCGCCAGAAGGGTTCCATTCGATGCGACGGCAATATCTGACCACTGGTGGGCATTCACCGCACCCAAAATCACAGAAAAACTTGAGCCTCCATCTGTGGAGCGCAATATCCCGTCACCATTCACGGCCACATAGACGGTTCCAGTGACTGGATGGACAATGACCCGGGAAGCAAAATCGAATGCCGAATCGAAAGCGGTTATGTCACCCGCGTCCTGTATTCGAAACCACGTGTCACCATTGTCGATGGACTTGTACATTCCAGATCCGAAATAGGAAGCACCTGTTCCGGTTGTCGAATTTCCCACATACTCACCGGAGACGTAGTACCAGGTGTTCGTCTGTCCAGAGCGCGTGTCCTGCGCCAACGACGTCACTCTCAAGTGCTGTGTCTGGTCGCTCCTGATCGTCCAAGTTTGGCCCGAATCCGTAGATTTCCATATTCCACCCGAAACCGCACCAGCGATGAGGGTGCCACTGTCTGTCACATCAATGGCGAGAGTGCGTGTTCGTCCTCCAATATTTGTCGGACCGACCTCTGTCCAATCAAAAGGGATGCGGGATCCTGATTTTGGGAGCAAACTCGCACGACTGGCGTGGTCAGAGGCAAAATCGATCTCTCGCTCGCGAATATTTTTGGGAATCCTGTTGGTGGAAGGGAAGGATCGAGAAGCATCTGAAAGAAGTACTCTTCGCGCCCTTTGATGCGCGCTTCCTTCGAAAGGCGAGCCGTTTCGAGAGGAGTAAACGTCGCAATGTCAGCTGAGCTGTTACTCTCCGGAGACAGACTGAGCCACGCGCCCACTAGAACACCGGCAGACAGCAGTGCAATGGCAACTTTGATTTTCATGCTCATGACGTGTTTAAGAATCTGAGGGGGTAAGAACTACGGCGGTCCAGGCAGGCGTGGTGGCGCCTTCGCGAAGCGTTAGGTGCGTAGTGTAGCGGATACATTGCCACCATCTAGGCCTATGCTTGCCGCAGAATCCAGACTTTGCGGCACCAAAACGATGAGCTCCCGTCCTACGATCAATGAGGGTGTTGCCGAGCCGGACGAAATCAGCTCTGTGATGGAAAACGTACACACAAACGCGTTTTCGCTCTCGGTATATGCCGAAACTATCGCGTTCACAGTCGCAGTGCCGGGTGCAGGGGCTGGATCAGGAACGGGTATTGTAACTTCACTCTCTGCTGGTTCGGACTCCCCGGGCGGATCAGTATTTTTTGGTGAGCATCCGAATACGCAAACGGCAATAAGCAGCGGCAGATAGGATGAGCCTGGGAAGCCGCGACGGGAGTATTTCTTCATGATCATCTTCTTACTAATGGGGCCTTCTGGATAACAACTTCACTGCGCCAAAAAGTATTCCTGGTGCCGGAATTCAGGGGGCGCTCTAGCCGTCATATAGCACATGAACGCCCGCCGATATTACTATGGGAACCGACGAGGATAAAACCACAAGTCCAATGATGCAATTCAGGTCTTCAATTTCAATCTGCTACTCGGCATCGACCCTGTTTTTCGCAATGTGTATTGCGCTGACCTTCACATCCTGTGCGCCCCCGGTTCGGCCGCCGAACATCATCTACATCCTGGCCGATGACCTGGGCTCGGGTGATCTGAGTTTCGGAAATCCCAGTGCCAGCGTGCAGACGCCAAACATCGACAGGCTGGCAGAAGAGGGTATGCGTTTTACGGATGCGCATTCTCCGTCCGCCGTCTGTACACCTACCCGCTATGGAATTTTGACGGGTCGGTACGCGTGGAGATCGCGGCTGAAGTCTGGCGTGTTGGTGGGTGTCGATTCGGTACTGATCGAGCCCGATCGTAAGACAGTGGGTCATCTTCTACAGGAAAATGGCTATCACACCGCCGTGATTGGAAAGTGGCACCTGGGTCTGGATTGGTCAAAAAAAGCACCTTCTAAAGCACTTTTCGAGGGAGGCAACAAGTGGGCGACCACCAGAACCAACATCGATTACTCGCGCAGTGTCACGAAGGGAGCTCGCGAAGCTGGATTCGATTACTCGTTCGTCATCCCTTCCTCGCTAGATATCATGCCCTACTACTATCTCGAGAACAACGAGCCAGTAGATGGAGAAGATGGATTTACGGAAGGAAAGCAACAGTCAGACCATGGGAGAGGAATTTTCTGGCGAGCGGGGGAGATGTCGCCGAGCTTTGTTCACGAGGATGTGCTGGCCACGTTCACTGAGAAGGCCGTCAGTTATATCACCTCTCGGTCCGAGAGCAGGCAGCCCTTCTTTTTATACCTCCCGTTGAGCGCACCACACACTCCATGGCTGCCGACGGACTCCCTGAACGGTAGCTCAAATGCTGGTACGTACGGTGACTTCGTACAGCTGGTTGACCGATCAGTTGGTCAGATACTGGCCATAGTAGATGAGTTGGAAATGGCCGACAACACCATTGTGATCATGACGAGCGACAATGGTGCTGACTGGAATGAGCAAGACAAAGAAAACTTCGATCACCTCGCCAACGGCGAACTCCGCGGACGCAAAGCAGACATCTGGGAGGCGGGCCACAGAATTCCGTTTGTTGCGCGCTGGCCGGGAAAAATTCCATTCGGTAGCCGGAGTGATGCACTGGTATCTCTAACGGATTTGATGGCAACACTGGCGAATCTGTTGAACGCGGATCTCGATGAAAACATGGGAGAGGACAGCATGGATATGCTTCCGATCTTACTGGGTGAACCCACCGCTTCGTCGGATAGAAAGGCGATCGTTCACCACTCTCTTGGCGGGATGTTTGCCATAAGAAGAGGAGACTGGAAACTGATTCTCGGGAGAGGATCGGGGGGATTTACAGCTCCGAGGCGCTATTCGCCTGAACCAGGAGAACCAACGGGACAGCTCTACGACCTTGTCAGCGATCCTTCCGAGACAACAAATCTGTATCTGGAACGGGGAGACCTGGTTGCAGAGCTGACTGAACTACTGGATGAGTACGTGATAAGTGGCCGAAGCAATCGCACGGAGACCGCGGCGCAGAACTAACGCAATTCATCGTCACTATTGGACATGCACTATCGGACATGAACGGGCCGGGCGAGGTCTCATTTTCATGATCTCCAGTCCGTAGATTTTACATCTTCCTCCCACCACTCGCGATCACTGCAACGCTTTTCCATGACACTATTATTCAAGTCATCCCTCGTGTTGGGATTCACCCTCCTTTGCACCGATGTGGTGCTCTCCCAGGAGAGGACCTTCACAGAGCGGCCTCAAGTGCTGCTGGGCTTGCGCACTGACCGGTCTCCCTTTATCGCATTTGTCGATATCGACGGGGATGGCGATCTGGATGCTCTTGTCGCGAGTGGCCGTCATTGGCCGCAGCAAAACGCGGTGTTCATTAATAACGGCTCAGGCAGGTTCATGATGCGGTATCCGCTCGGGTTAGATTCTCGCACCAGCTATTCTATTCCGAGCGCCGACCTGGATGGCGATGGCGATCTTGATGTCATTGTCGCCAACGATCTGACCCACAACATCATTTACGAGAATGATGGTCATGGTCGATTTTCCATGTCAGGCACACTGGGCCCGGAGGTAGAGTCCACTCGCAGTGTCACGTTGGCCGATCTGGATGGCGATGGAGACATTGATGCCATCGTTACGAATCGGGGAATGGAGAACGGAATTTATCTGAATGAGGGCGATGGGAGTTTTGGTCCTAAACGATCGTTTGGTACCAGCGACGATTCAACGATTTCTCTCGCCGTGGCCGACATCAATGAAGATGGACTACCTGATCTGGTGCTTGCAAATAGAGACGGACAGGCCAATTTCGTCTACTTGAATGATGCCGCCCTCAGTTTTGACACCGCTCTTCCGTATGGAACCGGGAGCGATGAGACACGCGCTGTCGCAGCTGCTGATATGAACTCAGACGGCCATCTGGACCTGGTTACAGCCAATATTGGGGAGGCCAATGGGATTTATTTTGGAGACGGGACGGGCAGATTCGATGAGGGTGTGGCATTCGGCGCCGATGACGGACTTTCCTACGATCTTGAAGTCGTGGACCTTGACAACGATGGAGACCTGGACATTGTTATTGGCAACGTACGATCACAAAATGTTGCTTTCTTCAATGATGGAACGGGCATCAACTTCGAGGAAGTACGATTCGGATCGCCAGAGGATATCACCTACGGAGTGGGAGTGGGTGATGTAAATGGGGATGGCTTTCCAGACATCGGTGTCGCGAATTCCGACGGTCTGAATGGCATACACATCAGCCAACCTTCGCGGGATCAGTGACGACCGGGCGGTGATCGATAGGAGCTTAGGGTTGCTCCTCGGTGACAGGCACGTAGGGCCCCCCGTATTCGGTCTGGAGTTCGTCCGTTCGCGCCCTCAATTGATCCAAGATCTCCAAGAAATCAGCGTCGTCGACCAGATTTACTGTTTCCATTGGGTCTTCGAAAAGGTCGTAGAGCTCCTCGTACACCGGCGTTTGCTCAAAATATCTCGCGTACTTGTAGCGTTCTCCCCTGACACCCTCGTGCTTCGGAATCTCGGGATGATCGAAGAGGTGCTCGACAAAAAAATCGGTTCTCCAATCGGCGGGTGATGCTCCTGCGAGGATGGGCACCAGGCTTTCTCCCTGCATCGAAGTCGGAATCTCGACACCGGCCATATCGAGAAGTGTTGGCGCGATATCGACATTCAAGGCGCTCTGAGTTGGAATCGATCCCCGTTGTTGAACTCCGACGCGAGGATCGAAGACCACGAGCGGCACACGTATGGAAAGCTCATAGGGGAGCCATTTCCCCGCGTAGCCGCGCTCGCCCAGAAAATAGCCGTTGTCTCCCATCAAGATGATGACCGTATTGTCGGCCAGCTCCAGCGATTCAAGCTCTTCCATGACGCGCCCGATGGCAGCGTCGACTCCGCTGATCATCCGGAGGTGTCCTTTTGTCATTTGCTGCCTTTTTTCAGGCGTGTCGAAACGCCAGTACCAGCGGACTCTATTCAGCGAAGCCTCCTTCAGAAACTCAGGTAGTGCGTCAAAGAACTCTGGCTCGGAGAGGGGAGGGTCAGGAATGACGGTGTTCGAATACAACTCGTTCATCGCCTCGGGCCAGATAAACTGGCGCTCGTCACTATCGTCGGCGTGCGGGGCGTTAAAACTCAATGTGAGAGCGAAGGGGCTGGCGTGATCGGTTGATCGCAGAAACTCAATCGCTCTGTCTGTGGTGATGTCCGTCACGTGGCGGATCGAGCCGTCCTCCTGCTCCCTGAGGTAGGGTGCCGCCCGGAAGGTTTCGTAGACGTCAAACATCCCATCCGTAGCTCCATCCTCCGTCCTGACACCAAATTTTCCGATATGCCCTGTACGATAACCGGCCTCTCGGAGCAGGACGGGATAACTTTTCTCGATAAACCGGTCTGCGAGTGGCGGTGTAGCAAATGTGAACTGATGAGTTCGTTCTACGAGTCCTGTCAGCAGACTGGCGCGGCTGGCGGCGCAAATCGGGGTTGTTACGAACGCGTTTTCGAATCGGACACCCTCCATTGCCAGTCTATCCATATGCGGGGTTTCAAGCATTGGATTGACGACGCCCATCATGTCGAATCGCTGATCATCGGTTATGATGAACAGCAGATTTGGTCGTTCTACCGTACTCGCCTGCCGTTCCTGCGCGGAACAGCTTATAAAAAGCAGAGCGAGTAATAGCACCAGATTTTTTCTCATGGACGTTCTATTGTTAGCGCAGCCATAAATATAGGATCGCCATGACCGCGATCAGGCCCAGTGATATACTTCTCGGATCCGACATACCAGTAAGTTTTGACCCAAAAAGCGCTCTCATCGGCGGCTCCCAATGGATAGCATCGAGTTGCTCCTGTTTTGGAGGAGGTGTGGCAAGACTCGTAACAACAAATACGATGGAGCAGAGGCAGAAGAGCCACCAGCCAACCTGCATGAACGGAATGCCCCACACGTCCGCTACAAGTCGGGTATCGCCGAAGGCGGGTAGATCCACAAGAAAATAGACGACGCCAATGGTAAGCCCGAAAATGAATGTCGTTACTGCCGCCTCTTTGGTCCCGCGTTTCCAAAAAACTCCAAACAGGAAGACACATGTGATCGCAGGAGCGAACATCATCGGGATTTTATTGACGGCCTCGAAAATGCTGGCAAACTTGCCGGCGTAAGGTGACCATAACATTGCGAGAACAATAACGACTCCCGCCGTGATTCTTCCGATTGTTACCAGTGCCCGATCACTTGTCTCGGGACGCATTTTCTTGACGATATCTTCCGCGACCACTGTTGCCGTGCTGTTAAGTGCCGACTCGACCGTACTCATGACAGCAGCCAGTAGACCGGCTGCAAGAAGACCTTTTACTCCAGCTGGCAAAAGCTCCTGTATCATGACCAGCAACGTGTCGTTTGGCTGCTCGATCAGGTCTTGAAAGAGGACATATCCGAGCACACCGGGGAGCACCATGAAGAAAAGCGGCAGGATCTTAAGGCCACCGGCAAATAGTGCCCCCAACTGGCCGTCGCGCAGGCTTCGGGCACCCAACGTTTTTTGGACGATGGTCTGGTCCGTACACCAATACCAGATTCCGAGAATGGGGTATCCCAGAAGGACCGACACCCAGGAGTATTCGTTCAGTCTACCCGTTTCCGGATTTCGGAATGAATGCAGCATGCTCAGCTGATCTCCCTTGACGGCGGCCTGTAGATCAGCCAGGGAATGGATGCCCTTGTCAGGAAGAGCAAGGATCGCGAAGATCGTGAGTGCGACTGCGCCGGAAAGAAGAAGCACAGCCTGGATGGCATCCGTAACTACGATCGCTCGCAGGCCACCGATAATCGTGTACGTAGCAGCCACGAGTGCAATTACGATCACCGACCAGACTACAGGAATTCCGAAAAAGTACAGGAATACCATCGCCCCGGCATAGATGCTGATGCCAATATGAATCAGCATCGCGGACACGACCGTGATCAGAGCCATGATCAATCTTGGCGTCGGACTGTATCTCTTTTCAAGAAATTCCGGAAGCGTGCTGATGTTACTTCGCAGGTAAAACGGCACAAAGATCAAGCCCAGGATGATCAGCGTGAATGTGGCCATCCACTCAAAATTGCCTACGACGAATCCAATCCGATACCCATCGGCCGCCAGACCAACGAGGTGGATCGTTGAAATATTTGCCGTAAAGAGAGCGGCCCCGATAATGGGCCAACGAAGAGATTTTCCAGCGAGAAAGAACTCTTTACTCGAGGTGTTCTTTCGATACCCGACAAATATCCCGATGGCCATGATGCCCACCATGTAAACGATCACAATGGTGATATCAAGAGTCGTCATGAATACTGTCCTCTCGGTGGATTAGTTAGCGTCGGAAGCAATCCTGGATGAGCTGAAGCATTTCTTCCTCAGATGCGATCCGAGGATTGTTCATATAGTCCGGAAGCACCCTGCACTGCTGAGCCAGGGCTCGTAACTCTTCTTCAGGAACACGCTTTTCCTCCAAACCCATCCATAATCCGATATCTCGGAGAAATTGGTCCAGTTCATCACATGAGCGCTGCGCAGCGGCCAGATCGTCAACACTTTCAAGTTCGGGATTAAACAGCCTTCCCAGTCTGGCGAAAGGACCCACCGCCGAAGCGTATGTGAACCGCGTAAAAGCCGGATAGTTGAGCGCGAGGGCTTCACCGTGCGCGATGTGAGGGTACATGCCCCCGATCGCCATACCAATGCCGTGGGGCAGCGTGACACCCACGGTCGCTATGCAGATTCCGGCGAGAGTGTCGGCGTGGGCAAGCGCTGTTCGCGCCTCGATATCGGCTCCGTCTTTGAGTGCGGCAGGTAAGTGTGTGGCAACCAACGCTATTGCCTCCCATGCCATTGACACAATTTCTACAGAAGTGTTAACGTGAATAGCGCTCTCAAACGCATGGGTGAACGTGTCGAAGCCCGTACAGGCGGTTACGTGCCGAGGCACGCTCAACATCAGTTCAGGATCGACTATTGCTACCCGAGGAAACAGTAGCGAATTGTAGAGCGCGGATTTGTCCCGTGTCTCAGTATGCGTCACCACGGAGACCTGCGTGACCTGCGAACCGGTGCCGGATGTTGTCGAAACTGCGACAACGGGTAAGGTCTTTTCGGTTGGCGCCACATCCCGGTAGAAGAGGTAATCCCAACAACTACCATCATGAGTGGCCTCAACAGCTATTGCCTTCGCAGCATCCATGCTGGAGCCCCCACCCACACCCAGAATGACGTCGGCGCGGTGCTCGACGGCCATTTGCGCACCCGCACTCATGGTATCTGTGGTGGGATTGGGAATGACTCCATCGAAATGAGCGACGGCGACTCCCGCGCTTTCGAGGTAGCCGGTGAGTCGGTCGAGATACGACTTCGTCGACCCAGTTTTTGGACCAGTGACGAGAAGGCATCGACTACCGAATCTGGCGACCGTTTTTCCTACAGTTGTCAGTGTACCGGAGCCAAATACTACTTCTGTCGGAACGTGATTCCCGAAATCCGGGGTGGATGGGCTTGTTGTCATGCTACGTTGTTAGGTGGGCGGGCTGATGTTACGGCATTTCGGGCATACCTCCCTCCTGGGTACACACATAAGCAGCCAACCAGTTTGCCTGCGCTGCGATCGAATCCAGCGGCTCCTCTCTTAATAAACCCATCGTGAGAACTGCTGAAAAACAGTCGCCGGCTCCCACGGTATCCAGAATCCGTTCCTGCGAAAACCCGTCGTGTCGGATCGTTTGTTCATCTGTTCGAATAATGCATCCGCGCTCAGCCTGCGTGACAGCGATTGCGTTCAACGAATACCTAGTCGCAAGCTGATCCAGAAGAGATTGTGTCTCACCTTTGATTCCGAGGAGGCTGGCCAGGATGATCAGTTCACTCTCATTGAGCTTTAATACGTTTGCCAGCCCCAGATTTTCTCTAAGCAAATTGTGATCATAATAGGCCTGACGCAGGTTGACATCGAATATTCGAAGACAATTCGGCCTGGTCACTCTCAAAAACGAGCGAATGGTTTTGCGAGAATAAGCTGATCGCTGCGCCAGCGTTCCAAAACACACTGCGTCTGCTTCGGACGCTAATTCGAGCTGTTCAGAAGTGCGAGAGATGTAATCCCATGCTACCTTTTCGGTTATGGCATACTCCGGAATACCCTCTGGGGCAAGAACTACAGAGACCGATCCTGTTGGATGCTTGTGATCAATTCCGACATGTGACGAGTCCAATCTGCGTTGATCCAGATCATCGAAGATCGCCCGCCCTGCCTCGTCATCGCCCACTGCGCTGACAATAACCGAATTCGCTCCGAGAATCTGACAGTGGTAGGCAAAATTAGCCGGAGCACCACCTAGCCGTCTGCCGGTCGGAAGTTCATCCCACAGCAGCTCACCGATCCCGACTACGATGAATCCTGTTTCGCCGTTCGCCACTTTCAATTCCAGAATGACTACTCGTTACAAGTCGATGAATACTTTCATACTTCGCGGTCCTTCCTGATCAATAAACTCGTAGGCTGATGCGAATTCTGCGAATGAAAAATGTCTGGTATCCAGGGGATCAAGGGTGATATCCCCCGAAGCAATGCGCCTGACAGCTTCCTCATAGTCAGCACGCTGGTACATCAACGTTCCGACAATACTCAATTCGCGATCACCCACCACAGCCAGGTCGACGCGCGGCGATTCCCCGTAAACAGCAACGACGACAATCGTGCCTCCTTTGTTTACGGTATCCACAGCGGTAGAGATCGTGTCCTGAACACCCGCACAGTCGAAAACAATGTCAATTCCACGCTCACCGAAGACTCTGGTACTGGCATCCTTCAGTGATTCGTTCTTCGCATTCGAAACACTGACGATTCCGCACTGCGCAGCTATCTCCAGTCGAAAATCGCTCATGTCCGTAATCAAGACCCTTGCCCCACGAGCGCGGCACATCTGAGCGGTCAAGTTGCCGATCGGGCCGGCCCCGAGGACAGCAACAGTCTTTTCGTTTAAATCGCCGGCCCGACTAGTTGCGCGAATGGCCACCGCCGCCGGTTCAACGAACGCACCTTGCTCGAATGAGAAATCATCCGGGAGCATCACAATGCTGGCCGCTTCGGTGACGAACAGATCCTGAGCCACTCCGGGAGCTTGAAAGCCCTTCACTTTCAGGTGATCACAGATGTGATAATTTCCCTCAAGGCACCGTCTACATTTTCCGCAGACTACCTGTGGCATTGCAGTGGCTTTGGAGCCAACGGTAACACCATGCACTCCCTCGCCTACAGATTCAACGGTGGCGCAGAATTCATGGCCCTGGATAACGGGGTAAGGTGTAAAGGGGTGTTTGCCGTGGTTGACGTGAACGTCACTTCCGCAGACACCAATCCGATGGATTCGAAGCAGGACCTCACCCGGACCCGGTTTGGGTTCAGCGACTTCGCGATGCTCGATCACACCTGGGGATATCATGACGGCCTGTCTCATGATTGCGAAGGTAGGAGGCTGGGTTTTCTGATCCAATTCGACAAGAGCTCGCGCGGGTCGATGTGTCCGCTAGAGACAGATTGCAGATTATCAGATTTCATTCTCCAGATTCACCGTGGTATTGTGTGCAGTAGTCTTCCAAGCCATTCCAACACAAGACTTCTGCAGAGCACCACATGACAGACAGACGGACCTTTATTCAACAAATGGTTGCTGCTGGCGTGGTAGTCTCCCTTCCAGGCATGATTGGTTGCCAATCTGGATTTGCGAAGGATGGTCGCCCGAATTTCGTCATTTTCCTGGCAGATGATCTGGGTTACGGTGATCTGGCATCCTACGGAAATCAGATCATAGCCACACCAAACATCGATCGGTTGGCAACCCAGGGAATGCGATTCACCGATTTCCACTCAGCGGGTACCGTCTGCTCGCCGTCCAGGGCATCATTGTTGACGGGCCGAAATCCGTATCGCTCGGGGTTCTATTACATCGCAGGAAGCGGAATGCATCTGCAGCGCGAAGAAGTCACCGTGGCTTCTCTGCTGTCTGCGAATGGATACGACACGTGTTTCGTAGGCAAATGGCACTTGAGCCGATTCGATCGTGACACCAGCACGCTCCCTACTCCTGGAGATCACGGTTTTGATCACTGGTTTGCAACCGCCGTCAACGCGTTTGAAGGTCCCGAAAATCCAAATACATTTTTTCGAAATGGCGAGCGGGTGGGCGAGGTTGACGGATGGTATTGCGACGTTATCGTGGAAGAAGCGCTGGCCTGGTTGCGTGACCGGCCCGATCCCGACAAACCGTACTTCCTGTACGTCTGTAGCCACGAGCCGCACACTCCGGTCGAACCGCCGGACTCTTATGCTGATGCATACGACACAGAAGCGGTTGAGCAGTTGGAACAGTCTGTCCGATACGGGACAGTGCCGCGGCCGGAACGAGATATTACGGCGCTGAAGAAGTACTACTATGGAACGGTGACCCAACTGGACAACGCGTTCGGAAACCTGATGGAAGGTCTGGATGCGTATGAGGATGAGGAAAATACCCTGGTCATGTTCACCAGCGATAACGGGCCGGAATCTCCAGTTAACTTTGAGGAATCCAGAGGCGAATGGGATGATTTCTCTCGCGATCGCTCTTTCGGAACGCCCGGGCAGTGGAAAGGCATGAAGCGCTTTCCCTACGAGGGAGGTCACCGTGTCCCCGGCATCGCGCGATGGACTGGAACGATTGAGCCGGGCTCCCTCAATGAGTCCCTGATAAATGGAACAGATTTTCTGCCTACCATGCTCGAACTGGCAGGCATCGCTCTGCCAACCGATAGGGCGCTTGACGGCGTCAGCATGTTGCCTGCGTTTCAGGGAGAAATGCTGCAAAGGCCCGGCCCAGTCTACTGGTTTTTCCCGGCCCATGAGGACACCTATTACCGCATGCCGCACATGGCGATGCGGGACGGTGACTATACGCTTCTGGCCTGGTTTCCGGCTAAGGACCCGGATCAGTTGATCATGGACTGGCTGAAGACAAGCCCTCTGGATCGCTTCATCCTGTTCAATCTTAAAACAGATCCCGAACAGAGTACCGACCTTGCCGACGTGGAGCCCGAAAGAGCCGCCAAAATGGCCGAACAAATGCGAGCCTACTGGGCAGAGATTAAAGCCGACAGTCCCTACTGGGACACATGGAAAATGAAATAACGGGCGTACTCCTGTTGCTCAATCGTCACTCTCTAATGGCCGGGGCATTTTCGCTCCCGACGATTTAAGCCAAGCTGCAAGATCGGCTTTCATTTCTGCTGCCACTTCGGGCATTTGACTGGACAGATCGCGTTCTTCGCTCAGATCGTTCACGACGTCGTAGAGCTCCACCGAATCATCGTCGTAGAAATTGATGAGCTTGTAATCGCCCATCCGGATTGCGCTACCAAGCCTATTTTCGCTGTGAAACGCATAATTCGGGTAGTGAAAATAGATCGCCTCCCGTTCCAGAGGACTCCTATCCAGGAGATGGGGAAGGAGGCTCTCTCCGTCCAACGGAACTCCAGGTGTGGCTTCAAGCCCAGCCACGTCCAAAATGGTCGCGAAGAAATCCATGCTGATGACGGGCTCGCCAGATAACGTACCGGCCTCCACCTGCCCGGGCCACCGTACGATGAGCGGGACTCTGATACCGCCTTCGTACAGATGCCCTTTGACGCCCCGTAGCGGACTCAAATCTGTGACGCCCCCATATGCGCCATTGTCGGATGTAAAGATCACAAGCGTTTCTTCTGCAAGATCTAGTTCGTCCAATTTGGCCAGTACACGCCCGATGGCATCGTCCATGGCCTCGATCATTGCCGCGTACCGGGTGGCGGATTCGATGCCATCTCCATAATCCTCAAAACCGGGCCGATCAGCATATTTATCTACCAGTTCCTGTGGGGCTTCCATGGGCCAATGCACCGTGTATGGCCACAATGCGACAAAAAACGGCTCATCCTGATGTTCTTCCATGAATCCCATGGTCTCATCGGCAAGGCGGTAGGTCAGATACTCGCCCTCTTCTCGGTCTTCGATGGTAGGATTTTCATAGGGATCGAAGTAACTGGGAGGTCCGCCGAAAGCGACACCTCCGATATTTACGTCGAAACCCTGAAATTGGGGTCGGCGGGCAGGTTCGACGGTGGACATCTCGCTTCGAAGCCCCGAGAGGTGCCATTTGCCTATGAATGCGGTGGCATAGTCCGCCTCTTTGAGTCGTTCGGCAAGGGTGACATAGTCCAGTTCCAAGTAATTGATCATCTCTGCAGCGCGTAATGAGGCGCCTTCCGGTCGAAATCGATCCTGATTTCTGGATACGTGATTGGTAATTCCCAACCTTGCCGGAGATTGACCGGTCATTATTGCGGCTCGGGTCGGTGAGCACACGGGAGCGGCCGCGTAATTATCGGTAAACCGCATTCCTTCTGCAGCCAACTGATCGATGATGGGTGTCTCCAATCGCTCGTTGCCCTGGATGTGCAGATCGGTCCATCCAAGATCGTCGATCATGATCATCAACACGTTTGGCGGTCGCTCCACCTGCTCGGGCCTCGCGCACCCTGCAATCAGGAAGACAGTGATCAATAGGACTGATGTTTGGATTTTCATGGCGCCTACCTAGTGCTCCGTTGACTGAAGCCATAAAGTAGCTACGCGCCAGATTGGATATGCAACATCATGGGGAGCATTTTCTATCTTGAGCGCCGTTCGAAAGATGCATTAAGTAGAGAGTACTCGTGGATAATCAACGCCCGGCGACAAGGCTTTCAATTGGCCTCGCACTTTTCATTTTCGTGTGTACGGCTTTTCTGGTCGTCCCAGCTCAGTCTCAAAATAGGAGTGGTGGGGATGCCGACTGGTCGGATCTAACACTCTGGTACAACCAACCGGCGGCTCAGTGGAATCACGCGCTACCCGTCGGCAACGGTCGCCTCGGAGCGATGGTATTTGGCGAAACGGCTACGGAACGGATTCAACTGAACGAAGAGACATTTTGGGCGGGAGGCCCCTATGATCCGACGAATCCAGGTGGAGCAGCAGCCCTTCCTGAAATTCAGCGGCTTCTTTTTGCGGGGGAAGTCAACAAGGCACACGACCTGTTCGGAAGGACGATGATGGGCATCCCCTACGAGCAGATGAAGTACCAGTCTCTCGGAGATTTTTTGATGTTCTTTCCCGGACACGAAGAAGTAACAGATTACCGCAGAGAGCTGAATATTGACGAAGCGATCAGCACGGTCTCGTACCGCGTTGGAGATGTCGGATATACGAGAGAGGTATTCTCCACGGCCGTAGATCAGGCCATCGTAGTACGGATCACTGCGGATCAGCCCGGTGCATTAACCTTTTCAGCCGAGTTACACGGCGCCAGAAATCAGGCCCACTCCAATTATGGTACCGGTTATTTCTGGTGGGAGGGTGTTCCCCCGAATGGTCTCAAGGTCTGGGGAAAGAGTGATGACTATCTCGGAATCGAGGGAAAGCTGCGCTACGAAGTCCGCCTGACGGCGAAATCAGAGGGTGGTGATATCGAGGTCGACTACAAGACGCTTCACGTTCGCGGCGCCACAACCGCGACTTTTGTGATTGCGGCGGCAACCAATTTCGTCAATTACAAGGACGTCAGCGGCGATCACGAGGCCCGTGTGGAAGAGGTCCTTCAGGACATTTCCGATCGCTCATACGAGGATCTGAAGGCTGATCACATTGCCGAACATCAGAGTTGGTTCAGGCGGGTTTCCATTGAACTGGGAGATGAAGGCCTCTCCGAAATGCCGACCGACGAGAGGATTACCCGTTTTGCGGACAACCCTGATCCCGATCTGGCAGCGCTGTATTACCAGTTCGGACGATACCTGCTGATCGCCAGCTCGCGTCCAGGTACGGAAGCCGCCAATCTTCAAGGAATCTGGAATGACTCGGCAAATCCGTCCTGGGATAGTAAATACACGATCAATATCAATCTGCCGATGAATTACTGGTTGGCGGAATCAGCAAATTTGTCTGAACTCACGGGTCCGCTTACCGGATTCATTACGGATCTCTCTGAAGCCGGCGAGAGCGTAGCCAGAGAACATTGGGGCGCAAGGGGATGGGTGGTTCATCAGAATTCCGACATTTGGCGGGCTACGGCTCCAATGGACGGTCCCTCATGGGGTGCTTGGCCCGTTGGTGGGGCATGGCTTTCCACACATCTATGGGAGCATTATCTGTACACGGAAGATGAAGAGTATCTGCGGGAAGTCTACCCGGTGATGAAAGGTGCCGTCCTATTCATCTCTGATATTCTCGTCGAACATCCGGACACAGGGTGGTTGGTCACGGCCCCTTCAAACTCACCAGAGAACTTTCCCGACCGGCCGGGAAACGTTCGATTCTTTGACGAGGTGACAGGGTCTTATTTGAAAGCCCGGACCATGGCAATTGGCCCAACGATGGATATGGAGATTATTCGGGAGATGTTTCAGAATTACATCGCAGCAGCCTTGCATCTCGGATTGGATTCAGATCTGGTTGAGACAGTAACGACCCAACGGGCCCAATTGGCACCCGTCCAGATCGGAAAACACGGACAGATTCAGGAATGGATTGTGGATTGGGACGAAATTGAGCCAGATCATCGCCATATCTCTCATCTGTGGGGCCTGTTTCCGGGATCACAGATAACGCTGGAAGAAACACCGACCCTTGCCGAGGCGGCTGCCGCTACAATAAGGCGCCGAACGACGGGTGGGTGCGGTTGGTCCTACAGTCACAAGGTCGGATTCTGGTCCCGACTTCGCGAGGGTGAACCAGCGCTTCACGAATTCCGGGCGCATTTGACCGGTTCTTCGCTGCCCAACATGTTTTCACTATGCGGTCGTGCATTACAGGTGGATGGCAATTTTGGAATGACAGCAGGCATGACAGAGATGTTGCTGCAGTCACACCGGGGTGAGCTACGTTTTCTACCCGCACTCCCCGCAGAATGGTCGACGGGATCAATAAGCGGATTGAGGGCTCGGGGCGGCTTCCAGGTCGATATGGACTGGGCAGATGGTTCGTTGAACTCAGCTGTCCTTCGGTCTGACCTTGGAAATCGGGTCGTGATCAATACAGATCAGCGGGTACGAGTGACATCAGCAGGCCGCGAGATCACTCTGGATATTACAGATCAATCTCAAATTTCCTTCGAGACGACTGTGGGAGCGAGCTATTTAATTGAAGTGCTCGACTAAGGACCCACCTCAGCGCGACTATTCGATTGTAATCGTCTCCAAATGCACCGGTTGAATCACCCGGGTCTTGGGAGAAATGTTCGCGACTGCGCTGACAAATGGAACGAGATTCCTGGCAATATTCGCCTCCTGTGAGAAGCCGTACGGCAGCCTGAAATTATCCCAGTGGGTAGGTATCACGATGGCGGGATAACCGGTGACCTTCAGAAGGCGTTCATCGTAGTTGTACAGGCCCAATCTAGATCCATTCACTCCGGCCAGAAGAATATCCGGATGAATGCCCTCAAGGTCTCGCTCCACGAAGTTCATCGAGCCCATCGTCAGCACATTGTGACTTTGGAACCGCGCCAAAAACATCAGCGATCCTCCTTCAATGAACTGGTTGATTAGAAGAGGTGCTTCCAGTTCTGTATTGCGATCATAGCGCCTCGTGTCGAAATAATGCTTTTCGCCCAGCGCGGAGTGGATGGAGGGCACGACCCGAACGGAGAAATTCTCGAATTGATAGTCTTCGCCTCCACCGACGGCGTACAGTTGTTCATTCGGAATTCCATAAGCGCGCAAGATCATGATGGTCGTTTCCGTTCCGATCACTTTTGCTCCAGTCTTCCGGGCGATGTATGGCACATCTCCCAGATGATCGAAATGTCCGTGGTGCACCAGAATAAAATCGGCCCTCGAGATGAGCTGATCGATGAGCACCGTGTCAGAAGGTGCAATATCATCTCTCGCATAGCCTGGCCTGGTGTCGTCGGGATGACCCCCTCCTCCATATTTGGCTCTGGTGATCCATGGATCAATCAGAACGACCACATTGCCATCCGATATTTCCCAACCTGCTGCGCCCAGATACTTCAATTGAAGTGGTTCACTTTGTGCTTCGGCAGAGGACGGTATGAGCGCCGCACAAAACACGACGACGATTCCCAGACCCACTATTTTTATCCTGTTCATAGTCTTTTTCTAGTCGCGTACTTCGACGATCATTTCAATTTCTACAGACTGGCCGCGCGGCAATGACGCCATGCCAACGGCAGCGCGGGCGTGTCGCCCACGATCACCAAACACCTCAACGATCAAATCTGAAAATCCATTGATCACCGCGGGCTGCTCCACGAAGTTGGGATCCGAATTGACCATGCCTAACACTTTCACGACGCGTACGACGCGGTTCAGATTTCCCAGCATGGATTTCAGTACGGCCAGCTGATTGATCGCAGTCAGGCGCGCACCAGCATAGCCTTCTTCGATGGTTACTCCTGCGCCCAACTTGCCGTGCAGCTCACTGCCATCTGCCGCCTTGGGCCCTTTTCCTGCCAGAAATATCAGATTTCCCGTCCGGACCCCATTTACATAGTTGGCGACCGGGCTGGGTGGTTCAGGAAGCGTGATTCCCAGTTCCGCGAGGCGTGCTTCTGGATCGTACGACTCGACCTGGAGGGCAAACGCGTCCTGCTGGCACATAATTAGTAGAAGGAGGGCGACCCATTGCAGTGCTACTGGCAATAATCTTTTCATAGTGTGGATTCCGTGCGTGACTGTGCGGCGAATTAATCAGGCCGCAGCATACTTCAATCGCGGTTTGAGTGCAAGCACTAGTCTCTCCAGCAAGAGCCGTGCGCCTCACAGGCGCCGATTGAGAGTATCGATCCTCGTAAAACGCGAGAGAGGGCTTCCAACATTGACAAAAATGGCGCGTAGAAGGTCCATCGCCAATCTGCCAAACTGGGCTCTCCAGAGCCGATCGAACATGACTCTCAATCTACTCTCACAATGCCACGGAGCTTCCCTTTTATTGGCATTTTCCGTTTGCACACTTCTTGGCTGTACGTCTCAATCTGGAACCGGCGCCAGCTTCCAAAAGCGACTCAAATCGTTCCCATTTGGAGAAAAACTTATAGGTTCAGTACTCCATGACAGGAATAGAACCAAGATCAACGAGTGATAAGGTCCTGGAGAGCGCATTCTGATTAACCAAGTCGTCCAATCAGAAATCACGTCTTCCAGCGACCAAGCTCGTTTGGGCCTACGATTGAATCTGGGGCGGCAGCTGAACGAAATCGCCCCTGCCAACAAGTAAGTTTAGTGGCAGAAGGGCGATCGGATCCAATCCCATTAGCTCAGGACCGGACAAAGATCCTACACGTCCCGCTTCCTTATCGGGTCGTGACGAAAACTGGATTGGAATAGAACCACAAATCACTCCATGGGTCCTCAGCAGGCGGGTCAACGACCGGCTCCAATTCGTCGGTGTTCGTCCCACGAACTCGAATAAAAATGGGGCGGTCAACCGGGAAAGAATAGTCCATTGTCAGAAATTCCCCCTCTCTCTCCCACTCATCAGCCGTAAATCTGCGCACAACCCGGACCGAGGAATTCGAGTCGATCGTCGGATCGTCAGAAATGCCGGTGACATCTCCTACGATCAGGTCGATTCGATTTACTTCAGGATTCCGTCCTCCGGCATTTAAACTATCTGGATCAAGAACTCTGATGGACACGGTCACGTTCTTCCGTGCTGAGACCTCAATTTCTTCGCCAATCCCACCTCTTGTTCTTCCCTGAACTACTTCAACAAATAGTTCACTCACCAAATCCCCGGTGGTCACAAAGATGTTTCCGGCTCGGATTCCCTCCATGATGGAATCATGGCTTTTCTCCGCGTATACGTATGTTTTTGAATATTCACCTGGCCAGAAATCACCACCTCCTTCCGAAAAATGAACGTGAGAGTCCGAATTGGCCGTTATCCACCAGTGCCGCCCTTCACCCAGCATGGAATCCCAAAACCCTCCCAGTTTAGCCGTCAATTGATCGAATCCACCCATTGTCGGGAAACCCCGATATCCTCCCCTAATCCGCATTTGAGGATCAGTGATCGCTGGGTTCGTGCTGAATGCAAATGCTTGGTGGCCAGGCGCTCCAGCCATTCCGACCGCCACATCAGGCGCCGTGTCATTCCAACGACGGAATTCCTCAGGATCATATGCCACATAAACACCATCTCCTGTTGCCGTACGAGCAGGATGATTGGCGATCACAAGTGGACGCAAATCCATGTCCTGCATCACGGTCAGTGCCTCCAACATTTTTCTCTCCGTGTTTCTGGTTGAATCGACAGGAAATACCTCCACGCGTCCAAAATTCAATTCCAATTTGTATAGGACATCCGCTTCATCATGCGAGTGTGGAATGATCAGACTACTATGTTCACCTGCTGGCGTATCCAATTCCATTCCGTAAAATTGAATCACTTCACTGATATCCCGGCGAGACTGAAGCAATTCCGGGTAAGCCTGCTCCAGGTTGATCTTGCTGTGATTTGGGCCGCCATGATCCGTCGCCACCATCCAAGAAAGGCCGAATTTTCTCGCCATGGCTGCATTTTGAGGAATGGAATACCTAACAGCCCCGCCGAAAATCGGAGTCGGGGGGGTCTGAGTCCGGTCCCACCCTACACTGAATTGACTGTGAATGTGATGATCACCGGCCAACCAACTTCGTGGGTCCTCCTGCTCTTGAAAAGCACGTTCCGAATCGCTACAGCCGGAAGCGACAAGAGCCATCAAGAACAAACAGCATGCGGCGTTAATGAAAGTCTTCGTCATATAGATTTGAATTTTGGTGATGCTGTGTGAGAAGGGGCATTCCTAGTCTGCCGCGTCAAAAGGTACTCGATTACATGCAAAAATTTAGTAATGTGCTAACAACCTCGATCATGGAAGATCTGTGTCTGGCAGCACGATACAGGGACTGACTTTATACCGCCCCAAAATTTGAAAGCGAATACCGACCTTCCTGACCAATGAAGATGTTGACAGATTACTTAATGCGAAAGATGCCGATTATGATCTCAAGTTGTCTGATCGTCAAATCATCGACAGCAAGATTTTGTGGCTGAAGGATGTAATTCTTTTCGGGGTCGGAACTGGGCTGCGCTTGTCAGAAATAACTTCGTTGCGATGGCGTGACGTAGACTTCGTTTCCGGGTTTCTGACTGTGCGAAACCACGAAACGTTCAAGACAAAATCGGGACATGAACGATCGATTCCCTTGGTGGGAGACGCGCTCTCTACATTGATCAAAAGGAGCGAAAGTTCTTCGACCTCGACAGATGATTGGGTCTTTACCAACGGAAAGGGAACGCGTCTTGTCTCAGGTTACGTGTCGAAGAGATTTAAATATTACGTTCGTCTCGCGAAGCTCCCAGAAGAAATCCACTTCCATACTCTTCGTCATACGTGTGCCTCATGGCTTGCCCAGAATGGGGTCAGCCTGCTCACCATACAGAAGATCCTTGGGCACTCTGATTTCCGGGATACGCTGATCTATTCGCATCTGCAACCCAGCGTAATGAAAGATGCGATGGTTACGACTTTCGGTAGCGGGAATTAGTTACCGAAATGTTACCGAAAGTTCTGCGATTGTTTGCAAGAAGATGCATTCTTGACAGGACTTGAACGAAATTAAAAAGCCCCAATATCGCTGTAATCAACGGTATCGGGGCGTTTTTAGTTGTTGCCCTAACAGTTGCAGAATCGAACCAATTCAGAAAGAGCCTGGAAGAACTCTACGAATTAAAGCCTCTTCTGACTGTGCATCTACTTACTTCCAAAAGGGCCTCAGATCACTCTCATTTGAAGAACAACTGATGGTTACGGTATTCCATGACAGGAATAGAACCAAGATCAACGAGTCAGATAGTCCCGGAATTAAACTCTTGATGGACAACCGCCTCGAATTGTGATTCCCACCTAGACCCCGTGAAGCTAACTTCTACACGCAATGATGATTTATTCACAGGTTTAAACGTTGCCGCAATTAACCCATGCCATTCTGGATCAGCTTTCACCGGATATCCTGATTCCTATGCATTATAGAATCGCGGAACTCGAGACCGACAATGACAGTCCTGATGGCCTGGGTGGTATCAATGGTTGGTTGAGCAGCAAACAAGGTGTGCGGCGGCTATTCTCACATCAGACAACAATATCGTCACAGGATTTGCCCGCTAGTCGGGAGATTCTCGTATTCGAGCATTCGCCGTTAGTCGAGCGACCACAAAATGAAAACTGAAGTCGCAGGTAAAAAATCTCACCGGATCGAGCAGTGACACAGTCAGGTACATTACCCGACAACGATGTGCTACTCTCCAATAGCGACCCGTGAGATGGAGAACACCGTTTCACGGGTCCCTTGGTTCACCGGCAGCTCGATCAGGGATTCCCCTTCTTCCTTCACCTCTACCGTATCCAGCGGCCTGCCTCCGACCCCGATCGTGTAGCTTCCCGCGGGCAGCCCCTTGATCCGGATTCTGGCCGTGTGGCCTTCAGCGCTTTCGCTTTCCAGGCGGAACCGGACCTGGGTCAGGTCCTCTCGTAGAACGATGGGTTGGTCGGCTGCGAACCGGTCCGATTCCGATTCCATATGCAGGCTCCCGGTGCTCAGCATGGCATGGAATCGCCGTCGCACACCATCCCTGGGGATGACCCTGAGATCGCCGCCATCCTCCTCCATTTCCCCCCCGAAACAGAAGCGCCCGAAGATGGGATCGTCGGCCACAAGGGTCCGGGCTCCCCGGAGGGCACCGCAGTAACCCAGATCTCCCTCACAAGAGTAGTACCAGGAACCCCGGTGGTGGGGCTGTCTCAGCCAGGTTTCGCCGTAGGGCGAAGACTCGAAGCCGCCCCCACAGGCGCCATCGCTCTCCGGGCCCGGAAACCAGTACCCATAGTCCGACTCGGGCGTTCCGGTGTTCATGAGGGCCCAGGCACTGAGATAGGAGGCGTACCCCAGACGCAGGTAGGGATACGGGTCCGTTGCGTGGTGCAGCCCATAGTCCAGGACGGCCCAACCACCCATCTGGGACATGTAGGTCAGGGTGTTGCTGTTCCCTCCGCCGCCCCGGTAGTCGCTCCCCAGGTAGTAGTAGGCGGTTTCCAGCCAACCGCGGCAGAAGATGTTCGCGGCCATCTGGGTCTTCATGAACTCCTGGGCATCCTTCAGGGGGATCTTGGTGGGCGCGGGATAGTCGACCCACCCCAGACGCACCTCCGCCTCAGGCACCGGCCCCGGCTTGGCGACCCGAAGCGCGTACTTGGCCAAGGCGTGTGTGGTCTCGAAGCCGGTGGAGTCGAAGGCGAACTCCGACTCGAATAGGTCTGGGCGGTCCATGACGAATGTGCGGACCTTCCGCTCCCAGTGGGGCCGGAGGCGCTCGGCCTCGTCACGCATCCCTTCCGCGTTCAGGGCGTCGATGACGTGCTCGATGGTCAGTTCGTTGAAGAGGCCGGTTCCGTACGCCGACCAGCTCTCCACCTCTAAGGGGACGGTGAACATCGCTAGGGCCGTGCCGTAGGCCCGCCTCAGATAACTCTCGGCGGAGAGAGTGGTCTTGATATGGGGATGGTGCTTCGCCACCCGGTACATGCTGAAATACATCAAGGTGATGTGGGCGTAGTCGTAGATCCTCCAGATATGTTGGCGACCTTTCCTGCCGGGGTCGTCACTCTCCCGGTTGGTCTTCCAGTCGGGGATGCCGTAAAGGGCGTAGCTGAAGGTCTCCTCTGTGGTCTTCTGCAGCCCACCCCAGACGAAGTTCCGAATGTAGTAGTCCAGCGCCTCCACCTCACCCTGCACGGGATATTCGGCGTTCTTGGAGGCCAGGAATGCCGGCTTGCTCAGGCCCGGGTCGTCGCAGGTCACCTCGTAGATATGCTTCTCCTCGAGGAGGTCGTAGTTATCTGGGCCCAGAAGCACCTTGGTCTCGTTGTTCCACTCCGCAAGCAGTCCGTCGTACCAGAGGGCCGGGTCCCGGTGTTGGTGGGCGGCGATGAACGCGGCTCTCTTCCCGATGAGGGTTTCCAAGGGCTCGGTGCAGAAAAACTCTAGATACATGTGGCGGTCCCTTCCAAAACGGACCGTGAGGCGGTTCTCCCCCAGCCTGGAGAAGCGGACCTCGTAGAGATGGACCCCGTCTTCGGCGCCCAGGGACCGGATCTGGGTCTCCCGGGGGAACTCGGCCTGGACCGACTGGATGGCCTCTTTGGACCTGAGGGCGAAGCGGGCGGAGAGATCCGTGGGAACGGTCATGCCAGGCACGACATTCACGTCGATGAGGCCCTCGTCCACGAGGACCTGGCGCATTCCGTCGTAATCGTCGGCCCAACGGAACTTGAATCCATAGCTTCGGGAGCTCTCCACTTCCCCCTTGGGGGCCAGCACGAGGCTGGAGGTGGGCTGGCGCCAGCGGCAGCCTTTCTTACGGGCCTCGGCCTCCGCCGCGAAAGCATGGATGAAGGTCCGGTACCCCCCACGGGATTCCCAGAACTCCAGCTTCGTGTTTTCGTCCTGGGTGAGGGACAGGAACGGGCCTGAGCTGTCTCCCTTCATCCAGAAATGGAAGGAGCCGTCACCGGAAACCAAGCTGTGCTTGAGGATGGGCGGTCCTGAGGGGGCTTCGTTTCTTCCGCCCCGGTTCCGGTTCACCGGCAGGGGAAGGGCCAGGTCGCCGATTTCCAGGGGAGAATCCGTTTCGTTTCGAAGGGTGCAGTTCCAAAGAACAGCCTTATCCTTCACGACGAACCCTAGGCGCAGCTCCAGGGTGCCGCCCTCGCCAACCTCGATTCGATAGGTGGCCTCGTGCTCCCTGCCATCGGGGCTGGCGGCAACGGTCCGGACTCCGGCCAGATCCCGGGTCTCGGCGCTCACCCACTCCCCACCCTGCTGCCGGTAGCGAAGGGCCACGTCACCCAGTCGCTGTCCGGGTTGGACCCATTCGGTCCCCATGGTGTCATTGACGGCATTGAGGCTCACCATGGCCCCGTCCTGGAAACTCACGGCGAACTCCTCGGTGGCGGCCTGTACGACTCCTGGATCACTATCCTTTCCTTTTCCCTTCATGGCCCCTTGAACCGCGGCGGGGGTTCCCAGGACCAGCCCCGCTCCGGCGGCGCCGGCAGTCTGAAGGAAGTGCCTGCGGCTCAGGGGAGATGGGCCAGTCTCGGCGCCTTCCTCTGCTGCGCCTGAATGCTTAAGGAACTCTCTGTGTTTACTCATGACCACTCCCCCGGAATAGGAATTTCAGAACCGCAGATAACCGAATCACAAATAATATACTATATCCAATTTATCAACAGACCTGACAATTGAGCGAACATCGAATGCGATCACAATAGTCGTAGGCATGTCAAAAAGTTCTGCACCTCGATTATATTCCTTACCCTGATGCCCTCAACTCGTGACTACTCTGGCTTTGAACCGTGCCGACTCCATTCATGTGACCAAATGCGATTATTTCTCTTTGTCGTTCTATTTGCTTCATCCATCATGCTCTCCAGTTGCGCGTCCAGAGGTGAAGAAGTGAGCACCGGAATACGATCTCGGGTGTTCGGCACACTGCCTGATGGGCGTGAAGTCACACTATTTCAGGTCGTGAGTCCGACGGGGATGACGATGGAGGTCATAAACTATGGCGGCATCATCACGAAGCTTACTGCTCCAGATCGTGACGGCGACTTAGATGATATTGTTCTGGGATATGACGAGCTCGACTCGTACCTGGAAGAGACGCCATATTTCGGGGCCATCATTGGTAGGTATGGCAACCGGATCGGCAAAGGCCGATTCGAATTGGATGGAGCGTCTTTTGAGCTAGCCACTAATAACGGTGAAAACCATCTCCACGGCGGAGTTGCCGGGTTCGACAAGGTCCTCTGGGATGCTGTCCCGTTTTCAATGGGAAATGAACACGGTGTGGTGTTTACCTACGAGAGTCCCGATGGCGAGGAAGGTTATCCTGGCAATCTGTCTGTAAAGGTCACGTATCTGCTGACGGCAGACAACAGAGTGATTTTCAGCTATCAGGCTACGACAGACAAGGCGACCCCGGTTAATCTGACACAGCATTCCTATTTCAACCTCTCGGGTCCTTCATCAGATACAATCTTGGATCACGAGATGGCGATATACGCAGACCATTTCACGCCCATTGATGAGGGGCTCATTCCGACGGGAGATTTAGCGCTCGTTGAAGGAACGGCGTTCGATTTTCGGGAGCCCACGCCAATCGGGTCACGCATAGGCGCGATTGATGGCGCGGGCGGCGAGCAACTCGAATTTGGCCTCGGTTATGATCACAATTTTGTTCTTTCGGACATGGGCGAGGGCATGAAACTCGCCGCCCGCGTGCGCGACCCCGAAAGTGGCCGCGTCATGGAGGTGCACACAGAGGAGCCTGGCATACAGTTTTATTCCGGCAACTTCCTGGATAGCTCGCTCATTGGGAAAGACGGGAATGTCTACGAATACCGATCAGGATTCTGTCTCGAAACGCAGCATTTCCCCGATTCTCCCAACAAAACAGCCTTTCCCTCAACCATTTTACGCCCCGGAGAGACGTACGAGACCAAAACCATCTACGCATTCAAGACGGATACTGACGCTTAGACGTCCGGCGCGAATCCTGCGTTCGATTTCCAATTGCCTTTTCCTAGTTGGTGAGCGATCATGGGATTTCTCCCATCGAAAGAGCACATGAGCCTACAGGCCATCCTTTTTGATCTTGACGGTTTACTCGTCGACAGTGAGCCTGCTTGGTATAGAGCCCGCACGGAATTGGCGAGGTCCTACAATGCCGTCTGGACGCAAGAAGATCAAATTGCGCAAGCTGGTGTGCACACCCAGGTTTGGGTTGAAAACGTTCGTAAGTGTTTAGGGAATGTGTTGACTGCGTCGGCAGTTCAAGAAGAGATTGTCTCCAGAATGGAGGCCTACTACCTGGCGGGCGAGGTTGATCTCATGCCGGGTGCGAATGAAGCGCTTCAAACGTGTTCTCTTTTATACAGGGTCGCCCTGGCCTCCGGATCGCCGATGCGGCTCATCAGTGCCGCCATCACAGGAGCAGGATGGAGTTCAGTTTTTGAAGAAGTCATATCGAGTGACCACGTGCCACGTGGAAAACCCGCCCCGGACGTATATGTTGAGGTGTTGCGACGGCTGGGAGTTCCGCCCAAAGATTCATGTGTGGTGGAGGATTCTGGCGCAGGCATTAAAGCAGGAATATCCGCGGGATCGATAGTCGTTGCCGTTCCGGCAGAGGCGACCCACCCAGGTGAGAAAGTCCTCGCGCAGGCGGATCACGTAATACCGACTCTTCATGATCTCGCATTGATTTTGGAATCGATCAACACCTAAGTTCTCAGGCCTCCGCGTTTCTGCCAGTAATAGTCATCAACCTCATTGAACATGTGCTCTGATTCTCTGGCTTACACGCTGGCCATTCTTTCGTGGGCACTGTTGCTCATCGCTCCACAAGAAGCGCATGCACAGGTGGGTGAAAACAACCGCGCTTTCACGGTTTACTTCCTGGGTGAATTGGACCTGCAGCTCGAAGACGCCACCCAAAAGGTGATCAGTCTGCGCGCTCGGGATAACGGCTTTGACTATGCGCCTGGGGAATGGATGGTCGAGCGCGCAGACAGCGGCTTTTACCATCTTGGGGACCTAACGCTTCAGACCCGAATACAGGGATCGCAGTGGGCGGACTACTCGTCGGCGCATTCTCGCGTAGCCCCCGAATTGCTGCCCGCCGCAGAAGGCGTCCTGGCAGCAGCAGATATATCGGCCGTGTTCGAAGGAAGCGGCCTGCGTATTCGCCGATATTGGGAAACATTGCGTGGCTCGCTCGGGCTTCGGTTCGAGCTCATGAACAGCGGTACTCAGGCCATCGAAATCGGCGCCCTCGGAATTCCCATGGTGTTCAATAACATCATGCACGAACGATCTCTCGACAAGGCCCACACCGTAAATTCGTTTCACGACCCCTATATCGGCCTCGACGCTGGATACGTCCAGGTCATACGGCTCGACGGAAAGGGGCCAGTATTACTCGTCACCCCTCAATCGAATACACCTTTCGAAGCGTGGCGCCCACTGCTTGATGACCGGACGCTTCGAGGCATCACCCATGAAGGTTTTTACGAGTGGATGCCTCACAGTCTTTCTTACGCTGAAAGCGAGTGGGTTGACGCCTTGCCGTGGAACGAACCAACCTCTTACCTCCTGCAACCTGGGGAAGAGCGTAGCTACGGCTTGCGGTTCAGTCTCGCAGAAGATGTTCGCCATATAGAAGATGAGCTTGCCAGGCAGCAACTGCCCGTGGCGGTCGGTCTGCCTGGATATGTTCTACCACAGGATTCAGCGTCTAGTTTGTTTCTCTCGTCACGATCTCCGGTAAAAGAGATAGAAGTCGATCCGGAAGGTGCGCTCTTGATTTCCAGAGCGGCTCTGGACTCGGACAAGTGGCAGGCATACGATGTAGCTGGCCTGCAGTGGGGTCGTGCTAGGGTAACCCTGACCTATGAAGATGATCGCGAGCAAACCGTACACTACAAAGTGATCAAGCCGGCCGCGGATGTTGTGAATGATATGGGTCGCTTTCTAACTACAAAACAATGGTTTGATGACGCAAACGACCCGTTTGGCAGAGCCCCATCAGTTATAAGCTATGACTGGACCGCACAAGAACAGGTGACGCAGGACAATAGAGTATGGATAGCAGGATTGGGAGACGAAGGCGGATCGGGGGCCTGGCTCACAGCGGCCATGAAACAGCATATTCAACCGAACCTCGAAGAGATCCAAAAAATGGAACGATTCGTGGACGAGACACTCTGGGGAGGACTGCAATACAGCGATGGTGCACTAAAATATGGAGTTCGAAAAAGCCTCTTTTATTATGCGCCAGATGACTTTCCAGAAGGCACTTACAGTGAAGACGTGCCGTATGGTGGTTGGGAAAGCTGGAGCCAGGAACACGCAAAAACAGTGGGCAGATCTTTCAACTATCCTCATGTTGCAGCGCTTTACTGGACCATGTATCGCCTTGCTCGAAACAATGTGGGTCTGGTCAATGCCCACGACTGGGCTTGGTATCTCGAGAAAGCATATGCAACGAGCGAGGCGATGGTTCGCCTTGCGCCGGAGTATGCCGAGTTCGGTCAAATGGAGGGAACGGTGTTTCTTCGCATCCTGGAAGATCTTCAGCACGAAGAGTGGACGGAGCAGGCCGAGACGCTTGAATCTTCGATGCTTGAACGCGCCCTGGTTTGGCAAGGGCTGAGATACCCCTTCGGTAGTGAAATGCCGTGGGATTCTACCGGCCAGGAGGAAGTTTACGCCTGGACCCGCCATTTCGGGTTTGATGAAAAGGCAGACATCACACTAAACGCGATTCTGGCTTACATGCCTGCTGTTCCTCACTGGGGATACAACGGTAGCGCTCGTCGATATTGGGATTTCTGGTATGCCGGCCACCCGGCAACGTCCAGGCTGGAAAGACAGCTTCATCACTATGGATCGGCCATGAACGCCATTCCGGTACTGACTGAATTTCGGGATCATCCAGGTGACTTTCATCTTCTGCGCATCGGCTATGCGGGGATGATGGGTGCGCTGGCCAACGTGACGCAGGAGGGGTTCGCCCCGGCCGCATTTCACGCCTACCCATCGACGTTGGCAATAGATGGATATTCTGGTGACTATGGGTCAGGATTTCTTGGCCATGCCATTAACACGGCGTCATACCTTGTTCGACACGAGGAATTTGGTTGGATCGGCTTTGGTGCAACCTTGAACGAGCAGAATGGTGTTGTCACAATGCGACCCACCGACTCGGCGCGGATGCGCCTGTACGTCGCTCCGGCTGGGGCTTGGATAGAACTTGATGCAGGCAAGATCGAAGCGCTTACCTATCACCCGGATTCGGGTGAGATTTCTCTTGAACTCGCCGCCGCCAGTGAGTCGACGCCGAAGGCCCGAATCAGAATAACTACTCCCGGATCAACGTTCGGATATGTACCCGCTATCGACCTTCAAAAAGAACGTGGCGCATGGATGGTTGATCTACGCGCCACATCGCAAGTCAGCTTCGTGCCAGTAGAGGACTGAAAAGCTTACTGCCCGTAATACGCATCCTTACCGTGTTTGCGCTGCCAGTGTTTTTCGATCAGACTCTTTTTTAGGGGCGAAACGTTGGGATCGATGCCTTCGGTCAGCATCGCCATGCGAGCGATTTCCTCGAGGACCACGCTGTGATAGACCGCTTTCTGAGGTGAGGTCCCCCAGGTAAAAGGACCGTGGCCCCCGACCAAGACCATCTCGACCTCGGAAGGTGAGAGGCTGGCTCGCCGGAAGTGTTCCACGATCTGATTACCGGTCTCGATTTCATAGTCGCCTTCAATTCGCTCGTCGGCCATGAGGTCGGTACACGGTACAGCGCATGTCAAGTGATCTGCGTGAGTGGTGCCATAAACTGGAATCTCACGTAGGGCCTGCGCCCATGCCACGGCATGCGTCGAGTGTGTATGTGCGATCGAATGCACACCGGTAAAGTTCTGGTAAAGGACCGCATGTGTGTTCGTGTCAGATGAAGGCCTGAGGTCTCCGTGAATGACGTTCATCTCTAGGTCAACGATCACGATCTGATCCGCTGTCAGCGATAAATAATCCACCCCCGACGGCTTAATTGCGAAGACACGCTTATCCGGATCGAAGACGCTTGCGTTTCCAAAGGTGGCAACGACCAGGCCGGCTTGGTTTAAAGCCAGATTGGCTTCTAAGGCCGCTTGCTGAAGTTGTTGGTATTTAGATGAGGGTGACGGCAAAGGGGGCAATGAAGGCAATAGTGGCGGTGGAGAAGAATGTGGAATTGGATTTGAAACGTTTCAGGTTATTAATATACTGCGTTCAGCAGGCGCGACGCCAGACGGATAATCGCGTTTTTAAGTCACATTTGCCACTTAAAAGGCACCCACAGGTCATTGAGAGGCATTTTGCCATGGTTCGACGAATTCCATTTTTATTTATTGTGATCTTCCTGGGCTTTTTGGCCAATAGCCCCGCAGTCATTGCTCAGCCCTGGACGGGTGGAAATACTCGCGCGGTTGCCGAAAATGTGGTAGAGCCAGCCGTCTACGCGTTTCCCCTTTCGGATGTCAGGTTGTTGGAAGGACCATTTTTGCAGGCGATGAAGAAAGATGCAGAGTACCTCTACTCGCTCGACGCAGATCGGCTGTTGTATGGCTTCTTCACTGAATCCGGCCTCGAGCCCAAGGGAGAAGAATATGCCGGTTGGGAGAGGGACGGCCTTGGAGGCCACACGCTGGGCCACTACCTCTCGGCTACATCCATGTATTATGCGGCCTCTGGTGATGCTGAAATCCTGCCCCGCATCGAGTATATCATCTCTGAAATGGCCTCCGTTCAAGAGGCCCGAGGCGATGGGTATGTCGCGGCCATTCCGGATGGCGACGAATTGTGGGCCAAGGTCCGTGATCGGGATATCACGACCTCTGGGTTTCGCCTAAATGGCGTGTGGGCTCCCTGGTATACGCTTCACAAGCAATTTGCAGGCCTCCTCGACGCCTACTGGAATACAGGTAACACACAAGCGCTGGCAGTTGCGAAACGGTTGGGAGATTGGGCCATTGCAACCACAGCGGCGCTCGACGATGCGGACTGGCAGAATATGATGGTCTGTGAGTATGGTGGAATGAATGAGGCGTTGGCCAACCTCTACGGAGTTACGGGGGATGATCGGTTTCTGGTGCTGAGCCGAAAATTCCATGACACCCGCGTATTACACCCACTGGCGGAAGGAATTCCTGATCTCACAGGGCTACATGCCAATACCCAGATTCCCAAAATCATCGGTGTAGCGCGGCAATATGAGTTGATAGGAGACGATTCTCTCAAGACCATCGCCGACTTTTTCTGGGAGCAGATGGTGGATGATCATTCGTATGTGATCGGGGGAAACAGCATGGGTGAGTTTCTCGATCAACCCGGGAAGTTGAGTGACCGAATCGACGCGACAACGGCGGAAACGTGCAACACGTATAACATGCTTCGCCTGACCCGGCACCTTTTTACTCTTGAGCCGAAGGCGCGCTACGCAGAATATTATGAGCGCGCCCTCTACAATCACATCCTGGCGTCTCAGGATCCTGATTCCGGAATGTTTACCTACTATATGTCGCTCAAACCAGGCCACTATAAAACGTACTCAACGCCTGAGGGAGCTTTCTGGTGTTGTGTGGGGTCTGGCATGGAAAACCACGTTCGCTATGGCGAGGCGATATATTTCCACAACGACGAAAACCTCTATGTGAATCTGTTTTCTCCCTCCGTCCTGACATGGCGGGATAAATCTCTCACATTGACGCAAGAAACCCGTTTCCCAGATGAAAACACCTCACGCTTCATCGTATCGGCTAGTGAGCCCACGGCATTCACACTTCACCTGAGGCATCCCTCATGGTCAGAAGTGGCGCCCGTCGTTCAGATAAATGGAGAAGCGATCTCGATTCAGAGCACGAAAGGCTCTTACCTGGCTATCAATAGAACATTTTCAGACGGTGATGTCATCGAAATCGCTCTGGATATGCGTCTTCGATTGGAATCGATGCCGGACAATCCCGACCGCGTAGCAATCATGATGGGCCCGATTGTCCTCGGGGGTACACTCGGTACGGAAGGCATGCCCGAAGGCGGCCCGTTTTCAGACAGTGACACAGCCTTCATCGAAGAGCCCACGCCTGACGTGCCGGTCTTGGTTGCCGATCGAGGAGCGCTTTCTGACTGGATTCAGCCTCTCGCTGGCGATCCATTGACGTTTCATACGATAGGTGCCGGGCGCCCAAACGACATCGTTTTGAAACCGTTTTATCGTATTCACCGCGAGCGCTACAGCATCTATTGGGATCTGTTCGATGAAGAAGGTTGGGCGCAGCAGCAGGAAGCTTATCAGGCCGCGCGCGCCGCGCAACGCGCCATAGATGAGGCAACAACCGAGGTTGTCCGATTAGGCATCATGTTGGTTGAAGAGGAGCACTCCTTTACTGAAGAAAAGTCTACGGTTGGCGTGGCGTTCGGTAAGAAATTCAGAGAAGCGACCCCAGGTGGTTGGTTTGAATTTGACATTGCTATCGCACCTGAGTCAAAGAATGAACTTAGCTGTACGTTTTGGGGTGGGGATCGTGAGAATCGAGAATTCGACATTCTGGCCGATGGCGAGCTCATCGCCACCCAAACCCTCGACAATGCTCACCCGGGCGAGTTTTTCAGCGAGCGATATGTACTGTCGGAATCTCTAACTACCGGCAAGGACTCCATAAGGCTTCGATTCGAGGCCTCAGGCAGCAACAGGGTCGGACGCGTGTTCGAGTGCCGCACACTTTCGGATCTATAACCCGATGCGTCGCACTACTATCAAAGATGTTGCCTCGCAGGCGGGGGTATCTATTGGCACTGTTTCAGCGGTGCTCAATGGTCGCGACTCGGTCAATTCGCTGACGAAAGTTCGTGTTCTCGAAGTCATTGAGGAGTTGAATTACCGTCCCGTTGAAGCGGCGCGCCGGCGACTGGGTACGCCACGCGAAAAAACACTGGGATTTGTGGTGAAGGAAATCCACAACCCCTACTTCGCCGACATCATCGTAGGAGCCCAGGAAGAAGCGTTGCGGAGAGGATATCGGCTCATCGTAATGAGTTCAGAAAAGATATTTGAACACGAAGTCGATGCCATCCGAGTGCTCGTGGAAAAAGATATCGACGCCTTGATCATCAATCCGCTTCTTGCAGCAGATGGACGGACAGACCAATTCGACAGGCTCATCGCAAATAACATCCCCTTTGTGATGATAGAGGGTCTCACCGACGGACCACGCGCCTCCACCGTGGACATTGACAACGAGAGGGGAGCAGCAACAGCCACACGCTACCTCCTTGATTCGGGTCATCAAAAGATCGCCCATCTCGAAGGCCCTGCCTACTCTCAGCATGCTGTTGAGCGAAGGGCAGGCGTCCTATCGGAAGCACCGGAAGCCATCATTTTTCCGGCAGGAGCTACATTGAAAGAAGGGTATCACGCGGTACTGGAGCTTCTCAAAATTGAGCAACCGGATGCCATCTTGTGCTACAACGACCTTGTCGCGATCGGAGCCATGCGGGGCCTTGGTGAGCTTGAACTTCGTGTTCCTGAAGACGTGTCCGTCGTGGGATTCGACGACATCGAAATATCCTCATTTCTTTCCGTTCCGCTTACGACAGTGGGCGTTCCTCGACGAGAAATTGGTCGCCAGGCGGCAGCCATTGCCGTTCACGAGATCGAAGGCCCACGCGGCACGCCTCCCGAAAGAGTGTTGCTCGAAGCTGAACTGGTATTGCGGGCATCCACTACAAATCGAAGATGAACTAAAAAAACTGCTATGAACACTTCCATCAGACCAATCACTCTGGGTGTCATCGTAGGGAATCGGGGATTTTTCCCCAACCACCTATGCCTTGCTGGGCGTAAACAGATTGTGGCCGTTCTAGATGAACTCGGGATAAACGCAGTCATCATCGATGAAAATGCCACTTCCAACGGAGCGATCGAAAGCCTACAGGAAGCGCGCCAGTGCGCGGACCTATTCAAGTCGCGCCGAGATGATATCGACGGTATTCTGGTGACGCTTCCAAATTTTGGAGACGAACGTGCCATCGCAAACGTATTGCGTTTTGCCGGTCTCGACGTCCCCGTATTGGTTCATGCCTTCAAGGATGAGACCATGAAAATGTCGATCGCCAATCGTCGAGATAGCTTCTGTGGCAAAATGTCTGCATGCAATAATTTGCGTCAGTACGGTATCAAGTTCTCGCTCACGAGGGAACACACCATGGATCCGAAATCCGAGGAGTTCAAGGAAGACTTGACCAGATTCGCGTCAGTCTGTCGGGTGGTCGGTTCGATCAAAGGAGCGCGTTTCGGCCAGATCGGAGCAAGGCCGGCGGCTTTCAATACCGTTCGTTTCAGTGAGAAGCTTCTCGAGCGATCCGGGATTAGCGTCGAGACACTCGACCTTTCCGAGTTGCTGGGCTGGATCCGAAAAATGACGGACTCGGACGCACCGGTGAAGAGCAAGCTGCAGGAAATCCAGGCTTATACGGACACGAGCCGAGTTCCTGTTGACAAATTGATGTTGCAAGCAAAACTGGCGGTTGCCATCGATCGATTTGTTACGGACAATGAATTGGATGCTACTGCCATCCAGTGTTGGACGGCCATGCAGGAATACTATGGCGTCGTGCCGTGCACGTGCATGAGTATGTTGAGCAATGACCTTAAAGCGAGTGCCTGCGAGGCCGACATCGCGGGAGTACTCAGCATGTTCGCGCTTCAGCAGGCAGCCGTGAAGCCCGCCGCGCTGCTTGATTGGAACAACAATTTCGGTGACGATCCAAATAAAGGAGTCGTTTTCCACTGTTCCAACTTACCCAAAGCGTTCTTCGCTGATCACGAAATGGATTATCAAGAGATAATCGCAGGCTCGGTTGGCAAGGAGAACACGTACGGCACGATGGTGGGCCGCATTTCCAGCGGTCCGTTTACCTTTGCAAGGGTTACAACGGATGACCTGGAAGGACGCATTAAAGCGTACGTGGGAGCAGGACAGTTTACCGACGACACCATGCAGACTTTTGGTGGGTATGGCGTTTTTCAGGTCGAAAATCTTCAAAAACTGCTACGCCATATTTGCGAGCAGGGATATGAACACCATGTTGCTGCGACGCGAGCTCAGGTTGCCCCGGTGCTGAAAGAGGCGTTCTCCAACTATCTGGACTGGGAGGTCTACGAACATGTCTGAGTCGTATTCGCTGGGCATCGACTTCGGGACAAGCTCGGTTCGAGCCCTGATAGTACATACTGCTTCAGGTAGGGAGGTTGGCACCGCTTTCTCCTCGTATCCCCATGGACAGGCGGGCGTTTTGCTCGACACCTCCGTTGTAGGTTTGGCGCGCCAGAGACCGGCAGATCACCTTTCGTGTCTCCAGGAATGCGTGCTCGAAGCTATTGAAAATGCAGGCCCGAATTTCGATGCACATGCAATCATTGGAATCGGGGTTGACGCGACGGGATCTTCTCCTCTGCCACTCGACGCAGGTGGGCAGCCTCTGGCTTTCGACGAGCGATTCAAAAACGATCTCAACGCACAGGTTTGGTTGTGGAAAGACCACACAGGACATGAGGAAGCTGCGACAATCACTGCCAAGGCGCGAGAAATGCGCCCCGAGTACCTTGCGAAATGCGGCGGAATTTACAGTGCGGAGTGGTTTTGGGCCAAGGCCTGGCACTGCTTGAATGTTTCTCCAGAGGTCTTTTCCGCCGCACATACCTGGGTGGAATATGTGGATTGGATTCCGGCCGTTCTCACCGGAACGGATCAACCAGATTCGATTCGTCGGGGCATTTGCGCCGCCGGACACAAGGCCATGTATCACGAATCATGGGGAGGATTTCCAGATCAAGAGTTTATCGCCGCACTTGACCCAGACCTCTTGCCTCTTCGAGAATCTCTTCCTACAACAACCTATTCTATCGCGGACAAAGCGGGAGACCTGATAGAAGAATGGGCGCAGCGTTTCGGTATGCCAGCCGGGATACCAGTCGCAATCGGTGCATTTGATGCCCATCTCGGCGGAGTGGGATCGGGCGTTCGACCAGGCACGCTGGTAAAAATCATTGGCACCTCAACGTGTGACATTCTTACGGCGCCCCTGGAGTTGGATCTCCCAGACATTCCCGGTCTGTGTGGTATCGTGCCGGAATCTGTTTTGCCGAAAAACTATGGCCTCGAGGCCGGACAGTCAGGTGTAGGAGACATATTTAACTGGCTCGTCGAAGTCATACGTCCAGATCAGATGGATCACGATGCTTTGACGGCGGGGGCAGAAACGCTCGTTCCGGGAGAAAGTGGCCTACTGGCGCTCGACTGGCACAATGGAAACCGAACCGTGCTCGTGGACCAGCGACTCACCGGGTTGATTCTTGGAATGAGCACTCATTCGACTCCTGCTCAGATATATCGCTCTCTCATTGAGGCGACGGCGTTTGGAGCCCGAATTATCATCGACCGATTTGAGGAATATGGAATTTCTATCGACCAGGTGATCAGTTGCGGCGGGGTGTCCGAAAAGAACGCGCTCTTGCTTCAAATCTATGCAGATGTTCTGAACCGGCCGATGCACATTTCTGGAAGCACCGAGACGTGCGCCCTCGGAGCGGCCATAGCGGGCTCGGTTGCTGCCGGTAGCATTAATGGCGGATGGGACGCATTTGAAGACGCTATCGACGCCATGACCTCTGTCAGGGATGAGCGATTTGACCCCATTCCGGAGAACGTGAAGACCTACGACACACTTTTCGGACTCTACAAAGAACTTCACGATGCGTTCGGCATCACTGGCACACGAAACGACCTTTCGGGAGTCATGAAGACCTTACTGAATCTGCGGGACAAGACGAGTGGTGACAACTGAGCACAGCCGACATCAAACTTTAATTTCAAACCTGACACTATCGCATTATGGCTTCATTGGACTGGATCATAATCGGCGTCTATTTCATGATCATCGTTGGCATTGTTTGGCGCTCATCGAAGAGGCAAAATACATCTACAGATTACTTCTTGGCCGGACGTGACATCGGATGGTTTGCGGTTGGCGCGTCATTATTTGCGTCGAATATTGGCTCAGAGCACATCGTGGGCCTTGCAGGAAGTGGCGCCGCGAACGGAATGGCGCAGGCACACTGGGAGTTGCACGCCTGGATAATGATCATGCTCGCGTGGGTATTCGTGCCCTTCTACCACCGGGCGGGCGTATTCACAATGCCCGAATTTCTTGAGAAACGATTCGATGCGCGCTCGCGATGGGTGCTTTCAATCGTGTCGCTCATCGCATATGTGCTCACGAAGGTCTCCGTGACCGTTTACGCGGGTGCGCTGGTCTTTAAAACATTGCTTCCCTACACGTTTGGTTCGCCTGACAACGCTTTTTGGGTCGGGGCAGTTACCACTGTGGTTCTGACAGGAATCTATACCATCTTCGGTGGTCTTCGCGCCGTTGTTTATACGGAGGTGATGCAAACGGGACTGCTTTTGATCGGCTCGGTTTTAATTACATTTTTTGGCCTCGAACAGTTGGGTGGATGGGACGAATTAAAAATGATCCTGGCCGAGAACAGTGATCAGTTTGCTCTCTGGCGACCAAACAGTGATACCAATTTTCCGTGGTTAGGCGTCATGATCGCCTCGCCCATCATTGGTATATGGTATTGGTGTACCGACCAATACATCGTTCAAAGGACGCTGTCGGCTCGCTCGTTGAAGGACGCCCGCCGAGGCGCGATCTTCGGAGGATTTCTTAAGGTCTGGCCCGTTTTCATTTTCCTCGTTCCAGGTATGATCGGTTACGCCTTGCAGGTCAAAGGATTGCTTCCAATTCCTACGGGGGAAGACGGCCAGGTGTTGGGCGATATGGTGTTTCCGACGATGGTTGCCCATCTACTGCCTGTGGGCCTGAGGGGTCTTGTCGTGGGTGGGTTGTTGTCTGCACTCATGAGTTCACTCGCCTCGTTGTTTAACTCCTGTGCGACGCTTTTCACGGTGGATATCTACGAAAAATTGCGTCCTGGCCGGGAAGAACGCGAGCTCGTTAGAGTCGGCCGAATTGCGACGGGCGTGGTTGTTGGCTTGGGTCTAATTTGGATTCCCATCATGAAACGAATTTCAGAAGGGAACGCCGGGCTCTATGACTACCTACAGAACGTGCAAGGATTTCTCGCGCCACCCATAACCGCGGTATTCTTGCTGGGAATATTCAGTAAGAGGATAAATTCTGATGGGGCATTTTATGGGCTCATCGTAGGTTTCTTTCTGGGCATGTTCAAGCTTACTGTTCAGACGCTGACGCAGAGCGGAGCTATTGATCCGGGCACCTTCCTCGGATCTATCGGAACGTATAACGGATACTATTTTGCGGGCGTTCTATTTCTCTTTTCCGTGATATTGATCGTTTTGCTTTCTTATGCAGGCGAAGCGCCATCGGAGGCCAAAGTGAAGGGACTGACATTCTCTTCCCTTTCAGATGAAGACATAAAAGAAAACCGCGAAAGTTGGGGTTGGAAAGAAGTCGTCGGCAGCGCAGTAGTATTGGGCTTGGTTCTCGGCGTCTACCTCTATTTTAGTTTCTGGCTTTAAGCCGAATAGGATCAGTTCATGTCGAGCCGAAGATCTGGCCTTAAGGTCCTGTACACATGTTCTACAAATCGGCTCTTACGGTTGCGTATTCGTGCATAATGATACCGATAAAATGACGAATTATTGCCCGCTCACCGTAACGTAAAACACCCCGTATCAACCATAATCGGCTAATACGAGGCGTATTGAGATGTTGCCCTACAAGGATTCGAACCTTGAACCTCCTGCTCCAGAGGCAGGCGCTCTGCCAATTGAGCTATAGGGCATCGAAGTATGTCTGCTTGGCGGGCAGATGATAAATACGGCGCATCAATGCCTATTGCAATCGTGTGGTTCCAACCAGGAACGCTAGCGATTCGTTTTTATCAAGTCTTTATCTCGGCGATCCTGCGCGAGGGCCACAGACCACGGTCCGCTTCTCAAGAATCCTGGGGCACCGTAAACCTGTTGCAGTGATGAGGTGTCTTTCTCATTCCTGCACTTCCAAAAATCACCCGCCCCTCGTTCGCCCCAGAGCGATACCCAGTTCCAATAATGAAGCGATCAGTTTTCCCTCTAATGTTATGCCTGCTCGCCGTGGGTGCGCAGGCTCAAACCCGGTCGAAGCTCGTCGACAATATCGTCGAGCACGCGACCTATCTGGCCTCTGACGATCTGATGGGAAGAGGAACGGGCAGCGAGTACATCCATCTGACCACCGACTACATCGCCGACCAGTTCCAGTCGATGGAGCTCCGGCCCTACTCGGGAGACTCTTATCTGCAGTCGTTTTCAATACCGGGTGTGAGTGACAATGAATCAAATATGATCGGATTCATACCGGCACGACGGGCGACATCCAGCTCGCTCGTTTTTACCGCGCACTACGATGCGTACGGTATCGTCGACGGCGAGGTCTACAACGGGGCGCGAGACAACGCGATAGGTGTGGCGGCGCTCATCGAGCTAGCCCGCCTGTTCACGCAGGAGGTCGCGCCCGAGCAGAACCTCGTGTTCATCGCGACTGCAGCCGAAGAAGGAGGGCAGTACGGAAGCAGACACTATTCCCAAAACCCGCTTTTTCCGCTTGAAGAGGTCACCATCGCAATCAATATTGATGGCTTCAATGTATCCGGACCCCGTGAGGATTATTTCGTCATCCCGCGTGAAGGCATCGACTATCTCGATGAAATCGATGCAATTGCGACGAGTCTGGGCTGGGTATATGATTCTCCCGATTGGATTGGCAGTCTGAATACCAGCTTTGACACGACAACTTTTCTTTTCAATGGTACTCCCGCCTTCACGCTGTGGGTGGGAGATCGCGGAAAGGGAGGGGAAGAGGTTCAGTCACCCGATTTTGGTCCAATTCATTCTGCCGATGATGAGATAACTGACCAGTGGGATTGGAGTGGTGTAGAGGATCATCTGATGCTCTACAAGGCAATCGCCGACTATTTTATTGAGCACCCCACCGGAATCAGCGTTACGGATACGGATCTATTCTTCAGGGCGTTCGAGTAGCTTCGCGGCTCCGCTCCTATTGCTAAGGCGGATGTGCGTGTTATACTTGGTATGACTTCAAGGGCATTATCAAACACCACTCAACAGATAGGACCACATCTTGGATCTGGGCTTTTGGTCGCTGTTACCCATGCTGGTTGCACTTGTCCTCGCATTCTCGACGAGGTCGGCAGCTCTATCGCTACTGGGTGGGGTAGTGATCGGCGCCTTCATGATTGGTGGAAATCCAGCCGTAGAACTGAATGCGACGTTCCAGAGCTCGCTTGGGACAAACGAATTCATCTGGGTCTGCGAAATCATCGTCTTTATTGGAATCATGACCGAGTTGCTGCAACGCTCGGGTGTTCTCACTGCGTTCTCGAAGAAGCTAGCGGGATATGGAGATTCGCCCAGAAGCGTGAAGCTGACCACCTGGGTGATGGGTCTGTTGATCGCCGATGATTATTTCAGCCCGCTGCTTTCTGGTCCCATCATGCGTCCACTTTCGGATAAGGCGGGGATCCCACGTGAAAAACTCGCCTTCATTCTGGACTCGACATCCGCTTCGGTCTGTGTACTTGTACCCTTTCTCTCCTGGGGGGCCTACCTCATCAGCCTGATAATGGTGCAGGGCGGACCCGTTACCACAGCCAGTGAAGGGATGAGCGTGTTTATCCATGCCATCCCGTACAACTTCTATCCGATTCTGCTGGTCCTCTTCACGCTGGGAATCTGCCTTCACATCATTCCCGATTTCGGCCCCATGCGCAAGGCCGAAGGCCGGGCCAGAAACGAAGGACTGTTGCTTCGCAAGGGAGCCGTACCGCTGATGAGCGAATCTCGAGCGGTGGGTAGTGGAGCAGAGGCTGCAAAATCGTTTCTCATCGCAAATCTGTTGGTCCCTGTGGTCATTGTTCTTGGAGTGGCGGTCGGTAGCTATGTCTTTTATGACAGCATTCTGATTGCCGAGGCCTTCATGATCGCGGTCGCCTATCTGTCTATCTCGATGCTGATCACAAGGCAACTGAAGAGTGTGGGCCATCTGACGGATGCGGCCATGGCTGGTATCCTCAGCGTGATCCCGGCTATTTTGATCGTAGCACTCGCCTACGCTCTCAACGCAACGACTCAATCGCTGGGCGCGGCAGAATGGATCATCCATGTTTCTGAGGGGATAATGGCACCTGCCACCGTCGTGGCACTCACGTTTCTCCTCACCGCTGTCATTTCGTTCGCGACCGGAACATCATGGGGCGCATATGCTCTGATGATTCCACTCGCCCTTCCACTGGCCTATTCGTTTACTGGCGGAGTGGTAGATCCACTGGTCTACAAAACGGTAGCGGCGGTCGTAGGTGGCGGCATTTTTGGCGATCACGCTTCTCCGCTCTCGGATACATCGGTGTTGGCATCCGCAGGAGCTGGCAGCGATCACATGGACCACGTGATCACGCAAATTCCCTATGCCGTTCTCATTGCGGTGGTGACGCTCGTCCTCTATCTCGTCGTATGATCGACTGAACCGTCCACCTCGCCGCGGGAGATTCCCCGCCACTCGGCCACCTGGTCGACAATCATGTCTCGTACGTGAGCACACATGCCCACTCCATCGCCCTCCCAGTCCTGCGCTTGAATGGGCTCGAACACGTGTAGCCGAATCGTCGAGCCTGATCCGAATTTCCATCCGTCTCGGGGTAGGGCATTGAAGGACCCATCGAGGGCAATAGGGAGGACCGGCAGGTTTAGTTTCAGCGCCAGTTTGAACGCGCCGTCATTGAACGCTGCAATCCGGCCGTCTACCGAACGCGTACCCTCGGGCATGATCATAACGCTGACCATTTTTTGAAGCCGTTCTTTTACGTCGATCAATACCTGGGCTCGACTCCGACGATCGCCACGCCTCACCGGAATATCCCAGGCCACCCTCATCATCCATCCCAGAATTGGAAGTTCAAAGAGCGCAGCTTTTCCAACCCATTTCATGTCCCACGGCAATCGACTGACAAATGGAATGTCGGCCAACGATTGATGATTGCAGACGACCACATATGGATTTCGCAGATTATCGGGGTATTTACCGCTGACGACCACTTTCCAGATTGGATTGACGGTCACCATCAAGTATCCAAGACGCCTGAACTGACGTCCGGTCGCATACTTGGCCGGATCGCGATCAAAAAGATGCGTAATCGCCATCACTGGAATCCAGGCCAGTATCAAGATCGAAATCGAGAGCCAGGCCCAGATGGAACGAAGCACAACCAAGGTGTTACCGTAGCGTTAACAAAATCATAAGGGAGAGAGCTAAAATAGAGAGTCCCGCCCGAATGCGCGTCATCAAATACTTTTACGAAGAGCCCACTTTTCTACATCTGGGCGGCGAGAGTTCCGAGGAACTGGACCCTGCGGTTCCGGCCTCGCTCCTCAAGGAGCAAAGCCACTATCGGGGCTATCTGGCCGCGTCGGATCTGGACTCTGGAGCCATTGGTGGTTCGAGTCTTGAGGACGATGCCGCGGCGCATGCTCTAACCGCGATTCTAGATTCGCCGGCATGGTATTTCAGTATCGAGTCGGGACAGACGACGTCAGGCATCCAGCTACTGGAAGATGAAGTCGATATTGTTCGCGCACTGGTCAAGATGCCCTCCAAATCTCTTCTAATAACCGGTGTGGAGCCCGCTGAGGAAAGTATTCTCAGCCTCACCGAAGATCAGGACCGCCGAAACAACCTGGCGACCATTTTCCGTCTGCTTGAGGCAGGCTGCACCATCGTGCTTCCAGAACCAGCCCATGTCGGCCACGACTGGAGTATCTATTCGGCAAATCCAATGGCCGATCGAATGCGAGAGCAATTCAGCAAGGAGATTCCGAACTGTCGACGATATGTCATCCCGTACGTGCAGGCTCGAGGGGAGCATAAGTTCTATTTCGAACAATTCGACCTTACGATGTTTGCCCACAACGAAGTATTGCAAGCTCTCACGAAGCTGGGCTGACCAGGCAATAACATCTTTTTTGTAGATTCGGGCGACTCACTCACTCGCTTCTTCGATGATGGATCTTTTCTTCTCAACCGCGGAAGTCCCGGCTCATGCCTTCATTCTGTTCGGCTGGGCTCACCTGTTCATGGTGCTTTGGGTCGCGCTGTTTGGATTTGTGCTCATTCGGATGGGGATGAAGGCGGATGAAGGTAAACGAAAGCATCTGAGATGGGTGCTGATTGTGCTTTTCGTGATATGGGAAATCGAGTGGCAGTCCTGGCACATCGTTGCAGGCGACTGGACCCCGGCGAAGCATCTTCCACTGCACTTGTGCAGCGCAATGATCTGGGTTTCGATTTACGGGTTGTTGACCAGAAAAAGATGGGTCTTCGCACTGATGTACTTCTTCGGCATTGCGGGCGCGATACAGGCTCTTATCACACCCGATTCCGTGTATGCCTTCCCTCATTTTCGGATGATGAACACCCTTTTCTCGCACAGTTTGCTTGTAATCAGCGGGTTCTGGGTCATTTTCGTCGAGGGATATCGTCCGAGAGTGAAGGACATCTGGTTCTGTTTCATTACGCTCAACGTGTATGCGGTGCCCGTCTATCTTCTCAATACCCAGCTAGGTTCGCACTACCTGTATCTGGGAGCCAAACCGGAGACGGCCTCGGTCATGGATTTCTTCCCGGACTGGCCATGGTATTTCCCGATCCTTCAGGCAATACTGCTTCTGTTGATGTTCGCGATGTACTGGCCGTTTGCCGGCAGCTCTCGAACCGAGACATCAATTGCGGCGGATTAGATCTGGCTGAAAGAAGACGGGCGGGTCGGCGTTAGCCGATCCGCCCGAATCCTGCAAGCAGTTTAGAACTTCTTGAAATGAGGACTAAGTCCTCTTACCGAAAGGTACCACCGGGGAGGCAGTTATACGAAATCGGATGAACGGTCGAGTTCCAAAAAACGAAACTAATAAAAAATTATTCTCGTATGGCGTGCTCGAGATCGAACAATCATTTTCCATTAAGCCTAGACCCAGTCATGTCCATCAAGATTACAAGGCTCGCCCAGCGAGTATCACTTTTTCTCGTCGTGGTTTCTCTGGCCGCACCGTTCTCCAATACCATCGCCGCTCAGGAGGCAAATCTGTCTGAGCGGGAAGCACAGGTAATGCTGTGGGACGCAGCCAAATCGGGGGACGTGGATGCAATGCATACCGCCCTTGAAGCTGGCGCAAACATTCAGGCCATCGACCATCGCGGCACACAGAGCGGCCGCCGTTCCCTCAACTGGGCTGCCTGGTTTAATCATCCAGAGGCCATCATTGAGCTGATTCGGCATGGTGTAGATCTTGACGCCATGAACAAAACCGGCTACACGCCGGTGCACCATGCGGCAGAAAGCGGATCGGTCGCGGCTGCGCAGGTTCTGATATGGGCCGGAGCCAACGTAAATCTGGCAAATGTGAGGGGAGAAGCTCCACTCGGGCGTGCCAAAAGGGGTGGTTATTCCGCAATTGTCACAATGCTCGAAGAAGCAGGCGCGAAACTAACTGGCGTTCAGTAAGCTCGATGCTGAGGCAGGACTAAAGAAGACGGGCGGGTTGGCATCAGCCAACCCGCCCGAATCCTGCAAGCAGTTTAGAACTTCTTGGAACGAGGACTACGTCCTCTTACCTGAAGGTAATGCGCGTTCCAAAGTTGAATGCGCGTGGCAGTCCGAGATGGACTTCCGCATCATCCGCCCTGTGATTCACACCATTATCGCCGTATGCATTGTATCGGGAATTATCCGAAGCATCCTGGATGTAGAAGCTGTCAAACACGTTAAAGACGTTCGCAAAGACGCGAATATCAAAACGTGACGCCTTCAGCATTTCACGTGGAATGTCGTAGCCGACATTCAGGTCGAACACGTTGTATGCAGGGATCTTCCAGCTCTGCTCGCGATCCGATGCGTCATCTCGACTTGTTGGATCGAAATCAGCATAGTAGTTCGAGTAGGAGCGCCCCGTTATTTTGGCATACATCCCGTCGACAGGGAAGAATGTCAGTGCGTAAGCAAACTGCGTCTGCGGTGCGTCACCAACCTTGATATCCTTCAAATACAGATTAACTGTCTTTTGGGAGCCAGGATTGGAAACGTCAGGAGTGTACCTGGCAGATACATCGTCCGTGTATTCCCACTTGCCCAGCGAAACCGCTACATCAGCGCGAACCATTGCGTGCGGCTGATAAGCGACTTCTGCTTCAATTCCCTGGTGAAGCGCATTCAACCCGCTGATGTTGATTATCCCATCATCGCCACTCGCTTCAATAACAGTTCGCGTGATCGTCCGATCATTCCAGATGGTGTGATAGACGTTCAGTTTACCAGCTAGACTGCGATCGGTCGAACGGTATGTCGCACCGGCTTCGAACGCGATGAACTGCTCGTTTTTAGGGTCAGGATTCAGCGTACCTGTTTGATCATCGATGGCGCCATCAAAGATCGGCACCTTCGATACGACTCCAGCATTTCCGTAGAAGCTGATATTGTCATTCGTGGCGTATGATGCTCCACCCTTGATCTGGTATCCACCGATATTATCGGACTCGGCTTTAAACGGGCTGCCGCCGTCATCCCGGAACAGATCTTCAAACGTGTATTTCACGAGGGAATAGCCGGCCATTCCGTATGTGGTCAGCTCATCTTTCGTGTACTCACCCTGAACAAACCCACCGATCCAATTGACCGTGTTGGTGTTGTTGTAATCGAACTTGTCACCAGCCTGTAGCTGCTTGCCGCCTGAGCCCCAGAAGTCATTGTCAAATCTGAGGTAGCTTGAGCCTCCGAGCAGGTCACGAACCGAGCGGTAGTGCTGAATTTCAGCGGTGCGCCAGTCGACGCCTACTTCGACAGTCGTGTTCTCATTGAGTTCATGCTTGAACTTTGAAATCACACCGATCGTGTACTGGACGTTGTGGCTGTTCCGAAGAATCGCGTTTGAGACGCCATTCGTTTTGGGATTTCCTTTTCTGTCAAGACCACTCTGATTCACAGAGATGGTCGCATCGTAATTAACGACGCGGGACGGGCCACTGTAATCCCAGGTCATATCTCCCTTCGTTCCCGTTCCACCACCTTTACCACCTGAGTAGTAGAGCACGGTCGACAGAAGTGACTTATCTGATATCTGGGCGTAGTGATTCAGGTTCAGCTGAGGTTTGTGAAAGAAGTTTTCACGTTCGTTGAGCTGATTGCTGGTGTTGCGATCAACAGAACCGAAGCCGTTGTTCCCGAATTCTCCGTAGGATGAAGACACCGAAGAAACGTTCTCATTCCAGCGGCGACCGGCTTCCGGAAACTTAGCTAGGACCGCATCAATGTCAGCGCTTGAAACACCATCGTCTTCCATTACTTCGCGGGCATAATCATGATCGTATGCGGCGATATTTTGGCGATAGAGATTCTGCCCGTGACGCTGCGGCGCGCCGACTGCGTAGAAATCCAGACGGTGCTTGGAATTGATATTCCAGGCAGCAGCAGCGTAGTAGGCCCATGCGTCCGTCCAAGTGCCATCATAGTACCCATCGCCAGTCTTGCGTACACCCGATACGGTGAATGCATACTTACCATCGATGAGGCCAGTCGAAAGGGAAACCGTCGACTTCAGGAAGCCATCGTTTCCAACTTCCTGTTTGACCAGGACTTGCCGTGAGTTTGCAGAAGGATCCGTGATGATGTTCATCGTACCGCCGATAGACGGTGTAGCCAGGTTGACAGCCGATAGACCACGCTGGAGCTGGATCGATGAGGTCGCATCACCCACTCCATCCCAGTTCGACCAGTAGACCCAGCCGTTTTCCATGTCGTTGACAGGGACACCATTCAGCATGATGGCGACATTTCTCTGATTGAATCCGCGGACATTCATCCGGGCGTCACCTGCACCGCCACCCTGGGCGGTCGCGTATACTGAAGGAGCCGTGTTGAGCACCAGAGGAGTATCACGGGAGCCGAGTTCACGCTGCATCTGGATCTTGTCCACGTTGGTAAACGCTACTGGCGTCTTGCGATCGACGGCTCGTGAGGCGAAAACCTCAAGGGCCTGGAGCGACTGGCTTGCAAAAGAAACCCTGAAGTCGGCGGTAACATTCGAAGAACGAACCGTGATGACCTTGGAAGACTCCACGTAGCCAATGAATGAAACCGTCAGGGTGTGAGTACCCGAAGGAACACCACTGATGGTGTAGCGACCATCCTGGTCGGTTGCAGCGCCCATCGTCGTTCCTTCAATTACGACGTTGGCACCTGGAAGAGAGTCTCCTGTATCGGCATCTGTGACCGTTCCAGAGACTTGAACCTGGGCAATGGCGGATCCTGCGAACAGCAAGGTTACCACCAGGGCCAGGCTTCGAAAATGTAGCGTAGCGTTCATATCCAAAAAGTGTAGGTAGGTAGGAAATAAAGGCGATTCCTAACAGTAGTCAGTCAGGAAATCACAATCAAGTAAACCTAGGGAATGTGGATAAATCGCTTGATGAAGCGATGGGGAAGAACTCGCCAAATCAGAAATATGAACGGCCTGCTTAACCCTATGAATCACATATCGCTAGCGTTAATTGGGTCGATATTCTTTGGGGAGGAGATCGGCCAGGCGTTCGAAAGACATGTATCCGTAAAAGGCGACCGCGTAAGGATTGAGATTATTTCCCTGTGGGTCGAGGGTCGCCGGGCCGTTCTGCAATCGGATCCAGGAGTGCTGCATACTCCTTACTTCTCCGGAGTGATAGACCTTCTGCCATTGCACGTACGCACGGTCTTCTCTTTCTCGAGTGTAGACGATCTGGAGGTAGTCGTTGAAATCGAGGATGAAGTCTTGCTCTGAGGGTCCTTCCGACAGGTAGATGTACGGGTTGACGGCGAACTGTGGTTTTCTGAGTGGTGCTATCGAATTTCGTTCTGCTTCGGACATGTCGCCTACCTCTCCCGGATCTTCGACGTGAAACACTTGAAAGCCTTCCTGCCGGCTACGATTGCGCATCATCCCATTGAAAAAGTGCTGAGCAGAGCCGCGATACGCCTTCAGTCGGTTTTTCCCCCACTTCTGGGCCTGTTTTTCGTTTGCGGGAGTCATCTTGATAAAAAAAGACTCCCCGTCCTGCCAGGTCTCCTCTCCATCCACCACAAAATGATGAAGATGATGCTCAATTCTGTATCCCAAAGCCTGATTTTCGATAAGTAACGGCGTTTCAGCACCTGCCACCAACGTTCCTTCCGACTCGGAAAGGTCAAGGATTTCCGGATTCAGGATTTCGACTTCTCGGGCGTTCGCCGTCGAGCCGATAAAGAAGGTTTTAAACTTTTCCAGCCGCTTATCCCATTTCTTATCACGGACATCCGATATGGTCAGATCACCCCGTTCGATCACTTCTTCTTCGAGGTCAAAATTCAAAAAATAGGATCTCGGCGCGCGGACCATCACATCGTGAATCTGGGTTTTGTGACCTACCCGAGAAACGACGATGCGGTTGGCCCCAAGGGGGATCAAAAATCGGAAGGCGCCATCTGTGTCGGATACAGCGCCGATGGAGGAGCGCGAAACGAATATGTGTGCACCTTCCAGGGGATTGCCGGTGGCCATGTCGAAGACGCTGCCTTCGAGGCGGGCTCGTGCGATCTGCTGCGTCTGCGCAACACCATCGCTGACCGGGGCATTCAGGAGGACGAAGAAGACAAGGAGAGACCGGAAGTACACGGCATCGGGGGTCTGACTATCGTTGAGACGCGCCTGCTTCTCAACCGTTTCACCACGAACACCTAATCATCGCGAGAGCGGTCTCTAGAACCTGGCTCCGGAGAATTCGAATCGATAGCTCCCGTCTGCCATGCGAATCCCGGAGACACCTTCTGTATCTGAAAACGGTTCTCCGACTCCACTGAGTACGATTTCGAGACTACCGTTTCCACCGGAAGTCGAAATCGAGATGGCGTCAAGCTGAGGGGTTCGTGGGTCCAGCGGATCGATGTCCTCGGAGACCACAAATGAAAATTCCGTTATACCTGGTCCACGAACCACGTGCACATAGTCTATCCCACCTGAGAATGCAGAATCATCCAGAACCCGGTTGGTAGTGCCAGTTACCTTCACCGCCTTCCCACCGATTGCGACCGTGATATTCGTTCCCTGAACAAGCGGATTTCCGTTGTAATCCGTGACGGTAAAGGTATAAAACTGATTGATTATCGCGGTGCTTGGCGTCACGATCATGACCGGCGTCCCCGAAAAAATGACGGTGATGATGTCGCTCACAATCTCCTGCTGATCATTAGCAGTACGGGCGACGATATGCGCAATACCGTCCCCGGGTAGGGGATTGGCAGAGATAAGATTGACGCTTCCCTGACCCTGATCGTCAGTCAGCGTTGAGCCCTCGATGACACCGTGCGTGGTTTCGAAATACACGGATGTTCCGATTCGCACGGGATTACTGTACTAGTCACCCAGGATCACGCTCATGGGATTGATAAGGCCAAAAGCATTCAGGCCAGGAAAATTTCTACGCTGTGTTCCAAGAGTAAAATGTGTCTGATCTGGCAGGCCACCATGAATCGTAACGGCGACAGGTTGGGATCTGATAAGGCGTCCATCAACCGTTGTTTCAGCTATTATCTGGACGACTCCAGCCCGTGTTCCTGATGAGAGGTAGACGGTGACCTCACCGTTGTTATCCGTGGGTGTGCTGGTAGGCGAAATGAACTCGCCTCCACCTGGCTGAACCCCAAATCGGAACCGAACATCGGCCGACTGATCCAAAATAACGGGATTACCTATCGAGTCAGCGAGCAGAAAAGTCATGCTTGCCAGTTCTTCAGATCCTGATTCGCGAACACCAATGGAGGCGTGAGTCTGCGATAACAGGATCATGTTGAAGTCCCTTTCTAGCGATTTTCGGCCTGTCGGAGGTATCGACGGGGAGTGAACACGCTTAAGCGAATCAACTGCCTTATTTATGGCGAGATGAATGCATCGGGAATTGTGAAGAATGTGTATGGGAGAAACCAAAAGAGGGGGAAATGACAATAAGGAGGTCCCACAGAACTGGCTCGACGAAGCCACCTAACTTTTCGAATCGACTCCCAACTGATATGGCGATCAAAACGATCGATATGAACCGCCTCGCGGCGATGACAGGCAACCTTTTTGAGTCTGTATCCATTCTTTCCAAGCGTTCACGGCAAATCTCGTCGAAAATCAAATCTGAACTGGATGACAAACTTGCCTACTTTGAAGGATTCGAGCAAGAATTGGAGGATCCGCGCTTTCAGGAGGAGCAAGCCAAGGTCTCTCTCGAATACGAGGTCAAGCCTGAACCAACAGAAATGGCGATTGACGAAATGGAGGCCAATGACATTTATTTTCGCAAGCCTACCGAAGAAGACGTTCAGAGTCTTTTTTAGTCGAATAGCGAAAGGATGAATTTCCGGTGGGGCGGCTGCGTGGCAGCCGCCCCACTTTTTTTGTCTGATCGGAATGGACCGATCTACTAATGCGCTTTGTGGGTGAGGTGAAATGACTATTCCCGGCTCCCTGCACTTCTGGACGTGGATCTGGATAGCGTTGGCGGCAGTCACGTTCGTGGTGTTGCTCCTGCGCACGGCGCCCTATGGTCGGTACGCCAATGAATCGTGGGGCCCGACCGTTCCGCATCGCTTGGGTTGGATCGTCATGGAGTTCGTCTCTCCGCTAGCGCTGATAATGCTCTATCTCAACGCGGAGTCCGATTTCGCGCCGGGTATCATCCTGCTGGCCGGATTGTGGATAGCTCACTACCTGCATCGTGCGTTGATATATCCATTCAGAGCGAGATGGGCGGGCAAGAACATGCCAGTCGTGATCATGCTCTCGGCCATCTTCTTCAACTCAGTCAATGGAAGCCTGAACGGCATTGCCCTGAGTCATCTGGATACCTCGGGCTTCTGGACCGCATGGACCACCTGGCTTGGCCTGTCGCTGTTTGTGTTTGGTGCGGCGACAAATCTCCTCGCCGATACTCAACTGATTCGTCTTCGTCAGTCGGGTGATTCGGGTTATCAAATTCCGCAGGGCAATCTTTTCAAATGGATATCGTGCCCCAACTATCTGGGAGAATTGGTCGAATGGACAGGATTCGCCATTGTAGCGGGCACCCTTCCCGCTCTCTCCTTTGCGATATGGACTGCTGCCAATCTCGTTCCGAGGGCGATGGCTCACCACCAGTGGTATCGAGATCAGTTTCCCTCATACCCTTCTGGGCGCAAAGCAATCATCCCCTTCATTCTCTGATTCTACATTCGCGCATATCACAATAATGGAGTGGCATGTGACCATAAAACGAGCCGCAACTTTTTGATATTGAAGAGCTGAAACGATTGGCCCGCCGATGGGTTTATCTCCGATTGATCAGCCCGAAAATCGGACGGCTGACTCTCTACCTCCATCGTCGCCAAGATGAACGAGAAGATCGTCATTCGCGGAGCACGCGAGCACAACCTGAAAAATGTAGACCTGGACATTCCGAGGAATCGTCTGGTGGTCATCACGGGTCTGTCAGGATCTGGAAAATCCTCGCTTGCCTTCGATACGATTTACGCAGAGGGTCAACGCCGCTATATGGAGAGCCTCTCTGCCTACGCGAGGCAATTCCTGGGAATGATGGAGCGGCCGGATGTGGATTTCATCGACGGTCTCTCACCAGTCATCGCGATTGAGCAGAAAACGGTAAGCCGGAATCCTCGCTCGACCGTTGGAACGGTCACGGAGATCTATGATTTCCTCCGTCTCCTCTATGCTCGGGCATCGATCGCCTATTCGCACGTTTCGGGAGGGCTCATGCGAAAACAGAGCGACGACGAGATTATTGACGGGATTCTCGCGCTCGCTGAAGGCTCGCGCGTCATGCTGCTGGCACCCCTCGTGAAGGGCAGGAAGGGCCACTACCGCGAATTATTCGATCAGGTCGGTAAGCAGGGATTTCAGCGGGTCCGCGTCGATGGCAAGATCCGCGAGATCGAGAGAGGCATGAAAGTCGACCGCTACAAGACGCACGACATCGAAGTCGTGGTTGATCGCGTGGTGATCAAACCAGGCATCAGAACTCGAATCAGTCAGTCTGTAGAGACGGCTCTTGGGATGGGGGGCGGCACCATCATCGCTCAGATCGTGGGCGGGCCCGAAGAGCAGGGAGACCACCTCTTCAGTCGGCACTTGTTTTGCCCGGAGGATGGGGTTTCCTACGATGATCCGTCGCCCAACACCTTCTCGTTCAACTCCCCCTACGGAGCGTGCCCGGATTGCCACGGCCTCGGATCGAAGAAGGAGCTCGATGCCGATCTGATTATTCCGGACAAATCAAAGTCTATCGCAGATGGAGCGATTATTCCTCTGGGCGTGCCCCGAGATATCTGGATATTTTCCCAGGTGCAGGCTGTCGCAGACAGCGTTGGATTTGACTTCGACACACCGCTCGCCGAGTTCACCGAGGAACACATGCGGGTCCTGCTAGAAGGTGCGGGCGAAGAACAGTTTGACATCGTCTACAAGTACAAGGACCGAGAAGTCACCTACAAACATCGATTCAGCGGCGTGTATGCCCACGTATGGCATACGTATGAAAACACCTCTTCGAACACATCGAGGCGCTGGGCCGAGGCGTTCATGCGCCACGCCGACTGCGTGAAGTGTGGAGGGGGACGTCTCCGGGCTGAGAGCCTGGCATTCAAGTTTGCCGACCATTCAATCGATCAGCTGACCAGGATGGATCTGGCTGACCTTCGAGAATTTTTCAGAGGAGTCAAACTCTCAGATCGACAGGCCGTAATTGCCGAGCCTATCCTGAAGGAAATAGTTGACCGCCTCGATTTCATGCTAAATGTGGGCGTGGGGTACTTAAATCTGGATCGGAGTGCGCGCACTCTTTCCGGTGGCGAAAGTCAGCGCATCCGCCTCGCGACACAGATTGGAACCCAGCTGACGGGTGTCTTATACGTCCTCGATGAGCCTTCCATCGGCCTGCATGCGAGGGATAATGAAAGGCTGATCGAATCGCTTAAACAGCTCAGGGACCTGGAAAATTCAATCCTGGTGGTCGAGCACGACCGGGAAATGATCGAAGCGGCCGATTTCGTCATTGACCTCGGTCCCGGGGCTGGCGAGCTCGGTGGACATGTGGTGGGCGCTTCTAAACCGGAGGATCTTCCGCTCGGGTGGAATGGAACGTCGAGTCTGACAACGGCATACCTGCGCCGAGAAAAGTCGATTGCCGTCCCCGCGACTCGTCGACCAGGGAACGGAACCTGGATTGAGTTGATCGAGGCGAGGGGACACAATTTGAAAGGTGACACTTTTCGCCTGCCCCTCGGCACCTTCAGCTGTGTGACGGGCGTATCCGGATCGGGTAAATCGAGCCTGATCAATCAGACCTTGTATCCGATTCTGGCGGAGCATTTTCATAACGCAAAGCGCGTTCCCCTCCCGTTCAAAGCGATTACGGGCCTCGAACATGTCGACAAGGTGATTGAGATCGACCAGAGTCCGATCGGACGAACACCGAGGTCCAATCCCGCCACGTACGCAGGGCTTTTCGGAAATATACGGGACCTCTATGCTCAACTTCCTGAATCTAAAATTCGGGGATACAAGCCGGGACGATTCTCATTCAACGTGAAAGGCGGAAGATGCGAGACGTGCAAGGGAGCGGGTATCATCAAACTTGAGATGAGCTTCCTCCCAAACGTATACGTGGAGTGTGAGACCTGTTATTCGCGCCGGTACAATGTGGAAACGCTGGAGGTACGCTTCAAAGGCAAGAGCATCGCTGACGTCCTCGAGATGACTGTTGAGGAGGCGCTTAGCTTTTTTGAATTCATTCCCCGTATCGAACGAAAACTGCGCACCCTACATTCCGTCGGATTGGGCTATATCAGACTGGGCCAGCAGGCCACGACCATATCGGGTGGAGAAGCTCAACGAGTAAAGCTCGCAAAAGAGCTCTCCCGGCCTGGCACTGGAAAGACGCTCTACATTCTCGACGAACCGACGACGGGACTGCATTTCGAAGATATTCGGCATCTTCTCGCGGTCCTCCAGGCCCTCGTGAGGAAGGGCAATACGGTGTTGGTAATTGAACACAATCTGGATGTAGTCAAGGTGGCTGATTTTGTGATTGACCTGGGTCCCGATGGGGGAGACGGAGGCGGTCAGATTCTGTTTTCTGGTACTCCCGAAGCCTTGGCAACGCAAAAGTCAGCAACCGGCGAATACCTCTCAGCCGAACTGAAAAGAAGCCAAAAAGGAGCAAAAGCGGCTATAATCGATCTCGATACGATGGCTGCCGACGAAAATGAAAAGGAAGAAGTCGAAGTGATTGAAGAAGAACCCGAAGAAGAAAAAAACGAATAGAGTCAGACGAGATCCATGGAGCCTTCCTTCAGTCCTGATTACAACAAGCCCGACGAGCCAGGTATTGCGATGAACTTCGACAATACCGTTTCGCTCTACCAGATCGTATCCGAGTCGGAGTCATTTGAAGAGGCGGCTGGCTCCGCGTTCGCGTTGCTCCGGGATGCCCAAAAACAGTATCCAGACTGGCCCCGAATCTTCTATCTGGATGTCCTGGGACACGAGGGAGAACAACAGGGTTTTGACGCAGATTTTTTTGAGTTCCAACAGGAATTCTGGTTTGCGACTATCGCTCACTTTGTTACGGCGTTTGAACTTCCAATGCTCGGCGGTCTCGTAAATCCGAAGCCTCAACGCAATGATATTCCGGATGAGCTATCATTCGGCTCCTCTAACGGCAAGGACCCCTCATGAAAAGAGTTCTCGCTGCAGTCGCGATTTTGACTGCTGGTTCGCTCATTTTCCTCGTAGCCCCCTCGTCATCCCCTACAATTCTTTCGATGCGGGATCGAGCAGAACTGATCGATTCGCTGCTCGAAGAACGGCTCGAGTCCGTTATTCCAGAAGTGATGCGGCGAGAGGGCATCGACATGTGGATCATTGCCGCGCGTGAGTACAACGAGGATCCAGTCATCAGAACCATGCTCCCCGCGACCTGGATCGCGGCGCGACGACGTACCATTCTGGTGTTTTTCGATCGAGGAGACGAGGGGGTCGAGCGGCTCGCCGTCACCAGATACAATATTGGGAGATCATTCGAGAGCGCGTGGAATCCCGAAGAGGATCCGGATCAGTGGGAACGACTGGCTCAGATCGTGACCGAGCGCGATCCGAAGCGCATTGGACTGAATATTTCCTCCACTTTTGCTCTTGCTGACGGGCTTTCCGCGTCCGAGCATCAGGGAATGCTGGATGCATTCGACGAAAAGTATCGATCCCGGGTTGTTTCGGCCGAAAAACTGGCAATTGGATGGCTGGAAACGCGTACCGAAAGTGAAATGGAGATCTATCCCTCGATCGTGCGAATTGCCCGTGATATCATAGAAGAAGGGCTATCTGAGGCGGTAATAACACCAGGAGTCACGAGCACTGACGAAGTCGAGTGGTGGTATCGAGAGAAAATTCGAGATCTGAATCTCGTCACATGGTTTCACCCATCGGTAGACATTCAACGCGCTGAGACCACGGAACGGGATGGTGATTTTTCATCACGCGAAGATTCTGGTGTCATCAATCCAGGTGACCTCCTGCACGTGGACTTCGGGATAACCTATCTGCGACTGAATACGGATACTCAGATGCACGCGTACGTATTGGAGTCGGGCGAATCCGAAGCTCCCCTTGATCTGCAGGAAGCATTTGACATCGGAAACCGGCTTCAGGACATTTTGACGGGTCAGTTTGAATCGGGTAGAAGCGGCAACGATATTCTCCGGAGGGCTCTTGAGCAAGCCGACTCGGAGGGAATCGATGCGACCATTTACACGCATCCAATCGGGTTCAATGGCCACGCAGCGGGTCCAACCATTGGACTTTGGGACCAGCAGGGTGGAGTGCCGGGTAGGGGCGATTATCCACTGTTTCCAATGACGGCTCACTCGATTGAGCTGAATGCAGCTGTTTCTATTGGGTCATGGGATGGACAAATCGTGCGGATCATGTTGGAGGAAGACGCCATTTTTGATGGCTCGTCTGTGAATTACATCGACCCGCGGCAGGAAGAGCTGCTCCTGATCCCCAGACAATAACTCGGCTTCTCATTCAACTCTGAGGACGCTTCCTCATGGTCCTCAAAACAGATGGGTTCAGCCGGAATTGCCCCGAATATGGGTACTCATTTGCGGTTCACCTCGGAACCGGTCAGGGATTCAGACTTACTGTGGTTCTCACGCGAATAAGGTGATGATGAGTCGAAGCTTCAAAATTGTAGTTCTAGCGATCCTGCTGCCGTTGTTGTTCAATCGCGGCGCTTTGGGGCAATCCGTAGATGTTGCCGCACTGGTTGAACAGGCTGAAATCACAGGGATATCTCTCGTTGTGATCGAGGACGGGGAAATCACTCATTCTGTACAAAGTGGTATTCGGAGCTCCACAACCAATCCCCCCATTACCGCTGACACGGTCTTCGAAGCCGAATCGCTCAGCAAGCCTGTGGTCGCCTACATCGCCCTTTTGATGGAAGAGGACGGTCAACTGGACCTCGACAAACCGCTGGCTGAGTACGTTACGTACCGCGATGCTGAGCACGATTCGCGGTATTTGAGGATCACCACCCGTATGGTGTTGTCGCACTCCTCCGGCTTTCCGAATTTTCGACCGCCAGGCGAATCACTCTCTATCGGTTTCGAACCGGGGACCTTCTTCACCTATTCAGGCGAGGGATTCCTCTTTCTGCAGAAAGCGCTGGAGCGAATTTCATTCAAGTCCCTCGAAGAACTGGCCTGGGTGTACGTGTTCGATCCCCTTGAAATGACTTCGACCAGTTTCGTCTGGCAAACTGAATTTGGCCAGAACATCGCTGTCGGTCACACGGACATGGGCGTTCCGCTGGACAAATTCGTCCCTCAGACTGCCAATGCTGCCTTCAGCTTGCACACCACGCCGACGGACTATGCACGGTTCATGCTCGCGGTCGAGCGAGGAGAAGGGTTGGGCCGCAAGAACAAGCGTGATATGACAACCGCCCAGGTTGACGCTCTCGACGGAGTTTTCTGGGGGCTCGGCTGGGGATTGCAGCCCACATTGAGCGGCCAAGCCATCTGGCAATGGGGAGATAATTCTGGGTACAAGACGTTTGCCTATCTGGAGCCCGAGGCGAAAAAAGGGATCATCGTGCTGAGTAACAGTGCGAACGGCATGCTGATTCTACACACGCTGTTTGAAGAGTTTATCGGAGGCCCCCAGACAGCGGTAAGGTGGCTCAACTACGAAAAGTACGATGACCCGCAGTACTTGCTGGGGCGTCGGGTGCACTATGCGATCGTGGGTGGAGGCATTGAAGAGGCACGAACGGTTTTTGAGGAGTCACGAGCAGACCTACCCGCCGAGGCTTTCGAGGAGATAACCCTGAACTCCCTGGGTTATCGTTTGCTGCGCCAGGGATTGATCGAACACGCGGTCGATATATTCGCATTCAATTCGGAAATGTATCCGGAGTCGGCGAATGCAAGCGACTCGTTTGGAGAGGGACTGTATGCGGCCGGGCGAATGGAAGAGGCTCTCGAGCAGTACCGCCACGTGCTGAAACTTCAGCCCTCCAATATGAATGCCAGCTCGATGATCAGAGTGATCGAAAGTAAACTGGCTAGCAGGAACTAATTCTCCGCATTTTATGCGGAGAATGGCCCGTGAATCCCTTGCATCAAGTCAGATGCTACACCCTCTGGATCCAGACTATTCTGAAACGGTGAACGAGAGCATCATTCCCGCATGAAGATGCTCGGCGATGTGGCAGTGGGCCATCCACGTTCCGGGATTTGTTACGTCGACCAGAATATCCATTGTTGACCCAACCGGAACGATCGCGGTGTCTTTCCACGCCATATTCTGGCTGGGGACCCCGTCCATGTGGGTGACCAGAAAACGCTGGCCGTGAACGTGAAACGGGTGGTTCATCGGGTGGAAAGATTTCGGGTCGTTGAAGATTCGGATTTTGACTTTGTCGCCGACCTTCCATTGCCAGTTGATCTCCATGCTTTCCTTTCCGGTGTCCTCATCACGCAGGATCCAGTTCACCTGTTCGCCTGAAGACAGCCAGTTCATCATGGGCATGGCGTCGTTCCACTCCATCGGAGGCACATAGAGCGTATCAATCTCCATCATGCGCATCATGGCCAGGGGAAGTTTGTTGACCTTCAGGGTCAATCGAAGGGAATGATCGGGAGAGCGGTCGAAGTGAGGGCGAAAGGCATCTATATCTGCTTTGATGTCCTCATGGATACGTTCTCGCAGGAATGAGGCTCCAAACTGCTCGGCCACCGACTCCTTTGAGACATTCACCATTCCGAGAAGATGGGTTTCGGGCACGAATATGCCCCGAAAGTGATTGATGGCCTGGATCGTATTGGTAATCGGATGATCTCCTTCGTCTTCGAAATAGACGTCGACGATGTATCTCTCGGCCGGGGCAATGACTACACTGCTTACGAACTGTTCGCGTTCGAATTTGCTCACATCGCCGGCAACCACTTTTATCCTCGCCCCACCGAAAACAACATTGAAGGTTCGGGTATTGGCTACGTTCGTCAGATAGAATCGGACCACTTCACCCTGCTGGACATCGAGTTCGTAATCGGTGATGCCATTTAGGAGCATCACATTCCCGAACCGGCCCATCAGGGCGTGCGTTGGGGCCGACTGGCCGAAGGGCAGGAGGCCATTGGCATCCACCAGTATGTCATCCAGCACGAGTGGTACTTCCCGGTTTGCCGGCGAATAGAATCCCTCCTCAGCCGGATCGACCAGCATGTTGCCGTACAGTCCAAGGTCCTGCTGGACGTCCTCACGCATATGAGGATGATACCAGTACATGCCGGTATCGGGGAATTTGAGCTCGTACGTGAAGGTCTCTCCCGTAAGAATGGGGTCCTGCGTCACGCCCGGCACGCCGTCGAATGCATTGTCGAGACGTAGACCGTGCCAATGCACAGTCGTAGGCATCTCAATGTTGTTGGTAAACTCGATGATGACCTTCGAGCCACGGTCGGCGCGGATCAGCGGTCCCGGATACATTCCGCCATACGCCATCATGACGTATTCCTGATCGCCAATCGTACGGCGGACCAGTGAGGCATCCATTCGAAGCGTGTCCCCGTCCGCCATGTTGATTATCGCAGAGGGCTTTGCCTTGGGAAACATGCCTGGATCCATTCCGTGGCCGGGAAGGAGGGGACCCACGATAGGTACGTTCCGCATCAGGCTTGGAAGCATCGGCATGCTCATATCCATCGGCGGCATCCGCCACGAAAGGCTGTCGCCCGCGGACATATTCATGTGAGCGGAATGGTCCATTGCACCATCCTGCGCTAGCGCAGGAGTAGCTATCAGCAGCAGAACGAGAATTCGTGAAAGCATCCAGATCAGAAGTTGAAAGACTTAGTACCCGTAGACAGCACAAGGCTCGGTTTCGAAAGGACCATGCCCGGCCATGGTGTGCATGAGCCCACTACGCGACATTCCGCGTGATACGACGGGTCCCCTCCATTTCGGGCCCAGTTCTCCGGCAGCCGGTTCAAGTGTGATCACCAACAAAAATTTATTCCAGTCGGTCTGTCCCTTGATCATCAAATTTTCGTCCAGTCGCCCGAGGGCGTTGATTTGGTCGATTTGAGGCGTGGTAACCCACGCTACCAGAGACATTCCTTCATCCAGCTTCAGATTACTCATCTGAATATCAATATTGTAAACGTACGTGCCCGTCTTTGAGATGGAGACGCCGAAGGGCGATGCCGCGTACGTTACATCCCCAAATCCCTTGGCCAGACGGGCGCCGCGGACCTTGCGGGTTGTGACCAGTTTCACCTGATAATACACGGGAGGATCGGGGTCGACCACACACGGAATGGTTGGTTGGTCTCCGGTTCGATCAAGGGGACTCCATGCGGCCAGGCAGCAGGCAAAAAGAATCAGAACTGGAAGAATAAGGCGGGTCATCGATCATCGATTTAGTCTGGATGACGGATGATACAAGCAGATGACCGTCCGGTTCAAGATATTTGCGAATCACAGGCTGTGAAGCTTGGATCAATCGATCAGTCGCCGCTTTCCGGTCGCCGCCTTTCGGTCGACACCGCCAGATGCTACTCTGATCGCAGAGAGTTAACCGGATTGGCAGACGCCGCCTTGAATGCCTGAGACGCCACGCTCACCAGCGCGATCAGGATCGTGATCCCGATTGCCGTCAGAAATGGACTGATCCCAACAGGGACTCGAAATGCAAACGCATCCAACCATCGTTCTGAGGCCATAAATGCCAGCGGACAGGCGACAACCACCGCAATTCCCAGAAGAAGGACAAATTCGGACGAAAACGAGAGAACGATTTCGGTTGAGCTCGCGCCGAGAGTTTTTCTGATGCCGATTTCTTTCACTCTACTCTTCGTCGCGAACGAAGCAAGGCTGAAAAGACCCAGACAGGCGATTATCAGGGCCAGGATGGCTGTATAGGAAAATAGTGTAGTAAGCGACGCTCGTTAGCGTATTGCTGGGCCAGTCTATCATTCATCCACGCGTAGTTGAATGAAAAATCGGCCTCGTAGGTATTCCATATCGCCTCCAATTCCTCCAACACGGGGCCTGCATTTTCCGGCTGGACCCTGACCAACAGGTTGTTTGATCCGAACCTGGACAGGTTAAAAATGATAGGCGAAATTCCCACGCGAAGCGATCCGTAGTGAAAATCCTTTACGATCCCAATTACCGGCGCGGTGAATCCGAATCTGCCCATGTTCCACTGGACCGTTTTTCCGATGGTCGAAGCATCCGGTTCCCATCTTCGCGCCTCTGATGGTCGTTTGTAGTTCTATATCATGATTTATCGCTGTCAACTTCATCTTCCGGAGCGTGCTGACCCTGAATCCACGAAAGCCGTTGATCGCATCCCTTATTGAAGATCCCCAGAGCGCATTGACCACCCAACTGCCAAGAATACCGGCCATCTTGCGCAGCCTCAGTCTGTCATCTGAATCATCTGTACTCGCGCCCGGAAGCAGGTATCTCCCGGCTACTACCATATCGGCTCCCTCCCGAAGGTATTTGATCATCGTGGGCAGATCGGCGGGGTTTTCGTTACCATCGGTCGAAAAGAAGATGACGTGGTCGGTGCCTACAAAGCTTAGCGCCTCTCGAAACGCCCTGCCGCGACCTCTCGAACGCTGAACGAAGGCTCTGATCCCGTTCGAAGCATACACATCCAACGTACCGTCGGTTGAGCCTCCATCGATGGCAAAAACGGAATCAAAAAGAGAGAGCCTGATCTCGCCAATCAGGCGAGTCAGGCTCTCCTTTTCGTTGAAAGACAGCAGTACCAGGGTAACCGTGCTACTTTTCGGCGATTCTATTTCGTGCCCTCGCGAGACTCTTCGTCCCATTTTTGAGCGGAGGATACATCAGGAACGCCCCAATCTTCGCCGTTCCAACCATTGAATCCTTCCATCCGGAATGTCCAAAGACCGGTCGACATGTCCGAAATGACGATGAGCCCATCTTCATTTCGAACGTCGATTCCGAAGGCGCCGTTGCCAACCGCACCACCCATGGCCCCGACGTCACGAGATCCAGTGTAGGTGTCGTAGTACCCGACCGTGACCGGATTCTCCGGGTCCATCATGGAGAAGACCTGGAGTCCATCGTGATAGCCTGACACGAAGACGAAGGGCCATCTCACCTCGTGATTGTGAACCAGATTTTCCCAGTTTGCAGTCCAAGCAGAGATCGGGCTCCGAACATTTGAAACGCCTTCGCCGTCTAGTGCTTCCTGCAAATCGAAGATTCGCAGGGGAGCATACTGATACTCCGTCTCTGCTATCACGTACCGACCGCTGGGGCCTGGTGTGAAGGTGTGACCGTTGCGTACGCCGGTGATTCCAGTCAGCGTGACCAGTAATTCTGGATTATCGATGTCCGTGAAATCGTAGACGTAATACCCGCCCGTTCCACCACCGTAAAAACGGTCGGTGCCGGTATCCACGTGGAAACCGGCGTAGAAATCATGATATGCACGTCGGGTGTTCTCGGCAGGAGTCGGGATGTAACCGATAAGAGCATTCTCCAGATCGCCGCCAACCACTTTGCCCAGATCATACACATTGGCATGAGGACCCAAAACCGTAGTCAGCAACAGGACTCTTCCCGAGGAATGCTTGTAGATAAAAATGTTGTGGAAGCCGCCTGGGGTCTCGGGCGCACGGATACGTGCGACCTCGTGGACCGTGTCTGGATCCGGCAGACCCGTGACATCGAGCACAACCGCTCCCAGATCGTTGTCGGGTCCACCCCCGCCAAACTGGAGCGACTGAACCACGTAGTAGCGGCCTTCCCATTTGAAGTGCTTCACATCCATTCCGCCGGTGCGGGAATGCAGTTCTTCGTTTTCGATTCGCCAGCGATAAATGACGCGGGGATTCGAGGGATCGGCCAGACTGACAATGTCCATTCCCTTCGCGCCTGCTTCTGCATAATGCATGCGTGCTACATAGGCGTAGGGGCGGCTTATCTCCTGTTCAAGATCCATGTCGGCTACACTCAGGCTGGGACCGAGAGGAATATGCCCGATGACTTCAATATTATCGCTGCCGCGATCCTGAGCCGTCCATTGGGCGGATGCGGGTCGGAACGCGAAGGCGACAATCATCATCGCCACCAGCACAGTGGTTGTTCTCTTCATCTGGAAATCTCTCTTAAAGTTAAAATTATCGGGTGCCTTCTTTCGACTGTTCGTCCCATTTCTGGACACTTGATACGTCAGGCACACCCCACTCCTCTCCATTCCAGCCGTTAAAGCCCTCCATCCGGAAGGTCCACAGGCCGGTCGATATATCTGAAACGACGATCAGTCCATCAGCATTGCGTACGTCCACTCCAAAGGCACCGTTGCCCACATTTCCGCCCATCGAACCGATTTTGCGATCGCCCGTGTAGGTGTCGAAATATCCCACGGTGACCGGGTTTTCAGGATCCATCAGCGAGAATATCTGAAGTCCGTCATGGTATCCGGAGACGAATACAAATGGCCACCTCACCTCGTGATTGTGGACCAGGTTTTCCCAGTGTGCCGTCCACGCCGAGATCGGGCTCCGAATGTTGGAAACCTCCCCATCGAACGCTGGCTGCAGGTCGAAAATGCGCAGCGGGGCGTACTGGTATTCCGTCTCGGCGATCACATATCGTCCTGCTGGTCCTGGTGTGAACGTATGGCCTCGGCTGACGCCAGTAATTCCAGTAAGCGTCACCAGCAGCTCCGGATTGTTCAGATCCGAGATGTCATATACATAATATCCACCCGAGCCACCTCCATAAAACCGGTCCGTCCCGGTGTCGACGTGGTACCCTGCATAGAAGTCATGATAGCTGCCGCGAGGGCCCTGGTCGGCTGGTACAGGAATGACGGCTGCGAGCGCACCTGCACGGTCACCGGCAATTAGTTTTCCCAGGTCGTACACGTGGGCGCCAGGTCCGCGGACGGTGGTCATCAATAACACCCGGCCGTCAGAATGCTTGTAGACAAAGATGTTGTGGAAGCCACCGGGTAGATCGGGCTCGTAAATCCGGGCGACTTCTTTCACCGTTGTGGGATCAGGAAGGCCTGTCACATCCAGCACCACTGCTCCCAGATCATTGTTGGGCCCCGTTCCGAACTGTAGCCCCTGAACGACATAGTAGCGTCCGTCGAGTTTGAAGTGCTTGACGTCCATTGCGCCACGTCCCGAGTGCAGCTCCTGATTCTCAATCCTCCACCGATAGATGACCTTTGGGTTCGCCGGATTTGAGATATCGATGATGTCCGTGCCGCGGTCCACAAGCCCCTCACGTGCCGCGCGGGACACGTAGACGTAGGGACGACTCAGTTCCTGCTCCATGTCCAGATCGGCCACACTCATCATGGCGCCAAGGGGGATGTGCCCTACGACTTCGATGTTGTCCGACCCCGGATTGAGTGTTGTCCAGGGCGTCTCTTGCTGCGCGTAAGCCAGCGAGGAGCTGCAGACGAAAAGTAGAGCTAATAGTGTGGTGCGCATTGCTTTGTGGGGTTATGGCCTGAATTGCCTGTATTACCGGGTGCCTTCTTTCGACTGCTCGTCCCATTTCTGGACGGAGGAAATGTCGGGTACGCCCCAGTCTTCTCCGTTCCATCCATTGAACCCATCCATGCGGAAGGTCCAGAATCCGGTCGATCCGTCGGAAATGACGATCAGGCCGTCTGCATTTCGAACGTCGATGCCGAATGCCCCGTCCATCACGCCTCCGGCATCAGTAGGAATGGTGTCGTAGTACCCGACGGTCTGAGGATTTTTCGGATCCATCAGGGAAAACACCTGAAGACCATCGAGATATCCGGACACGAACACAAAGGGCCACCGGACTTCGTGGTTGTGCGAGAGATTTTCCCAGTTTGCCGTCCATGCGGAAATGGGCTGCCTGATGTTGGAAACATCGCCGTCGAGTGCAGGCTGAAGATCGAAGATCCTGAGCGGCGCGTACTGGTACTCCGTCTCCGCGATCACGTACCGTCCGTTCGGGCCGGGGGTGAACGTGTGGCCGCGGTTGACACCACTGATTCCGTTCAACGTCACGCGAATCTCGGGCGCGTCGATATTCGAGATATCATATACATAATAGCCGCCAGACCCGCCGCCGTAAAACCGGTCCTCGCCCGAGTCTGGGTGATAACTGGCATAGAAATCATGATAGCTGAGTCGGGTGCCCTCCTCTCCTGGAATGGGGATATTGGCCGCAAATGCATTCTCGACATCTCCCGACACCACCTTGCTCAAATCATACATGTTCGCTCCCGGAGCACGAACCGTGGTGATCAGATACGGCGTGCCGTTGGAATGCTGGTAGATAAATATGTTGTGGAAGCCGCCCGGCATGTCGGGCTCCCTGATGCGGGCCACCTCCCGAACTTTGCTCACATCTGGTAGACCCGTTACGTCGAAGACGATCGCGCCCAGATCATTGTCGGGTCCTTGCCTGAATTGCACCGAAAGCACAACGTAGTAACGCCCGGAGTGCTTGAAGTATTTGATATCCAGGCCGCCAACGCCCACGTTCAGGTCATCGTTTTCGTTGACCCAATGGAGCAGCAGCTTCGGGTGCGTTGGATCGGAAAGATCAATGATGTCCATGCCCCGGTCGTAGTTGCCCTGGTAGCGCGCCCGCGCCACGTAAGCATAGGGGCGATCCAGTTCCTGCTCGAGTTCGATATCAGCTACAGATTCCGGTCCTCCGAGGGGTAGATGTCCCTGGACGTGAATATTGTCGCTGCCTCGTTTGAGAGGGGTCGATTGGCTCTGAGTGGTCGCTTGTGCTCCAATGGTCATTCCAAACAGGAGCAGAAAAATGGACGTCCGTCGCATAGTAGTACCGTGGTTATACGCTTATCGCGTTCCTTCTTTTGATTCTTCGTCCCACTTTTGGACGGATGATATGTCTGGCATGCCCCAATCTTCGCCGTTCCAGCCATTGAAGCCGTCCATGCGAAAAGTCCAGAAGCCAGTCGACATGTCTGAAATGACTATCAGGCCATCTTCATTTCTTACGTCTATTCCGAATGCGCCGTTGGCTACCGCCCCGGCCATCACACCGACATCGCGGGACCCGGTATACGTGTCGTAGTAACCCACGGTCTGCGGATTACCCGGATCCATCATGGAGAAGATCTGAAGGCCGTCATGATATCCAGATACGAATACGAACGGCCAGCGGACTTCGTGATTGTGAACCAGGTTCTCCCAATCTGCCGTCCATGCGGAAATGGGAGAGCGGATGTTTTCAGTCTCGCCGTCGAGGGCGGGTTTCATGTCAAACATCCGAAGCGGTGCGTGCTGGTATTCGGTTTCCGTTATCGCGTACCGCCCGTCGGGACTCGGCGTAAACGTGTGGCCATAATTCACTCCGGTGATTCCCGTCAGTGTGAACTCAAGCTGGGGATCATCGGGATCGGTGATGTTGAACACGTAGTACCCGTCGGTGCCGCCGCCGTAGAACCGATCCTGATCTGAATCTGGATGCCAGGCAGCATACAGATCGTGATAGGAGCCAGACTCGACTTCAGGGATCGGAATCGTTCCGATATAGGCATGTTCCACGTCTCCAGTTACGGCCTTCCCGAGATCATACATATTCGCACCAGGGCCAGTGGTTGTGGTCAGCAGTATTACACGACCGTCGGAGTGCTTATAGATAAAAATGTTGTGGAAGCCGCCTGGAAGATCCGGTTCGACGATGCGGGCTACTTCCCGAACGGAGGATGCATTCGGTAAGTCTGTCACATCGAGGATGTATGCACCCATGTTGACGTCCGGTCCCGGTCCGAACTGGGTCGATTGCACAACATAGTACCTTCCGGCCCATTTGAAGTATTTAATATCCATGCCACCCAGACCGGTGTGCAATTCGGGATCTTCGATACGCCATTGAAGGAGTACTTTTGGATTTGTTGGGTCCGACAGATCGATGATATCCGTGCCTCGCTCCGAGCCCGTTCCGACCGTTCCACGGGACACATAAGCGTAAGGTCGGCTCATTTCTTGCTCGATCTCGAGGTCCATGGTGTTCAGGGCACTACCAAGCGGAATATGTCCCTCAACGGTGATGTTTTCAGAACCGCGCTCCAGTGAATTCCAGGGCGTGTCCTGCGCCTGCATGGGTGCGGTGCCGACGAGCAGAAGCACAACGGCTAAGGAAGTAACACGAGTCATATTCGGTATGCTGTTTTCTGGTGGTCTTTGTTGTTACTGCGTTCCTTCTTTTGATTCTTCGTCCCACTTTTGGACGGATGATATGTCGGGCATGCCCCAGTCTTCGCCATTCCAGCCATTGAAGCCGTCCATGCGAAAAGTCCAGAAGCCGGTCGACATATCAGATATAACGATGAGTCCGTCTTCGTTCCGCACGTCCACCCCAAAAGCTCCGTTGTACATCCCAAATTCACCTTCAAAGAGCTTGGGGCCGGTGTACGTATCGTAGAAACCGACTGTTTGGGGGTTTTCCGGGTCCATCATCGAGAAAATTTGTAATCCATCCAGGTAACCTGACACGAAGACATAGGGCCAACGGACTTCGTGATTATGGACCAGGTGTTCCCAATTGGCCGTCCACGCTGAGATGGGTCTGCGAATGTTTTCCGTCTCACCATCGAGGGCGGGCTGCATGTCGAACATGCGGAGCGGAGCGTACTGATACTCGGTCTCGGTAACGGCATAGCGTCCATCCGGCGACGGCGTGAAAGTGTGGCCCCATGCGACTCCGGTAATTCCGGTCATGGTGAATTCCATTTTTGGATTTTCAATGTCCGACACATCCCAGACATAGTATCCGCCCGTTCCCCCACCGTAAAATCGATCCTGTCCCGTATCTGGATGCCAGGCGACGTACAGGTCGTGATAGAACAGGGGTGACGGCAGGATGTCTTCTGCTCCAGCAGGTCCACCTACAGCGTCAGGCGGAATCGGTACGTGGCCCACAAGGGCGTTTTCCACGTCTCCCGTTACCACTTTTCCCAGGTCATAGATGCTGGCCTGTCCCCAGTTCACCGTTGTGAACAGGTACACATTTCCGTTGGAGTGTTTGTAGATGAATATGTTGTGGAAGCCACCTGGCCACCTGGATTCATCTATTCTGGCCACCTCGAAGACTTTATCCGGATCGGGTAGATCGGTTACGTCGAAGACAATGGCGCCGAGATCATAATTGGGTCCCGGGCCAAACTGCATCGACTGAACGACATAGTAGCGGCCGGCCCACTTGAAGTACTTGACATCCATTCCGCCCAGTCCTGTGTGGAGTGACTCATCTTCGATGCGCCATTTTTTGATGACTTTCGGGTTGGTTGGATCCGACAAATCGATGATGTCCATGCCCTTGGCAACGTATTCGCCGAGGTGACCTCTTCCTACGTACGCATACGGCCGACTCATCTCCTGCTCGATCTCCATATCCATCACGCTGAGAGGCCCTCCGAGGGGAATGTGTCCTTCAACAGTAATGTTATCCGATCCGCGTTCGAGCGACGTGGATTGCCCCAGAACGGGCGTTATAAGTAAACAAAGCAATACCAGAACAGCTGAACCACGCATTTTAGTCTACCTCGTGCCTTCTTTTGATTCTTCGTCCCACTTTTGGACGGATGATATGTCGGGCATGCCCCAATCTTCGCCGTTCCAGCCATTGAAACCATCCATGCGGAAGGTCCAGAAGCCGGTAGACATGTCTGAAATAACAATCAGGCCATCTGCGTTGCGGACGTCCACTCCAAAGGCTCCATTGATCACCGAGCTGAATCCACTGTTTGTCGGGCCGACGTACGTGTCGTAATAGCCCACCGTCTGAGGATTCTCAGGGTCCATCAGGCTGAACACCTGCAGTCCGTCCAGATATCCTGAAACGAATACAAAGGGCCACCGAACCTCGTGATTGTGCGAGAGATTTTCCCAATCAGCTGTCCACGCAGAAATGGGTTGGCGGATGTTGAGCCGATCGCCGTCGAGGGCTGGCTGCAGGTCGAAGATGCGAAGAGGGGAGTACTGATACTCAGACTCGGCGACCACAAAGCGGCCATCGGGGCTCGGAGTGAACGTGTGTCCCCAACTTACGCCGGAGATTCCCGTCAGGGTGATTCTCAATTCCGGATTTTCGATGTCTGAGATATCGTAAATGTAGTATCCGTCATTTCCGCCGCCATAGAACCGGTCTTCTCCCGTGTCGGGATGAAAGGCTGCGTAGTGATCGTGATAAAAGCGGCGGGAGCCGGTGATATCATCTTTCTCCGGGGTCGGAATGGTGGCGACGTACGAGTTTTCGATGTCACCACTCACTGCTTTTCGAAGATCGTAAGCGCGCACCATGTCCCCGCGCACGGTGGCGAGTAGGTAGATGTTACCGTCGGAATGCTTGTAGATAAATATGTTGTGCATTCCGCCCGGGTTATCGGGAAGTACGAATCGGCCGACTTCTCGCACGCCATTGGGATCGGGAAGATCGGTCACGTCGAAAACGACCGCTCCAAGATCCGCAAGCGGGCCGCCGCCGAACTCAAACGACTGTACGACATAGTGCCTGCCGCCGGTCCTGAAATACTTCACGTCCATGCCGCCACGATTTGGAAGCAGGTCCTGATTTTCGAGGCGAAAGCGATAGATGACTTCAGGATTCGAGGGATCCGAAAGATCGATCACATCCATCCCCTTGGGGCCGCCATCGACAATCGAAGCGCGGCCGATATAGGCGTAGGGTCGATCCAGATCCTGTTCCAGCTCCAGATCCGTCACACTGGAGTGGTGTCCCAGTCCAATGTGTCCAAGGACTTTCATGTTGTCCGATCCTCTTTCGAGCGCTGTGGCCTGTCCAAAAGATGGAGCCGCCATCAGAATCAAAAGGGAGAATGCGCAAATCAGTCTACAAGGATTCATGTCGTCTGTCTCTATTTGGTCGTCAGTCGTTATTTGGTGGGCAAATTGCCCCAGTGTTGTGCGCTGGAAATATTGGGCATTCCCCAATCTTCGCCATTCCAACCATCGAAGCCATCCATCTTCAGCGCCCAGAAACCAGTCGTCATATCACTGACGACGATCAGGCCATCTGCATTCCGAACGTCAACCCCCCAAGCACCGTCATATACCTGCCACGTGTACGGACTTCCGAGCCGGTCCATCGCCGCGCCCCGATCGTTGTGGATGCCATTGAAGGTGTCGTAATAACCGACGGTATACGGATTGGTCGGGTCGACCATGTTGAAAACCGTCATCCCGGTCTGATACCCTGAAACGAATACGAACGGCCAGCGAACTTCGTGATTGTGGGCCAGGCTCTGCCAGTCGGCATGCCATGCCCCCACCGCATGGTCGATGTTTTTATCGGGCAGTTCGCCGTTCAGCGCCGGCCGCAGATCAAAAATTCGGAGCGGCTGGTACTGGAATTCGGTTTCGCCAATGGCATAATTACCATCCGGCGTGGGTGTGAACGTGTGACCCCAGGCCACACCTGGAACGCCGATCATTGTGGCCAAGAGTTCAGGATTCCCGATGTCGGTCACGTTGTAAACGTAGTAGCCACTTCCGCCTCCGCCATAAAACCGATCCTGTCCGGTTTCGGGATGATATTGAACCATGAAGTCGTGGTATCCTCGGGACCACATTCCCTCGGATTGAGCGACGGGAATGCGCCCGATCAATTCACGATTTTCATCCCGCAGGATGGGATCCATCTCGGTCTGATCGCCGTCGATAAACATCCCCATGTCGAAAACCTTTGCGAATCCCGCGGATGTGGCCAGCAGTAAGGGTTTTCCCGAGCTGTGCTGATACATAAAAATATTGTGGAAGCCTCCCGGTGACTCGGACTGGCGGATTCTCCCGACTTCCGTCATCTGTTCCGGAAGGTCCGTGACATCAAACACAATCGCTCCAACCTCGGAATCAGGACCAGATTGCCTGAGCTGCATTGACTGCACGTAGTAATAGCGGTCCTTGTATTTGAAGTAACGACCGTCCATCGCACCGCCAACGTGGAGGTCCGGATTCTCGATCCGCCAACGTTTGATGACCTTCACATTGTTCAAATCAGAGAGGTCAATCACGTCAAAGCCAATCTCCACACCCCGGTGTGCGACGTATGCGTAGGGTCGATCCAGGTCCTGTTCGATCTCCACGTCAGAAATACTCCCGGGCTGTCCCAGCGGAATGTGCGAGATAACGTGCATGTTCGCCGATCCTCGCTCGCCGGGTGGGGGAGGATGGGTTGGCTGCTGAATTCCCCTCTGGGAAAACGCCGGGATGGCCGCCAAGGATAGGACGGCAACCATCGTAATGACTCGTTTCATATCCATCCTCAGTTCCAGGTAGTTGATGCTGTCGGTCCGTTCTCCCAATCCTGTACAGATCCCACGTTCGCGAATCCCCAGCCCCGTCCGTCCCAACCGTCGAATGCTTCCATTCGAAAAAGCCATAACCCCGTGTTGACATCGGTTACGGCAATCAGCCCATCCGAATTCCGAACATCCACGTCCCAGGCGCCATTTCGGTCGGTCGTTTCGTTGGACAGGTTCGCCCTCTGGCCGTCCCAGGTATGATAAAAGCCGACCGTATAGGGCTCGAACGGATTCATCATGTTGAAAACCTGTAATCCATCGTCCATCGAGGCGACGAATACGAATGGCCATCTTTGTTCGTGATTCTCAGCGTAATTACGCCAGTCAGCCGTCCAGGCCCCGGCCGATACACGGATCCGTGGGACGCGGCCGTCAAAGACTGGCCGAAGATCGTAGATCCTCATGGGAGCCGTTCTGTATCCGGCTCCGGTTACAATATGGGATCCATCGGGCGTCGCTGAAATCGAATGACCAATTTGTATGGCTGCCGAACTGACCGAGGCGAGCGGGGAGGGGTCCTGGACATCGGTTATGTCCAGAACGTAATAGCCACCGGCGCCAGCCGCGTAAAGTCGGTCCGTTTCGGTCTCTTCGTGCCACTGAGCCCGTACCGCATAATACCCGTAGTCTATGGTCGGTAATTCTTCGGGCAATCCTATGGAAGCGCTCGGGGTGGACGAGCCACTGAGCACGTTCTCGATATCGAATACCAGTATATCGCCTCCTCCGGTGGTCAGTAGATAACTTCTGCCATTTGAATGGCGGTATGCGAACACATGGTGCAGGCCTCCGTCGATTTCGATGTCCGCAGAGGAGTCGAACTGTCCTTCGTCGGGGTCCGAGACCTCAAGAATGGTCAGGCCATCTAATGTCGTGACGGCGAGATACTGTCGGGAATCGTGTCGGAAGTGCGAGAATTCTCTCACGTCTGCGTCCGTGTTCCACTCGCCGACGACGAGCGGCGAAGAGGGAGTGGAAATATTAACTGCGACGATGCCGCCACCGTCAGCCGTACGGCGACTGATAAACACAAACGGTCGACCCATCTGTTGGTCTAGCACCACGTTTCCCGTTCCTCTTCCAAGGGTCTCGAATCCTGCAGAGGGAGAACCACTCGCGACCCCCATCCCTCCAAGCGGCAGGTGGCTGATGAGCTCCATGTTTCGGCTCCCGCGCGAACCATCATTCTGGCGCGCCTCTGCCGAGGATGCCAGCAATAAAGCGAACGCAAACGCGACGATTCGGGTGAATCGAGGGATTGTGAAATTCATAGATGTGCGGGTGGAAAAACGGGGTGTTCGTTCGTTTCAAGTAGAAAACGACCGAAAAAGAAGGTTACGACCGCGTTTCTTGATTTGCAAAGGCAGAAGCGCGTTCGCTGAGGGCATCGACCAGGAGCTCGTACTCCTCAATCAGTCGCTTTCTGAGGTGGGCGGAACGCTCGAAACAGGCCCTCTGAGATCGGATGTATTCCTCGCGGCCAGCGCGCGTTTCGATGGGGACGGGCTCGATTCCGAATTCGGAGAGGTCGTAGGGACTGGCTGCCATGTCCAGCTCTCTAATAGTCATCGCTTCCTCGAAGGCGTCCATCGTCAGCCGGGAGCTGATCCACGGAGCCCGTTTGAACGCCCACCGATACACATCCATGTTTGCGTGCAGGCACCCAGGCTGTTCGTGGGAGAACGCGTCTTCTCGCCTAATTTGAGTCTGATTCAGCGGACGGGCATCCTCCGTGAAAAACCGGAACGCATCGAAGTGCGAGCAGCGCAGCGGTCCTTGCTCGACGACTCGGGCCAGCTCGTCCGGATGCACACGCAACGGCAGCTGGCTGTGACGGGGTGCTTCGGTGCGATATAACATTGCCCATTCGTGCAGTCCAAAACAGCCAAACATCGGTGTCCGGGCCTGCGTGTTTTTAAGAAGAGTCAGAATCCAGTCGGTGCCGGTCCGGAAGGCTTCGGAAGTTTCTTTCTCCCCGTCCGGGATGAGGGCAACGCCACCGTCGACGCGTTGAAATTCGTCGCGTTTCAAGAATTGGCTGGCGGAGCTACCCTGCAGGACTGCTCCCATTCCGGGGCTGAATCGTTGCAGGTGAGAGGGTCGAAACGCGTAGTACTCAAACAGGAAGTCTGCGACCGGGTTCTTGATGTGGTTCGACCGACGCAGCATGTGCGGCGCGACCAGCGATTCAAACCTGGCCTGGTGATGCGCGAGATCAGCCTGCCATTTAGGCTCGGTTAACACACGGAACGGGTCCTTGTGGCGATCCAATAGCTGGGTTGGCGCTTCGGGAATGATATCGAGAGGATCGGTGAGCATCTCAACAAAATACCGAACATATCGGGACCGTTCCTGGGGCAGTACGTATTACGCTAAATGGAAGACCGACCCGCCGACGAGAAATATCAATTAGACCCACTCGTGAATCCGCCAGTGAACCTGACATTCAAGCCGTATTTACTCTTGCTCCTCTTTTTGGTAGCCGCCCCTCTTCCAGGTACGGTCTATTCTCAGAGCCAGACATGGAAGGTGGATATGGAGGCCTCAGAGTTCGGATTTACCGTAAAGCATCTGGGTGTCTTTAATGTCGATGGTCGCTTCACCGAAGGCTCCGGATTTCTGGTATATGACGAGCTTTCTCCCGATTCGATGAAAGCCGATCTCGTTCTGGAAGTCAAGAGTGTGAATACCTATAATACACTCCGAGACAATGAGTTACGGGGAGATGATTTTCTCGACTCCAGACGATACCCGACCATAGAATTCGTTTCCACGGCAATAGAAGCGAGCGAAGTAGAAGGATTTTTATTGCAAGTTGTGGGTCGGATGAAGATGTACGGCGAGACGCGGGACATCGTAATCCCGATCAATCTGATTCTGGATGATTCGGGTGAGTTGATCACCATCACTTCCGAATTTCAACTCCACAGACACGACTTTGACATGGATTTTGGCTTCGCCACCGATCCGATGATAGGAGAAAGGGTGGACGTGAAAGTAAAGCTCGTCGCGCGAGCGAAAGCGATGTAACTCCCGTCCTCATTGTGGTAGATTGCCGATTGCCAATACGTTCAACCCTGACAAATCCATCCAGTTGTTTCTCGATGCGTTTGATGAGTGAGAACCCAATGAAATTTCTTCCTGTGCTTCTATTATTGATGATCCTTGCGATGACCGGCTTCGGCTGCGAAGTGGATGACAGAGTGCCGGTTCGCGTTTTCACTTCTGAGGGGTCCTTTCTAATGGCTGTCGACACATTCAGCGCTCCCTCGACTTCGCGCAATTTCCTGCGCTACGTCGCGTCAAAACACTATGATGGTGGTTCGTTTTTCAGGGTGGTCAGGATGGACAATCAGCCGACCGATTCCATTCGGATTGAGGTCATTCAAGGTGGTGCCAATCTGGAAAAGAGCGAGAATTTTTTCGATCCGATTGTTCTCGAACGCACCAGTGAAACCGGGCTTTTACACGTTGATGGGGCGATATCCATGGCTCGTGGAGGGCCGGATTCGGCAACGAATTCCTTTTTCATCTGCATCGGGGATCAGCCCTCTCTCGATTTCGGCGGAATGCGCAATCCAGATGGTCAGGGATTTGCGGCGTTCGGAATTGTTCTCGACGGGATGGATGTGATCCGTGCCATTCAGGCGGGCGCGGTGGAGCGCCAGACACTTGTTGATCCCGTTATGATCGATAGTGTGCGAGTGGAGGAACGGCCATGAGGGAATGTCCATCTTGCGCCATGGAATCAAAGGCAACGGGCCAGCCCGATGAGGTGTGTCCCTTCTGCGGGTACGAATTCCCGCAGCAAAAGAAGACGATGCCGGTTTTTGCCTGGCTGTTCGCCGTTCTGATGCTCTGGCCGCTGTTCCAATTGCTGAAACGACTCCTGTAGATCGCCCCATCACCATGAACCTTCCGGATTCATTTTTCGGAAGCTTGTCCACGGATGAGTTTCTCTCTGATTACTGGCAGAAAAAGCCGCTCCTGGTCCGACAGGCCTGGCCCGCATTCGAGTCTCCGCTTTCTCCAGATGCGTTCATGAAATTATCTGAGAGGCAGGATGCCCTGAGCCGCGTAATTGAGCAGCACGGGGATGGCGGCGAATGGGAGCTGAAGGATGGGCCGTTTCTCATGGCAGATTTCGCCGCGATGTCTGACTCCAAGTGGACCCTGCTGATCCAAGAAGTCGACCGGTTGGTGCCCCAGGTGCGGGATATGTTGGCTCTGGTCTCGTTTTTGCCGAAGTGGCGTCTCGACGACATCATGATCAGTTATGCTGCGAATGGAGGTGGTGTCGGCGCCCACATCGACAACTATGATGTATTCCTGCTGCAGGGATATGGCGAGCGGCGCTGGCAGATCGACACGACACCTGTGGTGGACGAGGTCCTTGTCGAAGACATCGACGTGGCGGTCCTCGCCAACTTTTCTCCTGATGAGGACTGGGTGGTCCAGCCGGGTGACCTACTCTATCTGCCGCCCAGAATTGCTCATTTTGGAGTCGCTCTCGGACCCTGCATGACCTATTCGATTGGTTGTAGGGCGCCTTCATCGTTGGAGGCGATATCCGCGGTTCTGGAGCGTGTACTTTCGGAGTTGGACCCGGACGAGCGTTTCGTGGACCCCGGAATCAGCCGGACCTCGGAGCCAGGCCGACTCGGCGGCAAGGGTGTCGATTGGGTGCGATCTCTGCTCGCGCGGGTTGCGGACGACGAGGAAGCGCTCACCGAATTGGTGGGCCGCTTTCTATCCGAGCCGCGTAGATACATCGATGAGGAATCGCTCCCGACATCCAGTCTCAAGGAGACCCTGGCCAACGGATCGCGCGTTCGGCCAGGCAGTGCTTCTCAACTTTTGTACGAGCTGCAGGGCGAGGGGGAGTTTCTCCTGTTCGTGGCCGGAGATGTCGTACGCTTGGACATGGACCACCTGACATCAATCAAATTATTGATTGAAGGGCAGGGTCTTTCTTCCAGTGAGATTCCAACAAGCGGAGAACTCGCCGATTTTCTCGAAGACCTGTATGCTCAGGGCGTTCTCGTCGTCGATCCCTGACTTGAAGGCCGCGGGGACGTGCACTCTCATCGGTCAATAGGAATCCATCGGGCCAAACACTCGAATCGCAATCATGCGTCCGCGCCGGGTTGAGCCCGTTTCCAAAATCTCACCGGCGATCTGCGCTCCTGCACTGGGCTCGTTGATATCCTCAATCAGGATGCCGTTGGCGCCAATCTTACCGGCTCTCTTGCGGGCTGCTTTGAGCATCTTGCTCTCGCGGGTCCATGTAGCATCACCCTGAGCGTGGATTATGGCAATACGTTCCCAATCGCCGTAGATGTCTGCTTCGTCGAGGTACAAGACCACATCTTCGGCATCTACGGGCAAATACGCGGTGCCGTCAAGCATCGTTGCCTGGGTAAAAACACATCCAGCCAGAAAAAGAAGCGCAAAGATTGCGGAATACTCTTTTTTCATTTTACCGTCACTGTTATCTGTTAAAATTCTGTTCGGCTGGTAGGTGTGTGATCTCTAAGCCGGAAGTCAGTCGCTGGAGGTAACAGTCGGGAGAAAAAAAGTCGTGCGAAAAAAAAGAGGGGCGGCCCAACGGGCCGCCCCTCTTTCCTGCATCAGCAGAAATAAAATCTAGCGGACAGGAATTGTATCTGCACGACGGAACTGCGAAAGTCCCTCTTTCTTGCTGCCCATTGCAGAACGACCCATACCGGTTGCCATAATGCGCGCGGCCATCACGCCGTTGTCGACGTAATATTGCTCGACCGCGGCTGCCCTGTCATCCGACAGTTGCTGTGCGCGACGCTCTCCAGCTGAAGCTAATCCTTCGACGCGAACATTCAGGTTTGGACATTCGAGGAGAATCTCCAGGTTTTCACCCAAGGCATCGCGTCCTTCGTCCGTGAGGGCTGAAGAATTACGATCGAAGTATGCCGAGTTCATTTCGGTGACTTCGCGGCAAATTGCGGCTTCATAAGGACTGACCGTGATCGTCATCGTCCTACGGGTGACTCCATTGCAGTTCGTCACTTCCAGCGTGACGGTGTACGTTCCGGCTTCACTGTAGGTGTGACTTGGATTGGCTCCTCTGCCCCTGGATCCATCGCCGAAGTCCCAGCTCATCCGACCTTCCGAACCAGTCACGTTGGCAGAGAAAGAAACTGACGTTTCGGTATCAGGGCTCATGTTTGAAGCGCGCATGGACGTGATCGCCGCTGGAATGCACGGATCCTTGACGGATACAGAACACGTCATGACGGACGAGTGTTTGCCGTTTCCGTTCGTGGCGGCCAGGCCAACCTCATAGGTCCCTTCACTCGTGAAGGTGTGCGTGGCCGTCATGCCTGGCGCTGAAGATCCGTCTCCGAAGGTCCACAGGTAGTCGACCGGCTGAGTGGCATCGGCATTGGTAGAGCCGGTGAACGTAATCGGACTGCCCATGTCAACTACGTCGACAGGGCAAATCATGTCTGTAATCGCTACAGGAGTGACCCGCTTGAGGTTGAACTTGATTCCCACCGCGTGGGTGCCCAGGAAATCGAAGCCACTGAAACCATTATCGTCGCGGCCGTCCGTGGCGTCATCGGGAAGGACGGCATCCACACCCGTCTGGAGGAAAAATGACGTTCCTTCGTTGATGTAAAAGTCGAATCCGAATCCGAACGAGGCACCGTATGTCATTTCACTCTGCTCAACACAGGCTCCAGCAGTGTTGGAGGCGCAGGCTGCTGAGAAGACGTTCGATGTACCACCGCCCACGTTCACTCCGGCAAACCAGTAGGGTGCGATCTTCTTCTGATTGAGGAGTTTGCGGGCGATCAGAGCGACGGCCCACCGCGTGTTGGGGTGACCCTTCGTCTCCGTTCCTGCTTCAAAGTCTGTTACCTGTGTGAAGTTACCGTACCGAAATGCCAGTCCGAGACTATAGTCAGGGTTGAACTGATAGCCAAGTTCAGCACCAATACTGTACGGCACCTCGTCAAACAGGTCTCCGTCAAAATTGAACGGTGACTTTTCGTTATCTCCCATGTAGTAAGACATGCCGACATGGGGCCTGATATACACCGATTCGGCGCCACGGTCCACCTGGGCCGAAGCGACACCGGTCATGATTCCGGTTGCTGTTAGGGCGGTGAACAAAAAGAGTAGTACGAATTTCTTCATTGGAGTCCTGATTGAGACGTTACGTCTAATCATAAACGGTACCAAATCGTCGGTTCGTTTTCCAGTCGCAGTCTATCAGGACTGTTCCACCGGTCTACGATCCATCTGAACGTAGTCACGGCCATTATAACCGGTATAGATCTGGCGGGGGCGATTGATGCGGGTCGCCGGATCGTTTTTCATTTCCAACCACTGCGCTATCCATCCAGGGAGCCGTCCAAGAGCAAACATGACCGTGAACATATTGGTTGGAATGCCCATCGCTCTGTAAAGGATGCCGGAGTAAAAATCGACATTCGGGTAGAGGCCGCGCTCGATAAAATATTCATCCTCCAGAGCGATTCGTTCCAGTTGTTTGGCCAGATCAAGAAGCGGATCATCGATTCCAAGTTGCTCCAGGACTTCATCCGCGATTTTCTTAATCACACGAGCACGGGGATCGAAGTTCTTATATACCCTGTGACCGAAACCCATCAGGCGGAAATCGTTCGATTTATCTTTGGCCATATCCACGTATTTCTGAAAATTACCGCCGTCCTGGCGAATCATTTCCAGCATGCTGATTACCGCCGTGTTCGCACCGCCGTGCAAGGGGCCCGAGAGAGCACTGATACCAGCTGATATCGAGGAAAACAGATCAGCTTCGGAGCTACCCACCATTCGAACCGTAGATGTAGAACAATTCTGTTCATGATCGGCGTGTAGAATGAGCAGCATATCGAGCGTGCGGACCAGTAAATCGCTCAGTTCATAGTCTTCTGAGGGCACCGCGAACATCATGTGCAAGAAATCTGGAGCGTACGCCAGGTCATTTCGCGGATATATGTACGGCTGGCCAATTGATTTCTTGTAAGAGAACGCCGCAATGGTTTTTAATTTCGCCAACAAACGGATGACGTTCAGCTGAATGTCTTCACCGTCGTCCGACACGGGATAATATGCCGATAGCGACGACACAATGGTCGAAAGGACGCTCATCGGAGGAGCGGTTGCCGGATACCCCTCGAAGAACTTTTTCATGTCTTCGTGGAGCAACGTGTGCTGAGCAATCTCCACGCGAAAGGACTCCAACTCAGAGTGGGTCGGCAATTCTCCAAAAATGAGTAGAAAGGCGACGTCCAGAAAGGAGGATTTGTCAGCCAGATCCTCTATTGAGTAGCCACGATAACGAAGGATGCCCTTTTCACCGTCGATGAAGGTGATTGCACTCTGGCAGGACCCCGTATTGGCATATCCAGGGTCGAGCGTGATGGCGCTCGTTGTAGCTCGCAGCTTCCGAATATCGATTCCGACCTCCTGCTCCGATCCGACGGTTGTGGGGAGGTCGATTTCGTTGTCTTTAAACGTTAGTCTGGCAGTATCCATGTTGATCAATCTGGGCAGTAATAGAAAGGGGCCCGCAATGAGGAAAAGTAGTAGTTTCTAACGCCACAAGGCAGCTCTGGAGCCCCCATAATCCAATCTGCAACGAAAATTCGCTGATGGGCCTTTTCGAAGTAATGGGGTCCACAATTTGAACGACCAAGTTGCTCTGTGGATGAGAATACACACCTTTTAATACGCTGTTGATGCTGTCGCAACTCAACAAGTTAATTGCCGAATACCTGTTCAACGAGCCTTCGTTGGAGGATTTGTTCAATCCCTACTCGACCATGAATCCGGATCTGGATCGCGCCGACGCTGTCGAAATTCGGCGCGCCAATCTGAATCGGTACATACTGGATCGTCCGAAGAATCCACTCGTCCTCTTGCTCGCAGAAGCACCAGGACCCTGGGGATGTAGGTTCTCCGGTGTTCCGATCACGAGTGAGGAGCAGCTCCTGGAGCCTTCTTTCCCCTTGGACGGACTACAAGCGAGCCTTGCCGAGAAACCGTACAAAGAGTACAGCGCGTCGGTCTACTGGCGTGTTCTTCAGCCATTCTACGAGCACATCTTCACCTGGAACACGGTGCCGTTTCATCCCCATCACGTCGGGAAGCCCTTGAGCATTCGCACTCCGCGCGCCTCAGAGATAAATCGATTCACGTCATTGCTGGAGGGCATCGTTTCGGCGATGGACCCAACGCTGATCATTGCGATCGGTCGGAAAGCGGAAAAGGCTCTGTCTATCATCGGCGCAGAGGCGGTCTATGTTCGACATCCATCTCAGGGCGGTGCTACATTGTTTGAGCAGGGAGTGCTCCACGAACTACGTGAACTGAATCTATCCGTATCCGATGAGTGACGACGATCTTTTTGATGCCTCAGCCAAGGATTTCCGTTCCTCGCGGGCGCCGCTTGCCGATCGGATGCGGCCCCGAACGCTGGACGAGTTCATCGGACAAGAGCACATTCTTGGCCAGGGTCGGCTGCTCAGGCGCTCCATCGAGGCAGATCGTGTAACATCGATGATTTTTTTCGGTCCTCCGGGCACCGGAAAGACCACGTTGGCTCGCATCATCGCCGGTTCGACCAAGTCCCATTTTGTGACGCTGAACGCCGTGTTATCGGGCGTGAAGGACATTAGGGCTGCTATTGCAGAGGCTGAAACCCGTCAGAAGCATCACCAGCAGCGTTCCATTCTCTTCATCGACGAAGTTCACCGCTTCAACAAGGCGCAACAGGATGCGCTTCTGCCTCACGTAGAAAACGGCACGGTCGTCCTCATCGGAGCGACAACCGAAAATCCCTATTTCGAAGTGATCAAAGCGCTGGTTTCGCGCTCCCGGATCTTTGAAATGAAGTCGTTGACGGAGGATGATCTTCAAGGGGTGGCACGTTCCGCGCTAACGAACGACGAGAGGGGCTACGGGCGTCGGGACGTAAGTGTTGACGATGATGCCCTGGCTCATCTGGTCTCGACCTGCAATGGTGACGCTCGCTCGCTACTCAATGCACTGGAACTGGCCGTCGAAACGACAGCCGATGGGGATGTCATCACACTCGAGGTCGCAGCCGAATCGATTCAGAAGCGAGCCGTTCTTTATGACAAGGAAGGAGACGCCCACTACGACGCCGTTAGCGCCTTCATCAAGAGCCTGCGGGGCTCAGACCCGGACGCTTCGATGTACTGGATGGGTCGCATGTTGTATGCAGGGGAAGAACCCCGTTTCATCCTCCGGCGCATGTTGATCTTTGCAGCCGAGGACATCGGGCTGGCGGATCCCCGCGCCCTTCAGGTCGCGGTGTCTTGCGCTCAAGCCTTCGAATACGTTGGTTTGCCCGAAGGTCGATTTCACCTGGCTGAGTGCTGTCTCTACCTCGCGACTGCGCCCAAGAGCAATACGACGTACACGTTCTTCGACGCCTTGAAATACGTGGAGGACGAACAGACGGGAGAGGTCCCCAATCATTTAAAAGACTCCAGTCGGGATGCAAAAGGGCTCGGTCACGGCGATGGCTACCTCTATCCCCACGCTTACCGAAACCATTACGTCCCACAGCAATACCTCCCGGAAGACATGCAGGGGACCTATTTCTACGAGCCCAGCGATGTTGGATACGAACGGACCATCAAGGAACGGCTGGACTACTGGCGCTCCCGCGACGAAGAGAAGGACTTGAAACGCCGCGTGCAGCAGTACGGGGAGCGTTCTCCGGATGCGGGCTCGCCGGACCCGGTCGCGGAGTCGAGCGTGGAGTCAGATGGTATGTCAGATGATGTGTCTGATGGAGAGTCTGAATCCAAGTAGTACCTTCCGCCCGATGCTCAAGCTTCTCAACATTGCGGACGCGATCGATCGATTTCAGGATCGAATCGGCAAGTGGCTCTACTGGCTGACCCTTGGGATGGTCGCCATCGGGGCGTACAACGCGCTGGTTCGTTATCTGGACAAGTATACCGGCATGACGCTCAGCTCGAATACTTACCTCGAGCTGCAGTGGTACATGTTCAGTCTGCTGTTTCTGCTGGGCGCTGCCTACACGTTAAAGCACGACGCGCACGTGCGGGTGGATATCTTTTATTCCAAACTGAGCGTGAAAGGAAAGGCCTGGGTGGATCTGCTGGGCACGGTCCTGATTCTGTTTCCATTCTGTGTTCTGATGCTTTGGACCTCGTGGCCCATGGTCATCAATTCCTGGGCGGTCCTTGAGATATCCCCAGATCCAGGTGGTCTGCCCCGTTACCCTATTAAAACGGCTATACCTGTCGGGTTTTTGCTCGTGCTGGTGCAGGGCGTCTCAATGTTCATTCGCAAGCTCGCGATTGTGCTGGGATTTGAAGACGCGAGTGGTGACGGGGAGTCACACCTGGAATTAGCTGGCGGGGAAGACTGATGGAAGGTGACTGGCTGGCCCCGCTGATGTTCGCGGGAGCTCTCATCCTGATTTTTACTGGCTTTCCAGTAGCCCTTGCCCTCGGTGGAACGGCGCTTCTGTTCGCATTCATCGGCGTGGAAATGGGCATGTTTGATTGGCCGCTGCTCCTGGCGATGCCGGATCGAACATTCGGGATCATGTCCAATTTCGTCCTGCTCGCGGTACCCTTTTTCATATTCATGGGCACGATGCTGGAAAAATCGAAGCTCGCCGAGGATCTTCTGACGACGGTCGGCCAGGTTTTTGGCCCACTTCGCGGCGGCCTGGCTCTGGCCGTGGTTTTCGTTGGCGCGCTGTTGGCTGCTGCAACCGGAGTGGTAGGGGCCAGCGTCGTCGCCATGGGCATGATCTCGCTCCCGGTGATGATGCGCTACGGCTACTCGAACGAGTTATCGGCCGGTGTGATTGCCGCCTCCGGAACGCTGGGTCAGATTATTCCTCCCAGTGTGGTGTTGATTGTCCTGGCCGATCAGATGGGCATCTCGGTCGGCGACCTGTTTATGGGAGCTCTCGTGCCGGGTGTTATGCTGGCGGGGATGTACGCTCTCTACTGTGCGGGTGTAGCCTATTTCCAGCCCGAAAAGGCGCCAGCACTCCCTCCGGAGACGCGTAACATTGCTCGCGGAGAACTTATCAAACGCATATTTCTGGTCCTCCTGCCGCCGCTGGTGCTGATTCTGTTGGTCCTGGGGAGCATCTTTGCTGGAATTGCCACGCCAACCGAGGCCGGGGCGCTGGGAGCATTGGGCGCCATCGGGTTGGCAGCGGCGAACAGACGCCTCACGTGGAAGGCTCTACGCGAAACGATGGATAACACGACCAAGCTGACGGCCATGGTCATGTTTCTGCTTATCGGATCGACGGCCTTTGCTCTCGTTTTTCGAGGACTCAACGGGGACCTCTGGATCAAGGATCTGCTGACCAATCTACCTGGCGGTGTCATAGGCTTGCTGATTGTCGCAAATCTGGTAGTGTTCATTCTGGGCTTCTTCATCGACTTCTTCGAGATTGCTTTCATCGTGATCCCGCTTCTCGTCCCGGCCGCCGCACTGCTCGGAATTGACCTGGTCTGGTTTGGCGTGATGCTCGGCATGAACCTGCAGATGTCCTTCCTCACACCGCCGTTCGGATTCGCGCTCTTCTATTTACGCGGTGTGGCGCCTCCCGAAATAACGACGGGGCAGATATACCGCGGAGCGGTGCCCTTCATAATAATTCAGGCGATCGGGCTGCTGCTGATCATCCTCTGGCCTGAGCTCGTGAACTGGGCTTATTAAATCTAAACGAGCACGGTCTTCGCTGACGAAGTTTTGCTTCGCAAACACTTCGATTCGCTCAGCCCGCACTGGTTTAGAATATGGCCAATTTCAGATCTCGTTGGGGGGGTTTTGGGCCGCCACGTCTGACCTGAAACTAGCGCTACGGGTGGCGCATCAGGCGGCCCGCCTTCAATACGAAGTTAATGTCGTACAACGCGTTGGTGTCATCAAGCGGATTGCTCGGCATGGCGACGATATCCGCGTACTTACCCACAGCCAGTGTACCGCGGTCCGCGGCCATCCCCATGAGCTCAGCAGCCGTCACGGTCATTGCCTTGAGCTGATCCGCGTTCGAAACGCCCGCTTCGCGCCAGCTGTGGAGCACATCGAGCGACTCGTATCCCCGGCCGTGCTCCGCGTTGCGAAACACCGCGTCTGAACCGTAGACGATCTTGACTCCCAGTGCGTACGCCCGGCGGAGCCGGTCAACGAACATATCGTGTTCGGGCTGGAACGCTGAGACGTCAGCGGTCGGATCTGCCCAGGCGAGCCCTTCAAGAGTGAACTCGGTGCCTACCAGATATACACCTGCGTCCTTTGCCATCTGCAGTACCTCATCGGGCATATTCGGCCCATGCTCTATCGATCGGACTCCAGCGTCGATCGCGTTTCGAGCGCCCTGCTCCGTCCAGCAGTGAGCGGCCACGTAGGTGCCGGCGAGTTCGGCCTCGTTGACTGCCGCTCGAATTTCTTCCACTGAATAGATGTAGCGCTGATCATCAATCACCAGTTTGATGAAGGTCGCACCGAAATGCAGATTTTCTCGAACGGCCTTAATGATTTCGGTGGGTCCATCGGCAAACGTGTACTCTGGATTTCCGAGGCCGGGTTTTTCGGGTTGAAGATGAAACTGGGCTCCGAACGGTGCGATAATGGGGCCGGACACTTCCATGTGGGGTCCAGGAACGAGCCCTTCATCGATTCCCTGCTTTATGGCCACGTCAGCATAATTTCCATTATTTCCGATGTCTCGGATGGCCGTGAAGCCCGCTTCGACCATGTCCTTCGCGTTCCGGACCCCTTGAACCGCTCGGTACGCTGTGGTGTTGAGAAGCCCCGTGACATAGTAATTTCCGCCGTCTTTCGAGGGGTCAACTTCAAGCGCCATATGTGAGTGGGCATCGATAAGCCCAGCCATGACGAAACTGTCAGAGAGGTCAATTACGTCATCGGTTACTCGGCCGGACCAGTCACTGATCGCAGTGATTCGGCCGTCTACAACGGTGATCTTCTGATCATTGGAAGTGGAGCCGTCTTGGGTGTGAACGACCGTTCCGGCCCTGATTACGGCATTTTGGGCGCTGGAGGGGAGCACGAGAGCTGCCAAGAGCAGCAAAAAGCGATATTTCATGTTTTCAGTAGGGTGTGGGAGCCGAAAAGATAGCAGGATCGCAGAGAAATGCACTACCGCGTTGATGTCATTTTTCTTGAGCCGGTCGCGCACGAAATGTCGTATTGTTAGCATTGACCCCCACCACTCCAGATACGTATGAGTCTCTCTGCAAAAGAGATAACCCAAATTCAAGCCGATCTCGCGACCGCAAAACGCGAATTGCAGATCGAAGCTGCCGTTGAGCGCATTCGTGTGCGGGCTCTTGCGATGCGTGAGTCGGAAGAAATTCTTGCAGTCGCTACAGATCTGAAGGCCGAAATGAAAGGCCTTGGCCTTGAAGGCATTCTCTCGTGTCAAATCAATATCCGACAGGCGGATGGGACATACCACGTCACCGAGATCTCGGGCCTTAACGAGGATGAACAGGCGGATTTTCCAGCTAGTTTTTCCTACGATCCAGCTGATCTCCACCCTGATATACACGTACATGATGTTCTAAAAGTCGAATCGTTCACAATCCTCCATCTTGACCAGAAAGCGTTGAGACTAGCGATGAGCGAGGCAGCTAAATTCGATCCCGAGTATGCGGAAGGCTGGGAGGAGTACATGGACTCAGGCGCGGCCTCTGAGACATGGTTTGCAGTGTGTCCGCAGACTTGGGGACAATTGGGTTTCGATTTTGATCGTGAGCCCTCCGGTGAAGCGGAGCGGATCATCAAGCGACTAGCCGGTGCAGTCGATTTAGTGCTCACCCGGTTCCTGGATCTAGTAAATGCTGAGGCCCAGACACGCGAAGCCCAAATCGGCCTCGCCGTTGAACGAGTTCGCGCCAAGGCGCTGGCAATGCACAAGTCAGAGGATCTCCTGGAGGTTGCGACCGCGCTGCGAGAGGAAATGCGGGGACTGGGTCACCGGGCTGTGTCTGCATCCACGATCTACATTGATCAGGGGAATGGGATGGTTCGAGTCTGGGACATGTCGAAGCTTGAGGATGTTGATCATCCTGAGATGTATTTCGACCACATTATGGATCCATCGGAGTGGTCAGGTGACTATTTCTTTCAAGAAATTCTTGCCTCAACAGATTACCATGTTTTTTACCAAGGCCCAGAGCAATTGCGGCTTACCGAAAAATGGATACGAGCCTACGATCCTGATTACGCGGACGAGCTCGTCGCACTTCTCGACAGCGAGAATCTCGAAAATCTTTGGATATCAGCGTTTCCATTGGAGAGGGGTCAACTGACCATTGATTTTTTAGAAGAACCGCCCGATGAAGTGAAGGACATCCTTCCCAAAATGGCAGCGGCGTTTGATCTCGCTTACACCCGGTTTGAGGACCTTCAATTGGCCGAAGCCCAGGCACGTGAGGCTCAAATAGAGTTTTCCCTCGAACGAGTGCGCGGACGCACGGCGGGAATGCGCGATAGTGCCGAATGGGGATCGGTACTGGGGATTGCGTTTGAAGAAATGAGAAGGGTCGGTTTTGACATCAACATGAGTGTGCTGGTTCAATACGATACCAGTACATGGGACTCAGACTTCTGGATTTCCGGCTTTGGTCAGGACATTGCGCCTGTCAGCTATTTCACTAAACGTGTAGACCATCCAATAGCTGACCGATTTCTGAAAGCCTTTAAGAGCGAGGAGGATTTCTTCCACATATCCTTTGGGGGAGAAGAAAAGCGCGTTTATGATGAGCTTCTGTTGTCCCAGGAAGGGTGGGTGGACGCGCCCCAGTCGCTGAAAGATGGTATTAGATCTGTGCCGGAGGTGCACGTTTCCTCTGCAAAGCTTGGAAGCGGCTGGATACAGATTGCCAGCGTGGAGCGCTTGCCTGAACAAATGGAGAGCCTGCTTCGGCGTTTCGGCGCGGTGATCCGGATGATGAACACTCGTTTTCAGGATCTCAAAGAAGCGGAAGCCGCTGCCAGAGAAGCCAAAATTGAGGCATCTCTCGAACGCCTACGTGGCCGTGCAATGTCGATGCAGAAACCAGACGATATCGGAGAGGTATCAATATTGCTCTTCGATGAGTTGGAAGCCCTCGAAATGAACGCTCTCCGGTCTGGTATTGGATTCCCATCTGAAGACGGAAAGACCTACGAGTTTCGGGCGGCGACGAAATCAGAAGATGGCTTGACCACGCTTGTTGTCGGTCGAGAAGACATCGATGTTCACCCCCTGATTCGGGAGTGTTACGACTACCGGGAAAAGGGCGGAAGCCACATGGTTCGGATCCTGGAAGGAGATGAGTTGCTGGAGTATTACCACGCAGTTTTTGACACCATGCCGCTTCCAGACTGGAAGGAACGCATGAAAGCAGGTTCGACGGCTCGGGAGTGTTTTTCATCGTTTGCGTTTTCTGACGGCTGGATTTACAGCTTCACCGAGGACCCCATGACTGAAGGCGAGATCGAATTGATCTTCGCTTTCTCAGGCGAAGAGGCTCTGCAGCAGCTCGTAACCCACGGTCAAACGGATGTCGTTCTCGTCCTATCGGACATAAATATGCCGGGAATGACGGGTTTCGAACTGCTGAAGAAAATCAAAGAGGTGCCGCCGCCTGTACCAGTGTGCATGATGACAGCCTATGACAACGATGAATATCGAGGCAAAGCGGCCGATCTGAATTGCGATGGGTACGTGTCCAAACCTATCGATTTTGCGGCCCTGAAAGACACCATACATTCGCTGGTGGACTGAATTGGTTCTAGAAATCACCCAAATCGGCAATCCGGTTCTGCGGCAGAATTGTGAGGCGCTCACGGTCGAGCAAATCGAAAGCGAAGAGATGCAGCAGTTCATCGACGACCTTGTCGAGACAAAACGAGATGCGAATGGTGCGGGCATCGCGGCGCCGCAGGTAGACAAGCCGTGGCGAATCTTCGTAGTGGAAGTAGCCAACAATCCCCGGTATCCGTATAAACCTGAGACCCCCCTCACGATCTGCATCAATCCGACAATTTCGTTTCTGACCGAGGAGCGCTACGACAATTACGAGGGGTGTCTGTCTATTCCAGATCTGCGCGGCAAGGTGCCTAGATGTCCCCATATCAGAGTCGATGCACTTGATCGCGCGGGTCAACCCTACTCGATGGAAGTCAAAGGCATTACGGCCGGGACTTTCCAGCACGAAGACGATCATCTCAACGGCATTCTGTTTCCAGACCGCGTGACCGATCCGCACACGTTCAGCACGTGGGCCGAATTCGAGCTCAGGTATCAGGAAGGAGTGAAGGACTCTGTAATCGAAATCGTCGAAAAGTGGGGAGAGTAGCTCGCCGCGCTATTTTTCCCAGACGTTGTCATCGGGATTGGAATCTGGAAATCGACCGTCCGGATCGAGCGTGATCTTCGTGATGACCCGATCTCCAAACGAAAGAGCAAGTTCGATTTCGCGGCTACCATCGAACCAGATGTCGACAGGCCAGCTCACAATAGCTGAGTTTTCGCTGATCATCATCGCGTTGGGCATTGACGGAATCAGCGGGCCTTCTTCTTCGAACTTCACTTTCAGCACGATCGGTGAAGGCATCTGGCCGTCCTGCCGGACCACTATCCGAATGTCAGTTCCAACCGTAGACACCTCTTTGAGGGAGCCATCCACAGAGTCCGTCGTCCAGAGCCAGTAGTACCAGAACCAGCCCAAATCTTCTTCGAGCGCGTTACTCATGAAGAAGACGAAATCCCAGGGGGAAGGATGTTTGAACGCCCAGGCATGGGTGTGCAGGGATGATAACGGCAGCTGGGTGATCGATGATGATCATTGGGGAAATGGCCTCGTTGGGGCCGGCGGTGTATACGCCTCTGTGAATGACTTCTACCACTGGGATCAGGCGCTCTACACCGGTGGGGTTGTCCGTTCGGAAACACTGGAAGAAGCCTTCGCGCCAACCACCCTGAACGACGGGTCAGTGTCGGAGTACGGATTTGGGTGGAGCTTGCGTGAGCGGCTTGGGCACTCGGCCATTCATCACGGAGGAAGCTGGTTGGGATTCAGAACCTACTTTTTACGGCTTCCTGATCTCAAGTTGAGTGTAATAGTGCTTTCGAATGCCACTGCCAACGCGTACGACCTTGCTGAGTCGGTGGCAAGATTGTACCTGCCCTAAGATTTACCGCCTGAAGCCCGTCAGGTGTTTCATGTGAACGGCTCCAAATCCAACCAGTGCTTCGCGGACCGCCGCGCTGGGGTCACCGTAGACAGAAAACTGAGTGGGTGTGATGATGGCCATCATGCGCTCGGCGTAGTTCGCTCCGAAGCTCGCTATATGAGTTATTGCGGCTTCCGAGTCGACATATCGCTCGTTGATATGGCAGGTATGCCCGTCTTCCCCAATGAACCATTCATATTGCAGGGTTCCAGGTTCTGCTTCGACGGACGCAGCCATTTCAGCCGCCAACGCCCCGAATTCATCCGCCTTGCCTTCGTTTATGGTTAATTGAAGATTCCAGGAGATGTTGTTGGGCATGATGATTCCGATTTGTTCAGGGGCTGCCAAATTGGGAAATCATTTCTTCGATTCCAACCATTGTGATTCGTCCTGGAGCAATCGCCAGCCGTGGACAGACACAGTGAAGTGAAGTTTGTGTTCGCGCCGAGGCTTCCCCGAAGGCGTTCCTTATTTTTAGCGGATGCCAACTCCTGAAGACAGAACCGAACAGATCATAGCCGCCTTTGAAGAAGGACTGAGTGCGACTGAGATTTCAAAGGCCTTTGGGATGGGACTCGAGGCCGTTCACGCTCGCCTGGAACGAGCAGGCATCGCGTCCAAGTCGGAAGAAAAGGCGTCCAAAGCGGATCAGGAGATTCAGAACCGTGAGCGAGTGATTGCTATGGTGCGCAAGGGGTTTCGGACGACAACCATCGCAATCATGACTGGAATGTCGCTCCAGAAGGTGCGTGCGCTGGTCAAAAAATCCTACATCATCACGCGCGACCACGGCGGGAATGAAGTGCTTCTTCCGCGGCACGACAAGAACAAGATTGAGCGTCCCCGCAATAAGTGGCGCTTTTTCAGATCGCGCGGAAACTAAGCCGAGCAGCCGCTTCAGGTGCGGCGTCGATTCTGATCTCAATCAAACAGCGTTGTTAGCAGTTCTGCGTTGAGCTCATGCCCCCCGTCGTAGCGGATGGTCCGATAGGAGCACTGGTGGTCCCTCAGATCTTCTTCGGCGCTGATTATCCTGTCTTCGGGAAGGAAGTTGTCATTCGAACCCGCTACCAGTAGGATCTCAGGCACATCGGCCAGCGCATCCCACTCTTCATCCGACAGGTCGTGAGCGGGACCAGAACCCCATAATATGACCATTTGGGGCTTTAGGTGGCCATTTCCGACCCACCGACTTGCGGTCGGGCAACCCTGTGAGAACCCTAAAACAGTGACTGAGACTTCCTCAGATGTCTCTTCGACCAGCGCCGACGCAAGGCCCCCGAGATACGTCACATAGTCCATGATCTCGTACTCACGATCCTCAGAAGTCATCCAGGTCGCGCCGACCGTACGACTTCTGTGATGCGTGTAAAAGCGGGACAACGCCTCGGGGCAGATGATTACCCGGCCCTCAGATGCGATGGGGCTCACTACCTTGGCGAAGTCGGAGGCAAGTTGTCCGTAGCCGTGCAACGCGAATACCAGTTCTCTGGTAGAGGACGATAGCTCTCCGATCTGAGCAAATCGTGACGTTTTCGGAGTGACGAACCGGTTAACCTGTATCACTAGTTTCTCAGGTCGAGTGCAGGCAAGACGTCTTCAGCTTTATCAACCATCTGGAAATACTTTTCTGCGGGATCCTTCGCGAAGCCAGCATCGGTCATCTTCCTGAAGAAGCCGATCAACTCGTCGTAAAAGCCGGCCGTGTTCAATAGCACAATATTCTTGTCGTGATATCCAAGCTTTTTAAGGGTCAGGACTTCCAGGAATTCCTCGAGGGTTCCATAACCACCCGCCATCGCGACGTATCCATCGCTCCGCTCAAACATGATTCGTTTGCGTTCGCGCATCGTGTCGGTCAGAATCAGCTCATCGGACTCTGAATACGCGATGCCTTCCAGATTCTTGAGGGCATGGGGAATGACTCCAACGACGCGTCCACCGTGTTCGTGTACGGATCTGGCCATGACACCCATGAGACCGACACGTCCTCCGCCATTGACCAGTTGGACGTGATTTTCGGAAAAGATCTGGCCCAGTTGCTTGGCAGCGTCCGTGAAGACGTCATCGATTTTGTCGCTCGACGAGCAATACACTGTTACCGAGCGATAGGAAGCCATCAGGTTATTTTCCTCCTTGGAAGGCAAACGTGGCGTAAGTGTTCTCTGCCGTGTCCAACCAGCGATTTGAAGAGATTCGCCAGGCATCATAGCTCTCATAGACCGCCCGGTAACCCGCATCGGAGGCAGCTTCACTGGCCAGGATGTCGAATGTAATTTCCTGCGCCTTCCTCATGACTTCCTCAGAAAATGGCCTGATGGTCACTCCTTCCTTGTCCAGTAAACGAGCCAATGCTGGTGGATTCTTGGCGTCATAATTTGCCATCATTCCGATATTCGCCTCTGCAGCGGCCGATTCGAGGGCGGCCTGATAATCGGAGGGCAGCTTGGCCCAATCATCTCGATTGATATAGAAACTCAGCCCCGGTCCTGGCTCCCACCAACCCGGATAGTAGTAGTTCTTGGCAATCTGATAGAAGCCGAGCTTCTCGTCGTCGTAGGGTCCAGACCATTCTGCAGCATCGATCACGCCACGTTCTAAAGCAGGATATATTTCACCACCAGCCAGCATCTGCACATTGGCTCCCAGCTCGGCCATCACCTGACCGCCGAATCCTGGGATGCGCATCTTCAATCCGCGGAAATCTGCGAGCGTTTCGACCTGATGACGAAACCAGCCACCCATCTGCACTCCTGTATTCCCACCCTGAAAATTGATGATATTGAAATCGGCAAACAGGCCCCGTGTAAGCTCGAGTCCTTCGCCGTAATACATCCAGGCTGCGAATTGACGCGCATTCAGGCCGAAAGGGACGGTGCAGTCGAACGCCAGCGCGGGGTTCAAGCCCGTGAAGTAGTAGCTGGCAGTATGGCCCATCTGGACTGTTCCTTTCTGAACGGTCTCCAGCACCTGAGTGGCGGGTACCAGTTCGCCGCCAGGAAACACACGAATGGTAAATCGACCACCTGTAATCTCAGAAACTCGATTCGCCAGCACTTCAGCAGCTCCAAAGATGGTATCCAGAGAGCGGGGGAAACTGGATGTCAATCGCCAATTGATGCGCGGCCGCGTCTGGATGGCTGCGACTCCTCCTTCGGACTCGCCGGTGGAGCACCCTGAGATGACGGCGCCGCCGGCTGCGGCCAGAGAAGCTTTTCGAACAAACTGGCGACGTTTCATACAGGGTCAGATTTTCATGGGGTCATTGAGAGAGCAATATCGTTTTCTACCCCTTCGGTCTCAAAGGCCGCATGACAACCTCTGTGATGAGGTAGTTGTCTGGAGTTTCGAGAACATGGATCAGCGTCGAACTGATCTGGTCGGGCGTCATGGGGTTCGCAGATATCGGGATTCCCGCAACGTCGAAGAATTCGGTCTGTATTGAATCCGGGAAGCAGCAGGAGACCTTGATCCCATCCTGTCGCACCTCTTTGAAGAGTGCATTACTGTACCCCTTCATTCCGAACTTGGTCACGTTGTACGTGCTAATATTGGGATTGCCCAACAGGCCCGCAACGGACGAAATATTGACGATGTGGCCGCCAAAACCTGTCTCCTCATTCTGCGCTTTCATTGCTGGGAGTACTGCACGCGTACACAAAAACACTCCCCTGAGATTGACATTCATCTGAAGATCCCAGTCTGCGACGGATACCTCGTCAGCCGGTCCAAATTTTCCAATCCCCGCGTTGTTCACCAGGACGTCAATCCGACCTTCAATATCGAGGATGTGCTTGAACGCAGCTTCGACTTTTTTTTCGAGAGAAATATCACACTCGATCTCCACGAAGCTGTGGCCGAGATTTTTCTCCAGCTCGTCCAACTTTTTCTTTCGGCGAGCAAGACCATAAACCCGTGCTCCTTGTTCGATCAGGGACTGGGGAAATTGGGATCCCAGGCCAGAGCTGGCCCCGGTAATCACGACGATCTTTCCGTGCAGGTTCATTCAAGTTGGAGGTGGTACATAAAAGAGAGCCTTCCTTCGATGCGGGGCACTCAACCCGGTTCCCGGATCGTAGGGCAATTACCCTTCCTGAGGACGATTCATTGGACCGGGACGGTTGATCTTTCGCCCAATGAGTGCCAGTTTGGAGCACCTTTTGATTGAGTGATGGAGAACCCCGAACAAGAAATGACGAGTCTGCTTGAATCCAGTGGAGTGCGCTTCACAGGATATCACTTCCAGGACCAGATCATTGGACCTGAAAAGGTCGTCGAAATCCTCGCCCCCCACCTGGAAGAGAACAGGAAGGATCGCATCGAGGTGGTGCTTGGTGAGCGAACCTACGCCATCGCGCCTGTAGTGGAGGGACTCACAAACACAGGCAATGTGAGCGCGGTCATGCGCACAGCCGAGGGTCTGGGGTTTCAGTCATTCCACATCGTGACGGGAGATCTGACCCTTAAATATTCGAAGCGAACTACGCAGGGTGCACAGAAGTGGTTGGATGTCTCGGTGTGGAAATCTCCTGCGCAGTGCGTTGCCTCCCTGCGGCACGACGGCTATCAGATCGTGGTTACCCATTTGAGCGAGGAGGCCCGACCGCTTGCTGAAATTGACTTCACAAAAAAGACCGCTCTGGTTTTCGGCAACGAGAGGGCAGGAATCAGTCAGGCAATGCTGGCCGAAGCGGACTTTACCTGCGTTATTCCGTCACCGGGATTTGTACAGAGCTATAACATTTCCGTTGCCGCGGCCATGGCGCTGCACGCCGCGTACTCCGCCAGGATTGAAGCGTTCGGGGCAGCAGGCGATCTGTCCGATAGCGAGCTCATGCGCCTCAGGGCAGATTTCTATTCGAGATCCGTGAAGCATGCGGATGACATCATGAAGCGTCATCTGGGCGTTATCTAGCGTTTTTACCTGATATGAGTGCCATTAGTGCCATTCGAAATATTGTTTAAGCGGCCCGCAACTTCCTTTTGTTTTATACGATAAAAGAAATCGTTCAATAAACATCGAAGTTCGTCACCAGCCCAATGAAACTGCTCACTCGAACCGAAGAATTACTTCTTCTGACTGTCTGGAAATTGCGGAAGGATGCATACAGCCTGTCCATTCAGGACGCCATGGCGGAACTGCTCGGTAAGTCAGTCTCCATTGGCGCGGTTTATATCCCGCTGGAGCGCCTTGCAAAGCGGGGCTTGCTGAAGACCCGAGAGGCCGCTCCCACGGAAAAGCGAGGTGGTCGTCGCAAGCGATTTTATGAAGTGACCGCCAGGGGGCAGGCTGCCCTGGCAGCAATCGATTCCCTCCAGAAAAAAGCCTGGGAAGGCTGGGCGACTTCGGCCGCTGATAGACTGGCACGCGGATGAATCGGCGCGCACCATTCATAATACGCGCGGCGGAGCGCATCCTGGGCGAGGATCATCACTGTTTGATCGGTGACATCGAATGGACCTATCGCTCGCGCTCCGAAGAGAACAGCCCGTTTCTAGCTGTCCTCTGGCTCTGGTGGGCCGTTTTCTCACTCGTTCCGCGACTATTCGTTCGGGATCTAATCTGGCAACATACCATGCTCAAGAGTTATCTGACCGTTGCTCTACGCCAATTCAATAAGTACAAGAGCTTCTCGATCATCAATGTGCTCGGATTGGCGCTTAGCATGTCGGTGTGCCTCCTCATCCTGACGATGATCCAGGATTTTCGTTCAGATGACAGTTTTCATGAAAATGCGGATCGCATTTATCGAATCACTTCGGGTGTGACGGAGAGTTGGGGAAGCTTTGAGACGGCGACGTCATCCGTGATGCTGGGCCCAGAACTTATGCGTGAGCTGGATGACGTTGAGTCGATTGTTCAGATGATGCGCACACGGGGGGAACTGACGCGCGATGATGGTCGCATGTCCACCTTCGCGGGACTTTATGTGCAGCCAACATTCTTTGAGTTCTTCGACTTTAAATTCGTAAAGGGAAATCCGGAACACGCTCTCTCACATCCTTTTCAGATTGTTATTACCGAAGAGCTTGCAGGGAGACTGTTTCCAGATAGGGACCCGATAGGCGAATTGGTCGAGCGTGCGACGGGCATGTTCGAAGTGACTGGAGTCCTGGCGCGTCCGGAGCGGCGCACGCATCTGGATTTTGACGTTCTTATTTCATTTTCTACGCTTGGGTCGTTGTATGCCGATCAGGACGCGAATCCCCTGGATAGTTGGGGCAACAACACACGATTCTATAACTATCTCATGCTTCGAAATGGAGCCTCCATTTCTCGCATTGAGGACGTTGCGAACATTATGGGTGTGGCTCACCACACCTCTTCTAAGAGTGATCCCGCTGCCTATTCACTGCAATCAATTACTGCGATCAATCTGGGGAAGGATCTTTCCAATGAAATCGGAGATGTCCTCCCAGGAGTATTCGCGATCGTCTTTTCCCTCTTTGCGCTCCTACTGATTGGCATGGCGGCATTCAACTACGTGAATTTGACCGTATCCCGGGCGTTGAAGAGGCGTGCTGAGATCGGCGTTCGAAAAGTGGTCGGTGCACACCGACGACAACTTATCCAGCCACAGCAGCTGCTTTTACCGCAGTTCAATTCTCTGGGCGAATTCTCAGAAAACGGCAAGCAGATCTCGATGTCTTCATTCGATCCGATACTTCTGATCAAATTCGTGGTTTTTGCTGTTATCCTCGGTCTATTTGCAGGTATCGTTCCCGCGCTTAGGGTATCCAGGCAATCCCCAGTTGCTGCTGACCACCCGATAACTGGCTCGGAAACAGATCGGCCTTCGCAACCATGCTGAAACGATCGAGCATTTCCGCAACCATGCTTTTTCGCTCGCTGATTTTGTGAACCGGCTGGTCGAAGAAAAAGTATTCTCCCGTTGATGGTTCATCCAACATCCCGAGGATATGTAGGATGGTTGATTTCCCAGAACCCGATGGGCCCATAATGGATACGAATTCTCCTTCCGCAATCTCAAAATTGAGGTTTCTCAGGACAAAGGATCAACTGAAGCCGTGCAAATACGACTTGGTAATTTTTTCTAGGCGGATCATAAACGTAGAATTATATGGGGCAGAAGAGTACTACTCGTACTTGAGAGCGTCAACAGGGTTGGCAAGTGAGGCTTTGATCGTTTGATAGGCTACCGTAAGCAGTGATATAACCAACACCGACAGTCCAACCAGCAGCAAGTTGCCGATCCCAAACGAAACACGGTACTGGAACGAGTCCAGCCAGCGATTCATTCCGATCCAGGCGATAGGGCTGCCAACTATGAATGCGATCAGGACAAATTTGGTGAAGTCTTTTGCGAGCAGCATCATGATGACACCCATGCTCGCTCCCATCACTTTTCGGACACCAATTTCCTTGGTTCTGCGCTCCGCCATGAAGGAGGCCAGTCCGAAGAGGCCCATACAGGCGATGAGGATAGTCAAGAACGAAAAGCCTCCAAACAGCCTGCCAAGGGTGAGATCTGCCGCGTACAGCGCGTTGACATCGTCTTCCAGGAAGGAGTACTGATAGATATAAGCAGGGTAGAGGTCGCGCCAAATTTCACCTATGTCGTCGATGGCTTCCCGGGTCATCCCCCCCCGCATGCGGATGAGGGCATAAAAATAGACTTGCTCGTTTGCCACCGCCACTAGTGCGGGCTCGATGGGTTCGTGCAGTGATTCTGAGTGGAAATTTTTAAAGACGCCGATGATGTCACCACCAAATGGCCCGCTGCCCACTGTGACCCGGTGCTGCAACGCATCTTCGGCAGACTCCCATCCGAATGCCGAAACGGCTGCTTCATTGATAATGAATGCCCCCAACGTATCAGATGGGTAATCGATGGACGGCGAGCGACCCGCCACCATCTCTATTCCCAGCGTTTCAATAAAATCGAAGTCACTCGTGAATGCCTGCAGCATAAACTGATCGTCTGGAGCACCGTCGTCGGGCGCAATGAGCCGATTACCGACGAAAAATCCTGGAGCAGAGGAGGAGCCTGTCATTGAAACGACCGATGGAAGCTCTTTAACGCGGTCCCGAAAATTTTTGTACTCATTCCGGATGAGTGGATCAGTCAATTGGACGACCAAAACCTGTTCCCGGTCAAATCCGAGATCCATGTCTCTCGTAAAGTTCAGCTGTCTGAATACGACAACGGTCGCGACCATCAATATGATGGAGATCGCAAACTGGAAAACGACCAGCGTCTGACGCAATCCACCTCCCGAAGCGGCAGACGATGGCGAACCCTTGAGTACCTCAGCGGGCTGAAATCGCGAAAGAAAAAGAGCGGGATAACTTCCGGCGACAAGGCCACATACCAGCGTGATCCCGATGAAGATGCCAGCAGCCGACACCATGCCACTGGATAGAATAGATAGATTTTTTCCGGCAGCCGTGTTGAACACGGGTAACAGGAAAAATACCAGACCGATGGCCAGAACCATTGCAATTCCTGAGACGATGACGGACTCACCCAGGAATTGACGGATCAGTTGCCCCTGTTCGGCACCCATCGTTTTACGAATTCCGACCTCTCGAGATCGGGCTGCTGACCTCGCAGTGGCCAGATTCATGTAATTGATGCAGGCGATCAGAAGAATGAAGAGCGCGATCGCGCTGAGCGCCTGGACGGTGCCCCTGCTGCCATTGGGTAAGATTTCATTGTCCAGGTGTGAATCCAGATGGATCGATTCGATTGGCTGGAGCTGCATGGAGATCTTAGCGCCCATTGCTTCCAGTTGCGGTCCGACACGCCGGTTTACCATTTCGTCAATTTTGGCATTGACCACGTCTGGATCGGCACCGGGGTTCAGGGCCACGTACGTGTAAATGCTCGGGTTTAGATCCTGCTCGAGAAACTGATTTCCGTATATGGGCGAGCGCAGTGACGATAGTGAGGCCAGAAAGTCCGCCTTGAAATGGGACTGCTCGGGCACATCTTTCATAATTCCAGTTACCGTGAAATCATAGGCGTTGTCCAGTCTGAGATACTGACCGATGGCATCCTCACCCGAGAAATATTTTTCCGCCATTGTTTCGGTGAGGACTACCGTAAAGGGCACCGCGAGCACTTGATCGGTGGCGCCCCTGACCAGGTCAAAGGAGAAAATGTCAAAAGCCGTGGAATCGATGAAGACGAACCCTTTCTCGAGAAACTTGATATTTTCTCTGGCCACCAGCCACATTTGATTTGGCGGTTTCAGGCGGACAGATTGCCTGATTTCGGGGATCTCTTCCTTTGCAGCAGGTCCCCAGGTAGGCGACGTCCTCGCCGAATTGATCGGCCCTGTTCTGAACTCACCCGTGAGAACCATTCGGTACAGGTCATCGGCGTTTTCGTGATGGCTGTCGTACGATAATTCGTCCGAGATATAGAGAGAAATCACAAAAAACGCCGCCATTCCCACGGCGAGGCCAAAAATGTTGATAAACGCGTATCCTGGCTTGCGTTGCACATTTCTGAGTGCGATGGAGAGGTAATTTCTGAACATATGCTAATGCAGCAAGTAGACGGTGGGTCGTTGACGAGGGTGTAACGTAGAGCGAGCGTGTGAGGTTACGTTTCCCTCCCTGACTCCTCCCCGTAACTCATGTTAGACCTCTTCGATCCATGAATCGATTGCTTCCCACTGCCCTTATTTTCATGTTTTTGTTTGTGAGCGCCTGTGCCAGTACAGAATCCGCGGTAAGTACCATAGACGAATCGTCGGAAGAAGAAGCCAGTCCGATTTCGGGCTATGACTTGTTCCAGAACCAGAATGAGTTGCTGGTCATGACGACCCGGCGAACGGGTCGCGAAATTGTAGCTGGACGTGGAGGCAGAAAGACCTTCGTATCGATTTCGCCCGGTGATACGCTCGTGGCCATCGCGGTCGCCAATGTTGACGAATCTTCCTTCTACGTATTTGATCGCGACGCCCGGACCGCAACCAAAATACATAGCGGTCATCCAGGTCTGGTCTATACCGGAGACTGGAGTGACGACGGATCCAGCTTCTATTTCGGATTCTACCAGCCCGTCGGAAAGAAAATGGGAGAAGGCGATGTCCGGGTGTATGATTTGGGTGGGCGAGTGGTGAAAACGGTGGGGTGCTCGGCGTCCCGCGCGGTGTTGAGCGCGATGTCGGATGGATCCTTGTTGGTGCGAAACTCAGATAACATTTACCAAGTTGCCGTCGACGGGTGCGCTACCCTCAGAACTCTGGATGCCCGCAAAATGCACCATGTGACAGTGTCACCCAACGGACAACATCTTGCATATATCCTGAGGGATCTGGTGTTCAACAGGGATAGTGGTCAGTACGAAGCGGATTCCACGCTCTATCTGGAGCAGACGAAGGGATCAGATCCATTGAAAATCGTCGGGGACAAGTATCAGCCAAGAAACGTGGAGTGGTCGCCGGACTCTAAAGAGCTGGCTTTTGATGTGGAGCTTCAGGACGGCACCGGACGACGGACGATCTCTATTTACTCGTTGGAATCGAAACAGTCTTCGTATCTCGTAGCACCCGCTGAAAATTCTCCCTCTCGCACGAGGCCCGTATTCTCGCCGAACGGCGAATATGTTTTGTTTGTTGGCACGATGCCCTCGGGTCGGATCGATTTGATGTATCGAACCACGGGCGACCAGTTCACCCACGTAGTACCCTTTGCCGTCGATGATTCCGGAGGAATGTTCACCTCGTGGATAGACGGAGACACCCTACTCATCACCGAGACGAACGGTCGTAGTCACGTTTTGGACGTAGGAGAAGGCGCGGAATTCACTTCCCGAATGGGAAGAGGCTGGGTACATGCGCTCAGAAGCATCAATTAGACCCTAGCGCAAGATTAGCTTAGAGCGTTTTCCAGGATCGATTTAACGGTTTGAGGATTGGCGGCACCGCCGGTGCGTTGCATTACCTGTCCCATAAAGAAGCCGATCAATCCTTTCTTCCCCGCCCGGTAAGCCTCAACCCGATCTCCGTGGGCTGCAAGCACTTCGCTGACTATCGATTCCAGTTCTGAGGTATCAGAAATCTGTTTGAGCCCGCGTTCCTTGACGATTTCGCCAGGAGCTTTCCCTGAATCGACCATTTCTTCCAGCACTTCGCGAGCCATTCCGCTGGAGAGCGTTTCGGACGCATGTAGACCCACCAGATCGGCAAAATTTTCGGGAGAAAACGAAATTGCTGAGAGACCTTCCTCGGGAAGGAGAGGGCGCAGTTCGTGGATCAACCAGTTTGCGACGGCAACCGCATCCTGATCTGAGTCCGCAGCTTTTTCGAAAAACGCCGCCACTCGATCCCTCTGAGCGAGGAACGAGGCGTCTTCCAGGCTGAGTCCATACCGTGCTTCCAACTCATGGGTACGTTTGAGGGTGTTTTCATCGAGCCCCTCGAGAGGGTCACGTCGAGTAACCTCCTGACGCGGTGTGTCGACTTTCCTCGTCTCCTTCGCTTTTGGTGGTTGGGTTTGTTTTCCCCATGTGTCCCTGAGCGTAATGGTTCGATTCCATACGCGTGATCCATTTTCGAAGTCGACTGGATCGAGATAGAAATATCCCTGTCGTTCGAACTGATACCTGGTTTCCGGGCCGTCGTTCTTCGTGCTGGGTTCTATAACCGCGGTGACCCGTTTCATCGAGTCTGGATTCAGAACATCCAGGAAGGTGCCCCCTTCTGCGGTGTCATCGGGATTTGAAACCTTGAACAGACGGTCGTATAGCCTGACGTCAATCTCTAATCCTTTCGAGGCCGAAACCCAGTGTATTGTTCCTTTTACGCGGCGCGATTCACTTTCACCCGAGCGTGTTTCCGGATCGTAGGAGCAGCGCAGTTCGATGACTTCGCCTACCTCGTTTTTTACCACCTCATCGCATCGGATGATATATCCGTAGCGCATTCGAACTTCCTGGCCTGGGCTCAGCCGGTGGAATTTCTTCGGTGGGTCCTCCATGAAATCGTCTCTCTCGATGAAGATCTCTCGGGTGAGTGGGACCATGCGGGATCCTTCCTGAGGGATGTCGTGCGGCCAGTACGGAGCCTCCAGGTTTTCAGTTTGATCCTTGGCGAAATTGGTCAGCGTCACTTTCAGCGGATCCAGCACACACATCACACGAGGCGCCCGTGTGTTCAAGTCGTCACGCACGACATACTCCAGCATCGCGTAGTCCACGCGATTATTTGCCTTTGCCACTCCAATCAGATGACAGAATCGCCGAAGGGCTTCGGGTGTGTATCCGCGCCGGCGCATGCCGGAGAGGGTAGGCATTCGGGGATCGTCCCAGCCTGTTACCAATCCTTCGTTTACCAACTGGAGCAGCTTTCGCTTGCTCATGATGGTGTATTCGAGATTCAGGCGCGCGGATTCATACTGATGCGGGCGAGGTTCGTCGAACAGCGCATCTACCAACCAATCATAGAGCGGTCTGTGCACATCGAATTCGAGGGTGCACAAAGAATGTGTGATTCCCTCTATGGCGTCTGAAAGTGGGTGCGCGAAATCATAGAGCGGAAAAATGAGCCAGTCGGTTCCACGCCGATAGTGGGACGCTTTCTTGATGCGGTACAGCACAGGATCTCGCATCAACATGTTCGGCGAAGCCATATCAATCCTTGCCCGAAGAACGTGGGCGCCGTCGTCGAACTCACCCTCGCGCATCCGACTGAACAGGTCCAGATTCTCTTCGACAGATCGTTGCCGGAATGGGCTGTTGGATCCAACTTCGGTGACGGTACCTCGCGTCTCGCGAATTTCCTCTCCACTCTGACTATCGACGTACGCCTTTCCATCCTTGATGAGACGAACGGCCAGGTCATACAATTGCTCGAAATAATCCGAGGTATAGTATTCGTGCTCGCCCCAATCAAATCCAAGCCACTTGATGTCGCGTTTCATGGCGCGCACATACTCCATGTCCTCCGTTTCGGGATTGGTATCGTCGAATCGGAGATGGCAGTGACCGCCGTTTTCCTCTGCGATGTTGAAATTCAGACAAATGGCCTTGGCGTGCCCGATGTGGGGATATCCATTCGGCTCAGGCGGAAATCGGGTGATGATCTCGCCCTTGACGCGGCCAGTAGCGCGGTCATCATCGATGATCTGCTGAAGGAAATTCCGACTTTCCCGGGATTCAGACTCTGAAGACGGTGGGTTATCCGATGGGCTCACGCCTACATATGGTTGGATTCAACAAAAGCTATCGCGAACAACACGCGAACGCTTTCGAAACTAATAAAATCCCCCGCAGTGTATGCCAGAACTTTCGGCAGAGAATTCGACGTCAATGAAGATCCACGCGCGTACCGAGCGGCTCATTTTGCGAGAATGGGATGCCTCTGACCTGGACGCATTCGCCGAGATAATTTCTGATCCAGAGGTGATGACGCACATCGGAAATGGAGAGGTTCGGCCAAGATCGAGTGCGGAGGAATTCATCCAGCGCGTCCTTGAACATCAGTCTACTAGGGGCTGGACGAGATTCGCAGTTGAGCACGTCGAATCCGGCGATCTGATGGGTTTTTCTGGTCTGGATGACAAGATTGGTAGGATCGACTTTGGCTGGCGACTGGCAAAGCGATTCTGGGGCGTGGGATACGGTTACGAGGCGTCTGCAGTTGCTCTCTGGGTGGCCCAGAATACCTTTTCATTGACGCACATTACGTCCCAATCCTATCCCGAGAACGTCGGATCTGTGCGCATCATTGAGAAGCTCGGCATGGTTCGAATTGGCGAAACAGAAGAGTTTTCGAAGGTCGTGCACATCTACGGCTTCGAATCGGAGTGGCCAGACGGCCTGACTCAGTAGACCTCACGTCTGATCAGGATCGCGATGAGCGATGATCTGCATCATTCGAATTGGGGCCGCGGTGAGCGATTAGAAGTATTTGCGAAGCAAAACTTCGTAAGCGAGCCGGGGTCCTGATTCGACAGGACTCCGGCTCGAAAGAACGATTGCAAATCGTGAATGGCCGAACAGAGTGGAAGATGAGCCAGACCTAGTGGCCTGAATTCATCTTCCAGTCTGTTCTGTGACGCTATCGACCCTCCCGAATGATAACGTCGCCATTGACAGTTCGAATAATGATTTTATTGCGACCACCGCGAACCTCTCCGGTTGCAACGATCTTGCGGGAAGATTTCCAGCGGCGCTCGGAGCCTCTCCTGGTGACTTCCACGTCGAGGTCGAAATCAGAAATGATCTCGTAGTCGTCATCGTCTGCATCGCGTGAAAGCGTAATTTCGATCTCAATATCCATAGACAATCCGCGGGGCAACGTGAGTTCGATGGTACCGCCCATTGATTCCAGTTCAACATGCCGATCACCCTCCGTTCCCCCGATCATGGTGACTTCAATATCACCACCCATGGTATTGGCTTCTATCCAGCCGTCGATTTCCTCGATCGTGATGTCTCCACCCATGGTGGTCGCGCTCACAAATTCTCCGGCAGATTCGACATCGATGTCACCACCCATGGTGTGAATGTCTGCGCCGTACAGGGCTTCGTCGACGTTCACGTCGCCACCCATCGTGCTGATGGTAACTTTGCTTTTGGCGCCGCCACGGGCTGATTTTACATTGTTGTAAGTGACATCCCCACCCATCGTGGTGCCGTCAATATTTCCGACCACGTCCCTGATGTCGACATCACCGCCCATCGTGTGCAGCGATCCATCAATATCAGAGTCAGAGAGCCAGATGTCTCCTCCCATCGTGGACATATCAATATTCCCGGAGAGGTTGCGCAGCTCCAGATCACCGCCCATGCTGGACCCTTCGATGCTGCCGGACACGCCCTCAATTTCGACATCCCCGCCGCTCGTGGATATCTCAAGATTAAATTCGTAAGGCACGTTGATCTCGAAATCAACGTCTGCTCTGGAGCGACGCGACTCGAATTCCGTAAAAATTTCTATGGCTCGAGATGACTCATCAAACTCGAGAATCACGTCATCCGCATCTCTACCGTCGATGCTGACGAATACTTCAACCTCACTGCGGTTCCAACCGGTGATGACGATCGATCCGCCCGTTTCGAGGTCAAGAATTAACTTGCCGCCAGATGAGGCGTCGAACGTGCGATGGACGTCCTGCGCGCTCGCCGTGGATGCCAGGAAGGCCATGATGGCCAGTGTATAGAAAACTCGTGTAACTGATTTCATGTCGGTTGCAGCGTCAGAATGTCTGATGAAGCCAATGGGTAGGTGATCATTTCGTTTGTACCCCTTAGACCCACCCGATATTCTAATGGTTGGCATGTGGGGGTAAAAACTTTTTCGAAATCCGGTCTCTACTCGCGGTTCATTACGCGAGGAATGAGAAATCGATACAGTCCTGGAAAAATCCTTTCTATCAGCGGTCCAAACCGTTCGGCGCCACCAATGAACGTGATGGCCTTTTTACGAGCGATGACCCGGAGCGCTTTTTTGGCAAATACAGCTGCTGTCATCGCTTCAATGTGCTGGGCATCCATCTTTCCGTGCTCAACGCCCGATGGGATCAGCGAGTGTCGGCTGATCTCTGTTTTAACGTAGCCGGGGCAAAGCAGTGTGATGGCGATGTCTGTTTCGTGCAGCTCAGCCCGCAGTCCCTCATAATATCCGTGAAGCGCATGCTTCGACGCAGAGTAGGTCGCCCGCCGAGGGGTCGCGATCTTTCCCATCACGCTGCTCATGACCACATAGTGCCCGGATCCTCTTTCAAGGAAGTGCGGAAGGGTTACGTGTGTCAGGGATGTGCATCCGAAAAAATTCACTTCCATGACGCGGCGCTCTATCTCCAGTCCGCTCTCTCGAATTGATCCCCGTTGGCCGATTCCAGCGTTGAGGATCAGTATATCCAGTCTCCCGAAGCGATCCAGAATGGCGTCGAACGCCGCTTGGTGCGAGTCGGAGTGGGTGACGTCGAGTGGCAAGACCATGTGGTCATCGCCCTCACAGTGGCGTAGGACGCGCTCGAGTCGGTCCACACGCCGTGCGGAAAGGATCAACGTCGCTCCCTTTCGAGAAAGTCCCTTGGCTAGAGCTTCGCCGATACCGGAGGATGCGCCCGTGATCCAGACAATTTTGTTTGAGAAAGGCATTGATAGGGAGGAAAAGGGTGGTCTTGTAAAATACGAGAGCGGGGGTCTGCATTTGCAGACCCCCGCTCAAATATTCACCACCTTGTCGCTTAATTCAGGACGGATTCACGCTTTCTGAACATCACGGGGACCAGATCACCGTCCGGTACTCCGATCTGCGCGAGCTCCCAGCCTTTCTCATACCCCTCAATGAGGGATCGAAGGCGTTCAATGCGTCCAGTCAGTTCACGACCGCCGATGGTCCAGTCGAAAGATTCAACCCGGTAGCTCATGATCTGCTTTTTGCCGTTTACGGTAACCTCGACGTCAACCGTCTGGTTTTCCCGTAGCGAGGGCACATGGATACAGATCTCGTTCATGGCAATGGGAGGGTTGCTACTGACTTAGACTGATACTTCGGTGTGATCGTATTTGTGACCGATGACGTTTTCCGTAACCACGTGACCATCAAAGAGATGGATGATGCGGTGACTGTATTCTGCATCTGCAGGAGAGTGCGTAACCATGATGATGGTCGTGCCCGCTTCGTTCAGCGACGTCAGGAGGTTCATTACTTCCTCACCGTGAGTAGAGTCGAGATTACCCGTGGGCTCATCCGCAAGAATGAGTTTGGGACCAGCGACAACGGCACGTGCAATAGCTACGCGCTGCTGCTGACCACCTGAAAGCTGCTGGGGAAAGTGATTCTGGCGATGCAGAATCTGCATGGAATCGAGGGCTGCATTCACTCGCTCCTTACGTTCCTCAGATGGCATTCCGAGGTACAGAAGGGGCAGCTCTACATTTTCATAAACCGTGAGTTCATCGATCAGATTGAAGCTCTGAAAGACGAATCCGATGTTTCCTTTTCTGAGTTGAGCTCGCTGACGCTCGCTCAAATTCGAGACTTCCGTATCAAGAAACCAATACTCACCGCTGGTGGGATTGTCGAGCAGACCCATGATGTTGAGAAGCGTCGACTTGCCGCAACCCGATGGGCCCATGATGGAGACAAACTCTCCTTCTTTGATTTCTATGCTGACATTGTTGAGAGCCGTTGTCTCAACATCTTCTGTCAGATACGATTTACTTAAGTTTTGTGATTTGATCATAGTTCGTGTCTCCCTCGGTCGGGATATGAGTAACTTCTTTAGGTTGGTCCTGACTGTCCGTCAGTGGGTATTCATAGAAAGGTGTCGACATCCGAATCCGGCCCAGTAAGGACAATCGATCGAATGTATATCGAATAGACACCTGAAACTGTTACATGGTTGGCAAAATTATTTAAATACGAGGCGATCGGCTTCGTTAAAGGTATCGTAAGAAGAGGTTACAACAGTTTCTCCGGGCTCTAGGCCTTCGAGTACTTCGTAAACATCGGGGTTTTTTCGACCCAGGCGAATGGCTCGTCTCTCGGCAAACTCTCCCGATTCATCCACGACGTATATCCAGTTCCCGCCCGTCGTCTGGAAAAATCCACCTTGAGGAATGACAATGGCGTCGGAAGGATCGCTCATCTCAAGTCTGAATCGAACAGTCTGCCCACGCCTTATCGAGGGTGGTTCATTCCCGACGAAGTCCAAATCGATTTCAAATCGACTGGCAATGACTTCTGGATAAACGCGGCGGACAATCATTTCATATTCCTGCCCGCCAATGTTGTTGGTGATGACCCGTTGGCCGCTTTTTACGCGGGTGATGTGGAACTCATCGATTGCCGCTTTCACCTTGACACCATCCAGGATGTCAATCTGACCGAATCGAAATCCGGAAGTTTTCAATTCGCCCAACTCCGCATTTAATTGTGAGAGCCGACCGCTGAAAGGAGCACGGAGCGTCAAGTTCTCCAAGCGCTGATCGACAAAAACAAAGTTCTCATCCATGCGGCGAACGGCATCTTCCATCTGATCAATTTGGATGCGCTGACGAATACTGTCGGCCCGATAGCCCCTCAGCGTGAGGTCGCGTCGGCGTACCCAGTACTCATATTCGTCGCGCGTTCTTTCGAACTCGGCGGCCGATATAAGTTGACGCTCGAAGAGCGCAGTGTTTCTGTCATTTTCGCGTCTCAGCCGTCTGATATTGTAGTCCATATCAGTGAGCTGTTGCTGCATATTCAGGTTGTTTTGATCGACACGAAATCTCGTGTCTTCCAACCGATTATTCTGCTCGATGCGCCGCGTCTCAGTGTCCAGGATGCTGAGCTGGAGCTGCGGATTTGAAAGCCGCAGGATGGGTTGGCCTCTCTCCACAATCTCTCCTTCAAGAACAAATATTTCTTCGATTCGGCCTCCTTCTACGGCGTCCAGAAACACGGTAGTTCGAGGTTCTACATTTCCGGTCCCAGGGATCATTTCCTGGAAGGGCCCAAAGGTTGCTTCAGAAAGAGTGAGACGCTCAAGTTCGACGTTGAGTTTTCTGCCGCCGGTGGTTCCCGACCAGCCCCATGCGAGGAGCGCAATGAGAACGAAGCCTCCGGCAATCATTGCCATATTTTTTCGGATCCAGCTCTTTTGTTCGAGCTTACGGTCCATTCCTTCGCCGCCGCCCCTGCTCTGGCTTCCTGACGGTGGGCTGCCCGCGCCTGTGGCGCCACGCGGCGCCATTAGCGTCTCAATGGAGCTTCTTTGCCCTGTGGGTGGTTCTGTGGTCATGAAAGTAGATTGGAGAAGATGTAGCGGTTCGAGCCGGATACTTCACGTAAATACTTGGGTTTTTGTTTCATTTGGATCGGAAAGCCCAAGAACAGGGCTGGAGGGCTCTGAATTGACCTCTGATTCCCTTTTTTCTTGACCTAACTTGTGCCTTTACCAAACCGGAATGTCTAATTAATGCTTGCACGGTTACTCTTTCTAACGTTGGCAATCAGCCTGCCGTGGGCCGCACAGGGCCAGGTGTTGGTCAAAGACATCAATCGTCAGGGATTAAACTCTACTCCAGGCTCGATTACACCTGCAGGGGAACGTTTCTTTTTTGTCGCTGACGATCCAGCGACGTCAGGGCGTGAATTGTGGATCAGTGACGGAAGCGGTTCCGGGACCCATCTCGTCAAAGACATCCGAACGGGTCCGATAGGATCCAATCCAGCCGAGCTGGTCTGGGTGGGTTCACAACTGTTTTTTACGGCCGATGATGGCCTGAGGGGTCGTGAGCTGTGGGTCAGCGATGGCAGCGAGGGCGGGACACGCCTGGTCAAGGACATCCTTAGCGGAATTGGCACGTCAGAGCCGGCCGATCTGGTTGCATTCGGAGACACATTGATGTTCGTCGCCGATGACGATGTGAAAGGACCTGAGCTCTGGAGATCCGACGGAACGGATTCCGGGACCAGTATGGTTTTGGAAATTCGGTCTGGATCGTTGGGTTCTTTTCCTTCGAAGCTGACGATGATGGCAGACACGTTGTACTTCCGGGCGAACGACGGGGTAACTGGGCCTGAGTTGTGGAGGTCAGACGGAACATCAGCGGGTACTTTTCTGGTCCACGACGTGCACGCGGGCCCACTTGGGTCCGACGTCAACAACCTGACCGTGTGGGGAGACACGCTGTTTTTTACGGCGAATTCCGTGGATTCTGGACCGGAGTTGTTTCGAAGTGACGGAACCAGCACCGGAACATGGAGGGTGAAGGATATCCGCGACGGCAGTGTAAGCTCGAATCCATCAGTCCTGGTTGCAGGCGACAATTTTCTCTTCTTTGTGGCCGACGGCGATGGGACAGGAGACGAACTGTGGGTCACCGATGGCACAGAGGCTGGTACGCGCATTGTTGTTGACCTGAGGCCGCAGGGCGGGTCGTTTCCACGAAACCTGGTCAGGTATGGGGGGAATATCTTTTTCACAGTAGATGATTCTATCCATGGACGCGAAGTGTGGATGAGTGACGGCTCGGCCGGAGGGACCTTCCTGGTAAGCGACATTCAAGCAAGCGGTGGTTCCAACCCAGATGACCTGACAGTCTATGCGGGAGGCGTCTATTTCCAGGCGAATGACGGCGTGAGTGGTAGCGAGTTGTGGGCAAGCGATGGGACCGAGGGGGGTACCTACCTGGTCTTGGACTTGAACGCGGGTGATCGAGGATCGAATCCAGAGGGTCTCACCGTGTGGAATGGAGATGTGTATTTTAGAGCGAGTGAGCCGCTTTTCGGGGGCGAAGTTTGGAGATCAGACGGAACTGCTTCCGGGACGTCCCTCGTTCAAGATGTAAGGACGGGTACCGAGAGCGCGTCGCCTTCTTCATTCGTGGTTCTCGATGACCTAGCTTTATTTGCGGCGAACGACGGTTTGACAGGGACGGAACTCTGGGTAAGCGACGGATCGGAGCCCGGCACACGCCTGATGCGGGATATATTTCCGGGAGCGACTGGCTCGAATCCAGCAAGTTTGATGGTATTTGAAGGCCAGGTACTATTCCTTGCAGCGACTGAAGTGGTGCGGCTCGTTCAGGAGGATACTCTCAGTACGGGCCCAGAACTTTGGAGAAGCGATGGAACCTCGGAAGGAACCTATCTGGTCAAGGATATTCGCCCGGGCCCTGCGCCTTCAGAGATTCTTTGGATGACAGCGACCAGTGACAAATTTTATTTCGTCGCGGATGATGGAGAGCATGGCAGGGAGTTGTGGGTCAGCGACGCAACGACGGCGGGTACCCGCCTGGTGAAGGATATCAATCCAGCCTTCCTTCTTGGATCCAATCCGAGCGGTCTGGTGGTGCTGAACGACACCCTGTATTTCGCTGCCGAAGAGTCCTTTCAGTCGATGGAGTTGTGGCGGACGGATGGTACAGAAGAAGGGACCCAGCTGGTAAAAGATATTCGCGATGGCCCCTTGAGTTCGGAACTGGCGTGGCTCACTGTGGCAGGAGGCCAGATCTTTTTTGGAGCCAACGACGGCAGCAACGGTTTCGAACTTCATGTGAGCGACGGGACAACGGAGGGCACCGTGATGGTTGCCAATTTATCTTCCGGTCGGCAGAGTTCAGATCTGTCTTGGTTTACCGCACTGGGAAATCTAATATTTTTCCGGGCTGAGTTTGGAGGCGTCGGCCCTGAGCTTTGGGTGTCCGACGGCACCGAAGCGGGAACGATGGGTCTTGCTCAAATATCCACAACTTCCACCGAACTGATTCCCTGGATTACCGCTGGAAACGACCGCATATTTTTTGTCGCTTCCGGAGCCAGTGACGAGCGTGAGCTGTGGGTATCAGATGGAACACCGGGTGGAACGCTTCAGGTCGCGGACATTCATCCGTCGTCTGGTTCCGACCCGGAAAATCTTCTTTTTGCAGCCAATCGATTGTTTTTTACGGCAGAGGACGGCGTGACCGGTAGAGAACTATGGACGAGCGACGGAACCTCCGACGGCACATTTCTCGTCACCGATTTATTTCCAGGAGATCAGGGCTCGGGGGCTTCCTTACTCGGTTTTGACGGTCATTTTCTGTTTTTTCGCGCGAATGACGGCGTGGTTGGGAGCGAATTGTGGCGGCTTGATGCAATCACTGTGTTCGTAGAAGGAGGAGATGAAACGATTCCGGCCTACGTCGAACTATCTCCAGTCTATCCAAATCCGTTCCAGTCAGGCGCACAATTCGAACTTCGAACGGCGGTGAGCGAGCGGATACGCGTTGATGTTTACGACATTCTAGGGCGTCAACTTGTCCGACTTGCAGATGAATTCATCCCCGCGGGTGTTTCTTTGACAGTCCGTCTCGATGGCTCCCGTTGGACGCCGGGCGTATATTTTGTGCGGATAGAAGGCGAATCTTTTTCAGTGACGAGATCTGTCGTACGTATTCGCTGATCCACACTCAATCTGGTTTTGAATGGGACGAATTATCAGAACGGGCGATACGCCTGCGAAGAGGAGAAATGCACATCGACGCTCCTGTGCTGAGGTCATCCGACTTCTTGCAGAACGTCAGGTCATTGATGACGAGTGGGGCGATATGGTGGCCTTTCTGGTTCTGAGTCTCCGAGGCATCGGCGAAACGATCGAGCAAAGCGCCCTTGCTTGGGATGATAGAAATTATTGGAAAAAGGCAGAAGCCCTACGACACAAATGGCTGTGGACGACTAAAAAATCCGATGAAATAACCCAGCTTATTGTCGATGAGCAATGGCAATTGATAGCAACTGAATTGATCTCCTTGATCCCGTACTTCGCGGATGTTACTATAACAACAATTACTCGCGGACCAGACTGGTGGGTGGGGGCCCGCAGGGCTCTGGTCAAGCAGTTCGAAAAAACGGCAACGATCGATTTGTAATAAGGATTTCCGCCTTGATTAAGGATCACACATCACTCAAATATGGAGCACTGCTCGTAGCTCCTCCGATGCAGTGGGACCCCAATTTCAGACGCGCTGTCGTGTTGATTTGCGAGCATTCGGATGAGGGGAGTTTCGGCCTCATCCTGAACCGATCCCTCACACTCGTCATGGAACAGGTCTTCGACGACCTCCCCGGATTTGACGAAGAGATAAGCTGGGGAGGCCCGGTGCAGCCCGAAACCCTTCATTTCATCCATCGCCTTCCGAACCTGATCTCTGGCGGCGAAGAATTGTGCCCCGGCATCTACTGGGGAGGCGATTTTGACGTCGTAAAGGACGGCATTCGCGAGGGCACCATTCATCCTGACGACATCCGATTCTTTCTCGGATATTCAGGATGGTCCTCCGGTCAACTGGCTGAAGAAGTCGACAACGGTGGCTGGATATTGGCGAACTCAAACGAAGACGCGGTCTTCGACACTGCAGAAACTGCTGTCTGGGGTCAAACGCTTCGCTCAATGGGCGGGACCTTTGCGATTCTGGCAAATTTCCCGGAATACCCCAGTCTCAATTGAGTGAGAGTTGATTTCCTGTCGTTCAGCACTCGTTAGTCTGGTTTGATCAACCTCAGAAACTCAGCACGTGTGTGGGCCTTCTCAAGGAATGGACCGGACATGGAGCTGGTGGTTGTGATTGAGTTTTGTTTCTGAACGCCACGCATCACCATGCAGAGATGAGTCGCTTCAATGATCACGGCAACTCCCTGAGGTTCAAGCGCTGTTTCGATCGCCTCACGTATCTGAATGGTTAATCGTTCCTGAACCTGAAGCCGGCGTGCAAAAACGTCGACGACGCGAGCAATTTTCGAGAGACCCACAATTTTCCCGTTGGGGATATAGGCCACGTGAGCCTTCCCAAAAAAGGGTACCATGTGGTGTTCGCACAGACTGTAAAGCTCTATGTCTTTCACAAGAATCATCTCGTCGTATGACTCGTGGAATATCGCGCTTTTCAGAATGTCCGCCGCGTTCTGAGCATAGCCTTGGGTCAGGAACAACATCGATTTTGCGACGCGTTTAGGCGTCTTAAGCAGCCCTTCCCGCCCTGTGTCTTCGCCAATAGCTTCCAGCGTCGAGACGACACCCTCAGCGATGGACGAGATGGCCTGCTGATCGTACTTGAGCTCCTGGCTAAATAGTTTTCTTTCTTCCATGATGGGAACGAAGATTGAGTCTAAAAATTTTGGACTATTCGCCTCGATACTCGACGGAGTTGTTTTCCGTCTCGATGAGGCGAATGGATACCAATTCCCCTCCGCGAATATGAGGTTGGATCTGATTCCAGAATGCCACGACAAGATTTTCTGAAGAGGGAATGATGCCACTCAGGAAGTCCACGTCGAGATTGAGATTGGAGTGATCGCAAGAATCAATCACATGTTCATGCATGATTCGATTCAGGTCACCGAGGTCGAGGACGTACCCGGTCTCAGGATCTGGAGATCCGGCGACCGTGACTTCTATCTGGTAATTGTGGCCGTGCCAGTTCGGTGAGTTGCATTTTCCGAAGGTCTCACGATTCCACTCATCAGACATTTGTGGATTGTGGAGGCGGTGCGCTGCATTGAAATGCGCTTTCCGTGTTATGTAGACCGTCGGCATGATGAGCTCTTTATTCAGGCAGTGAAGGCGCAGATGTCCAGTGTTCAACACCCACCAACAACTGGATCATTTCCAATCAAGAATCGCGATACAACAGGCTACGACCATTCGTCGTTCCATTCAGTGTCCAAGACGCCAGGATCATTACCTGATCTCCTCGGGTTTGGCTGAACCAAGGCGTTATATTACCGCTGATTTAGAACGATGGGAAGCGATATGGCCGATAAAACTCTATTTGAAAAAATCGCGGATCGCGAAATTCCGGCCGATATCGTTTACGAAGACGACACTTGCTTGGCGTTCAGGGACATCAATCCTCAAGCACCGGTCCACATTCTGGTCGTTCCGCGCAAGCCCATCCCATCTCTGGATGACCTCGAGATGGAGGATGAAATCCTCGTTGGCCATTTATTTATTGCCGCAAAACAGATCGCTCAACAGGAAGGCCTCACCGGGGGCTATCGAACGGTGTTCAACTGTGGCGAAGATGCCGTGCAAACAGTTCCTCACATTCATCTCCACTTGCTTGGTGGCAGAAAGTTGACCTGGCCTCCAGGATGACATCGATGGAAAGTTGCTAGTACTTCAGGTGCGTCAAACATCCCAGATATCATCATTCCCTCAACACCTGTCATCAGCCATGGTCGTTGCGAGCGGAATCATGGTCGTGATGGCGGTCTTGGTCTCGAGCACGGTGTCTGCACAGAATCGTGTTGAAGCCGGCTTTGAAAGGGATGTAAATAGATACCGTTGGACGGCCGGCGTCTATTCGCGTTCAGATCTGGGGAGATGGACCGTGGATCTGACCAATCGTTTTCGATCCGATGCCTTTCTCCTTTTTGACGATCAGTTGAGTTTTCGGGACGAAAACCGATCAACGTTTCGCGTAGCGCGCCCGCTCAAGATGTCGTCAATCTCAAACGTGGAAGTATTTGGAACCGTGGACTGGTTCAGCCTCAGCCGTGTGTTTCAACAAAAAACATGGATCGGAGTCAAGGTCAGTCCGCCCGGTCCATTCTGGTTCGAGCCTATAGTGGGCCTGGCGATCGACGCACGACCTGGCTTTGGGGGAACTGCCGCATCTCCACCTGTCCGAACCGATTATGGACCTGGGTACGGCGTGATTTTTGGCTTACCCACGACGAACGTAAAGGACTACCTCATCGAAGCTTCAGGCAAGGCTCAGGTGGAGCGAACCAATCCAAGGGTCAGCAGCGCCCTGCGCTCGGTGGCAACTGGTCGGAGGACCTTTGAACGAACGACCGTAAGAGTGCGATTGAGCGGCGCCACGGTCCGCCGCGACGCTTACCAGGCGGCTTCCTTTCTGAATCGGGATGATGCCGTAGCCAGGCGGGACGAAACCGTCGAATCAACGCGGAGCGATACACTGAACGTGGGTCTGGACATTGATTCGCAGATCGCGAGCTCCTACTGGCTCAGCGCTTCACTCGACGTCATGGCCAATTCTCGGCGGGTCCAGACCCTCCGCGCTCCCGACGCCGCCCTGTTTTTCGATTCAGATTTCTCACGGCGAACCGTTGACGTTTCGATCGCAGGTCGATATGAAAAGGGATCGACCCGCCTTCGACTCGCACTCATCGCGGGAGCGGAAGTAGAGCGCCGAAAGCTGGACAACGCCGACGATCTTCCTCCTGCTCAAGCGGTCCAGAAACTGAACATATTACGCCAGGCCGACAATGACCGCGGATTTTTCACCGTGCAAACCACCATGAATGTCTCTCCAACTCGGTGGTGGGATCTCCAATTTGATGGGTCGGCCAACATTCTCCGGCACGATACACCCGATGTAAATCCGGATGATCGGGATGAACTGCTCTACAATGGAATGATCGGAACTCGATTTCGACTTCGAGAAGGGCTTCACCTGACAATTCAAGTGCTGGGATCGTGGTTTCACACGGTGTACATCAAGTCGTCTCGGTCCGCAGAAAACTCCGTGCAGAGCTCGCTCAGGTATCGCCCAAGCGTTCAGTGGAATCCTGATCCACGTACACGGCTCAAGTTTTCGAGTGAAGTTCGCGCCACCTACACGGTCAGCGATTTTATTCTACCTGGACGGCGGCCGACAGATCAATCTGCCAGAGAAATGCGATTTCAATTCGAAGGCGATCGCGATTTTGGGGAGGGTTTGCGAGTACTGGTGAACGCCAGTGCGTCCGACCTTCAGTTGGGACGTTTTCTGGAAGACAAATTCGCTGAAATTCCGTTCGATACTCTACGGACCTACAGCACCTGGGTCCGTATCCAGACCGGCGGCAAGATTCAAGCGGAGATTGGTCTTAGACTGTTTATTCGAACGGATTTCGACAGATCCGCCACCGTCCGGTACCATAACGACGAAACGGGAACCGACGTGTCCATCTCCCGACCCGGGCGAAAACGAATCGACCAGATCGGGCCAACGTCTGCCATTGTGTGGCCCTTCGCCTCGGGCGCCTATCTTAGACTCGATGGCTGGGCGACCTTGCAGAGGGTGTCCCATCGTCTGTATGGAGAGTTACCGGAAGGGTTCGAAGGGGTTATCCGACGAGCGGCCTCTCGCGGTAAGCGGACCGTTATTCCGAACCTTGCGGTCTCTATGCGTTGGATGTGGTAAGAGAGGATTATTCCATGATTCGAATCGGCATTACAGGGGGCATTGGCAGCGGTAAGTCCACCGTTCGAGATTTTTTGCAGCGCAGAGGTGCCACCGTTTTTGATGCTGACCGGGAAGCCCGGCAACTCATGACAGATGATGTCTCTCTCAAATCCAAATTAATTGACGTCCTGGGAGAGCATGCGTACCTGGAAGATGGTTCGCTGAATCGGCCATTTATCTCCGGTCTGATTTTCTCCAGTGAGGAGCTCCGCCGTCGGATCGATACCCTGGTCCATCCTGAAGTATTTAAGAAATTCAGCCTTGCCGCTGAAGAAGCAGAGAGCGCTGGTGCAGTGGCCATCGTGAGAGAGGCCGCCATTCTGCCCCCGCCAGAATTAATGAGTGAACTGGACATCATGATCGTGGTGAAGACGAAACGGGCAGAGCGCGTTCTAAGAGTTGAGAAACGCGACGCGACCACCGTTGGTGAGATTGAGAAGAGGGCGGCTGCACAGGCAAGTGATCAGGAGTTCGAGGCCGTGGCAGACATTCTGATTGAGAACGATGGGTCTCTGGAAGAACTTGAGCGCAAGGTTGACGAAGTCTGGGCGATGGTGCTGGCCGGCAAACTTCCGAGCTCAGATGATTGAAATTGGCGAAGCGGTTCCCAGAAGAAAGGGGAGAGTCCTTCGGACGATGATGACGGCTCTCATGCGCGCCACGAGATGGCGAACTACCGGCCGAATCCCCGACGTGAAAAAGTTCGTTCTGATTGCGGCCCCCCACACTTCCAACTGGGATTTTTTCATTGGAATGATGACGCTGTTGAGCCTCGGAATCGAGGTACATTGGATTGGCAAACACACGATATTCAGGGGACCGTTCGGGAATTTATTGAGACGATTCGGTGGTATACCGGTCAATCGTAGACAGCCAGGTGTGCTTCTTCGGGATATTCTCCTCCGTTTTGAGAACGAGGATCAGTTCGTGTTTGCCCTTTCCCCCGAGGGGACCAGAAAAAAGGTGCAACATTGGAAACCGGGCTTTCACCGAATAGCCAGGATGGCTGAGGTGCCCATTTTACCTTCAGGAATCGATTTTGCTGAGAAAACCGTCGATTTCGGTGCGTTATTTTTCCCTACCGAGGACGTTGAACACGACGTTCGGGCCCTGAGGGGGTATTTCGAGGGATTCACACCTAAAAATCCAGAACAATACTAAAATCAATAAAAACCAGATTACTCGGATCGACGGATATGCGTTTTACCAGGGTCGGCCTGGGCACATGGGCCATTGGAGGCCCGTGGGACTGGGGTTGGGGCCCACAGGACGATGATGCTTCGATAGGCACCATCAACCAGGCCGTAGAAAAAGGGGTAAACTGGATTGATACGGCGCCCTGCTACGGTCTGGGCCATTCTGAGCGCGTGGTAGGTCGAGCAATCGAAGGTATTCGCGAAAACGTGTTTATTGCGACAAAATGCGGTCTTCCCTGGGACGATTCTGCCAGTAAGACAGTTTTTTCCCGATTGAAGAAGGACAGTGTACGTCGTGAAGTTGAGGCCAGCTTGAAGCGTCTCAATATCGATCAAATCGACCTGTACCAGATGCATTGGCCCAATCCTGACGAAGATGTCGAAGAAGCTTGGGAAGAAATGGCCCGAATAAAGGGAGAAGGCCTGGTGAGATACATCGGAGTGTCAAATTTCAACGTCACCCAGATGAAAAGGGCGTCGAAAATCCACAAAATCGCCTCGCTTCAACCCCCCTACAGCATGCTAAGAAGAGATTTTGAGAGCGCCGAACTGGCCTGGTGCAGAGACAATTGGTTCTGCTGGTTGAAGACAATCTGGTGAACCAGAAAGTGGGCGTTCGGATGCTGGAAAAACTGAACTGTGAAGTAGATGTCGTTGCCAGCGGGGAAGAAGCAATCGAATCCGTACGAAATGGAGCGTATTCCTTCATCTTCATGGACGTTCAGATGCCCGGAATGGATGGACTTGAGGCCACGCGCAAAATCCGCGAGCTTGAATCCTTGAGCAAGCGCCCGTTCATCATCGCGTTGACGGCTAACGCATCAACGAACGACCGGCACAATTGCATCGAGTCGGGCATGGATGACTATGCCGCGAAACCTGTCAAATCTCCAACGCTGGAACTACTGCTGGATCGCTACATCGATAAGGACTCTAGATCTGGTCAAGAATCGGTGCCATCACAAGGAATAGCCTAACTACTCCTTTCCTGTCACTGATGACAGAGCACTTTTCTCAATTCGAAGCTTGGTGTTATTGTCAACCTGAACGAGGACAGACGTTTCATCAACCTGCGTAACGGTTCCGTGAACTCCTCCGATGGTGACCACGCGATCATTCTTCTTGACTGCCTCAACCATCTGTTTTCGCGTGTCTTCCTTTTTCTTTTGAGGTCTGATGATCAAGAAATAAAACACGAGAAAAATCAGGATCAGAGGAAAAAATACGGCCAGCGGATTGGCCGTTTCACCACCTGGGGCGCCAAGGAGGAAGTAGGAGTAGGGCGACATATACGTGCGGGAAAGTGGAAATGCTAAGGCAAAAGTGCCCGAATATACAGCTACAGTCGGACTCGCGCAGGACCCGGTAGTTCTCAGGCGAATAGGAGTCTAAGATAGAACAGCGGGGAGACCAGTTTCTCGCGTTCGTCGAGGTCGTCAAACATGCAGCTTATGGCATCCGCAACCTCGACCGATCGTGCTGCTTTCCTGACGACGGTATTGAGCAGCCACTTCCAGTTTCCAAGCCGCTGCATGGCGTGACTGAGCCTGAATTCGCCTTTGAGCAGTTCATTGACTTCGCGCTCATAGGTTTTGAGGAAGCTTCTGTCGAACAATTGATTTTCATGCGCCTGATGAGCCCACTTCGCGGCATGCATACCGCTGACCATCGCATTTCCGATTCCCTCTCCGGTAAACGGGTCGATCAATGAGGCGGCATCTCCTAGAAGCATCCAGCCATCTCCGGCCATTTGTCTCGGTTTCGATCCCAGGGGAAGCCCCCAACCCTTCGTGTTGCCCAGCTTCGTGGCGTGCTTGAATCGGTGTTGGAAACGAGGATGAGCCACCAGCACATCGAGCAACGGCTTCAGCTTGACGCCCTTTTTTTTGATAGCCTTTGACAGCATTCCAACGCCGATGTTGGAAATTCCATCCGCCATCGGAAAAATCCAGAAGTAGCCCGGAATGGATTCTTCGACGAAGTGGATTTCGATGTGATTACGCTCGTGAAATCCAGTCACCCCCTTGTAGTAGGCTCGAATTCCAGCTACGTAATGGTCTTCATCGAGTTGATCGAGACCCAGTTCGCGAACGACAACGGAGTACGCACCGTCTGCTCCGATGACCAGTGGGGCGCTTATGTCTTTCGATGTACCGTCGGATTCGGTAACAGTCACGCCGACCACTTTTTCGCCATCCCGAAGTAGCGCGGTGACGGTTACCCGTTCGCGGAATTCGACGCCTTCGGCACGGGCCAGGTTTACCAGAATATCATCGAACGTTTCGCGCGCACATACAAAGCCAGGAGCGATGGGTCGATCAAGAGCTTTCGTGAACGGAATCGCGACTTCATCGCCTGCAGGGCTGCTGAAAGTCACTCCCCAGGAACCGAGACAGTCGTCCCGTTGAAAGTGTTCGATGAGCCCCAATTCTTTCAGTGCATCCACGCTCTTTCCACTGATAGCGTCGCCGCAGATCTTATCTCGCGGGAAGGATTCCTTGTCCAGCATCAGTACTCGTAGCCCTTTGCGGGACATGAGCGTGGCGGTCGTTGCTCCGCCTGGTCCGGCTCCGACAACAATGACGTCGTATATGTGGCCTGGGTGTTTACTGATGGCTGAGTCGAAAGATAGCACACCTTTCGTCTCCGATTCCTACATCCCTGAGTTTGACCAATAAAAAAGGGCAAGCTTACCGTATCGCAACGCTACAACCTCCTACCGCTGCTGCCTTCCGGCCCTGACGGAGTTCAGAGGGAGCTGTCCGTACGGGACTTGCCCTTTGGCTGCCTCTCAACCCCGCGCCTGTACCCTTGTTCCGTCGTTTTCTCCTAACTTAGACGTCCCATTTGACTGTTCACAATAATTCAATCTGGCGCTGTTGATGGCCTGGATATTCGTGGTCCTGTCGCTGCTTTACGGCCTCCCGATCGCTGCTTTCGCGTTGGCCACTATCGCGTTCTTCGACGCGCGAATCTTTGGGAATCGTCCGATCTGAACCTTTCGGTGATCATTGCGGTCAGGAACGAAGCCTCGGGTATCAGGGACTGCCTACTGACCTTACTCCCATAAAGTGGACAGATAGTTAAGCGTACTTTGCATCATCAAGAGGTACGCGATGAGAACGAGAAGGAAGTATTCCAAAGAGTTCAAGATGGAAGCCGTAAAGCTGGCTGAAGTCAGTGGCAACACAAGCCAGACAGCCAGGGAACTGGGAATCAATGCCGGGATGATCAGGCGTTGGAAGCAGCGATTCGAAGAGGATGGTAAGCGAGCGTTTCCGGGGCATGGTAATCCTCGTGATGAGGAGCTCGCAAAACTCCGCAAAGAGCTCAGGCGAGCCAAAGAGGAGAACATCGTTCTAAAAAAAGCCGCCGGTATTTTCAGCAGAGACCTTCGATGAGATACCGGGTTGTGGACGAAGTAAGAGGGTTGGTGCCAGTCGTGCGAGCGTGTACGCTAATGCGGCTATCGCCGAGTGGGTATTACGCATGGAGGGAGCGCCCCCAGAGTGCTCGCGAACGAGAGAACCGAGGGCTATTGATTCAGATTCGAACGATTCATCGGATGAGCCGCGGCACATATGGCGCTCCACGCGTGCATGCAGAGCTTCGTGCTCAAGGCACGGAGGTAGGGCGTCGGCGCGTGGCTCGTTTGATGCAACAAGATGGCATTAGGGCTCTCAGGCGCCGTAAGAGGCGTGTACAGACTCCATCTGCTCCTCTTGAGGCTATCCCGGCTAACGTGCTGGATCGTCAATTCATGCCTGACAGGCCGGGCGCCGTGTGGACGGCTGACATCACCTATTTACCTACGGCTGAAGGGTGGATACGGCGATGGTCAATCGCCGATCGCAGTTGTGATTGATCTGTATTCCAGACGAGTCGTTGGATGGTCCGTACGCCCAACGCTCGCGAAGGAGCTTGCCACCAGCGCGCTAAAGAATGCGATCGAGCATCAGCGGCCACGGGCAGGGCTAATTCATCATTCGGATCGAGGTAGCCAGTACACGAGCTACGAGTATCAACGAATGCTGCGGCGTGAAGGAATCACGATCTCGATGAGCAGGAGCGGATCCTGTCACGACAACGCGCCAACCGAAAGCTTCTTTGGAACACTCAAAACGGAGATGCACCTTCGAGGAGATCCATTCAATTCACATTCCGAAGCCAAGCGAGGACTCTTCGAATATATCGAGGTGTTCTACAACAGGCAGCGACGCCACTCAACCCTTGGATACCAGACACCCATGGAATTTGAACAACACTATATTAACCGACAAACAACCGCAGCGTAGGCTTAATCAACTGTCCGGAAAACCGGAGTAAGGTCATTCTACGCGCAGGCGACTTACGGTATGGCCAGAATATTTCACGAGAGCAACAGGGGAGAAGAGGCACTGAGCTGGTATCAAAAGGCCATTGATGTTTCTTCAGACCCACTGGCCAAGTGGAGACCATTCTCGATGCTGCATAAGGCTGAAATTTATTCGGATATGGGTGAAAAGGCGCGGGCGCTCCGCATTCTGAAGGACTTGGGAAGGATCAAAAGCGCCTATGATTTCAGATCGTCTATTGAAAACAGGAGTCGCCTGCTTCGAGAGTCTCTGGACGAATATTGAGCGGACGTGATTGGGCGTGGTCGACGTTCACGAATTAGACGATTCCCACTGGATCTACGTCAATCGTCATGCGAAACCCCGAGCGTAGATGTCCCATTGCTTTGGCGCTTCGCGAAATGGCATCCCGCACATGGCTCGAGGGGACGCTATCCGGAATCTTGAGCAGAAGCTGATGGCGGTATCGATTTTTGAGCTTGTGGATGAACGCGGGTGAGGGCCCCAAGCGGTCGACTTCGGGCAGGTTTCGATCGATCAGCTTCCGCCATCGATCGGCGAGGGTTCGTGTTTCGCGGTCGTCAGGGCCTGAGAACAGAATCGAAACCAGCTTTCCCGTCGGAGGGTAGTTCAGCTCTTCTCGAGCCTCGAGAGCGTATTCCGCAAATCCGGCATAGTCGTGGCGAAGAGCGAATTGGATTACCGCATGGCCAGGTTGGCGCGTCTGCAGAAATACTTCGCCCTCGAGTTCCGCCCGTCCCGCTCTACCCGCAACCTGCGTGAGTAGTTGAAACGATCGCTCTTCCGCGCGGATGTCTGGAAACTGCAAGCCAGCTTCAGCCTGTATGATTCCAACCAGCGTGACTCGCTCAAAATCGAGTCCTTTTGCTACCATCTGTGTCCCAAGCAGAACGTCCGCGTCTCCGCGGCCAAACTCGGCCAGAATTCGGTGATGGCTTCCGCGTCCGGTCGTAGTATCGAGATCCATTCTGAGCAACCTGATTCCGGGAATTTTTTCGGCCAGTTCCTCTTCCAGGCGTTGGGTGCCAGTGCCCATGAAGGCCAGGTCGTGGTTCTTGCAGGATCCACATTCCGATGGGATGCACTCGGTAATTCCGCAGTAGTGACAGCGGAGGTGATTGAGTGGTTTGTGATACACCATGCTGACCGAACAGTCGCGACATTCGGGTACCCATCCGCAGGAAACGCACTCCATAACGGGCGCGAATCCTCTTCGGTTCAACAGAAGAATGGTCTGCTCCTTTCGGTCCACTCGTTCTCCAATGGCTTCGATCAGCTGGGGTGCAAGTACACCCTGCGTTTTCCGGAGGGCCTTTTCATTTCGGAGATCAATGACGCGAACCTTTGGCAGCCGTGCCGGGCGGCCATTGATTGGAACCCGCTCGGGCATCTCGAGCAGGGTGTATTTGCCTGAACGAGCATTGGCCAGGGAATCCAGACTTGGAGTGGCGGAGCCAAGAATGCAGGTCGCGCCGCTCTTCATTGCCCTCACAACGGCAACATCGCGGGCGTGATATCGAGGTGCTGGATCGAACTGTTTGTAGGACGACTCATGCTCCTCATCCACGATGATGAGTGCGGGGTTTTTGAGGGGAGCCAGGACCGCCGATCTGGGGCCGATGACGATCGGATATCGACCCTCTCCGATTCCTCGCCAGGCGTCGTAGCGTTCACCGGGGCTCATTCTGGAGTGAAGTACGGCCACTTCATCCCCGAATCGAGCTCGAAATCGTTGAACGGTCTGAGGAGTCAACGAGATCTCCGGAACGAGAACAATGGCCGATCCTCCTTCCGAGCGCACATGTTGCAGGGCCTGCAGGTAGACTTCGGTCTTGCCTGACCCGGTGACACCGTGCAGCAGGAAACATCCGAATGAATCTGCCCGAATCTGCTCCGTGATGGCCTCAATGGCCTGTATCTGGGCGGAATGAAGTGTAATCTTTTTTTCTGAGGAGTCGAGTTCGTCGGCCGCTAATCTAGACCGATCCAGTTCCTGCACCTCAATTTCCAGATAGCCCATTTCAACGAGTCGCCGTATCGTTGCGGCGGTACCGCCGCACTCACTGAGAAGGCGCGTCTGAGGCACTGGAGATTCTTCGGCCGCTTCCCAGATGCGAAGTTGCTCGATGATCTCCTGCTGTTTGTTCCCTCGAGGCGGCGTGTCTGGAGCTTCGGGAGACAGTCCAACCATGGCAATCGTGCGCACTCGCGATCGGGCGGTTGCTGCGGAGCTGCCCGGAGGCAGCGCCGCTCGAACCGCTTCTCCCCAGGAGCACATGTAATAGGTCGCGATCCAGCGGGTCAGTTCGAGCAGCTCTTCCGACAGAGGTGGCAGCTCGACGTCGACATCCAAAATATCTCGAGCTCGGTGAGATGCGAGATCAGCTTCGGTACCTTCTTCAACGACGACACCGGCCAGTTTTCGCCGGCCAAATGGAACCACGACGCGCCTTCCCGGCCGAATCCAGCGGCTGAAATGATCAGGTATTCTGTACGAATAGAGCTGGTCGACGGGGAGAGGCAGAGCGATGCGGGCAATTTGCACGCGGGTACCGGATTTGGGGTGGCGAAGAAGGGTTGAAGATACGAGATCTTCTCTCTGCGGATCCTTCGAATAACCGATGGAAACCCGATGCGACAGGGGTGGTACAGGGCTCAAATTAATCTCATGCATGCGCCTTTCAAATAATACTAGCCTCTACTGGATTCTGCTGGCCCTAACGGTATCTGGCTGTCTACCCTCTTCCTGTACTCGTATAGAATCGCGAGACATTACGGAGGCTGATTCTCTGTCCAGGGCCATCGCTCAGGTCATGACGCCCGATACTCTGACGATACTCGATGTCATCCCGGCCGAAGAAAATCTACTGGTTCATCCGCGAACTCTTGGATATGACCCAATGGGAGTGTTGTGGGTAACCGATACCGGAAACCACACGTTGCTTGCCTTCGACGAGAGCGGTGAGCTTCTAAGCGCCGATACTCTCCAGGGAAGCATCCCTTACCTGGCGGGATTCTCTGGAGATTCCGTCTACGTTTACAGTCCTCTCGACCATTCGGTGTATGTGCGAAGCAGCACAGGAATTTCGGGTCCGATCGAATTGGAGGGAGACTTTCCAGAAACGGCGGCCCTGTCCTACGTGGTCAAAACACCATCCGGATTTGTATCGAAGGTGGTTGCGCAAGAATTCAGCGGGTATCTCGGTGTCCACAATTCCGGGGGGGCTCTTCTTGAGCGCGTGCCATTGGAGGGTCCAGCGTGGAGATATGCTGGATTGCTGCGCGAGTCCACTGGCGTGGTGTACAGCCTTGCGGGCTATCGGCCGGTCCTGGACAGGCTTCGCGGAGGCTTACTGGATTCCCTGATTCTGGTTGGCTACGACTCGCCCATGCTAGCGAGGAGTCTTCAATTCATGCGGGGAACGACCAACCAACCGCCTCTCCTGATGGCTTCGGCGTCCATAGCAGGAGATTTCATGTTTGTCCTGAATATGCGACCTGGGTGGCTAAATATTGACGTTTACAACCTGGAAGGGCGACTTCAATTTATTCTTACGCAGCCGGATCCGTCTTTTTCACCCGACTTTTATCCGTCAGATATAGCCGTCAGACGGTGGGGATCAGACGGGTTTGAGATTGCCGTAGCAATGACCAAATTCCAACCACGGATTGAGCGTTATCGGTGGGTGCCTCCCGCGCGTGGGATGTAACAAGAGCCATCGCCCTGGACGCCCGCCCTATATTGACGGCCGTTCCGAATTTGGATCAGTCAGGCAGATTCATGTCACTTCATTTTCTGCAGAGCCCAGTTCAATTCCTCAAGGGAGTGGGTCCGAAAAGAAGCGAGGCGCTCCTCGAGGCAGGGGTCGTCTGCATTCATGACCTGCTGTCTTACTATCCGCGGCGCTACCTGGATCGGACCTCTATCACTTCGATTCGGGAGATTACCGTCTCATCGGAGCCTGTTACCATCATCGGTACCGTGATTACGGTTGGAGTCATTCCGAACAGACGTGGCCAAAGATTCGAGGTCGTAGTAGAGGACGAGCCGGGACGCCGAATCAAGTGTGTTTGGTTTCAGGGAGTCCAATGGATTGCCCGGTCCATTGAAGTTGGCCACCGTCTGGCGTTACACGGCAAACCCAGTCGATACGGTGGGATGATTTCGTTTTCCCACCCGGAGTTTGACCGACTCGATGAAGACGGCCCCGCCATCGATACGGGGAGAATAATCGCGCTGTATCCAGGCTCCGCTTCTCTCGAAAAAAGTGGCCTGACCAGCCGTTCGTTTCGAAAGATCATTTTTTCACTGCTGAAAGAGCGCGGTGAGGAGCTCAGTGAAAATCTACCCCCTCAGATTGTGGACACACATCAGCTGATGGAGGGGAGAGTTGCCCGCAGGGCCATTCACTTTCCGCGAAGTCAGGAGGAGCTGAAGCAGGCTGAGCGACGACTGAAATTTGAGGAGCTGTTCTTCTTTCAGATGATGCTCGCGAGGACACGTTCGCGAAGAGCGGATGTCCCCGGGATACCAATCGCGGGTGGGGGGCCACTCGAAAAACGCTTCTTGTCTGAAATTCTCCCTTTTACGCTCACTTCAGCGCAGCAAAATGCTCTTTCCGAAATCGGATCCGACCTGAAGTCTGGTCGACAGATGAATCGCCTGCTGCAAGGCGACGTGGGAAGTGGCAAAACGGTTGTCGCTGCCACGATAGCGCTCAAGGCGATTGACGCTGGACACCAGGTTGTGGTCATGGCGCCAACGGAGATCTTGTCGGAGCAACACTACCGCTCGCTTTCCAGTCTCCTCGAGCCGCTCGGAATCCGCGTGGCATTGCTGCTGGGATCGACTCCCGCGGCCAAAAAACGCGAGATTCTGGAAGATCTGGAGTCCGGAAAACTGAAATTCGTCGTTGGGACACACGCAGTGATTCAAAAGGGTGTCACCTTCAATAATCTTGGATTCTGCGTCGTGGATGAACAGCATCGCTTTGGGGTCCTCCAGCGGGCTTCACTGTTTGAAAAGGGCGACAATCCACACATGTTGCTGATGACAGCGACTCCCATTCCGCGCTCACTCGCACTGACGTTATACGGTGATCTTGACGTGAGCATCATGAAGGAGCGCCCTCCGGGTCGGCAACCGGTTCACACTAAGATGGTCCGCGAGAAAGCGAGGAAATCGGTCTACGCGGACATGCTGAAGGAAATCCAGGCGGGCAGACAATGTTATGTCGTCTATCCACTGGTCGCCGAAAGTGAAAAACTGGATCTGAAAGACGCGGTATCGGGCCACGAACTTCTTCAGGAAATATTTCAAGGAGTGAGTGTGGACCTGGTTCACGGTCGCATGAAGTCGATAGAAAAGGAAGAAGTGATGGCTCGGTTCGTCTCCGGACAATCAAGCATTCTGGTTTCGACTACCGTCATTGAAGTCGGTGTCGATGTGGGGAACGCCACGTTCATGCTCGTGGAGCACGCGGAACGCTTCGGCCTCAGCCAGCTTCACCAGCTGCGGGGTCGAATTGGAAGGGGCAGTCACGCGAGTACATGCATTCTGATGGCGGAGTACCGGCAAACGGAAGAATCGCGGGCGCGATTGAAGGCGATGGAGGATACAGAAGACGGATTTCAAATCAGTGAGATCGACATGAGACTGCGCGGAGTGGGCGACTTTTTTGGGACCAAGCAGAGTGGATTACCCGCCTTCCGCCTGGCAGATCTACTCTACGATCAAAAGATTCTGGTCGAGGCTCGAAAAGCCGCTTTCTCGCTGGTAGAAGATGATCCTGACTCAAAAAAAGACGAAAACAGGCCCATGGAGGCCTTTTTTGAGACCTTTGTGCTGAAAAAAGGGCTGCGGCTCTCGCGGATTGGGTGAGTGGGTGAGCAGGGGCCTCTCGACCAGCCCGTCTCGAATTATCGTGTCAGCGTTCGCCGCTCCACAACCAGTTCTGCAGTTCGGCTCACAATGGTGAACGGGATCCTCGTCAATATCCTTCCTTCACCCGTCTCCACGATGACGCGCCACTCACCGAGCCCGACCTTTCGTTTCAGCGTCATTCCACGATATCCCTCGCTGCGGCCACCTTGCATGTCGAAGCCGATTCGATCTGTCGAGATCCACTCCCCTGCGCTCGAATCGTATCGCTGCCAAACGTGATACAGCCGTTCCTTGAGCTGTGTCGGCGCAAAAACAGACGTGAAACAGTAGACGGGATCGCCTTCGGTGTAGAAAAATGTGCGTGCGTACTCGGGCGCGAAAAAGCCTCGTTCCTGAGTGTCCCATTCCAACTCGAAGGAATCCCCATTCCTGGAAACCAGATTGTACACGCCGCCCTCTTCGACGGAGAGCGGAACAGGTGGAATCCAGTTGTTCTGGTAGGCGAAGTCCATTGCCAGCGCGGAGAGTATCAAGATCCATATCTCGAGGGGACCGAAACGCCGGTGTTTGACGCGTCCCGCACGTTTTCCAATTAGGAAAACCGCCAGGCAGAGCGCCAGACTCACCACTAAAGCAGCTCGAAACAGCCACGGAGACATGAACTTAGCCGCAACGGGAAACAGATACGCGAACATCGACACCGAGCAGAAGAAGAGCAGGGTTAGCTGCGCGGGGAAAGACGAGAGGCGACGATTTAGAAATTCGTTGAACACGAGTCCGACGACAAGTACCAGCAAGAAGCCCAAGTGGGTGGCCCAGCTAATACTGCGCGAGTAGAAGATGAGGAAGGCCGAAAGAAGGGCGCCGAGGAGAAACTGAGTGGCTGGTCGTACCCAGGATCCGGCCCGTTTCAGGCGAGCAGACGGGGCATCTGATCCTTTGAAGCGGATATCGACAAGAAGAACGCTCGTCAGAAGCAGGAGGTATCCGATGAGGATAAGATTGTCGACCAGATTGTCAATCCTGCGCAGCGTGAGCGCATCCCACAGGATTCCAGATAAGAAAAAAACGAGCCCAAAGGTCCGTTCGTATTTTCTGTACGTAGCCTCAGCAACTTTCAGATTTCGCTCAGCAAATCCACGAATGCTCATTTTGAGGCGGGGCGGCGCCAGATCGGCACAGAAGAGCAGGGTTCACCGTACATGATTTTGCTCGCGAAGCGCTGAAGATGGGCGGTAGCTTCCACATAGGCGCTCGCCGGAACGTCTCCAGACCCGCATCCCTTGATGACCACGATCTTATCCTGATAGGATGACCAATCGAACGCTTCCAGTGCCCGGGAGAAAAGTTGCGCCATTAGCGCCCCAGCATCCATGGATGTTACCGAGGCGGCCACACCGTTGAGTCGTGAGGCAATCAGCATGAACGCCCAGGTCGGAATGATGGCATCAGATGAACAGATCACGCCAACATGCGCACCTTCGAAGGGAGCGAAATCGAACTCGACCACGTCCTTACGAAACGGCTTTTCCTTGAGAATGAATCCTCCAGAAAGAAAATCAGCAAGGTCGATTTCCTTTACTGGTGCATCCGGCAATAAATCCTCTAGATTGAATACCAGGATTCCGCTTTCAGCCACCTTGTTCTGAATAACTTCCATCGTGATCTTATGCTGGTGTCAGCTGATGGGATTCTGCATACTCCACGAGAAGCATGATCGCTTCATCGACCTGCGCGTCGCTCGTATGGCGGCCCATGCTGAATCGAACGGTGCCTTGCGCCTCTTCCTCGGTAAGTCCCATCGCCGAAAGCACGTGGCTTGGTTTCCCGGACCCACTGGTGCAGGCACTTCCCATAGACACCGCGAGTCGTCCGATTTCGGACATCATTTCCGCTGCGCGAATGCCGACGAAGGTGGCGTTTGATGTCTGAGGCAGGCGCTCGGCATTCGCGCCATTAAACCTCACACTCGGAAATGCGGCCGCCAGGGCCGTTTCAAATCGGTCACGCCGCGTCAACATACTCTCGCGGTCCGATGCCTGAAGGCGCTCGGCCATCTGGGCGGCCGCACCCATTCCGACGATCCCCGGTACATTCAGTGTGGACGCCCGTCGACCGGACTCCTGGGCTCCGCCGTGTAGAAGTTGTGGTATCCGAATGGAGGGTCTTCCACCCCTTATGTAGATGGCTCCGACGCCTTTCGGACCGTAAAATTTGTGGGCGGAACAGGCGAGTATGTCGACCCCATCGACCGATACAGGCACCTTTCCGATGGCTTGAGTCGCATCGGTAAAGAAGAAGGCGCTATGGGAGGCGACGACCTCCGCTATTTCCTTGATGGGCATCAGTACGCCAGACTCATTGTTCGCCCACATTACCGTGACTAGAAATGTCTCTGGCCGGAGTGCGTCCGCGACCTGGTCAGCCGTGATAAGGCCGTTTTCGTCAACCTCCAGACAGGTGGTTTCGACTCCATCATCTTCCAGACATTCACACGCCTCGAGGACCGCTTTATGCTCGGTTTCGACCGTGATAATATGCCCACCGCGGCGTCCCCGGGCGAGGCCTTTGATGACCGTATTGACCGCCTCGGTGGCTCCACTGGTGAAGATGATTCCGGCTGGATCGGCACTCAACAGGGAGGCAACCTGCTCGCGAGCCACCGTCACCGCCTCATCGGCTGTCCAACCATAAACGTGTGACGTGTTGGACGGATTTCCGAACTCTGAGCAGAAATACGGAATCATCCGATCGAGTACTTCCTGCTCTACCGGAGTAGTGGCATTTGAATCAAAATAAATAGGGCGGGTCATTGTGACTGACGGACCGTTTGGATCTATGGGTATTGAAGTGACTCAAACTCTTTCGAGGGCGATGGGTTCGCGAGATTCTGCTACCTCAATCCAACCAGAACCCGTGCGACATTTCATTCGTATGGGGTGCTCTCGCTCATTTCATTATCAGAGTCGCTTGTGAAATACACTCTTGCTTCTACGCTCCTACTCATAGTCGTTCTTTCAGGGTGCGAACTCTCTTCGACTCTGGACGAGGACAATGTTGTCGGTGGTGTAAACCTGACCGAACTGTTCGCTACCCCTGTCAATTCGGAAATTCAATCGGTTCTGGCGGATTGGTCGGGTCGTCTACCCCGAGCCGAGGATGTCGTCGTCGAGATGACTCGCGCAATAACTCTGAATGGAATGTCTTCCACCGTTCGCATCGTTTCACATACGGTGCAGGGTGTAAAGCACTACGGCGCTGTAGTTTCCGCAGATAATCTTGATCTGAACTCTGCGCCGATTCTGGTTTATGCTCATGGCGGAGACTCCGGTGTGAGCGTCGACAACGAGTTTCTGCTACTCATCTCTGTGTTTGCAGACCTTTCAGATCAATTTGTTTTTGTTATTCCTTCGTTCAGAGATGAGCCCCTGGCATTCGCTGGCAACGTATGGCAATCTGAAGGCCCCGCAAGTCCCTGGGACTGGGATGTTGATGACGCGATGTCCCTGGTGGAGGTAGCACTTCAAATTGAACCGGCTGCCAATTCGGATCGGATCGCAGTACTCGGATTCAGCCGCGGTGCTGGTGTCGGCATGCTCATGGCCTCACGATCCCGATCCATAGATGCGGTATTGGATTTTTTCGGTCCGACAGACTTTTTTGGACCGTTTGTGCAGGAAGTCGTCTCTGAATCGCTCGAAGGAAATCTGAGAGATCTACCAGGAATAGACTACTTGACGGAAGAATTCACCCTTCCGTATCAGCAGGGCAGCCTGAGTCTTGAAGACATTCGATTGGAACTCGTGCGGCGTTCGCCCGCCCTGTTTGCCGATCGGATTTCCAAATTGCAGATTCACCACGGCACCGCTGATCAAACGGTTCCAGTATCCCAGTCTGAACGGATGATTTCAGCCATGCAGGCAGCCGGCCATACAGACGATACGTTTCAGGCCTTCCTTTACGAGGGTGGTGAACACAATCCGTTCACACTGGAAGGAAGTATTGAACGAGCCCGAATCTTCCTGGAGGACTTTCTGGCGGACTCCTAGTCGGACCGCGCGCCTGCAGGAATTTCCTGGAGATGGGTGTGTTTGAACAGATCAGACAACCTCACTCCGCTGAATCGTCGTCGCTCATGGCTTCCTTTTTGCGCTTATCCATAACAGCTCCGAAGACTACTCCCAGGGCGATACCCAGACCAACATTGTCGAACGCCGCACCAAAGGCTACCCCGAGAGCGATTCCCAATCCTACCATAGTCCCTGATTTATAAGACTTATTGGTTTTCTTTGGCTCTGCTTCCATCGTGGTCGCTCGTAGAGGTGAGAATTACTGTGGATGTGGGTTGATGTAAAACATACAACCCAGACGACCGTCTGACTCGGTAAGCGGCCGCCGCAGATCTAGCGGGTCATCTGGCGATACTTGATGCGGTGGGGCTGGTCGGCTTCGATACCAAGGCGCGCCTTACGGCTCTCTTCGTAGTCGCTGTAATTGCCGTCGAACCACACGACCTCACTGTTTCCTTCGAAGGCCAGGATGTGCGTGGCAATTCTATCGAGAAACCAGCGATCGTGCGAAATGACGACAGCGCATCCTACAAAATTCAGGAGCGCCTCTTCGAGTGCTCGCAGGGTTGTGACGTCCAGGTCGTTGGTAGGCTCATCCAACAGGAGTACGTTCGCGCCTTCTTTCAACATCTTGGCAAGGTGGACCCGGTTTCGCTCACCGCCCGAAAGTTCTGAAACGAGTTTCTGTTGGTCACTACCGCTAAAATTGAACTGGCCTACGTACGCCCTTGAGTTCACTTCCCGTTTTCCGATGGTGACGAAATCGGATTCATCGGAGATTACCTGCCACACCGTTTTTGTCGGATCGAGCGGCCTGTCCTGATCTATGTACCCCAGCTTGGCGGTCTCACCCACAGTGAACGAGCCGCTGTCGGCAGTCTCCTGACCCGTAATCATCCGAAACAGAGTGGTTTTCCCAGCGCCATTGGGGCCGACAATACCGATGATTCCCCCCGGAGGAAGTGAAAAGTTCAGATTGTCGTAGAGAAGCTTGTCACCGTATCCTTTCGCGACGTTTTCAGCGATAATTACCTGCTGTCCCAGCCGAGGCCCGGGTTGAATCGGAATCTGAACCTCGTCCTGTCGGTTTTCCGACTGTTCGGCGACCATTTTTTCATAGGCCGTGATGCGCGCCTTGTTCTTGGCTCGTCGGCCTTTCGGAGAACGACGCACCCATTCCAGTTCTGCAGCCAGCGCTTTCTGTCGCTTCGACTCCTTCTTTTCCTCCTGCTGCAGACGTTTCCCTTTCTGCTCCAGCCATGAAGAATAATTTCCTTCGAAAGGAATTCCCTGGCCCCGGTCCAATTCCAGAATCCATCCGGCCACATTGTCCAGGAAGTATCGATCATGCGTAACGGCAATTACGGTCCCGGGGTATCGAGCCAGATGCTGCTCTAGCCAGGCCACACTCTCTGCATCGAGATGGTTGGTTGGTTCATCAAGCAGCAGCACATCGGGCTCTTTCATCAGGAGTTGGGTCAGCGCCACTCGTCGCTTCTCACCTCCGGAAAGAACGCCGATCTTCATGTCTCCGGGAGGACATCGGAGCGAGTCCATGGCCATGTCGAGCTTGCTCTCCAGGTCCCAGGCATTGAGTGCGTCGATACGATCCTGAAGTTTGGCCTGCTCTTCCATGAGTGCCTCAAAATCCGCATCCGGCTCTGAAAACTTCTCGCTGACCTCGTTATAGGCCTTCATGATGCGAGCAGATTCTCCCGCACCTTCTTCAATCACTTCCCGGACGGTGGCTTCCTGGTCCAGTTCGGGTTCCTGCGAGAGGTAACCAAACGTGATGTTTTTTTGCCTCTGAATTTCTCCGAGATAGTCGTCATCCAGGCCCGCAATGATGCGCAGAAGCGTGCTTTTTCCGGAGCCATTCAGACCCAAGACGCCGATTTTGGCACCATAGTAGAATGACAGGTAGATGTCCTTAAGGACTTGTTTTTTGGTCGTCTTGTAGATCTTGCCTACACCGACCATCGAAAAGATGATTTTTTGATCGCTCATGGCTGGGTGGGCGAGCCGTCGGGATGGATGAATGATTACGCGGGCGGCGGGTTTAGTCCCTTACCAGCGATTTGTTCGGAGTGCGTCCTTGAAGAATTGAAGCGAATTAGACCATTACGCGGGAAAACCAAGCTCATCGAGTCGGGCCGTAACTCGTCTTTTATTCCAAACCGTGAAAGCGGTTATCACTATCCACATTGCCATTATTCCGAGAAACCGTAAGTTTTTGTGATTTTGACTATTGGCGCTGTGTTGAGTGCGCCAATTGGCTTTTACAGCCTGGATGCCCTGCTGAGCTATATTTACGACGTTCGAATGGATCTGACGGCTGTGCCTTTCTTGATTACCTACGCTGTAATTGTGGCGATGACACTCTTGACCGTTTCGACTCAAGTGGTGAGCATCAACCGCGCACGGCCTGCAGATATTATGCGCAACGAATAGAGCTGCGAGGTTCGTAGAGAGTGATGGTTGTGCGCTATCTTCGTCCCGGAGAGTAAGTCACGCTGTCTTGGACAAATTCGATATGGTATCAGCGCAGGAAGCACTGGAGCTACTGAAAAAAGGAAATAATCGGTATGTCTCCGGGAGGCGATTTCGAAGCGTGTTATCCATGGGACGCCGTAGACGTCGGACTCGATTTGACCAGAGTCCGTTCGCGATCATTTTGGGTTGTTCAGATTCGAGAGTCCCCCCCGAAATGATCTTCGATAAGAGCCTTGGTGATCTGTTCGTGGTTCGGGTCGCAGGAAACGTTGCTGGTATCTCCCAGATAGGCACTATCGAATTTGCGGTACAGCGACTGGGTGCCAGATTGATTATTGTACTAGGGCACACTGAATGTGGAGCCGTTCGGGCTGCTTTCGATGAAGTTGAACACCCATCAGAACACCTGTCGCCTGGCTTGAGCTCCATCATCGGTGCTATCCGGCCCCTGGTGGAGGTTTTGTCCGATTCCGACAGACGCCCCGACAATAGAGAATCGGTGGAAAGTGTTGTTCGCGCGAACATCCGCGCAGTCACAGCTCAACTACAACGGGAATCTCAGATTCTGGACGCATTCATGCAGGAGGAAGGACTTGAGGTAATAGGAGCCGAGTATTCCCTGGAAACGGGGGTTGTAGACTTTTTCGAGGATCGAGAAGCCGAATAGATGCCTGCAGTCAGATCCTTCGTAGCCTGTCTTGCTGTGGGCCTGTTTCTGGCTCCCGCGGCATTGGCGCAGCCTTACGAGACAGGGCAGGTTTATTTCGGCCGGAATGATTACGTCGAATATTACGCGGGCGATCTACCTCTGATTTTTTCGGCGCCCCACGGTGGAGAATTGACCCCGAATGAAATCTCCGACCGTACGTCGGGGACCACCGTGACTGATTCATTCACCCGCGAAACGGTTCTTGCCATTCGCGAATCTGTATTCGAGTATACCGGTCGGTATCCACATGTCGTCCTCTCCAACCTTAAGCGAACAAAACTCGACCCCAATCGGGAAATTGTCGAAGCCGCTGAGGGTAATCAATGGGCCGAACAGGCATGGACTGAATACCATGGCTTTATCGACAGCGCCAAAGAATCGATCACTACGGAATACGGAAAAGGCTTTTATGTCGATATACACGGCCACGGCCACACCCTGCAACGTCTTGAGCTTGGATACCTGATAACCAGCTCAGATCTGGGCCGATCAGATACTGAACTGGACACATCAGGACTCGCGGGTCTGAGCAGCATTGGGGCTCTCGTCACGGATTCGAACACGTCGTTTTCGGAGTTTATAAGAGGTCTATCGAGCCTTGGTTCATTGTTTGAAGCGCAAGGAATTTCAGCTGTTCCAAGCTCCAGCCAGCCCTCTCCTGGCAGCGGAAATCCATATTTCACTGGTGGTTACAGCACGGTGAGGCACGGCTCCCGTAACGGAGGATTTATTAGCAGCGTCCAGATCGAAGCATATCGAGTTGGACTGAGAGACACGGCTGTCAATCGGAAAACGTATGCCGATGCCATAACTGCGGTCTTCGATGAGTACCTGCGGTTACATTTCGGATGGGCGGGGATTGTCACTGGCATTGAGGTGGGAGTAGGCACCCTCCCCGAGGAGTTGCGAGTACCCCAAAATCACCCAAATCCATTTTTTCAGTCAACCATTATTGAATACGTGAATCCAGAGGCGTCCCGTGTTACTGTGAGGGTCTACAACATGTTGGGTCAGGAACTCGAAACCATTCTGGACCGCTACGAGCCCGCGGGAGTGGGTCGGATAAGTTGGAATGCTCGACAGCGCCCAAGTGGCATATATTTTTACGAAGTTGAAGCGGGTGGTAGGAGCATTGCGAACAAAATGATTTTGCTGAGATGAACTCATGATCAGCATCAGGCAATTTGATGAGCGGGACTGGCAGGCGACCTGGCGAATTATTGAGCCGGTATTTCGAGCGGGGGACAGCTACACCTTTTTACCTGATATCTCGGAAGCAGATTCCCGTCAACACTGGATTGACTCGCCTCTCAATACGTTTGTCGCGGAAAGCGCAAGCGGCGAAATCCTGGGTACCTACTTCATTAGGCCAAACCAGCCTGGTCTGGGATCTCACGTGTGCAATTGCGGCTACATCGTCTCTGAAGTCGCCCGGGGTCAGGGAATCGCGTCTGAAATGTGCGAGCACTCACAGCGTACGGCCATAAATTTCGGATTTCGCGCCATGCAGTACAACATGGTTGTTGCAGCAAATGAGGGAGCGGTTCGGCTCTGGCAAAAGCACGGATTCGAGAAAATTGGGACACTTCCTGGTGCCTTCAAGCATTCCCGTCTTGGTTATGTGGACGCGCACGTCATGTACAAGCAATTGGTGAACTAGCGACCAAAGCGTTCGCGATTCGTCCTGAAGGCTCTCTGATCTAGTTGACCGCCTCGAGGCTGTCAAGTATCCATGGCATAAGTTCTGAAACCGTGGGATGCACTAGGACAACTTTCCTGTAATTTTTGCACGGGATCTGACTGAACATGATCGCGGCAAACATGCTGATTATTTCGTCGCCCCCGACGCCAAGGATTGAAGCTCCCAGGATCATATCCGTCTCCGAATCAACGATCAATTTTGCGAAACCGCGGGTCTCGCCCATTTTTTTTGCACGCCCAATCATCGACATCACGCGCGCAGCCTTCATGATCTTGTAGCCCCCGTCCAGAGCTTCTTTCTCGGTCATGCCGACCCGGCCCAAAGGGGGATCGGAGAACAGTGCATAGGTCGGAACGCGATCTGAAATTTTTCGGATGCCAACACCATCACGGGACCCGAAAAGGTAATCCAGGACGATTTCTGCGTCATTCACCGAAGTGTGGGTGAATGCACCGTGTCCATTGACGTCGCCGAGTGCGAAGACGCCCGGCGCACCGGTCTGGGACACATCGTCAACCTGGATATAGCCAAATTTATTGACTTCGATGTCCGTGTTTTCGAGTGCCAGAGAGTCGCTGTTTGGCCGTCGCCCGGTTGCGAGCAAGAGATGTGAGCCGATGAGGAGGGTCTCGTCTCCGTTCCGAAGGACAGAGACGGAAATACCGTCATTCTCCCGACTCACTCGGCGAACGTCGGCACTGAGCAATATTTGGATGCCTTCATCTTCCAATATCTCTTGCAACGCGAGGGCCACGTCCGCATCTTCGCGCGGCATAAGCTGCCCAGAACGCTGAAGAATCGTTACCTCCGACCCGAATCGCCTGAAAATCTGCGCGAACTCGATCCCGATGTAACCACCTCCTACAATTACCAGATGCTCCGGAAGCGTATCCAGATCGAGCAGGCTCTCATTGTCGAGCCATTCAATCCTGTCGAGTCCTGCAATCGGCGGTGTGGCGGAACGGGTACCCACATTGATGTAGATTTTCTCTCCTTCCAGTCACTGGCCATCGACGTTGACAACGTGATTGCTTTCGAACGAGGCCAAGCCCCGAATCAGAGTTACGTTTTCAGCGTTTTCGATAAAACCAGTCAATCCGTCTCGGCTGTTGTGACGAATTCGGTTCATCCGATCCCGAACTGCTCCAAAGTCGATTGATGGTGACGGTGTCTGCACCCCGTACTCGGCCGCGCGCCGAACCATGTGAGCCACCTTTGCACTGGCCACGAGCGCCTTCGTAGGCGTGCAGCCAACATTTACACAGGTATCTCCAATACTTCCGCCCTCAATCACGGCGATAGATTCTCCAGTGGGAATCAGTTTTGACAGCAACGTTCCCGTTGCCTGACCAGTACCGACGATGATGTGGCCGAAGTTCAATGTGTCGGACATGTGTCAACGATGGATTGGTGGTGCGGTCCTTCTGTAGCCTGGGAGGGTGAAACGTTTCCGGGCCTGTGAAGGTCGATACCGGGAGGCACTTCCATCAGATGCGCGAATTTTGACACCACCGATTAGCCGTGTCTGGCCTAGTGTATCTCGTCGATCGCTCTGGCCAGCGATATCCTGTCGTTCCCCATACGAAATATTTTCGGGTCGCGGGTTACCGTTTTTGGGATTGTTGTCGCTATTCACCATAATTGATGTAATAATGTTTGGACTAAGCCGACTTGCGCGAAAATCGTTTTGGAGAGAAAATGGATTTTTGAAGTGCTCGATCGTTGCGAAGGCCGTACGCGCAACCCAATGGGAAGAGGACACCAGCCATGAACACCGTCAATCAACTCCTAAAGACAAAAGGTCAAGAAATATGGTCTGTAAAGCCACATACCACGGTTTACGAAGCCCTTCAGGTAATGTCTGAGAAGGATATTGGTGCGCTTCTGGTCATCGAGGATGGTCGGCTGGAAGGTATATTTTCTGAGCGCGACTATGCGCGGAAGCTCATTCTCAAGGGCAAGGGATCAAAAGCTACCAATGTGGATGAACTGATGACTCGCGAGGTAATCACGGTCGAACCTGCTACGAGCTTCGATAAATGCATGGCGCTGATGACGACGAAACGCATTCGACACTTGCCTGTGACCGAGAATGACAAGGTGGTCGGTCTGGTTACCATGGGTGACGTCGTGAAACAGATTATCCTGAATCAGGAGTCAACCATAGAGCAGCTCGGAAATTACATCTCGGGTGGGTACTAGCGTCTGGCACCGGAAGACCATCACGAATACGTCGATTTAAATTGCGGTGCTTCAATGCGATTTCCCCTCCGGGTGCTGGTCTTCATAGTGGTTGTCACGTCGAGCGTGACTGTGAAAGCGCAGGATTCTTCTGAAGCTTGGATTCGAGGAGCTCTGGCCCCACAATATTTCGCGGTGAGCGTGGAAAATGTCGAACGGTCTGTCGAGTGGTACAGTGAAGCATTCGGACTGAATCAACTGGGTGGCTCCCGAGCTGAGGATGATTCGTGGCAAATAGAAAATCTGGGCAATAACTGGCTGGTGGTCGAGATCATTCGAGATGCTCGCGATGCAGATTCGAGCCGCTCGAAAGGGATCCGGAAAGTTGGATTTTACATTCAAGATGTCCGAATCGTCGCTGACAGGGTGGAACAGGCCACTGGTGAGCGGCCGCGCGCGCTCGACTTTCAAGAGCTTAGCCAGCGCCTGATCCAGATCCACGACCCCGACGGAAACATCATCCAGCTCTTTTCACCCCTGGATAGTCAAGAATAGCGGGCAGTCCACCAGTTCACTGACCTGATCACGCCTTGGATCACGGGCATACTACGCTCTCGCGGACTCCGCCAAATTGGAGATCAAGAATTTCGCCAGGCTTGAGGCTGTCGGCCCAATAGCTTCGCTTCCCCGATAGAGTGAAATGTTCGCGTCAGGAATGGGCGGCATGTCTTCGGATGCTCCCAGTACCACCATGTCATCCAATTCGAGGTACCTGGCTCCCAGTTCAACGGGCCAGTCAACAACGGACGGCGAGGGGTAGTCGGTGTGGCGCGATGAGAGCAGGTCTTCATCCGCTTCAATCGTCCAAAACTTGTCGAACGGTGAGCAGTCCGATGGGGGGAACCCATCTTCCGGGATGGGACCGGGCCAAAATTCCCACGGTCCATACACTCCCCCCGCGACCCTCAAATCACCGTCGACCATCCCGCCAAACCAGAAATCATCGACAAATATTGCGTTCGATTTTCCATCTATTGGAATCCTATAAACATGGGGACTTCCGCGCCAGAAAAGATTGCCGGAGTTGAAAAGACGTGCCCGGACGTTACCGATATCAAGATAGGCTTCGGCCTGGCCGATCTCGCAGGACCCAACCAGATCAGGATTGATCTGGGAATAGGCGGGCGCACAAAGCGCGGCCAGAAGGCAGGTTGTGAGGAAGTGTGTATAGCGCATTTTGACTGTGAGCGAGAGTCGAAACAAGCATACTGAGGAATCTTTGCCCTGTTATGTGGCCAAAGTCACGATTTGCAGGTCAGAAACCCGGTGACGCAAGCGGCAATCGAAAGTTGATTTACTTCAGTTCTGCGTAGGCGAAAGTAACTTGAAACGGCACGCAGTGCACAAGGACGAATTCGAAGTCATCTAGCGAAATCGAGTCGGGCACATCATAGAACTACGCGCCAGTGGGGTTAATGAAAGCACCCAGGTTTACGGCATCATCCGTTGGAAATTCAGCATTCGAAAGAAGGACGAAGAGGCCCGGACCATCAGTGACCGAAAAGTCGCTGGAAAACTCTACCTGCAATCCGCCGCTCTCCAGTGTGTTCAGAGTAGCTATTCCCGCCGCCGTTTTGCCAATTCCTGGCGTGGCTTCGAACGAGCCTCGGCGAAAGGTGGCCGTATTTTCAACGTCACCCGTGTCGGACTCTATTTCAGGTGCGGACATCATGGATTCGTCGCTACATCCTGCGATGCTCAGGCAAATCACGAAAATAAACGAAATGGTTCTGGACATGAGTGGCTCCCTTTGTTCAAGACTCCAAGATACAGATCGTGGGTAGTGACATACCTCACGGGGAGATCACGTATACCGCTACCGTGATAACCTCGCTAAAAGACGTTTTTCTGCTTCTGGCCACTCACTCCGAATCATGCTGAAATATGCCGTGTCCCTGAGCCGACCATCCTCTGCCTGCATATGACTGCGATGAATTCCTTCTGCTTTCGCACCGAGCCTGAGGATGGCACCACGAGAGCGTTCGTTTAGGGCATCCGTCTTCCATTCCACTCGATTGCATCCAAGGGTATCAAAGGCGTGGCGCAGCATCAGAATCTTGGCTTCCGTATTCAAGGCCGTTCGCTGCCAGGGAGGTGCTATCCACGTCCATCCGATCTCTAACCTTTTGTGTGACACGCTGATAGACCCGTATCTCGTGCAGCCCACAACCGTTCCAGAAGATCGCTCGATAGTCGCAAACGGAAGCATGTCACCCTGCTCCTGGCCCTTCAACGCGGAATCTATGTAAGCGGCGAAGTCTTCCCGATTTCGAACAGGGTGCGTGATCCAGGTCCACAAGCAGGGATCGAGTCCAACCTCGCAGAAGGCGTTTAGATGATCCGAGGTGAGCGGCTCAAGACGAACGTAATCGCCCTCCAATGTCACAGGGTTCAGCATGTACAGGAAAGCGTTGGGTGATGGGAGAGGTAGGTAGCCGTAATTCCGTCGGACGTGATTGTTTCTAACTGGACGTCAGAACTTCTACGAGTTGGTCCAGGTCGACACTATTTGTGTAGGGGGCGATGGATATGCGCACGCGGCCGTTCCGAGAGCTGCAGCAGATTCCCGCTTCACGAAGGTGAGTTACCACAGGGTCGGCCGAGTGTCCGGGATGGACAAGCGGTACAATGTGGGTAGAAGCACCGGGGTCCGTCAGGGATCGAAACGTTCTCCAATCAGAGCCCCCAAGCGATTCAACCAGATAGTTTGCAAGTCCTCCGGCATGAGTCGTCTTTTCTTCGGGCGAAAGTCGCCCCAATTCCTGAAGCGATATCGTAAGTCCTACGAGCGAGACATAAGACATGGTGGACAGCGTGAACCGGCGAGCCGACTGTGAGAATTCGCTCGTTTTGGCATCAAATTGAAATGGATTGGGACTACCCATCCATCCAGCAAGAGCAGGCGTTTCGGAGTAGAGATGTTCTGTCACATACGATATGGCTACGCCTCCGTGTCCACCGAGCCATTTGTATCCACTGCAGACGATGACGTCAGCCTGCCAGAGGGCCGAATCCGCAGCATAGGTGCCGGCAGACTGTGTCACATCTACAATCAACGCTGCGCCGACACGGGCGGAGGCAGCCCGTAAGCGCGGGATATCGAGGAGCGTCCCTGTCGAAAACTGAACTTGGCTCACGGCGACGACCGAAGTTCGTTCAGTGATACTGTCGATAAGAGCCTCGGTCAGATCGATGTTCCCCACATCCGAGACCCAGTGGATGGTACCCCTTCCTTGTTGCACGGCCAGGACCCACGGTCTGGTCAGAGCCGGAAAATCACTCGCCACCATCACCACTTCCCGAGCCGACCCTTCACCCATCAAAAAAGGGAGTTGCCCAAGTATTTCGCTGGCACCCGCCGTGATGGCCACACATTCCGTCGAGCAATTGAAAAGCGTTGCTGCTTCTGAGCGGAGGGATTCAAAAAATTGAACCTCGTCGACATCGATCATGTGGACGTTTCCGTGTCGCGCTGAATCATCCAGAAAGGCATGCATTGCATCGACCGCCGGCTGCCCGATGAGCCCGATGGAGGCCTGATTGAGGTAGGTCATCGACTCCAGAATGGGATACTTCGAACGATCTACAAGAGATTCAATCATGATCTGTGAGTGGCGTGATTGGAGCGGCAATCTAGGGCCTGTCAACACACTCTGAAAGCACGCCAGGATCCCGGTTGTCATCCGGCACATCAGACCGAAAGCCGAAGGAATTCACCCCCAGGGACCGCGATTACTCAGGATGCGCCATGCAACTTGGTTACTGGTGGGTCAGACGCAGGTTGTGGATTGATTATTGGTCTCTACTTCCGGGTTCATCGACGCTCGGTGATGTGATTTCTTCTTCCCCTGAAAATACGCGGCTCCAGATCGTGCGAAAAAAAGGGCGGAGCGGTATGTTGTGGCGGTCCAACTTCTAATTGTTGTCGGCATTTTCAAATGGCTAAACCTATTATTCTGTCGGTTGACGACGATCCTCAGGTCCTGAAGGCTGTTGTGCGTGATTTAAGGCGTCACTACGGACGGGATTACCGAATTCTGCAATCCACGGATGGTCCTTCGGCTCTGGAGGCGTTGGATGAACTGAAGGTGCGTGGTGAACACGTGGCCATGGTGCTCTCGGACCAAAGAATGCCGGGAATGGATGGCACCCGCGTTCTTTGCCGTTCTGGAGCGCGTTGAAGGGACCTAGTCCGACTTCTTCTTCTTGGTGGAAGTGGCGCGGACGAGCACGTTATCAATGAGACCGTAATCTTTGGCCTCAGCCGCACTCATCCAGTAGTCGCGGTCTCCATCAGATTCGATTTTCTCCGCTTTTTGTCCAGTGTGATGTGCGAGAATGCCGTACAGGCTCTTCTTCATTTTCATGATCTCGCGCGCCTGGATTTCGATATCCGATGCTTGGCCCTGAGCTCCGCCCATGGGCTGGTGCACCATAATTCGCGAGTTTGGAAGGGAGGCGCGTTTGTCCTTCGATCCGGCTGCCAGCAGAACAGCACCCATGGACGCAGCGAGTCCCACACAAATTGTGGACACATCACATGTGATGTACTGCATGGTGTCGTATATCGCCAGGCCACTGTCTATGGATCCACCCGGAGAATTGACATAGATATTTATATCTCTCTCAGGGTCGTCTGAGGCTAGGTAGAGCAATTGGGCGACCATGAGGTTTGCCACTGCATCATTGATGGGCGTCCCCAACATGATGATGCGTTCTTTCAGCAGTCTGCTGAAGATGTCGTATGCACGCTCACCGCGACTCGATTGCTCGACCACCATAGGTACGAGTTGCGCCATCGGAGCGTCCTGAAACGGCGCACTGTGGATGCTGCTAGGAAGCGAGGTGCTGCTGAGGCTTTTGGAGAACTTTAAAAAATCGTCGACCATCGATGCGCTGGATTGAAGTTTCGGGGGTGCCGGAGGCGATACTATGCTGTCGAACCAGTCCTGTTATCGGCTGGTTCCACGAAAGACTAAGGAGGAAATTGATAGAGCTGCAACCTGAAAAGAGGCCATTTTCGAAGGAGGTCGTCCTGGGCCGAAATCCGATGGTTGGACCTCAGCCCTTCTTCATCTCCTTCTCGTACGCCTTTTTATCTTTCTCGGTGACCTTCATCGTCTCCTCGAGCATGGCAAATATTTGTTGTGACAGTACAGCTTGATCCAACTGATCCATCAATTCGGGCATCGATTCATAGTATGATCTCATCATATCTGCTTTGAATCCTCCCTGTGCCGCCATTTTTTCAAAATGTTCTGTCCTGTCTTTCTCTGATACCGAAAAACGATGTTCATCGATAAGGGCGTCTCGAACGAACATCCATCTCGCCTGGTTTTCCGCGTCTTTTTTCCTGGTTTCCCTGAAGGCAGGTTCGTCAAAACCGTCGGGAAGTTCTTTGTCCTTGCTCTTGGATTTGATGTCGCTGATGTACGCATCCAAATACATTTCGATGACCGCCGAGGGTACGTCGAACTTATGCAGGTCGATCATTTTTTGGATCACATCTGACTGGAAATTGTCTTTGCTGCGCTGTTCCCAACCGCTGATGAGTTGCTCTCTGATCTGCTCGCGTAGCGTTTCGGCGTTTTCAACGCGATCGTAGGTCACTTTTTTGACCATTTCGTCGTCGAGTTCGGGCAACTCGCGAATCTTTACTTCCCTGAGGGTAACCTCGTAATGGCGTTTCTCCTCGCTCTCAGATCCTGCAAATTTTACCTTCTTGGTAGCTCCGACCTTCATTCCCGTCAGCACTTTTTTCAGCTCCGGCACCAGGTTCTCGTCGCTCAGGAGAAATGGAACGCCTTCCTGCACGTCGCCCTCAACGGGTTTTCCACCCCTTAATTCGAGTCGCTGCATATCCACGAGCACGTAGGAATCTTTCTTCGCCGGGCCCTCGGCCGGAGTGATATCTGCGTGTTCTGAGAGCAGATGTGCTATCTCCTTCTCAACATCGTCCTCGCCTACCTGGTGGACGAGCTTCGAAATCTTGATCCTCGCGATCTTCTTCAGCTTGATGGTGGGGCGAACTCCGAAGCGTACGACGGCTTTCAGATCTCCTTGGTATTCGTATTCCAGATCCGTGATGGTTGGTTGACCCATCACATCGTAGTCTTTAGTGTCGAGAATGGTTGTCCGAAATGTCCGCTGTACTGCTTCTTCGGCTACTCCGTAAGCCAGCGCTTTTCCGTACACTTTTTTGACCACCGAGGCAGGTACTTTTCCCGGGCGGAATCCTTTCATCGTAGTACGGGCACGTTGCGTTCGTACCGCATCTTCAAATTCTTTGGCCAGATCGGCCGCTTCCGCATTGATCTCGAGTTCGAACTCGACATCGGAAATCTTCTTGATCTCAGTCTGCATTGTAAGGCGGGTCTCGAGTGGGTGGGTCTGCCTGATGAAATGCGCTTCTAAAGCGAGCGCGAAATCCGGTAGAGCAAACGGGTAACTGAAAAGTGCCCTCGTGGTTCGATTGTACAGGCGTTATTCAGTCTGTTTCGGCAGCTTTTCACAAAGAAGGATAACGGGTGAGATCCTAAAAATCGAGACCGACGCTGATGTAGGTGTGTCGATCGCCAAATTTGCCGCCGTCAAATGGCCAGGCGAAGTCCAGGCGAACGGGATATCCCAGAAACAGCGTGCGTATTCCGAAGCCCGTCCCAACCATGAGTTCTTCGGCACGGCGCCCCTCGCCGACCGACTCTCCAGGAAGAGCGCTCGCATCGCGGCCGCTCGTGGAGCGGCCGCCCCAGATGTTGCCCACATCGACAAAAACCTGCCCCTCGATATTGTAGAACGGTATTAACGGAACCGGTCCGGGAAGTAATGCGGCCACCAGGGGAAATCTAAATTCCGCATTGATCAGCCCGAAATTGGAGCCGTTTGCTGCGTTGATGTCAAATCCGCGCAACGGCATCACCGGCGTAGCAAAAACGAAATCAGATACATCTTCGATGGGAAAGCCGTTCAAATCATCAAAATTTCGGTTGAGCCAATTCTGTACACCCGAGGAATAGAACACCTGTTGATGGGGACCAAACGACGTTCCCGCAGAAAGTCGTGTGGCGAATGTGTACCGACCTTTCGCAAACGAGCTGTATGTGCGGGCATCGAAAAGGATCGTTCCGAACCGGATGGATTTGTCCGTAAAACTTGTCGGCGCTCCCGAAAATGAAACCGCGAGACGCGATCCATCCGTCGGAAACAAGTACCCTGGCGTTGTGCTGTCTTTCGTATACGTGATGCGAGGGGCCAGCAGCGTACGCGATACTGAAGGACGTGTCACATCCGTTACATCGGCTTGATTTACGCCCACGATGCCGAGTTCGACATCAATGCGGTGAAATTTGTCGAAGGGATAACTAGCCTGGATGCTCGCTCCATATTGCCGATATCGGTAGTAGGTCGGATCCACATCGGCGAAGTCGGCCAGCAGCCTTGACAGATGAAAGATCGAAACAGACCAGCCTACTCGATCAGGCAGGTAATAGTAGCCGAGCCGGTAATCCGAATTTCGCAGGTCCAACAATAGGTTAGTGGCAATCAGAAACCGATGATCTCCCAGCATATCGCTGAACATCAATTGAGTCACACCTTGGACGCCGTAAAGCGCATCATACCCCGCTGCTCCATATACGATGTCTGGAGAAAAACGAAGTTTGTAAGGCTGTGCGATGAATTCGCCATCCTCATCCACCAGCGGTCCCGAAGCCGGAGAAAGGAACGCCTTGTAGGGCTCTTCGGCTCGGGCGAGACCATGATCGAGAAGCGACTCAAAATCGACTGTGATACCACGCGCAAACGAGTCTACGGGAAGGTCTATGGGATCTCGATCACTGAGCGCAAGCAATGCTTCCAAACCCGGATTAACGAGACGCTCAATCAGGGAATCGGGAAGAGACGCAAATCTCGCCGGAGGAGGGCGTAGCCGCTCACGACTGCGCGGGTAGGCTTCCCCATTCACCGCGTCTCTGAGGAACGGATTCGCGTCAACCCGGCTCCGACCTGCCACGGTCAGGGCTGGCGCCTCTCTGAATTCGCTCTGGTCCACGCGTTGCGCCCAGACGTTGGGAATGAGGGGTTCTCTGGGCAGCAGCCGATTAAATGGCAGTCGCAACGAGTAGATCGAGGGAATTCCTTTTCGGAGGCTCACGATTGCGGCCAGATCGGTTCCTGCAGCCACAGTTACCTGCATCACTCCAATGTCGAGATCCGTGAGGGGCCGAACCCGTCCCGAGATCAGATTTTTTTCGTAGAGATTATCGATTCCGTTGCGGTCAGATACGAAGACGATCCGGTCTGGATCGGCTCCAAAACGGGCACTTCGGTCGTCCCACGTGGTGTTGGTCGTCAACCTGCGAGCGAAGCGAGCATTGGGCGCCAGTAAGTACAGATCGAGTTGGTTGAAATTTTCCTCGAAGATGCGAGTCTCTTCGGTGCTGTATCGCTTCAGTTCGGTTCGATCGACTCGATCAGAATGGAATACGATGGTTAGTCCATCAGGACTCCAAGCGGGCTCATAGTCGCTGAAAACGTCATCGGTTAAGTTTTCAAAGTCTTCCTCCTCGATATCCAGTGTCCAGATATCACTCTGAATTCCGTTCGTAGCGCCCATGGCGATCTTCCGGCCGTCTGGGCTCCAGGAAAGGGACAGAATCTGCTCTATCTCATCGGTGTGAATCAGTCTGATTCGCTCGGTGAGCACATCGACAATGGCAACTGCATCCGTTCTTCCGCTTCGAACGGCGATCGCAAGCTCGGTGCCTTCAGGATTCCAGCTCAAGCCCGGTGTCAGGACACTGAGTGACTCGAAATCTCGAGATATCTGACCTTGAATAAGCCTCTTCTCGATCGTTCCGTCATTCGCATCTGCGATGTAGACATCAAACAATCCACTTGTGGTTGATACATAGGCGATCCGGTCGCCGAGAGGAGAGAGGGCAGGACTCGTATTGAAGAAACCGTGTTTGCTGGTAATTATCGGCTTTGCGATCTCTTCCAGCGATTCGCGCGCAGTGACCTCGGGGAAGTGGACCTCCCTCAACGTCCGTTTCCAGCGCTCGCTCAGTTCATCCAGGTTCAGCCCTATTGAGCGCACGATGGCCTGTTCTACGGATCGGGCACTACGGAGCCGCTGTAATATCTCCCCGATTTTCTCCTGACCATACTGCTCTGCGATGTAATCCCAGACGCTCTGTCCTCCTCGATAGGCATAAAACCCATTCAAATTCTTAATCGAAGGGAGTTGGTCCTCCAGAACAGCTTCCCGCATATACATGTCGGATCGGGTATCCCAACCAAGAGCCAGGTACTCTGCGAGACCCTCGCTGAACCACGGCGGAATGCGCATTTTTTGCCCAGCCTGAATCAGCGATTGGATGGAGCCGCCGTAATACACCTCGTTCACCACGGCGTGCACCAGTTCATGATGAATGACACGCCGAAAGTCTCGGTAGTCACCCACAAACGGAATGGCGATCCTGTTTTTGAAGAGCTCCGTTACGCCGCCGATATAATCCGAGTAGGTCGGGAGATCGACCGCGTTAGTGACCGCAAACTCAGCGTGATTCTTGAACACGATCAGGGGAATTCGTCTTTCGAGGTCCAACTCGAAAAGTCTTGCCACAGAGCCAAAGGCCTCTTCTGCGGCCCGGGCGGTAAAGTCTGCCAGGTAGGCCCCGTCGTCGTAATAGTAGACGGTAAAGTGTTCACTCTGAAGGTAGGACCAGTCTTGATCCTCATAGTGAACCTTGTTTTTTCCAAATCGAAAGTACTGAGCTTGCACTTCATTCGGTCCCAGGAGGGCCGAAAATAGAACTCCAATGCAAGCTATGTGGAGGAAGCGGCGCAGGATTGGCGCAATAAGTGGGATAATCTCAGGGACTGAAAAACAACCGTTTGACGGTGTTATGGCGTCCTGTCTCACGCGGTTCCTGAATAAGCCGGGCAATTACTAGGGCACGTGTAGCTACACGGCAGCCGAGAGGCCCCGTTTTAAGCGTATTTAATCCACTTTACCGAGAAGCCCAGAATTCTACCGGGCTGTGCCTCGAAGGACACGTTGTTTACGGCCAGGACCTTGTCGTAACGCTTGGTTACGCCTTGCACCTTCAAGGTGGGCATGCTTTAGGGAGTATCGATTTCAGATTCAGAATAAAACCCAATATCGTCCACCGCGATGGTGTATGGGCCGAAGATATTTGAATAAATCGCGATATGAGTAAGATCATCTCCGCTCCATTTTCGAGATCGACCAAAGCCTTCCTGTTTGAACAGGGCGAATGGAATGCGAAATAGATTCCACTCCGTTGACACCTCGATGTAGGAGTTGTAATAGTCAAAGTCCGTAACGGCGAGGGTTCCTATCTGGACGATAAATGAACCAGGTGTGCCTTTCATTCTGATCTCAAGTCCGTCGTACGCTGTTGCGTCAGTTACTTCGGAAGTGTGGTCGTCGAGGAACTGTCCCAATCTCACGCGCGCTCCGGAAACCTTGTCTCCAGCGGAGCCGATCGGGCGCATGCCACCCACCGTCATCTGGTAGCGGGATCGAGAAACACCGCCTGATTCGACAAAGATTGTGGCATTGGTTTCCGGTTCGCCAGATACATTCTCCCAAGTGAAGCCGAGATTATTGTACACATCTCCGTCTTCGAAATTATCGATCCTGCCGTCGATCATGGGAATATTTTCTGTTTTGGGGCCACAACCCGCAGCTCCTGAGAGCAAAAAACAGATAATCAGATATCGCATGAACTTAGAGAATGCCCATGGTTGAGGCTGGAATCGGGATCAGGTATTCAGGCTGAAACATATCCTGATGGACGCCAAACTGACCGGTTCCTCTGAAATCTACCGCGATAAAGCCCTCAACAGTGTTCTGAACCTCGCCGATTCCATAGTAGCACGGCATGGGGCCATAGTACACCAGTTGTCCCTCGGCAAAATCTCGTGTCTGGCGCGCGCGTCGATGGAATGCTGGGATCAACGGGAGCAGTTCGAGGCGATATGGAATCTGAAGGTTTTTCATCAGAATAAAATTCGGCACTTCAACGCGATATTTGGGCGTTGGGTTCTAGGCCTGTTCTAAGTATACGGATGCTTGGTTAGGGCCCCATTGTTGCATAGTTTACGGGTCCTCTCTGCCGTCTGCGTATCAGAATTCGGCGTCTTCTTTCCACATTCAGCTCCAACATCACAGCAGTCATGAAATACGAACAAAAAGTCGTGGACCGTCAAGTAGGACGCAATGCCGACCTGTTCGCCGCAAAAATTGGTGAGATGCCAACTCCCGATGAGCGATATGCCTATATCCGAATCTTGATTTCGATTATCGAGCAGGCTCACCCGGAATGGAATCAGGCGCCAAACAAGGACATGCAGATTGCCCATCTGATATTTCACATGAGCCATGGGGCAGTTCCGCAGGACGAGATTTCGGAAATCGTGAGACTTCGTGACGAAGAGCGCGGATTCACGAATCATCTCAAGGATCGCGACAAGGATCAGGAGGAAGCCAGCGACAAGGACGCGGACAAAGATCAGGAGGAAGCCAGCGACAAGGAAGCGGACGAAGATCAGGAGGAAGCCAGCGACAAGGAAGCAGACAAAGATCAGGAGAAAGCCAGCGACGAGGAAGCGGACAAAGATCAGGAGAAGGACGCAGACGAGGACGAGGATCAGGAGAACGCCGGGGAAAAAGACAAAAAGAAGGGAAAAGCCTGAGAGCCCTTACCGTGTGCAGTCCAACCTGACCAGGACTATCGGAGACGTTCTGGATTTGCGCGAGCGAACGCATCCCAGTTTTTGTAGGAGCCGTTGCTTTCTGCAGCACCGCGATGAATGTGACACAGGGCAACAGCCAGGGCGTCTGAGGCATCCAACTTGGGTGACTGTTCCGCTGACAACTTCAGGATCGTCACGATCATGTAGCGGACCTGCTCTTTCGACGCATTTCCGTTTCCAGTCACAGCTTTCTTGACTTCCTTAGGCGTGTACTCCGTAACCGGAATCTGATGGTTCAGCGCTGCGAGCATCGCACTTGCCTGGGCGCGTCCGAGCTTGAGCATGGACTGGGGATTGTTGCCGTATATGGGCATTTCAATTGCGCAACAGTCTGGATGGTGAATGCCAATCAGTTCGCATACTGACTCGTAAATCAGCTTCAATTTCAACGAGTGGTCGCCTTTTCCCTGTACCCGTATCACCCCACAGTCCACAATCGTCTCCTCGCGCCCCTCGACCCGAATCACGCCGAAGCCGGTGATGTTTGACCCAGGATCAATACCAAGAATGATCATCTTTTCCAGTTATTGATTCGCGCTCGCCATCAGGAGAGTGCTTCGATGGTCGAATCGTCCATTTCCAATGTAGAGTATACAGCTTGTACATCCTGGTGCTCATCGAGCAGTTCTAGTAGCTTTCCCACCGACTGAACAGCTGTAGTATCCAGCCTTGTGGTTGTGGTTGGAAAACGTGCGAGAGAAGCTTCGCCGACTTCGATAGACGCGCCTTCCAGCGCTGCCTGCACAGAGCCAAATGCCTCGACCGGCGTGGTGACGACGAACACGTCGTCTTCCTGAGTCAGATCTTCTGCACCAGCATCCACCACCAGTTCGAACAGCGTCATTTCGTCATTGTCAGCCGCCGGGATCTCGAAGACCCCTTTTCGCTCGAACATAAATGCCACCGTTCCATTCTGTCCCAGAGCCCCGCCGTGCTTGCCGAACAAATGCCGCACATCGGCCACCGTTCGATTGGTATTGTCGGTAAGGGCATCAATAAAAATCGCAATACCATGAGGGCCGTAGCCTTCGTAGGCCATCTCGACATAATCGGCGCCCTGAATTTCACCGGTACCCCGCTTGATGGCGCGTTCGATATTGTCTTTAGGCATATTCTCAGACTTCGCCTTTTCTATCGAAAGAGCGAGTCTGGGATTCATATTGGGGTCGCCCCCGCCCTCGCGAGAAGCCACCATGATATCTCGTGTGACGCGAGCCCAGCTCTTCGAACGTCGGGCGTCCGTGACCGCCTTCTGGCGTTTTATTTTCGACCATTTACTGTGGCCTGACATGGCTTGGACTTCTTTGGTGGTGAACCGAGTGAAAATGGTATACGCCGCCGTCGAGGCGGCGGTTCGAATTTTTGGGTCAGTGTGGTGTATAGTGAGAGGAACCTGACATTTTGTCGGGTATTTCATCATGAAACAGCGAACAATGGTCGTTTTCAGGGGTTGCAGAACTCTGAAAAACCAAAAAAGCGACAAAAAGGCACTAAAGCAGTGCCCGACCACCCATCCATAGACCACTATTTTGCAGCCCATTCTTGACATACCGATCCTCGACGACCTGGATACACCCAAACAGGTTTCAGTGACATCGAAGGGCAGCCAACAGGTCTATCTGGAGACTTACGGTTGTCAGATGAACGTTTCTGACTCGGAGATCATTGCTGCGGTTCTGCAGGAGAGCGGATACGGACTCACTCGTGATTTGGAAGAAGCAGATATCGTTCTGATCAATACCTGCGCTATCCGTGAGAACGCGGAGCAGAAAGTCCGCCGCCGCCTCGCTGAGCTACGCGCCCACAAGACTCGCGTAAATCCGAATTTGACGCTCGGTGTGATGGGATGTATGGCCGAGCGTCTGCGGCACAAACTGCTTGAGGAAGAAAAACTGGTCGACTTGGTCGTCGGTCCAGACGCGTATCGAGATCTGCCCAATTTACTCTCTTTCGCCTCCGATACGGGGCAGGCTGCGGTGAATGTTCAGCTCTCAAGGGAGGAGACGTACGATGACATTGCGCCAGTCAGGTATGCTTCCAACGGCGTGACCGCATATGTATCCATCATGCGAGGGTGCGACAACATGTGCTCTTTTTGCGTCGTGCCGTTTACCCGTGGAAGGGAGCGAAGCCGCGGAGTTGCCAGCATTATTTCTGAATGCCAGCAGCTTGTTCAGGAGGGCTTCAAAGAAGTCACGGTCCTCGGGCAGAATGTCAATTCGTATCGGGATGGCCACAACGGAACGAGCGTTGATTTTGCTGAATTGATGTTCCGCATCAGTCAGGTTTCTCCTGACCTGCGTGTCCGGTATTCCACTTCTCATCCCAAGGACTGTTCAGACGAGCTTCTGCAGGTCCACGCCGAACAAGCCAACGTGTGCAATTATATCCACCTTCCCGTTCAGCACGGGAATACGGAGATGCTTCAGCGCATGAAGCGCACGTACTCGCGGGATCAATACCTCGCCCTCATCGAGCGAGCCAGAAAAATTGTACCAGGCGTCTCACTTTCTACGGACCTGATTGCGGGATTCTGCGATGAGACCGAAGACGAGCATCTAGACACGCTTTCTCTGATGAAATTGGTGCGCTATGATCATGCCTACATGTTCATGTATTCCGAACGGCCCGATACCTACGCCGCTCGCAAGTTCACGGACAATGTGACGGAGGACGTTAAAAAAAGACGCCTCCAGGATATCATCCGGCTTCAATCCGACATTTCGCTTGAGCTCAATCAGGCCGAAATCGGAAATGAGCACATCGTCCTCGTCGAAGGGAGGAGTCGAAGGAGAGAGGATCAACTATCGGGGCGGACCGACACGAACAAGATGACCGTCTTTGATCGGCACGACTATGCAAAGGGTGACTATGTACGGGTTCAGATAACGGACTGTACTTCGGCTACACTGATCGCTGAGCCCATTGGTCGGGCGTAGAGGACAGTACTATGGACAGACAATCCATGCAGGAACGTTTCGGCATCATCGGAAACTCATCCGGTGTGCGGCAGGCCCTCGACCGAGTCAGGCAGATAGCGGGAACCGATATCACGGTGCTCATTGAGGGCGAAAGCGGGGTCGGGAAGGAATTGTTCGCCCAGGCAATCCACGAAACCAGTTCGCGTCGACACAAGTCCATGCTGATCATGAACTGTGGCGCGATACCCGAGGGATTGATCGAATCCGAACTGTTCGGCGCAGAAAAGGGGGCGTACACCGGAGCGGTGGAGCGTCGGACCGGATATTTTGAAGACGCGGATGGCGGCACGATCGTTCTCGATGAGATCGGAGAGATGCCATTGAGTGCCCAGGTCAGGCTGCTTCGCGTTTTGGAGACGGGTGAGTTTCGTCGTGTAGGATCTACCCGCAGTCAGAAGACCAATGTTCGAATCATCGCAGCGACCAACAAGGATCTCGCCCGTCAGGTCGAGACGGGCAGATTCCGAGAAGATCTCTATTATCGATTGAGCACGGTCATATTGCACGTTCCGCCCCTGCGCGATCGGAAGGAAGATATCTTGCCGATATTCGAGCATTTCCAGCATCGATTCGCACAGCAATACAACTCCTCCGCCCCCAGACTCGATTTGAGTGCACGGGAACTGTTGCTGCGATATCGCTGGCCCGGCAATATCCGTGAACTTCGGAATGTGGCCGAACAGACGGTAGTCCTGCTCCAGAGAGACTCGATCTCTTCGGAAGATCTTCGCCCCAACCTTCGCGGTGTCACGGCAGGGGGCAACGGTATGGACCTGGTCCCGCTGGCAGCTGGGGGCGGCTCTGCCGAAGAACCTGCGGGCGCCAGAGAGAGGGAGTTGATCTATCGAGCCCTTCTGGAAATGCGAGGAGAGGTGAAGGAACTCAAAGAGCAGGTCGCGGCCCTTGTGGCGGCAACCAGAGCGGGAATGCCGTCAGTGCAGGATCCAAGCAGACTTCTGGTGATGCACGAGGAGACCGGGAACGGCGGATCGTTCATCGAAGATGCCCCCTACGAGTTCGAACCGAGTCCTGATGACACACCCGCTGAGGAAGAAGCAGACTCCAGGATGCCCACACTCGAAGATGCCGAGCGAACGCTCATTTTGAGCGCTCTCAAGCGGTTTGAAAATAACAGGCGCCAGACGGCTGAAGCACTTGGCATAAGCGAGAGAACGCTGTATCGTAAGCTGAAAGAAATTGAAGCTTCTGAGTCCATTGACTGACCTGCGATCATCGATTGTGGTAATTGTCATCTCGATTCTTGTATCGGGATGCGCCTATTACAGCTTTACGGGTGCGAGTATTCCTGAACACCTGGCAACCGTTGCGATTCCTCTTGTCGAGGACAACACCGTCTCCACGGTAACTGGTATGGACGCTGAGATGACACAGCTTCTGATTGATCGGTTTGTACGCCAGACTCGGCTCTCCCTGGATCAGGGCGAAACATCTGCAGATGCCCTGCTGACGGTGGTGATCACGAGGTACTCAAACCAGCCGACTTCCGTGTCAGGAAATGAGCAGGCGACCCGAAATCGAGTGACCATTGGCGCCCGCGTCGTGTACACGGATCAAGCCATGAGTCAGGAGCTTTTCAGCCGGACATTCTCGGCTTATGAGGAATACGATCCGTTCGATCCCAGCCAGGAGGAAACAGCTGCATTCGCCGTACTTGAAAAAATAGCGGACGACGTGTTCACTGCGGCTACCTCAAATTGGTAGTCGGACGTATCTTGATGAAAGTTCAAGACCCTAATTTCCAATAATGTCTCTTCCTGACATACAACAAGCCTCAAATCTGCTCAAATCGGGGCAGCTGGTCGATGCTCGAATGATGCTGCAGAATCTGCTGCATCAGGTACCGAACCATCTGTCTGCACGGGTGCTACTGGCGCGTCTGAATGAAGCCGAAGGGGACGACGATGCCGCGCTGACCATCTGGAAACAGGCTGCTTATCTGTGTCCGGGAAATGTCGTGATAGAAAGCGGTCTCAGGGACGCGATCCTGAACAAGCAGTTTGGGCGGCAGGTTGCGATTGTCATTCCGAAATGGGACTTGGAGGAAGATTCCGTGTCTGAGCCACTGGGCGTTGCAGTCAGGGTAGCCAAGCTTGAGCCACTCCCACCCTCCGCTATCTGGGTACCTCCATCAGAGCCTTCCACGATCACGGATCAGGTAAAGGACGAGGAGGAGGAGGAGGAGGATGCCATA
>Ga0208879_1000023_pt1 | contig 152398 bp, 169 predicted proteins | sample Knorr_S15_td_Bot_FD_185605 | JGI IMG/M metagenome (GOLD analysis project Ga0208879, IMG submission 185605) | Marine microbial communities from Southern Atlantic Ocean transect - Knorr_S15_td_Bottom_ad_5009_LV_A (SPAdes) (version 2) | ecosystem: Environmental > Aquatic > Marine > Oceanic...
AACAGCATATTGATTTAACCTTCTCCCCCTGTCTCGTAACCCCAAATATTATTTTCATCATTTTCATCATTATCATCTTCATCAGATAATTCTGATTCTACTACATCTTCTTCAGATACTTCTTCGTGTCCATCTTCTACCTCGTCTTCATCTCGTTCAAGAAATAATAAACCACTCGTGAAGATTGGAACATCTACTTTGCTAATTATTTCCATAACTAAATTTACACAAAATCCAGCAAATGTGGACAAGTGTCATTATAGCACTCATTATAGCACTTTAATAGGCAATTATAGGTTAAAAGTGGTATAAGTGTTTGTATAATAGCAAAAAAATAGGGGTCAATTAAGACTCCTACTTTTACCATTGTTTATCAATTCTATCATCTATAACTCTCGCGGAGAGACAGGGATTCGAACCCTGGTTACGCTATTAACGTAAACACGCTTTCCAAGCGTGCGCTTTCAACCGCTCAGCCACCTCTCCAAAATTTAATTATTCTTTGGAGGATTCTTCAGCTTCTTCAGCTGAGTCTTCTTCAGGTGCCGATTCTTCGGCTGGAGCTTCTTCTGTTGGTTCTTCAGATGGAGCTTCTTCTTGAGTTTCTTCAGCTGGAGTTTCCTCTACTGGTTGTTCCTCTTTTAATTCTTCTTCTGCTGGAGCTTCTTCTGTAACCTGCTCCCCAAATGATAATACATTAGAAGATTCTTCTTCTTCACGTTTTAAAGCTTGATCAATATTCTCATTTTCTTCCATACGAATCATTCTAGACAAAAATTTGATATGTCCTGTTTTTTCAGAAGGAAGAGTTTGGATATATTTAACAAATTTAAAATTCTTTTTCTCTTTTCCTAATTTGCTAATAAATGTTTGTTTTTTAGCCATAATTAATCTTCAGTTTTTTCTTTTCTCTTTTCTTGTGCTGTAACCATACCCGCACCAATTGCAACACCTAAACATATACCTAATCCTACATTATCTTGACTTACACCAAATACAACACCTACAGCAATACTAATTCCCATCAAATTCTCCGGGCACATCCAATATGGTGAATTCAATATTTTTTTCTTCATTACTAATCTTCCTTTATGTCTAGGTGCCGAACTTAATATACTTCGTTAAAAACTCAAATGATTAATTATCATTCATCTTAGATTTCGCAAGATCTCTCATATCTACAACAGAATCATGTTCATCGACAATTTCTTTCCCCAATAATGTTTCAACTGCGTCTTCTAAGGTGATTAAACCAGTAAGAGTATCAAAATCATCCTTGACGAGAGATAAATGATCTCTGTTTTCAATAAATAATTCTAAAACTTTATCAATGGAATCATTCTCATTGACCCAAGGAATTTCCTTAATAATCTCTGACATTCTAGTGCTAAATTGATCTTCTGCTTTACGGTTAATGATATTATAACGGTTCACCATACCAATCATATTGTCCAAATTTGTATCAAAAACGGGTATTCTGGTAAAACCTAGGGTTTCGTGCTCCTCTAGGACCTGTCCAACCGTCATATCTTTGTTAAGGGCAAATATAACGTTTCTCGGGGTCATTACGTCGCTAACTTTAATATCTTTTAGACGGAGAGTATTTTCAATTAAATCTGTTTCTTGTTCTTCTAAAATACCTTCATCTTCACCCATTTCTGCCATTGCAATAACTTCTTCCCTTGTAACAGAAGTAGAATCAGGAGAAAAATTAGAGATAAATTCAGCTAATAAAACAAATGGATACATCATCCCAATTAACAATTGGATAAATCGTACTGCAGAACCAATTAACCTTCTCCAATAAGTACTCCCCAATGTCTTAGGAATAATTTCTGAGAAAACTAAAATTAAGAAGGTTAACAATCCTGCTGCAATAGCAACAGAACTTTCTCCATAAATTTTTAAGGTTTGTGCACCAACACCTGCTGCTCCAATTGTGTTGGCAAATGTATTCAGTGTTAGAATAGCTGCTAATGGACGATTGATGTTCTCTTTAAATCTCTCGAGAATAAGTCCACTTTTCTCGTTTTCTCTCTTCAGAATTGATGAGTAAGAACTTGGAGTAGAGAGCAATATTGCTTCCAACAAAGAACAAATAAATGAGAGAAATAATGCTAAACAAAAATAAGTAATTAATAGAGTCATATTTAGGAAGTACTATCCTTTTTTGCAGGAAGATATAACACTACAAAGTGTATAACCATTAAAAATTCAAAAAGAAGAATATACCAAGGCCATTCTGTTGTTAATATTAGAGGATTGTTTGCAATCGGAGCTTCGGCCAAATACATATAATTTCCTCCAACAAGCCAATTTACTATCCCTACAAATAATAAAATAGGTTGGGTATAAAGAACAATTCTCCATAAAGCACCTTTTCTCAAGTTCCTCCCCATAAACACCATAAGCCATACAGGAACAAGGAAAATCATTGAATGCCCAACATAGTAATCAAATATTTGGAAATTACTCGGATCTCCTCCTGTAAACTCTGGACTGATGATAGAATGAATAAAACCACAAATTCCCCAGAAATATAGGAATTCAAACAAAGTTTGATTACGATAAAAAATAACAATTCCTGCTAGAATACCAGAAAGACCACACATCTCGAGCGGTAAATCAGAAGCTAGAACAAATTTTCCGTTATAAAATCGGACCAATTCTGGAGTAAATGCCATCACCAATTGATATATTCCCATTGAATATGTTAGATAAAGACGGGTTTTCTTATCCATATATCTCCCCATAATCAATATTATAGAGATAAAAAGGATAGAAAAAATGAGTCCATTCCACCAAAAAGATCCAAAAATTTCAGGAGTCCAGTGTGGTATATATGTATCGCTCAATTTATCTTTCTATTAAGTTGCAAAAATCTGTTTATCATCTTTAAAGGACTTAAATTCTAAAGCATTTCCACAAGGGTCAAGGAAAAACATTGTTGCTTGTTCTCCAGGCTCCCCTTTAAAACGAATTTTTGGCTCTATAATAAACTCCATATCATGACTTATAAGACGATCACGTAATTCATGCCATTGATTCCATGTCAGAATAACTCCAAAATGACTCGCAGGAACGTTGTCTCCGTCTACTTTATTTGTCTCAATACCTTCTTTATTATCCACTAAATGTGCTACGACTTGATGCCCAAACATATCAAAGTCAATCCAATGGTCAGATGTTCTTCCAACATTACATTGTAGAACATCAACATAGAATGATTTAGTAATGTTTAAATCTGTCACTGGAAACGCTAAATGGAATGGCCTCATCAGACGAATATTAACTATTATAACACATCAATCCAAGAATTAATTATAATTCAAGTATTAGTTTAAGTTATCTCTCTATCTCTTTATATAAGTGAAAATGAAATGATATCATTTACAAATTTTTGATTGAATTTCTTAGATGTTACAACATCATTATGTCCTGCATCTTCATATATTTTACAAGAAGCATTTAAATGATCTTTTAGAGATAATGATGCATATTTTGGTATGATATTATCTTTGCCATTTATAATGCATAATACATTATCGGGACCGCTAAAATGAGGGTTATCATAGAAGCCTTGCCACGAATTACGATAATTCAAAAATTCCTTTAAAAATTTTGGATCTTCCCTTACAGTTTTTGTCCAAAGTTGGCGTTGAACATCTTTAGGGGTATGATCTGTAAAAAACATAGGTTGGGTAACCCAATATGGCATATATCCACTAAACATTAGCCCCATCATCATTTTTTTAAATCTTTTTTTAATAAAATTGCTTTTTTTCTTCTTTTTCTGAGGAGAAAGTCCTGATGCAACAATGATTAATTTATCAATCCTCTCCCCTAATTTGTAAGCAACATATCCTGCAAAAAGACCGCCTAAACTATGTCCTACCAGAATAATATCTCTATCAGGGTGATTTTTGATAATATTCTCGACGCTATTTAACGCAGAATTAAATCCAGTCTCCATAGTTGTAAAGTCCAAATCAATAAATGAATAGCGTATATTTTCTCTGTCGAGAAGAGGTCTGATACTCTCCCAGAAAAATGATCTAATTCCGATCCCATGAAAAAAAACAAAGTGTTTCATTGAAATGTCCCTCTAAAATGTGCCCGGAGCCGGACTCGAACCGGCATGGAGTTTAAGCTCCGAGGGATTTTAAGTCCCTTGTGTCTACCAATTTCACCACCCGGGCAACATAATTTACCTGAGGCGTCGGTCGGATTCGAACCGACGAATAGCGGTTTTGCAAACCGATCCCTTAGACCGCTTGGGTACGACGCCAATTTTTAACCCAAAAACGTGGAAATATAGATATTTAGAGGGTCAATTCAAAATCATTAACTAATATTCCAGGACAATTGGTCTCCCCTGGATTCCTTCCGTCATAAGTATCAATAACCGGTCTAGCCAATACCTTTTCTCCAACTGCTTCTAAATTATCTCCAAGAAAATTATAAAAAGAATCGTCAAAACGCATGGTTTTAATAGGAGCAATCATTTCTCCATTTTCCACCCAATAACAAACATAACGCGTTAATCCTGTAATTCTTCCTCCTAAATTATCACTCCAATTCAGATAATGAATATTGGACATAAATAAGCCTGTATCTAACGCTTTTAATTTATCATCATCATACAAGGATCCTCCGTGTATAAATGGAGAACGAAAATATTCCCCCATTCCCCAAGAATTTTCGTCTTCAGCATAATTTGATTCAAGATTATACTCATTTGCTGTTTTAGAATTAATAAGGGCATTTTCAAATACACCATTTTTAATGATTGAGATGGTACTAGACACTTCTCCCCTTGTATTAAATGAGGCAGTTGTTAAATCTGTGAATGATTCATCCAAAGAAAATAAAGGAGATAATTTCTTTTTTTCATTCCTCATTTTGATAAAACAACTCGATCCTTTTCGTATAGAAGACTCACTCACACCGTTCCACGAAAACATATCAATAAAATCAGCAACAGCACATGGCTCAAACCATGTTCTATACTTTCCTGGTTTTAGCTCCATTCTTGATTTATCCATTAAGGATAATTGGCTTGAAGCATCTCTAAAGACTTTATGAAACTCAGATTCATTCCAATTGGAATGAGGATATAATATTTTTACCATATTTTCATTCCTATCAATGAGAGAAAAATCAAAAAGAAAGGAATCTTTTTCAAACCAGTGTTTTGTTCCATTAGAGGCACAACATCCACGGAAAATCTTTCCAGAACTCCATACACCTGTTAAGATGTTTTTATCAATAATTCCCATTAGAGAATCGAGTATATTATCTCTTTCTGGCAAATTGCCAAGTGCATTCACTTCTACTGAACCAAACTTATCTGGAAAAACAATATTATCATTCGGTGGTGTTGCGTTAAACGAAGATCTTAAAACATCAATCTCTTTAATAATTGTACGAACTGAAGAATCTAAATCTGCAGATATTGTTGTCATTGATTGTAAACACTTATTCTTCTTGTACAAGGAAAGGGTTAAGTTAAAATCTTCTATGATGCCAGATTGCCTTAATTTAGAATCATTAAAACGGAAATATTGTGAGTCTTCTCCCTCGAGAAAAAGTGTCAATTGTTCATCTGAATTAAGACAGTCAAATATCCTGCTGCATAACGTATAAAATATTTCTTTTTTCATTACACTCCCCCAAAAACTTGAATATCTTTAAATAAACATAATGGAGAGGCATGCCCAACACGTTCAACTTGATTTGGTTCTCCCTTTCCACAATTCGGTGTACCAAATATCTCAAATGTGTCTTGGTCTCCCACCATATGTAAACTTTTCCAGAAAGGATTGGTAATTCCTCTATAATTTGGGTTTTTTACTATTTTTGTCAGTTTTCCATCTTCAATCATTCTACCATACTCACAACCAAATTGAAATTTGTTGCGATAATCATCAATAGACCAAGAACGATTGCTTTCCATATACACTCCTCGCTTAACACTCCCTATAATCTCATCTCTTGTCGATGAACCGGGTAATAGATTAATATTAGCCATACGATCAATAGGAATACGATTCCAGGAGGAAGCTCTAAGATTCGAAACCCCATTAACACCAGATCGCACTTGGCTTTCAATTCCACCAAGTCCTCTAATCAGTATTCCATTTTTAATGAGATGTTCTTTTGATGCAGGCATTCCTGCATCATCAAATGCATATGTTGCTAATTGATTATCAATTGTTGGGTCGAAAACAATGTTCATTAATTCTGATCCATACTGCAAGGAACCAAAATCAGTAAGATTAACAAAACTAGATCCAGCAAAATTGCGTTCATCTCCCAAAATACGATCTAATTCTAGAGGATGCCCTACACTCTCATGAATCTGTAACATCATTTGATCTGGAGCAAGAACCAAGTCCGTTACTTCTGTTGGACATTGATCAGCAAGAAGTAATTCGACAGCCTGTTCCGAAATAATGTCAGCTTCTTCTTTTATATCATAATTTCTAACAAATTCTGCACCTGTTTGATAACAATGTCCTCTCATTCCATGATTTGATCTAGTTTGACTATCCAATTTATTTTGTGCTGTTGATGATAATTCAATTAATGCAATATCCATTTTTTGATCAATATCGGCTCCTGAAGTGCTATAAATCCTGGTAGTACGTTGAATTAATTCAATTGCAACTGCAGCGTGAACAATTTCTTTGGGTTGGAACAGAACTTTTGCTCCCGTCAATGCAATATCTTTCATGTCAGCAATAGATAAATCCATCACTGAATCAGAACAATTTGTTCGATACTTTCCTTCGTATCCTTTTCGAACTTCTGCTCCATCAAACTGGAAAATAGAATACTTGGAAGCTATCTTGGCATTATCACATGCAATATTGATTGCTTGTAAAATATAATCTTCATCTAAATAAGGGGTTGCATAATAGGCAAACTGACCATCCACAAGAACATCAATCATAACTCCTTTGGAAGAGATTCTTCTAATACTATCAACATCAGAATTTTTTGTAGATAAAGTATTCTGCACCTCTTCCACATAACGCAATCCCACCCAATCGGCAGGATAATCAATTTTTGACAGTATTTTTTTAAAATCTAAGCTCATAGTAAGTCATTTTTGCATAGTTTTTATGTCTAAAAAGTAAATATATGCCATAAATATCTACCTGTATGAAAATAATGCAGACATTTGCCTTTTGGCATGATTATTGTAACAATATGTATGTAATTCAACAATTAAACCAAAGGAGTTTAAAAATGAGTTTAATAAAATGGAAACCATTAAACAACCAAATAGATACATTTGATAACCTATTTGATCAGTTTTTTAATGATTTTGCGTTCAATCCTCAATTTAGCTTAGCAACCAATCAACCATATTCTCATATGAACGAAAATAAAAAAGAATATTATTTGAATATGGATTTGCCAGGCGTTGAAAAAAAGGATGTTAATGTACGATTTGAGAATAACCATATTACTATTAGTGGAGAACGAAAAAATGATACTGCTGATAATGGACATTCTTATGGAAAATTTGAACGAATCTTCAAGGTTCCTAGCAATGTGAACGTTAACAAGATCAACGCAAACCTAAAACATGGGGTTTTAAATATCGCTTTTCCAAAAGATAAAAATGCTATTGGAAAAGAGATTGATATTAAAATCTCTTAAATAAACATAAATAAAAAAAGAAGGGGTATTTAGCCCCTTTTTTTTTAATATTGTTATGTGATTTACGACAACATCTTAAAAACCATAGGTTCTACTCCTATCGTAAAACTTAATTCGATTGGATCTCACCTTGAATGCACTCTCTTTGCAAAACTAGAATTATTTAATCCTGGAGGATCGGTGAAAGATCGTATTGCTTTAGAAATGGTAGAATGTGCTGAAAGAAGCGGTAAAATTAAACCTGGAGATACCCTAATTGAACCAAGTTCTGGAAATACAGGAATTGGGCTTGCTTTAGCTGCAGCCGTTAAAGGATACAAACTAATTATCGTCATGCCGGAGAAAATGAGCATGGAAAAAGAACTAATATTAAAAGCTCTAGGTGCAGAAATTATCAGAACAAGAACTGAAGCGGCTCACGATGAAGATGATAGCTTATTTGGGGTAGCAAAAAAACTTAATAGAGAAATTAAAAATAGCCATATGCTTGACCAGTATAAAAACGATTGTAATCCTGAAGCACACTATAAGTTCACTGCACAAGAAATATTAGATGATTTTGGTACCGATCTACACATGATTGTCATAGGTGTTGGCACAGGGGGGACTATCACTGGAGTCGGTAAGCGTCTCAAAAAAGAAATTCCAGGAATTAAAATTATTGGTGCAGATCCATATGGTTCAATTTTAGGGGGAGGAAACGAAGTCTATCCCTACAAGGTTGAAGGGATTGGTTATGACTTTTTTCCAGAGGTATTAGACAATTCTATCATCGATGAATATGTCAAAGTAAACGACAAAGATACCTTTAGAACAGCTAAAAGCCTTATAAAGGATGAAGGCTTGTTAATTGGTGGTTCATCTGGTACAGCAGTTTTTGCGGCCTTAGAAGCAGCAAAATCGCTTAAAAAAGGACAAAATTGCCTGGTAATCCTTCCTGACGGTATTAGAAACTATATGAGAAAGTTTGTTTCAGACGATTGGATGAAAGAAAACGATTTAATTTAACCTTTTAACATTCTTTTTGTTCTTTTACTTCTCTGAAATGTAATAGCAAATCGATGAGCTTCATCTCGTATTTGTTTTAATAGATTTAACGCTGGAGAATTTTTTGATATTATCAATGATTCTTTTTGATTTGGGATAAACAATTCTTCTAACCTCTTTGCCAAGGCTACAACAGGAAGATCTAATTTTAATTTATCTAATGATAATTTGGCGGATGAAAGTTGCCCTTTTCCTCCATCAATAAGAATTAAATCGGGTAATAGATTTTTTTCATTAAGTTGTCTTTTATATCGACGAAATACCACTTCTTTCATCGATTCAAAATCATCAATTTGGTCAACATTAATATTATATTTCCGATACCCACTTTTATAAGGCTTTCCATCTTTAAACACTACCATCGATGCTACCGTATCTATCCCTCCTAAATGAGAAATATCAAAGGCTTCAATTAATCTAGGACTGACATTCAATCCAAGTACATCTTTTAATTCTTGAAGAATTTTTGGTACATAATCTTTTCGTTTCTTCAGGTTCAATAACCATTCATTTAGCAACAATTGTGCGTTTTTATTGGCTAATTTGACCTCTTGTAATTTCTGTGATCGTTGTGGAACAGAAAATTGTACTTTCTTTCCATTTAGTGTTGACAACCATTCTTCTAAATCCTTTGTTTCATCAGGAAATTCTGGAAAATAAATTTTGGATGGGATATAGGCAGAATTCATATAAAAATTTACAATAACAGATCGTAATACTTCACTGACTGGAAAATTGGTTTTAGAGGATACTTTTTCTCTGCTTATAATCCTGCCTTCTTGTATACGTAGAATAACTACTACATGGTAATCATCCTTTGATTTCACCCCAAATATGTCACGATTGGAAAAGTCAGCTTCTAATTTTCGGTGGCGTGTTTTAAACTGAGTAATTGCCTTTAATTGATCTCGTACTCTAGCAGATTCTTCATACATTAATTTTGATGAAAAATAATCCATTTTCTTAGCAAGCTTTTTTTCCACCGCCTGAGTCTTCCCTTTTAAGAACAAAATCATATGTTCAATCATTTCGTGGTATTCTTTTTCAGGAATAGTGATTAGTCCCAATCCTTTTTTTATAACTTCAGGTTCTTTGTTTTTTGTTGATTCTTTATCAAGCTCTACATAACAATTTCTTATTGGAAATGCTCGATGTAATACATCCAACAATCGTCGCATTGATTTCACATCTGTATAGGGCCCAAAATAGGTTGATTTATCATTAAGAATCGTTCTTGTAACATCAATTTTAGGAAGGCGTTCATTGGTAATTTTTAAGTATGGAAACGACTTATCATCCTTGAGTTGAACATTGTATTTCGGTTTATGTTTTTTGATCAGATTTGCTTCAGTAATAAAAGCATCTGCCTCATCCTGACACACAATCCATTCAAGGGTATTTATTCTTTTGATTAAGGACTGTTCTTTAGGGGTACGATACGATTTTTTTTGGAAATATGATTTAACCCTTTTTTTTAAATCCTTTGCTTTTCCAATATAAATAATATTATCAGATTTATCTTTGAATTGATAAACGCCAGGAGATACTGGCAATCCATTAATTTTGGAAGTAAGATTTATTTTTAAGTTCTCCAGTATGTCTTGGTAAACAATACCAATACTGCAAAGATTTCTAGCCTTCCTAGTATCATACAGAACATCATAATAAACTTACCAGCTAGTGGGAGGCTTAAATAGGTATCTGTTGGTCCAAATTGCCCTAGCGATGGTCCAATATTCCCCATTCCTGAAGCAGCAGCACCAAAAGAAGATTCCATATCAATTCCCATTGCAGAAAAAGAAAGAGACGCAAAGAAGAAAAACATGATATAGAATAGAAAAAATCCTAACGTTTTTCGAATTACTTCATCTTCAATCACCTTTGAACCAATACGTATCGGAATAATTGCTTTAGAATGAAGAGCACGTTTTAGTTCCATTTTCGCATATTTAAAAATTGCAACTACTCTTATCAGTTTTATTCCTCCACTCGTTGATCCTCCCATCGCACCAACAAACATTAATCCAAACAGTATAAATTGTTTAACATATGGACTCCAAAGTTCATAATCGGTAGCAGTATATCCTGTACTTGTTAAAATTGCTACCACCTGAAAAACTGTATCTAGAACACCAGAACCGTTAGAAGTGATATATGATATCAGTAAAATAACCGATGAGATAATAGCAATAAGTCCAACATAATATAAAAATTCTCTATCTCTTATATAGGAACGGAATCCTCCTTTTAGCGCTCTGAAATGAAGAACAAAATTTGTTCCTCCAATAATCATAAATAATAAGATGACCGTCTTAACATAAATAGGCTGATCATTGATACTTGAATTAAAGGTAGAAAACCCACCCGTCGGCATCGTAGTAAATGCATGGCAAATCGCATTAAAGAAAGTCATTGAATAAGATAGTAAAAGAAATTCAACAAATGTAAACCCTACATAAAAACCTAACAATATTTTGGCGGTCTCTTGTATTCTAGGAGTCATTTTTTCAGAAGCAGGACCAGGAAATTCAAGATTAAATAATTTCTCACCTGATACCCCGAACAGTGGCAATAAAGCAATGGTAAACACAACAATACCTAATCCACCAATCCACTGTAAAAAAGCCCTCCATAAGAGAATACTTTTTGGAAGACTTTCAATATCAGTTAAAATTGTTGCCCCAGTTGTTGTGACGCCAGACACTGCTTCAAACAATGCATCAGGATAACTTGGAAAATAACCTGAAAAATAAAACGGCAAAGACCCAAGTATTGATGCTAATACCCAACTAAAAACAATAACTAAAAAAACATCTCGATTTGAAAAAGAACGAGCTTTTCTTGATAAAAACCATACAGGAATAGCAGCAATAAAAGAAAATCCTGCTATCTTAAATAAATATAAACTTTGGGTTTCTCCGCTAAAATAATCAATCAATCCTGGAATAAATAAACAAAGCGATAAAAACATTACCAATACTGCAAGAAATCTAAATGTAGGGCGTAGACTCATTCTTCTGATTTGAAGATATTTGCAACTTCTTTTACCTTTGAATTGATACAAAAAATAAGAACCGTATCATTCAATAATATTTGATAATCTCCACTAGGAATGGCAATATGTCCATTGTGATTAACTAAAGCAATCAAACTTCCATGAGGCAAATTTAAATTGGCAATTGGTACTCTAGCTCCTTTAGAATTTCGCTCTACTTCTAACTCAATAGCTTCCATTCCCAACCCACTGAAAATCTGGATTACATTATCTTTATGGTCAATTCGGATTGCTTTGATAATTGAATTAACACTAGATGTATTTTTACTAACAATAGATCCTATGCCAAGACCAGACATACTTTTCACATAATCGGGGTTTGTAACATGAATAATAGATTGTTTTACCTTTAATTGTTTTGCAAGAATCCCCGCTAATAAGTTTAATTGCTGGTCTTCTGTAACTGAAATGAAAGAATCAATATCTCCAATATTTTCATTCTTCAAGAATTCAACATCGGTTGCGTCGGCATGCAGAACAATACAATCACTTAATTGATTGGCAACCTTTTTTGCTTTCTGTTTAGAATTATCAACCAATCTAACAGACATTGTTTTTTGCAATTTTTCAGCAACTCTCCTTCCTATTTTACTTGCTCCAGCAATCATAACTCTTTTGGAACTAGATGTAGAGACTCCAAGAGATGATAATAATGGATTAAGATTTTTTAATTTAACAAAGAAAAATACAGAATCACCTGGTTCAAATTTAAATGAAGCTGGTGGAATTGTCACTTTTTCGTTTCTCACTACAGCAACAATCAAAGACTTAAATTCAGTATTGTTTCTATGAAAATCTTCCACTGTATTATTAACAAGTTTAGATCGGTGATTTATTTTCCTTGAAAATAATACAGCTTTTCCATTTTCAAATTCATAGAATTTATCTGCATAAGGGTGTTTAACGAGTCTTACAATTTCATTGGCAACTTCGTATTCTGGATGAATGACAATATCAATACCAAATTTTTCTGGATGAATACTATCGCCATTATTACTATAATCGGTATTTCTAAGACGTGCTACAATTTTCTTTGCTCCTAAATTATGTGATTGCATTGAAGCAATTAAATTAGTTTCATCAGAACTAGTAACACAAAAAACATAGTCTGCATCACTGACATTTGCATCTTTTAATGTCTGAGCGTCAGAACCATTCCCCTCGATAACAATGACGTCTAGATGTTCGTTTGCACGTTGACACTTTACAGGATCGGTATCTATTACTGCGATATCATAATCAAGTTCGCTAAGAGATTTCGCAACATGAAAACCAACTTCACCTGCTCCTATAATCACAACTTTCATGACTGAAAGATAATCTATTAATAATTACAAAAAAAACAACAATATTTCGATTATTTTTTTCTAACTATCTTTGCACCAATTTTTGACAATTTTTCCTCAATTCTATCATACCCTCTGTCAATATGATAAATTCTACTGATAGTACTACATCCTTCTGCACATAACGCGGCAATAATAAGGGAAGCGCTAGCTCTTATATCCGTGGACATAACATCGGCGGAAACTAAATTTCTTCTTCCTTTTATAAACGCAGATTCTTTTTCTACCACAATATTACAACCTAGTCTATTAAGCTCCAAAACATGGTTAAAACGATCAAAATAAATATTCTCTTTTATAGTAGAATCTTCTGAAGCTAAACTCATTAAAAGCATCCACTGTGCTTGAAGATCTGTAGGAAATCCTGGATATTCATTGGTTTCCATATTACAAGCACTAATATTCTTTCCATCTGAAGAAACAACTATGCTATCATCATAAACTTTAAGATTAATATTAGCTGTTTTAAGATGAGAAATAATAGTTTCTAGATGCATTGGATTTACATTATTTAATTTTATTTTTCCACCAGTAGCAGCTGCTGCTATCAAAAAGGTACCTGCTTCAATTCTATCTGGTATAACAGCAACATTATCAATATTATTTAACGAATCTACACCTTGGATTTTTATTATGTTGGTACCAATATCTGATATTTTTGCTCCCATACTATTCAGAAAATGACACAATTGCTGAATTTCAGGTTCAGCTGCTGCATTATGTATTTCAGTATCGCCTTTTGCCAATACTGATGCCATAAGTATATTTCCTGTAGCTCCAACAGAAATTTTGGGTAAAACTATTTTATTTCCTACCAATCTATTTGATTTAGCAATGATATATCCCCCTTCTAAATCAATTTTTGCACCCAATTTTTTCATTCCTTCAATATGGAAATCAACTGGTCTTGGACCCCAAGCACACCCTCCAGGTAAGGATACTTTTGCTTCTCCAAATTTAGATAATAATGGCCCTAAGACATAAAAAGATGCTCTCATTGTTTTTACTAGCTTGTAGGAAGCATATGGCATATTGATAGACTGGGAATTAATATGAATCTTATCATCAATAAATTCAACCTCTGATCCCATTTCTCTTAATAAATTAGCCATTGTTGTCGAATCAGAGAGATTAGGAGTATTTGAAATAGTTAATGTATCATTATGTAAAATCGAAGCGGCCATTAAAGGTAAAACAGCATTTTTTGCACCGCTAATTTGAATATCTCCAAATAGCTGATTTTTTCCTTCTATTTCAAAATAATCCATTAATCTAGATTTGCTACGCAAAATGCAATTGCATAGTTCCCATCATGTGCTATTGATATATTGATATTTGATTGTTTTTTGGAATTAATAAGTACATATGGTTTACCGCTTTCACTATTGAGAATCTCTAATGATTTGAAAGAAAGCATATCAGTCTCATCATAAGAAGATAATGCTTTTTTTATTGCTTCTTTAGCTGCAAACCTTCCTGAAAAATATTCTGACTGGTTTTGTCTATTTTTAGAATCAGATATTTCACTACGAGAAAAAATTTTGTTTAAGAACCTTGATTTCGCCTTAGAATTTAAAATCTTGTTAATCCTATCGACTAAAACTATATCAACACCAAGATTTATATTATTCATTATTGATACCATCAATTATGTCAACTATTTCAGAAATATTTTCAATATCCCAATTTGCCCCTGACTCTTTTACTCCAAAATGATCACCATATTTAGCAAAAATAGTTTTAATTCCTAAATTCTTTGCACCAACAACATCTCTATCAGGCCAATCTCCAACCATTAAAACCTCATCGTTAGAAAGTCCCAACTTCCCTAAAGCAAGCTTAAATGGAGCGGAAGAGGGCTTTCTCTCTTTGGAGTCATCGAAAGTAATAACGACATCAAAGATGTTATGTAATTTTAAGTAATATATCCTCATCCACGCTTCCCGACTTGGTGCATCTGAAACTATTGCAAGCTTAATTCCTTTATTACTTATCTCACTAAGGGTTTTCTCTACATTTGGATATAATTTAAGATGTTTGTCTTTTGCTCTCCTGTATGCAACAATTCCTGCAGCTAAATACTTATAATTAAGACGTCCATCTACTTCTCTTAAAAATTTATTAAAAACATACTGATTTCTTTCCCATCCGTTTTCTTCATAGAGTTGCATAATTCTTTTATAAGATGTTTTGGAATCAATATCAAGGCCAGCTTCTATCATTGAGGAGAGAGCGTTTTTAACGGCTTCTCGTTTCATTGTTACAAAATCAAGTAATGTGTTATCTAAATCAAAAATAACAGCTTTAATCATTCATATTTCTCAGGATTTCTAACCCTATCAATTTCATATTCTGCCATTTTTCTCCATTGTCTATCATTTCTAGCTCTGTCAAAATGGTTAATGGCATTATTTTTATTCCCGGTGGCATTACAATATTCGGCTATACCAAGCTGGAACCATCCTCCACCGAAATTCTTTTTTAAATCAATTGCTTCCAATGCAGCTTCTTTTGCTTTTTCGCATTCTCTAAGCTCATTATAGGCTTCAGATAAATGAAACCAAGACAACATTTCTCTTGGTTTCAAGTCTACTGCTTTACTTAAAGCTTCAACAGATCTATTGTAGTCTTCTAATTTTCCTTTTCCATATGTAACACCAAGTGCATGCCATGCTGCACTGTAATTAGATTTAATACTAATAGCTGCTTTAAGACTTGCAACTGCATCTTCGTATTGTTCTAAATCAATAAATATCTCTCCTAAGCTTTTATGTGCTTTATAATATTTTTTGTTAAGCTTAACTGTTTCTTCAAAAGCTTTTTTAGCATTATTGAAGTCACCATTGGCTTTATGTGCAAGACCTAAATTATACCAACCTTTATCAAATTTGTATATACTCAAAGCTGTTTCATAGCTTTGGATTGCTTGAGAAATGTTTCCCATGCTCTTGTATAAAATCCCTAATGCGAAATGTGCTTGATAGAATCTATTATTAATGTCTAATACTTGCCTGTATTTTGACATAGCACCTTCCAAGTCCCCATTCTTATAATCCTTGTTAGCACTATTGTAAAGTTTCTTGGCAATATTTTGTATGGATTTTTTTGAATCGTTGTAGTTGGAATCAAGAGATAAAGATTGTTTATAATATGTTATTGCAGCAATATAATCTTTTTTTCCTTCATAAGCTTTTGCCAAACCAAAAAGCGCAGGAATATATTTTGGTATACTATCCAATACTTCTTTAAATCCTACAATAGCATCACCAAATCTACCATCTTGTACCGCTCTATTAGAATTATTCGCTTTGTTTCTTAGTCCATTTAGACGATCAAACTCTTTTCTTAATTGGTCATTGCCTTTATCAGCATCAATAGCTTCTCTTATTTTTTCACCAGCAAGTTCTAAATTACCATTTGATAAAGCTTGTCTTGATTCGTCAAAAAGTTGCATTGCAGAAGTTTGAGCAAAAACAGTTGTAAAAAATAACAGAATAAAAACAATTTTTTTCATTATATCACCTTTAAATATTTCTTTATTATTGACCTTTAATCTAAAAATCTTTTCAAAATAATATTAAACTATTTTTTTGTGCCGAAGGCGGGACTTGAACCCACACAGAGTTTCCTCCACTAGCCCCTCAAGCTAGCGTGTCTACCAATTCCACCACTTCGGCTAATTATTCTTTACTTTCTTCTGGAAAAATCTCATCAGAAGGTAATATATATTCATTGGTAGCTGGCATTTCTGTTTCTCTTGAATCGGCATCCTGTTGAATTATTGATTCTCTATCAGTTTGAGGATCACCACTTAAAGCCCCTATTAACAAAGCCAATGCGATAAAAATTATACCAAGCGATGATGTCAATTTTGTGATAAAATTATTGGCACCAGAAGATCCCAACATGGAATTCGCATATCCCCCCATCATTGAATTAAGTCCTCCTTGACCAGACTGCATCAATATTACAACAATCAATGTTACACTCACTAGTGTATGAATTACTATTAAAAATTGAACCATAATCCCTCTATAATTTTATTTTTTCTGCAATTGCTTTAAAAGCTTCAAAATTAGCACTGGCACTACCAATTAAGAAACCATTAATTAATTTAACTCCTAATAATCTGTTAACACTATTTTCATCAACAGATCCACCATAAAGTAAAATAATTTTTTCTGCAATTTCATCCGAATATAAACTTTTTAATTTATTTTTTATATAAGAAAGAACTTCTTCTATATATTCATTGGAAGGAAGGTTGCCAGAGCCTATGGACCAGACAGGTTCATAGGCTATGGTTAAATTATTTTTTAAATCCTTCGGCAGTATATTTAATTGTTTATCTATAACACTATGAGTTTGGTTATTGTCTTTCTCTTCGTTTGTTTCTCCAATACATAGAATTGCATTCACATCATGGTTAAAAACTGTTTGGAGTTTATTCTGAATAATGCTATTGGTATCATTATATATCAGCCTTCGTTCTGAATGGCCAACAATACAATAATCCACTGTGGTAATGCTATTAATAGATACAGATCCTGTATATGCTCCACTGGTATGAATATCACAATCTTGCATACCAATTTTAATATTATTTGATTTCAAATTTTTTTGAACTTGATTAATACAAGTATGAGAAGGAAAAAGTATCACATTAGCATTAGAAAAAGAACTTTCTTCTTGATTTATCCTATTAATAAAATCAACAGATTCATTCTCATTCAAATACATCTTCCAATTTGCAGCTAATATCGTTTTCTTCATTGTTTGCTCAAAATCTCTATTGCTGGAAGCGTCTTTCCAGATAACAGTTCTAAACATGCACCGCCTCCTGTTGAGCAATGCGAAAATTTATTAATTAATTCATTGTCATAATTTCTAATAGCAGCCACAGTATCACCACCTCCTGCTATTGCAACACATTCATTTTCAATAATTTTATCAATAATTCTCTCTGTACCAAAGGTAAAATCTTTATTCTCAGCAACTCCTAGTGTACCATTCCAAAAAATTGTTTTTGACTTACCTATAATATCTGAAAATAAATTTACACTTAATTCTCCAATATCTTCACAAATCATATTCTTCTTAATAGCGTCATAATTAGCATACTTTAAATTTCCACTACCAAGCTCATCTAACTCTCCATTAAAATCGATTGGTAAAATAATCCTGGTTTTTGTTTTTGAGGAATCTAACAATATTTTTTTTGCAATTTCCAATTTGTCCGTTTCAACTAATGACTTTCCCATATTATAACCATTTGCAGTTAGAAATGTATTTGCCATTGCTCCACCGATAATAATATTGTCTGCTAGATTAAGAAAGTTATGAATCACATCAATTTTAGTATCAATTTTTACTCCTCCAATAATTAATAATACTGGAGCTAAAAAATCCTTAAGAGTATCTGACAGAAACTCTAATTCTTTCTCTATCAGTAAACCTATACCTTTGTGCATAAAATTATGAACGATACCAATATTTGAAGCATGCTCACGATGGGCTGTACCAAATGCATCATTTAAATATATTTCACCATGTTTAGAAAGTTTTGTAGCAAATTCACTATTGTTCTCAATCTCTTCGTTATAAAAACGTAAATTTTCAAGCAGATGTACTTCACCTGATTGTAAATTGTGTGAAACGTCTATTGCATCGTCTGATACACAATCATGAGAAAACTTTATAGGAATTTCTAACAACTCAGCTAATTTTTCCCCTGCAGGCATTAAAGAAAATTTTGGATTTATTTTACCTTTTGGTCTTCCCAAATGTGACATTAAAATGACTTTAGCCCCTTGGTCTAAACAATGTTTAATAGTAGGAATTGTTTTTTGAATCCTATAATCATCAGTAACAACATCATTATCAATAGGAACATTAAAATCTACTCTTATTAAAACGTGCTTTGATTGAAGATCAAATGATATAAGTTTGCGTAGCATAAGTCTAAAAATTTATTAGGGATGTTCTAAATAACGCCTTGATCAACCATGGAATCTGCAATTCTAACAAATCCACCAATATTTGCACCATTAACATAATTAACAAATCCTTTTTGAGAACCAAAATCAACACATGTAGAATGAATCTTTTGCATAATTTCTTTCAATAAATTATCAACTTGTTCTCTTGTTAATGGAATTCTTGTACTATTTTGACTCATCTCAATACCAGAAACAGCAACTCCTCCAGCATTTGCAGCTTTACCTGGACCAAACAATATCTTTTTATCTATAAAGTAATGTACTGCATCTTTAGTAGATGGCATATTTGCTCCTTCTGCAACTACAACACAACCATTCTTAAGTAGCTGTTTGGCATCTTTTAAATCCAATTCGTTCTGTGTAGCACACGGAAGAGCAATATCACATTTAACGCTCCATGGATTTTGATTGGCAAAAAATTTGGCTTTATATTTCTTTGCATATTCTGAAATTCTTGCCGAACGATTATCTTTTAATTCTTTTACATATTCAAGTTTTTCCTGGGTAATTCCATCAGAATCATGAATAAATCCGCTTGAATCTGAAAGTGTGATGGGTTTTGCACCTAATTCGATTAATTGCTCACAAGCATATTGTGCAACATTTCCTGAACCAGAAATAGTAACTGTTTTTCCCTTTATTGTATCATCTTTTGTTTCAAGCATATCAACCACAAAGTAAATTAACCCATAACCGGTTGCTTCAGGACGAACTAAGCTTCCACCCCAATTAGTCCCTTTTCCTGTTAAGACACCTGAAAAAACATTCTTTATTTTCTTATATTGACCGAACATATACCCAATTTCTCTTGCACCTACACCAATATCCCCAGCAGGAATATCTGTTCTTCTACCAATATGCCTAAAAAGTTCACCCATAAATGCATGACAAAATGTCATTATTTCTCTGTCTGATTTTCCTTTTGGATCAAAATTTGAACCACCTTTACCTCCACCAAGATTTAACCCTGTAAGACTGTTTTTAAAAACCTGTTCAAATGCTAGAAATTTCAGAATTCCTAAATTCACACTTGGATGGAATCGAAGCCCACCCTTATAAGGACCAATAGCATTATTGAACTGGATTCTATAACCTAGATTAACTTGAACATTATTATTCTTATCAATCCATGGAACACGAAAAATAATAGATCTATCAGGAACAACAATTCTATCTAGTATATTGGCTTCTATATACTCTTTATTTTTTATAGCAGTAGCCCAGATAGAACTAATTACTTCTTCTACCGCTTGATGAAATTCTTGTTGATCTTTGTATCTATCAACAACTGTATTCAAAAAATCGTCTTTTGATTTATATTTCATTTTTATTCCTATATATCTCTAAGTTTGCCAATAAAAGTTAAAGTTACGAAATAAGATAAAAAAGTGAATACTTTTCTTATAAAAATTTAGACATTTAAATTTAAGTAATATAACTTCAAAAAATCTATGGCGGAGTAGCTCAGTTGGTTAGAGCAGCGGAATCATAATCCGCGTGTCGGGAGTTCAAATCTCTCCTCCGCTACATTCCTTCACAAAATTAATTTCTTCTTTATTCAAAACTGATTTATAATATTTGTTTGAAAAAGATTTATTGTAAACCAAATCGTGTTGAACATGTTTTTTTGGCTCTTTTATATCATTTTCTTGACCAGAGTTTACGTTTTTAACTTTGCTAACTATTTTGTCTGTACACTCTTCATCTAACCAATCAAAGAGTTGATTAATTGATTGTTGTGGATTTAACGAAAAATCATCTTGATTGAAAAAATAAATATTTTTTTTTCTTTTAATTTTCTTTTTAAAACCTCTATACAATTGGAAAAATTGGACGGCTCCTAGAACAGATGGCGAAATGGAATCATTTTCAATTTTTTTCCCTATTTTAATATCAATATGATTAAAATCATTAATTAGTCTATCATATTCAGAGAATTTCCATCCCATCCTCTTAAAACTACCTGCTAATGGTAAGATTGGCCTCTCACACATTATTACTCTATAATTATCAGAAAGATATAGGGATGCAAACACCAAAAAAGGATCTTTTATAATTAATTTCTTTTTGTTAATAAAAAACTTGGATTTAAGGAATGACAAAGAAGATTCGTTACCAAATAACGTTTTAACAGCTTTTTTTAAAGCTGAATCATGATCCTTAACTCCTAGTTTAAACTTAGCGTTTAAATTGAGAATGCTATTAAAAATCTCATCAAAATCACTATGATTAATATTTGCACCAGGAATCAAGTAATTTAAATTGACCTTTGAAATGCCTTGAGATACATTAAAAGGCTCGTAAACTATATTATATCCATCAATAAGGGATAATATATCTCCTAGTGCTGTTGTAGCTGTTCTAGGCAAACCAGAAACTATTATTGCCTTCTCAGAATATTTGTTATTTTTTGACATGAATAAGTTACAACCTGACATTAAAGAAAAAATTTATCAAAAAGCAATTTCTAAAATTAAAAATTTAAAAAACGAAATAACCTTCGATTTAATATGTAGCACATTATATGATATGTTTGAAAATTGGAATTTTTGTGGTTTTTATATTAAGAAAAAAGATGAATTAAAAATATCATCTCATAAGTCAGATAAAATACCATGCAGTCCCATAAATATGGATGGAGCATGTGGACAATCTTTCAATTCTAGAAAAATAATAATTGTACCTGATGTTAATAAATTTCCTGGACATATTCAATGCAACCCAAGTACTAAGTCAGAAATTACTATACCATTCTTAAATTATGTATTAGACATCGACTCAAAAAAACTTGATGATTTTGATAAAATTGATAAAAAATATTTAAAAAAGATAATCGAAATAATTTAATTATCTTCTGACTCTAATTCTTCAGAAACTTGACTTTCAACAACATTATCTTCTAGATTTTTTTTGTCAACAAATTCAATCAGGGACATTTTTGCAGCATCATTGACTCTACTTCCAAGTTTAATGATTCTTGTATAACCCCCAGGCCTATCTGAATAGTTAGGACCAATAATATCAAACAATGTTTTAACGGCTGTTTGATTATTCAAGTTCTTTAAAACCTGTCTTCTATTATGTAATGTAGCATTCTTCGCTTTGGTAATCATTGGTTCAATAAACCTTTTTAGCGCTATAGCTTTTTGATGGGTTGTTCTAATACGTTTATGCTCAATTAAAGAACTTGCCATATTCGACAACATTGCTTTTCTATGAGAGGCAGATTTTCCAACCTTTTTTGTTTTTACTCTATGTCTCATTCTTTTCGTTTTCAAGGTATGGATTAATATCCATTCCGAATTTCAATCCCATTTGTTCAAGTTTTTCAATTAATTCGTTCAAAGATTTTCTACCGAAATTTTTATATTCCAACATTTCGGATTCGTCTTTTTGAACAAGTGCCCCAATTAAAGTAATACCTGCCACTTCAAGACAGTTATGACTTCTTACTGAAAGTTCCATTTCATCGATTGAAGACTCAAGAAGCTTACGAGTCCGTAAGATTTCTTCACTTACTGGCTTATCAATCTCTAATACTGAAGGATTACTGATGGCATTGATAATATTATAGTGCTCAGATAAGACTGAAGAACAATAACTTACTGCATCTATTGGAGTAATTGACCCATCAGTTATAACATTTAAAGATAACATTTCTAAATCTTCTTTTGCTCCGGGCAATGAAGAAACATTAAATGTTACTTTTATAACAGGGTTAAAAATACTATCAATTGGAATAATACCAACCGGTGAATTATTAAGTTTATTTTCTTCACTTGACTTATAACCTTTACCTATACCTAACCTTAATTCTATCTCTAATGTAGTATTTTTAGCAACCTCAGTAATGTACAGGTCAGGATTAAGAATAGTAAAATCATTGCTTGTCGCTTGAATATCAGCCGCAGTAAAAGTCTTTTTCCCTTTAATCTTTAGACGTATCGGTTCAACAACACTTTCAAAAAGGTGAAATCGTACTGCTTTCAAATTCATAAGAATATCAGCAACATCCTCCTTAATACCCTCTAATGAAGAAAATTCATGCAAAGCACCTTCAATTTTTACATTGGTAATTGCTGCCCCAGGAACCGCTGTAAGCAAAGCTCTCCTTAGAGAATTCCCTACAGTTATTCCATAACCTCTTTCCAATGGTTTGATAACAAACTCACTAGAATTATCATTAGTTACTTTATGTGAAATTTTAAATTTTAATTCATTACTCATTATTTTTTCCTTTTATCTTGAATAGTACTCTACAACTAATTGTTCATTAATAGTCATATCAACTTCTTGTCTTTCTGGGTAATTAACAAATGTTCCAACCATTTTAGTTTTATCTAAAGATAGCCATGATACATTTAAATCGCCTTTAATCATCTTAACCGAATCTAGTACAATATCTAATTTTTTACTTTTATCTCTTACTTGAATGATATCACCTGGTTTTAATCGATAAGACGGTATATTAACTTTTTTACTATTAACCATAAAATGTGCATGATTAACAAGTTGTCTAGCAGATGGTCTTGAAGGAGCAAATCCTAATTTATAAACTACATTGTCTAATCTAGATTCAAGCAATATTAATAGATTAAAACCTGTTTCCCCTTTCATTTGTGAAGCCTTTTTAAAATAATTTCTAAATTGTTTCTCTAACATCCCGTACATAAACTTGATCTTCTGTTTCTCTTTTAATTGTGTAGAGTATGTCGTAAAACGCTTTCTAGATTGACCATGCTGGCCAGGGCCATATCCTTTTCTTGACAATAATTTATCAAATTTTGGATTTCCAAAAATATTAACCCCAAATTTTCTAACTAGTTTACCTCTAGGTGTGTTTAATTTTGCCATATAATCTTATACTCTTCTCTGTTTCTTAGGTCTACAACCATTATGAGGTAGTGGAGTTACATCAGATATTGAAGTTATTTGTAAACCTGCACCTGATAATGCTCTAATAGCTGATTCTCTACCTGCTCCAGGCCCTTTTACCCTAACTAAAACTTTTAATAAACCCATACCAATAACCTCGCTTGCAACTTTTTCTGCTGCTATAGAGGCTGCATAAGCAGTATTCTTTCTAGATCCTCTAAAACCCACTTTTCCAGCAGTAGCCCAAGCAATAACATTACCATGTTCGTCAGTAATTGTGATATTTGTATTGTTAAACGTTGCTTTTATATGAGCAATACCGTTTGTTGAGTCTACTTTCTTTTTCTTTGATCTTCCTGTTGCCATAATCTTATTTTATTGCCGCTACCTTCTTACCAAGTCCTACTGTTTGTTTTCTTCCTCTTTTGGTACGAGAGTTTGTTTTAGTTCTTTGTCCTCTTACTGGTAAAGATTTTCTATGTCTTATACCTCTATAACTACCAATATCTTGCAATCTTTTAATATTTTTAATATTCTCAGTTCTTAATTCACCTTCAATTAGTAATTTCAAATCAACAATAGCTTTTCTGATAGAATCTTCTTCCTTGCTACTAAGATCAGTAACTCTAGAATCAGGATTAATCTTGGATAATTCGCATATTTTTAATGCGGTAGTTAAGCCAATTCCATGAATATATCTAAGAGAGTAAGCAACTTTCTTATCCTTTGGTATATCAATCCCTGCTATTCTAGCCATTATCCTTGCCTCTGTTTAAGTCGAGGATTTCTCTTATTAATAATATAAATACGTCCTTTTCTACGTACAATAATGCAATCTTGACTTCTTCTCTTTACTGATGCTTTAACTTTCATAATTATTGCCTAAAAGTGATTCTTCCTCTAGTTAAATCATATGGAGATAATTCCAAATCAACTTTATCACCAGGAAGCATTTTAATAAAATGCATGCGCATTTTACCGCTCACATGTGCAAGAACTTCGTGTTCTCTACCTCCTAAGTTTATTATCACTCTAAACCTTGCTCCTGGTAAAGCTTCCTTTATAACTCCCTCAACCGCTATTGATTCTTGTTTTGTCATACTATGTTAAAATTCTGGGTTGCAACTTAGTAATAAGAATTGAATGTTCAAAGTGTGCACTTGGCTTCCCATCTTGTGTCCTAATCGTCCAACCATCTTCATCGGTTCTAATGTGCCTACTACCTAAATTAACCATTGGCTCAATCGCTAAACACATACCTTCTTCTAATACAACATTGTGACTATGATTCTTAGGCTTACAAAAATTAGGAACTTGAGGATCAAGATGTAGTTGTTTTCCAATACCATGACCCACTAATTCTCGAACAATTGAATATCCTTTCGATTCCACATATTCTTGTATAGCCTGGCTAATATCATAGACAAGATTACCAGCTACTGCTTTACTAATACCTATATCAAGCGCTTTTTTTGTTGTATTTAGTAATAATTCTTTTTCTTTAGAAATCTCACCTACTGGAATAGTTCTTGCAGAATCACTATAATAACCATTCTTAAGAACTCCACAATCAATTCCCACTATTTGTCCTTCTTCTAATATTATGTCCTTTGGTATCCCATGTACCACTTCATCATCAATTGATATACATAAAGTGGACGGAAAATTATTATATCCTTTAAATGCAGGAATTCCATCCTTTGAAGCAATATAATCTTCAGCAATCTTATCTAATTCTAGGACAGATTGACCGGGAACAATATATTTCTCAACAAGATTTAAGGTATCAGACAGTATCTGACAACTTTCCGTCATCTTGGTAACTTGTTCCATATTATTTAAATCAACCATTATCTTCTACCTCTTATCTTCCCTTTTGATAAGAAACCGTCATAGTGTCTTGATAATAAATGTGTCTCTACTTGATTTAAAGTATCTAAACCAACACCAACGATAATTAATAAACTTGTACCACCAAAAAATGAAGCATAACTATAATCTAAACCAGCAAATTGTTGTAAGAAATATGGCATCAAAGCAATAAATCCAAGAAAACACGCTCCAGGCAATGTCACTCTAGTTAATATATTCTCAATGAATTCTGCTGTTTTTCTTCCAGGTTTAACTCCAGGTATAAATCCTCCCTGTTGCCTTAATGTTGAAGAAACTTGATTTGGATCAAATTGTAACGCCGTATAAAAATAGGTAAAGAAAACAATTAAAAGAGCAAAACAAACATTAGAAAACCAATGATCCATAGCAAACCAAGACATAAAATTTGACTGTGCAGCATTTTTGCCTAAAAAAGTTGCAATAGTACCTGGAATTAATAGTATAGATTGTGCGAATATAATTGGAATAACACCCGCAGTATTAATTTTCAATGGTAAATATGTAGATTGACCACCATAAACTTTTCTACCAATTATTCTTCTTGCATATTGAATAGGCACTTTTCTAATACCTTGCTGAATAAGAATAATTAACATAACTAAGAAGAAAAATAGAATCCCCAAGGCTAATTCAGACAATATCCCTCTTACTCCTTGTTGAAAATATGCTATCTCCGAAATCACAACATTAGGAAAACCAGCCAATATACCAACCATAATTATAAGAGATATTCCATTTCCAATACCATGTTCTGTGATTTTTTCACCCAACCATAAAAGGAACATTGTACCAGTTGTAATACAAACAATTGCAGTAAACCTAAATAAGAAACCAGGATTCAAAACAATACCATAACTCTCCAGTAGAAAAATAATACCAATTGATTGGACAAATGCGAGAATTACTGTTCCATATCTTGTAATTTGGGTAATCTTTGCTCTACCACTCTCTCCTTCTCTAGCTAATCTTTGGAAATATGGAAGTGTAGTTTGTAAAATCTGAACAATAATTGAAACAGATATATAAGGCATAATTCCTAACCCAAATACAGCTGCTTGTCCAAATGCTCCACCAGTAAACATGTTATAAAGTCCAAAAAATGTATTACTAAGTGAATCCATCGTCTGACGTAAAGCTTCTGGATCAATACCAGGAATTGGAACTTGAGCTCCAACTCTGACAACAACTAAAATTCCTAACGTAAATATGATTTTTCTTCTCAGTTCAGGAATGACAAAAATGTTTCTTAATTTTTGAATCATTCTACAATGACCTTTCCACCAACTTCTTCTATCTTTTTAATAGCTGACTTACTAAATGATGACGCAGTAATATTATATGCTTTTTTAATATCACCATTCGCCAAAATCTTTACAGGAAGAAATTTTGAAGAAATCAAACCATTCTTAAACAATACATCTGAATCAATATTTTTAACTTTAATCTTCCCAATATCAGAAAGATTAACAATCTCATATGATTTTTGAAAATTTGAATTATTAAATCCTCTCATTGGGACTCTTCTATAAAGAGGCATTTGACCTCCTTCAAACCAATATCTACGTTTAAATCCACTTCTTTGACCTGCCCCTTTATGTCCTCTGCCTGCAGTCTTCCCTAATCCAGATCCAGGACCTCTACCAACTCGCTTTGATTTTTTAATTGAATTAACTGGTTTAATTAGTTTCATTTAACTTCCTCAACCTTAACCAAATAATCTATTTTTTTAACCATTCCATATATAGAATCATTCAAATCTAGAACAACTGACTGATTAATTTTTCTCAGTCCTAAAGCATCTAATGTTGCTTTGGCTTTTCTAGAATATCCAATTCTACTTTTAACTTGTGTAATTTTTATTTTTTTATTAGCCACTTCTATACCTCAAACAGATTATTTGGAGTTTTACCTCTCTTTTTAGCAATTTTTCTTATATCCTGTAAATTTAGAAGCGCATTCATAACAGCTTTAGCAACATTCATAGCATTATTTGAACCCAATACTTTGGTATAAATATTACTTATACCTACTTGCTCCATAATTAGTCTTACAGCAGATCCAGCTATAATTCCAGTCCCAGGACGAGCAGGCTTTAATAAAACTCTACTTGCACAATATTTTCCGATAATCTCATGGGGAATTGTATAGTTGTAAACAGGTACTTTAATTAGATTTTGTTTAGCAGTATCTTTTGCTTTAGTAATTGATGCTAATACTTCGTTTGCTTTTCCAGCACCAATACCAACATGAGTTCTTCCGTCTCCTATAACTACAAGAGTAGAAAAACTAAATCTCTTTCCTCTAGAATTAACTTTAGCAACTCTGTTAATTCTTATAACTGATTCTTCCCTTAAATCCAATTCTGAATGATTAATGATACTCATTTATTCTCCATTATTAAAATTTTAATCCGCCTTTTCTAGAAGCTTCTGCCAACGATTTTACTCTTCCATGATACTTAAAACCGTTTCTATCAAAATAAACACTTATTACTTTTTTAGATTTAGCCCTCTCAGCAAGAGATTCCCCAATAAGAGAAGCAAGTTTAGTTTTATTGATTTTTTTACTATTATAAACTTTCTCTTTAGATGAAGCAGCAACAATTGTATTTTGATTAAAATCATCAATAATCTGAGCTTCTATATGCTTGGCGCTTCTATAAACACACAATCTATATTCTCCTTCGATAGGAAAAGGTTTTTTTGATCTCTTCTTTCTGCGTAAGTACTGTTCTTTTTTTGCTTTTAAAATACCCATGTTTTACTCAGTGCCTCCAACAGTTTTACCTTGTTTACGACGAACATATTCATCTTTATATCTAATCCCTTTTCCTTTATAAGGTTCAGGCTTTTTTAATGATCTTATTTTTGCAGATACTTGACCAACCAATTGCTTGTCAATTCCTTTAATCTCAAGTTTATTCTTTTGTGCATCTGCCTCAATACCATCAGGAAGTTCTAATACTATATCATGTGAGAAACCTAACTGGAATACAAGTCGGTTACCTTGACTTTTTACATTATAACCAACACCTAAAATCTCTAAATGCTTTGAAAAACCACTATTAACGCCCTCAATTGCATTAGAAATTAATTGTCTTACCGTACCATGCATAGCTCTTGAGTGTCTATCATTATTTTTTATAGATACTCCAATTGAATCTTTATCAACTTTTAAATCAACCTCTTCAAAAAGATTCACTGATAATTGTCCCTTAGGACCATTAATTAATAAACTAGAGTTATCTTGCTCTATTTTTACGCCTTCTGGCACTATAATTAGTTTCTTACCTATTCTTGACATTCTACCAAACGTTGCAAAGCAACTCTCCTCCAACTTTTAATTCTCTTGCCACCTTATTACTTACTACTCCCCTTGAAGATGAAATAACACTAATACCTAATCCATTCAAGACTCTAGGGATATCACTAACCGATACATATACTCTTTTTCCAGGTTTACTAATCTTCTTAATAGTAGTAATAGCTGGTACATTGTTATCGTATCTTAAAAAGATTCTGATATCTTCTTTTTTTGATTCTTTATTTACAAATACAAAATTATCAATATATCCCTCTTCTTTTAAAACAAGAGAGATTCTTTTCTTCAGTTCAGAGGATGGAATATCTATCCATCTCTTCTTAGAAGAATAACCATTTCTTATTCTTGTACAATAATCTGCTATTGGATCTGTCATTGACATAAATATGCTCCTTACCAGCTTGCCTTTGTTACACCGGGAAGCTCTCCTTTGAGTGCTAATTCTCTAAAAGTTATTCTTGATAAACCAAATTTTCTCATGTATCCCTTCGGACGGCCAGATACTAAACATCTATTAGTTAGCCTAACATGACTAGAACTTCTTGGAAGTTTTTGTAATTTTTTGGTTGCATTTAATTTATCTTCTTCAGAAGTATTTGGGTGTTTAATTAAATCCCTTAATTCTTTTCTCAAAAGATAGTATTTCTTAACTTTTTTTGCTAAATGCTTTTCTCTTGCAATTTTAGACTTCTTCGCCATTTTTTTCCTCGTTTAAGTTATCTTCTTCTATTGGAACTTCTTCTGTCTGAGTACTTTTTTCTTTAATAGGAAGTCCCATTGCTCTCAACATTTCATACGAAATCTCATCACTGTCTGACGAAGTCGTAATAATCACGTCCATACCTCTAATAGTATCAACTTTATCATAATTAATCTCAGGGAATACAACCTGTTCTTTAATTCCAAAACTATAATTTCCTTGACCATCAAATGATTTGTTAGATAAACCTCTAAAATCTCTCGTTCTTGGAAGAGCCACAGCACATAATCTTTCCAAAAATTCATACATATAATTCTTTCTTAATGTCACTTTACAACCAACAGGAAATCCTTTTCTTATCTTAAAATTTGAAACATCTTTTTTTGCTTTAGTTATAATGGGTTTCTGTCCTGTAATTAGCATTAACTCATCCAAAGCTGCTTGTAGTGCTTTAGAATCATTTTTGGCATTACCTAAACCAATATTCAAAGTTATTTTTTCAATTTTTGGAGCTTCCATCATACTTTTTAAATCAAACTTCTTAACAAGATGTGGTCTTACTTCATTAAGATATTTTTGTTTGTAAGTAGGGGTATAAGTTGTTTCTGCCATGTTAACTAAGCTCCTTACCACTTCTCTTAGAAACTCGTACTTTTGATTTATCCTTCAATATTTTAAAACCAATTCTCGAGGTTTCATTATTATCTAGAATCATAACATTTGATATATGTATAGATCTTTCCCTCTCGGTAAATCCACCTTTGGGATTTTCTTGAGAAGGTTTCAATGTCCTTTTGGTTAATGCAACCCCTTCAATGATAACTCTTTCAGTCACTGGAAATACTTTTAATATTTTCCCTGACAAACCTTTAAAGTTTCCAGAAATTACTTTTACCATCATATCTTTTTTAATCTTCATTATAAAACCTCTGGAGCCATTGATATAATTTTCATATATCCTTTATCTCTTAATTCTCTAGCAACTGGTCCAAATATTCTCGTTCCTCTTGGCTCATTTTGACTATCTAATAAAACAGCAGCATTATCATCAAATCTTATATATGAACCATCTTTTCTTCGTAACTCTTTCGCAACTCTAACTATAACAGCACGAGAAATATCCCCTTTTTTTACCATTCCTCCTGGAATAGATGTCTTTACAGATACAACAACAACATCGCCTATGCTAGCATATCTTCTCTTAGAGCCACCCAGTACTTTAAAACACTGTACAACTTTTGCACCAGAATTGTCAGCTACTTTTAACTTTGTTTCCTGTTGAATCATATTATTTCTCGTTTTTCTCCGTTAATCTTGAAACACGCCATCTTTTAGTTTTGCTCAACGGTTTAGAGGAAATAATCTCAACTAAATCTCCATTCTTATAAGAATTATCTTCATCGTGGGCATAATATTTTTTTGATTGTCTTATATATTTTTTATAAAGCTTATGCTTCACTAATCTTTCTACACTAACAACTAGAGTTTTATCCATAGAATCAGATACAACTTTACCAATTAATCTTTGACGATTTCTATCCATTAGAATTATCCTTATTCAATATTTTCTCTCTTAATACTGTCTTAATCTTTGCATTCTCTTTACGTAAATCTGACAACAATCTATGATCTTCTAACTGTTGAATAGATTTTTGAAAACGGTATTTTTGTAAGTTTTCTTTGTTATCGTTTAAACGTGAAAGCAAATCGTTATCAGATAACTGTCTTAAATCATTTACTTTCATCTAAACCTCTTCTTGCGACTAATTTTGTTTTAATAGGTAGTTTACTCCCTGCATTTTTAAACGCTTTATGTGCAACATCCCTTGGTAGTCCTTCTACTTCAAATAATATTCTTCCTGGTTTCACATTGCTTACCCAATATTCCAGAGATCCTTTTCCTTTACCCATTCTTGTTTCTAATGGTTTTGCTGTAATTGGCTTATCAGGAAATATTCTAATCCACATTTTTCCAACTTTTCTAACAAACCTAGAAATTGTAATCCTTGAAGCCTCAATTTGCCTAGCAGTAATCCAACCAGGTTCCATTGCTTTCAATCCATAACTACCAAAATTAACTTCGGTACCACCTTTAGCCATACCTCTTCTGTTTCCTCTATGAACTTTTCTATATTTTACTTTTGCAGGTTCTAACATTATTTACTCTTCGCTTTATTAAATCCATTACAAATCCAAACTTTAATACCAATAATTCCATATGTAGTATGTGCTTCAACAAGAGCATAATCGATATTTGCTCTAAGTGTATGAAGTGGTACTCTTCCATCCATAAATCTTTCAGATCTTGCAATTTCAACCCCACCTAATCTACCTGCGACATTGATTCTTATACCTTCAGCACCCATTCTCATAGTAGACTGTATTGTTTTATTAATAACTCTTCTATATGCCATTTTCCTAAGTAATTGATTTGCAACATTCTGACCTACAAGCTCTGCACTAAGCTCAGGTCTTTTAACTTCATTAATATTTAATTGGATATCATTTGTATTACAAAGTTTTGACACTTCTTTTTTCAATCTTTGAACTTCTTCTCCTCCTCTACCAATAACAATACCTGGTCTAGCGGTGTGAAGCGTAATAGTAATTGATTGCGAAGTTCTTTCAATATTGATAGATGAAACCGATGCATCTTGAAGTCTCTTTTTAAGATATTTTCTCAATTGGATATCCTGGGCTAAATCAACAGCATACTGATTCTTTTTAGAAAACCAATTAGATGCCCAATCTTTATTTATCTCTAACCTATATCCCTTTGGATGTGTTTTTTGTCCCATTAAATTATCCTATAATTATTTTTAAATGACTAGTTCTTTTCTTAATTTTATTTGCACGACCTTGTGCACGTGCTCTAAATCTTTTTAAAGGCGGACCTTCATCAACAGTAATTGTTTTTATTATAACACTATTCATATCTCTATCAAATTTCTCATTTCTAACAGCATTAGCAATAGCAGATGATAACGTTTTTTCGATAATTTTTGCTCCTTTTTCATCCATATGTTTCAATGAAGAAAGTGCTTTATTCACATTTAAACCTCTCACACAATTAGCAACTTTTCTAAGTTTTTTTGGTGACTGTTTTACATTGTTAGATTTTGAAATAATTTCCATAATTTTTCTATTACTTTCTGTCTCCAGAGTGCATTCTAAATATTCTTGTTGGAGAAAACTCACCAAGTTTATGTCCAACCATATTCTCAGTTATAAAAACAGGAATAAACTTATTTCCATTATGAATAGCAAAAGTATGTCCAACAAAATCTGGAGTTATTACTGAATTTCTAGCCCAGGTTTTAATAATACTTTTTTTCTTTGATTTCTCCATCTTTTCTACTTTCTTTAAAAGTTTAAAATCAATATGTGGTCCTTTCTTGATAGATCTAGACATTAATCATTTCTCCTTTTTACAATTAAAGAATTTGATTTCTTATTTTTCTTTCTAGTTTTATATCCTTTTGTAGGTTTCCCCCAAGGCGTAGTTGGGTGTCTTCCTCCAGAACTTTTACCTTCTCCTCCACCCATAGGGTGATCCACAGGATTCATTGCTACTCCTCTAACCTTAGGACGCTTACCTAACCATCTAGATCTACCAGCCTTACCTGATCGAATTAATTCATGGTGTTTATTGCCCACTATGCCAATTGTAGCCAAACAATCTTCGGGAACCATTCTTACTTCACTAGATGGCATTTTTAATGTCGTAAAACCTTCATCATTTGCCATAATCTGAACATAGGAGCCTGCGCTTCTAGCCAACTGTGCTCCTTTACCAGGAATTAGCTCCACATTGTGTACAAATTGTCCAGATGGTATATTTTTCAACATCATAGCATTACCTGTCTTCAGAGAAGTCTTTTCACCAGAAACAACTATATCACCAACTTTTAATCCATCTGGTTGAACAATATATCTTTTTTCACCATCTAAATAATAAAGCAATGCAATAAACGCACTACGATTTGGATCATATTCAATTGTTGCTACTTTAGCTTCAATATCAAATTTATTTCTCTTGAAATCTATAATCCGATAACTGCGTTTATGCCCTCCACCTCTTCTTCTAGATGTAATTCTACCCTTATTATTTCTTCCACCTGTTTTATTGAGTTTTCTTACCAAAGATTTCTCAGGCTTACTGGTAGTAATCTCAGTAAAATCGGGTCTAGAAGCAAATCTAGAAGCGGGTGTAACTGGTTTTAGTTGTCTTATTGCCATAATTATAATTTTTTATATACTAAATAAATCTATGTTATAACCTTCCATCAATGTTACTAAAGCTCTTTTCTTTAACTTTGTATATCCACTTGTTTTAATTGTTCTTCCACCGCTCTTTACTGTCATTTGTTTTTCTTTACCTTTTTTATTAGTAATAGCTACTTTTAAAACTTTAACTTTAAATTTTTTCTCAACAGCTTTTTTTATCTCTATTTTATTTGCACTTAAAGGTACTTCGAACGCATATTTATTACCTTGGTCCTGTAAAAGAGTCATTTTCTCGGTCACAATTGGACGTATTAGTATCTGAGAAAGATTATTCATTTTATTTATCTCCTCCAAACCTAGATGAAATAACTTCAAGTCCACTTGAATCAATTAAAACAATATCGGAATCGAACAAATCTACGATTGAACAAGAAGATGCCTTGACTATATTTACATATTTAACATTACGTGATGCTAAGAGCAGGTTATTATCTACTTCAGATGTAACAATTGTTAATTTTCTATTAAATAAATCGTTATCATGTAAAAATTGAACCAATTCCTTAGTTTTATTTGTTTTAAGATTAATTGAATCAGTTATCTTTAAAGATTTATTCTTTGTCTTGTCAGAAAGAATGCATTTAAAAGCCAATTTCTTTGTTTTAGCATTAACTTTCTTAAAATAATACTTTGGACTAGGTCCGAAAATAACACCTCCACCTCTCATTAAAGGAGATCTTATCGTTCCAGCTCTAGCATTCCCAGTGCCTTTTTGTTTAAATGGTTTTCTACCTCCGCCAGATACTAAGGATCGATTCTTAGTAGAACTTGTACCTTGCCTTGCATTATTTAACTCAGCCACAACGCATTGGTACACTACTTGATTATTCATTGGAACTTTAAATACTGAGTCGCTCACAGTATAATCTTTTTTATTATTTATTGATTTTATCTTCATTTCTTCAAAATAAATACTATAGCATTATTTGCACCTGCAATAGATCCTTTAACATATAGTAAGTTTCTTTCTTTATCGATATTAACAATTTCAAGATTTTCTGCAGTGGTATAAGAATTCCCTAATCTACCAGGCATCTTTAATCCTTTAAATACTCTAGAAGGCGAAGATGCTTGTCCAATTGATCCTCCAGCTCTTAAAGTATGTTTTGTACCATGGGTAGCAGGATGTTTGCTAAACCCATGTCTTTTAATAACTCCAGCAAAACCTTTACCTTTTGATTTTGATCTTACATTTACCATCTCTCCAATATTAAAAATTGAAGAATCAAATTTTTGACCTAATTTGTAATCAAATCCATCTACAGATTGAAACTCTGCTAACACTTTCGCAGAATCTATCTTTGCTTTCTTCAAATGCCCTTTAAGAGGTTTATTCGTATTTCGTTTTGATTTCTCTCCAAAAGCAAGCTGTACAGAACTATAACCATCAGAATCTATAGTTTTGACCTGTGAGACTGTACATGGACCAGCTTGAATCAAAGTAACTGGAACAACATGACCATTTTCATTGAACATTTGGGACATTTTTAATTTTTTACCAATTAAACCGTACATATTAACCTCTAATCTCTATATCTACGCCAGCTGGCAAATCTAATTTCATTAAAGATTCAACAGTTTTTGGTGTTGAATTCACAATATCTATTATTCTCTTGTGAATTTTTGTTTGAAATTGTTCACGAGATTTTTTATTAATAAAAGGTGATCTTAGAACTGTATAAATAGTTCTCCTTGTTGGCAATGGAATTGGGCCAGATATAATTGCTCCAGTAGATTTAGCTGTTCTTATAATTTTCTCTGCAGATTTATCCAGCAGTTTATGGTCATAAGCCCTTAGTGAAATTCTTATTAGATCTTTACTCATTATTCTTCAACTCCATTTTTAACTCGTGTTTTCATTAATTTTTCTTCCACTTGAGTTGGAACTTTATCATAGTGAGAAAAATCCATAGAGAAATTTGCTCTACCTTGAGATAAAGATCTTAAGTCAGTTGCATACCCAAACATTTCACTAAGTGGTACAACTGCTTTAATGTGTTGATTTGAACCCTGTTGACCAATTGAGTTTATTTTACCTCTTCTTGAATTAATATCTCCTATAACATCACCCATATAATTCTCTGGAGTTGTTGCTTCAACTCTCATAATTGGTTCCATTAATACAGGGTTAGCTTGTTTACAAGCATTAATGATTGCTCTAGAACCAGCCACTTTAAATGCAATTTCTGATGAATCAACGTCGTGGTATGATCCAAACACGAGCTCAACTTCTATATCTGGAATAGGATATCCATATAAGACACCATTCTGCAACGCTTCTTGAATACCTTTATCAACAGAAGGTATATACTCTCTAGGGATAACGCCCCCAACAATTTTATTTACAAATTTATACCCGCTTCCTTGTTCTGCAGGCTTTACATTTATTACAACATGACCATACTGTCCACGACCACCAGATTGGCGGATAAATTTTTCATCAATTTTTTCAACAGATTTTTGTATTGCTTCTCTGAACGAAACTTGAGGCTTCCCAATATTTGCATTAACATTAAATTCTCTTCTAAGTCTATCAATAATAATCTCCAAGTGAACTTCACCCATTCCTGAAATCAAGGTTTGTGCTGTCTCTTTATCGACCTCTACTTTAAAAGTAGGGTCTTCTTCACTTAACTTACTCATTCCTTTAGCTAATTGATCTTGATCTCCCTCAGAAACAGGTTCAATCGAAACTGAAACAACAGGTTCTGGAAATTCCATTGACTCTAAAATAACATCACCTTTTTCTGATAATGTGTGTCCAGTCTTAGTGTTTTTTAAACCAATAACTGCAACTATTTCTCCAGTTTTAACCTCTTGGAGCTCTTCTCTTTTATTAGCATGCATCTGCAAGATTCTTGAAATACGTTCTTTTTTACCTGTATTAGAATTAATACAAAAAGAACCCTTTTTTAAAGATCCAGAATAAACTCTCAAATAAGTTAGTCTTCCAACAAAAGGATCTGTAGCAATTTTGAATGCAAGGGCTGTAAAGGGTGCATCATTAGAATTTTTGATATATATTTTTTCTTCAGGATTATCAACTAAAGAAGCTTCTGTACTATCAATATCAAAAGGAGAAGGTAAAAAAGCAACAACAGCATCTAAAACTCTCTGCACACCTTTGTTTTTTAAAGCCGATCCACATAGAGTTGGGACAAAAGCATTTTCTAAACAACCTTGCTTTAATGCGCTTACGATCTCTTCGGATGAAATTTTTTCTTCATTAACATATTTTTCCATTAATGTATCATCATATGTAGAAACCTCTTCTACAAGAAAGTTTCTCCATTTGTTTGCCTCGGATACTAAATCTGCTGGAATATCAATATATTCAAAATCAGCTCCTTGAGTACTTTCGTTATATTGAATAGCTTTCATTCTTATTAAATCAATAACTCCATGAAAATCTTCACCTGAACCAATTGGTAATACAAGAGGGAGAGATTTAGCGTTTAATCTATCTTTCATACTTTTTATTGCAGCATAAAAATCAGCACCAACTCTATCCATTTTATTTATAAAAGCAATTCTTGGTACATTATATTTTGTTGCTTGTCTCCAAACTGTTTCACTCTGAGGTTCGACTCCAGCAACTGCACAAAAAACAGCAACTGCACCATCAAGAACACGTAATGATCTTTCTACTTCCATAGTAAAATCTACGTGTCCAGGGGTATCAATTAGGTTAATACGATTCTCATTCCAGTAGAAAGTTGTCGCAGCTGAAGTAATTGTAATACCTCTTTCTTGTTCTTGAGCCATCCAATCCATAGTCGCTGCACCATCATGAACTTCACCCATTCTATGGGTTTTACCAGAATAGTATAACATTCTTTCTGTTAATGTTGTTTTTCCAGCATCCACATGAGCCATAATCCCAATATTTCTTATAATTTTTAAATCAGCAGACATTACCTTCCTCTACCAAAATGAGCAAATGCTTTGTTTGCCTCAGCCATGCGATGAACATCTTCTTTCTTTTTTATTGCATTCCCTTCATTGTTTGATGCTGCAATAAGTTCACTAGCCAAACGATTTGACATAGGGCTACCAGATTTATTTTTTGCACTATCAATAATCCAATGTGACGCCAGGTAAAACTGCCTATTAGATGGAACTTCAATTGGAACTTGATAAGTTGCTCCGCCAATTCTTCTTGACTTTACTTCTACATGTGGTGTAGCATTATTTAAAGCTTTTTTAAAAATGTCTATCGGATCTTTTTTTGTCTTATCTTTAACAATATCCAATGAATTATAGAATATCTTCTCAGCAATTCCTTTTTTACCTTGAGTTAATAAGTAATTGATAAACTTAGATACTTCTAAATCATTAAATTTAGGATCAGGGCTGATAGATCTTTTTTCTGGTCTTCTTCTTCTCATATTTATTTTTTAGGTTTTTTCGCACCATAGCGCGATCTACTAGTCTTTCTATCATCTACACCAGCAGTATCTAGAGTACCACGTACTATATGATAACGTACTCCAGGAAGATCTTTTACTTTGCCACCTTCAATTAACACTATTGAGTGTTCTTGTAGATTATGACCTTCTCCTGGTATATATGCAGTAGCTTCAATACCATTAGTTAATCTCACTCTTGCAACTTTTCTTAGAGCAGAATTTGGTTTTTTGGGTGTAGTTGTATAAACACGAGTACATACACCTCTTTTCTGAGGGCTATTCTCGAGGGCTCTGCTAGTCGTTTTTTTAACAGCTCTTTTTCTACCCTTTCTTATTAACTGGTTTACTGTTGGCATAATTTTTTTCCTTCAATAAGTATAAAACGTCGGAATATATCGTTATAACGAGCAAGAATCAAACTTTTTCTTGAACGCGTAGGAGAAGAATGTTCTAATTACAAAAATTAACTAAATATTTAACTAAATATAATTATAGAACAATATCCTAACTATCGTCCTCAATTTGGATATTTTGTAGATCAGGAAAACCAGTTCCTGCTGGGATTAATCGCCCTAATGCAACATTTTCTTTAAGACCAAGTAGGAAATCTGTCTTAGACGCAGTAGCTGCATCAGTTAAAACACGAGTTGTCTCTTGAAAAGAAGCTGCAGAGATAAAACTTGTTGTATTTAGTGAAGATTGTGTAATTCCCATAAGAATTGGTCCAAACGTTGCTGGCTTAGCTTTATGGAATTTAACCAAATCTTTACCTTTATCTTTGAATTCTTTATTTAACTCTTTTACCTCATTTGCAGAGATCATTACATCAATCTCTAAATTTGAACCTCCAGATTTATCAATGACTACCATACCTTTCATGTTATCATTTGCATCAAATACTACAGATTTGTCTAACCTTTCCCCGGGCGTAAAGCTTGTATCTCCTTTATCGCCGATTACAACTTTTTTCATCATTTGGTTAACAATAATCTCTATATGTTTATCATTTATGCCAACACCCTGCAACCTATATACTTCTTGAATTTCATTAACCAAATATTCTCTTACTGCATTCGGACCTAAAATGCTTAAAATATCAGCTGGAGAGACTGCTCCTTCACATAAAGGTGTACCTGCATTAATAAAATCACCTTCATGTACAATAACATGTTTTCCGTAAGGAATCTTATATACAACTTCCTTTCCAGTGGATGGTGTAATAGAGATTTTTCTTATTCCTCTTTTCATTTCTCCAAATTGAACAGTACCATTAACTTCTGTTACAACAGCTGGATTTGCAGGTTTTCTAGCTTCGAATAATTCCGCCACCCTAGGTAAACCACCAGTAATATCTCTTGTTTTACCAATATCCTTCTGAATTTTAACTAAAGTCTGTCCTTTGAAAACTTTTTGACCATCTTTCACAATCAAAGTTGCTTTGACAGGTAAGATAATTCCTCCTGATAATAAATCTCCTTGTTTCTTAAGTTTGCTATAAATCTCAATTTGAGGACTTAATCTTCTGTTTTTAGACTCAGTAACAACTTTTTGTTTTTTTCCGCCTTCAACAGCTTCTTCATGATATGTGTCCCCTTCTATGAAATCTTTCATGCTAATATAACCAGATTGTCTAGCAAGAATAAGAGTTGTATATGGATCCCAAGAAAATAAAATATCATTTTTCTCAATCTTTGATTTATCTGAAACATTAACATTTGCACCATAAGGAACATTGTATTCACCTAAAATATTTCCTTTTGAATCAACAATAGCAACTTTTCCACTTCTTGATAGACATCTGGTAACTTTGTCACCATCTTCATCAACTGTAGAAGCTGATTCATACTTATCATTAAATTGGACTATACCACTATGTTTTGCTTTCATATCAGATGCCTCAACAATCCTTGTTGCTGTACCTCCAATATGGAATGTTCTTAGCGTTAATTGGGTCCCTGGCTCTCCAATGCTCTGAGCTGCAATAATACCCACAGCTGTACCTCTGTTAACTAATTCTCTTCTTGTTAAATCCCAACCATAACATTTTGCACAAACTCCTCTTCTAGTTTCACAAGTAAGAACAGATCTGATTTTAACGGTTGATATATTATTCTCAGAAAGAATTGAAGCTTTTTCTTCATCAAATATTTCACCAGATTTAACAATTTTTTCTCCATCAATGATAATATTTTCAGAAGAAGTTCTTCCTAATATTCTTTCAGTTAAAGGTTCAATCACTTCTTCACCCTCTTTAAGGTCTGAAATTGTAATACCATTAATTGTTTTGCAATTATCTGTAGATACTACTACATCCTGTGCAACATCAACCAACCTTCTAGTTAAATATCCTGCATCAGCTGTCTTTAATGCAGTATCTGCTAATCCTTTTCTTGCCCCATGGGTAGAAATAAAATATTCCATAACAGACAGACCTTCTTTGAAATTAGACATAATTGGGCTTTCTATAATTTCTCCACCGCCAACCATTGATTTTCTTGGTTTAGCCATCAAACCTCTCATGCCAGCTAACTGTTTAATTTGGTCTCCGCTACCTCTTGCTCCTGAATCTGCCATCATGTATACTGGATTAAAACCTTCATCTTCTGATTCTAATCCTTTCATCATTTCAGAAGCTACATCACTTGTAGCTTTTGTCCAGATATCGATAACTTTATTATATCTTTCACCTTCTGTTAAGATGTGTCTATTAAATCTACCTTGAATCTTTTCCACTTCCTGTTCAGCTTTATTGATGATATCATTTTTGAGTTCCGGAATACGAATATCAGTAATTGATATTGAAGTTCCACTCTTTGTAGCAGTTGAAAAACCTAAATCTTTAAGATTGTCTAATAGTTCTACAGTCTTCTCATTACCAGCTTTTACAAAAGAATCTCCAATAATATAGCTTAATTTCTTCTTCGAAATCATCTCATCGTAATAACCTAATTCACTAGGGATAATACTATTAAATATTGCACGTCCAACTGTAGTATCCTTATACCACTTACCATCATGTCTTAAGTTAACAATAGCGTGTAAATCTACTTTTTTGTTTTCATATGCGATTTCTACTTCTTCAATGGATCCAAAAAGCTTTCCTTCACCTTTTTGCTTTGTTCTTTTTCTTGTTAAATAATAACAACCTAAAATCATATCTTGCGAAGGCAATGTAATTGGTTTTCCGCTTGCAGGATGTAGAATATTTTGACTTGCCATCATTAGAATTCTAGCTTCTAATTGAGCATTTATTGACAAAGGAATATGTACAGCCATTTGGTCACCATCAAAATCAGCATTAAAAGCAGAACAAACTAATGGATGAACTTTAATTGCTTTACCATCTATTAAAACGGGTTGAAACGCAATAATTCCAAGCCTGTGTAGCGTTGGAGCTCTATTAAGAAGGATTGGATAATCTTTTACCACATGTTCTAAAATTTCATAAACAATTTTTTCTTTATTTTCGATCATTAATTTTGCGCTTCTTGGTGTTGCTGACAAATCTCGCCTAGTAAGTTCACGAATTAAGTGAGGTTTAAAAAGCTCTAGAGCCATATTTTTTGGAAGACCGCATTCAGTCATCTTTAATTCAGGACCAACAACAATCACAGATCTACCAGAATAGTCAACACGTTTACCAAGAAGATTTTGTCTAAATCTACCTTGTTTACCTCTTAACATATCAGAAATCGACTTAAGTGGACGTTTTGAACCACTTCTTATTGCTGTTTTTCTTTTAGTATTATCAAAAAGTGCATCAACAGACTCTTGAAGCATTCTCTTCTCATTTCTCAAGATTACCTCAGGTGCTTGAATATCCATTAACTGCTTTAAGCGATTATTTCGTATGATAATTCTTCTATATAAATCATTAAGATCACTTGCAGCAAATCTCCCTCCTTCAAGAGGAACTAAAGGTCTTAGCTCAGGAGGCATGACAGGTAAAATTGATACTATCATCCATTCTGGTTTGTTGCTACGATCTCTAGCAAAATCTTTAATAACCTTCAAGCGCTTTCGCGCATCTAGCCTCTTTTGTTTAGATTTTGTTGTATTACTTATTAATTCTAATTCATTTTCTAACTCTAATAAATCTAATGCTGATAGAGCATCCTTTAGACTTTGTCCTCCCATTGATGCATAAAAATGTGATTCTTCTTCTTTTTCTTTTTGTGAAACAGCTTCATAACCAAATTCAGATTCCATTTCTAAATATGCTTCTTCATCAATTAAGTCAAATCGTTTATAAGGACTTTTTCCAGGATTAATAATAAGATAATTTTCATAATATACTACACTCTCTAGCTGTTTAGCGCTTTTCCCTAATATATAACTTAGCTTACTTGGTATAGATTTTAAGAACCAAATGTGCACTACGGGGACAGCTAGCGTTATATGACCCATTCTATTTCTACGAACTTTTTTAGTAGTCACTTCTACGCCACATCTATCACAAATAATACCTCTATATCGTATTCCTTTATATTTTCCACAGTGACATTCAAAATCTTTTACTGGACCAAATATTTTTTCACAGAACAAACCATCTTTTTCTGGTTTATATGAACGATAATTAATTGTCTCAGGTTTTAAAACTTCACCATAAGAACTTTCAAGAACTTTTTCTGGTGAAGCCAGTTTAAGTGAAATGCTATTCTTTGCTTTATACATTTATTTTTTTTCCTTTAATCTAAAGTTACGTCTAATCCAAGACCTTGAAGCTCCTTCATAAATACATTGAAAGCTTCTGGTCTTGATGGTTCAGGTAAATCTTCTCCTTTAACAATAGCACTGTAAACTTTTGATCTACCTTCAATATCATCAGATTTAATCGTTAACATTTCTCTTAATAAATGAGCAGCACCATATGCTTGAAGAGCCCAAACTTCCATTTCTCCAAATCTTTGGCCTCCAAATTGAGCTTTCCCACCTAAAGGTTGTTGGGTAACTAGTGAATATGGTCCAGTAGATCTTGCATGCATCTTGTCATCAACCATATGAAATAGTTTCATCATGTACATATACCCCACTAGAACTGGATTATCAATTTTGTCTCCAGTTAGCCCATCATACAACGTAACTTTTCCTGAAGATGGTAAACCTGCTTCCTTCATTTTCCCTGTAACCTCATCTGGAGTAGCACCATTAAATACAGGAGTTTCGTATTTCTCACCTAAAATTTTACCTGCCCACCCAAGCATTGTCTCATAAAGCTGACCTAAATTCATTCTTGATGGAACGCCCATTGGATTTAAACAGATATCTACTGGTGTTCCATCTTCTAGAAAAGGCATATTTTCTTCAGGAACAATTGTTGCAACCACCCCTTTATTACCATGTCTACCTGCCATTTTATCACCTATAGAGATTTTGCGCTTGTTTGCTACATACACCTTTGCAAGCTTAAGAATACCAGGCTGTAATTGATCGCCTTCCTTTAGCTTAAAAATATCTAATTCAAGTTTTTCGTCGAGATCAATTAAATTTCTATCAAATGATTTGAAAGCAGCAACAATTTTTTCCCAAGATTTATCCCCAGAAACCCATGGATTCTTAAGTGAAAAAAGTCCAAAATTTAATCCATCCAATTTTTTCGATGTAAACTTAGCACCTTTTTTTACTAACACTTTATTCTCTCGCTTAGCTTTTACACCCAAGCAAATTTTATTATTCAGCAATGCTTTAACAATATTATCTCTATTAGATCTTAGAGTTCTTTCACTTTCTCTTTTTTGTTTTTGCAATCCTTTAATCATTTCGTTGACTTTTGCTTTAGATTGCTTAGAAGTCTTTTTATATAAATCTGTGCTAATTACAACTCCTTTTACACCTGGTTCTGCTTTTTTAGATGCATCTTTTACATCACCTGCTTTTTCTCCAAAAATTGCTCTTAATAACTTCTCTTCAGGTGAAGGATCTGTTTCCCCTTTAGGTGTAACTTTACCAATCAAAATATCATCCTCATTAACAATTGCTCCAACCCTTATTAAGCCATCTTCATCTAATTGGCTAGTAGCATCTTCGCTTACATTTGGAATTTCAGGTGTTAACTCTTCTTCTCCTCTCTTGGTATCACGTACTTCTAATTCAATTTCGTTGATGTGAAGTGATGTAAATATGTCCTCTTTGACAAGTTTTTCACTAATAACGATAGCATCTTCAAAGTTATATCCATTCCAAGGCATAAAAGCTACTAGAACATTCTTGCCTAAAGATAATTCTCCATTATTTGTTGCAGCTCCATCTGCTATCACATCACCAATTTTAACCTTCTGACCTTCTTTAACAATCGCTTTTTGATTATAGCAAGTATTTTGATTAGACCTCGAATATTTAAGCAACTCAATAGTACAAAGATTCTCATCTTTCTTAAGAACCATTCTTTGAGGAAACTTATTATCTTTAATAACAATCTTTTTCGAGTCTACATAGACAACGGTTCCATTCACTGGAGACAAAACAACAGCTTTAGAATCTATAGCGACTTTTCTTTCCATTCCAGTAGCAACAATAGGTGATTCTGTCTTTAATAAAGGAACAGATTGACGTTGCATGTTAGATCCCATAAGAGCTCTATTGGCATCATCATGCTCTACAAAAGGTATAAGAGCAGCTGCAACACTAAGAATCTGGTTTGGAACGATATCAGTATATTGTACGTTTTGTGAATCTACAATTGGGAAGTCTCCTTTTGATCTAACTCTCAGTTTTGAATCAGTTATCTTATTGTTATTATTAATATTTAAACCAGATTGTGCGATATTAGTTCTATCTTCGTCATCAGCTGATAAATATTCTATCTTATTTGTAACAATTTTATCCTCGACTTTTCTATAAGGCGCTTCGATAAATCCGTGATTATTAATTTTTGCCATCAATGCTAAAGAAGATATTAATCCAATATTAGGACCTTCGGGTGTTTCGATAGGACACAACCTTCCATAATGGGTATAATGAACGTCTCTAACTTCAAACCCAGCTCTTTCTCTAGAAAGACCGCCTGGTCCAAGTGAAGATATTCTTCTTTTGTGTGTAATCTCTGCTAAAGGATTAGTTTGATCTCCAAACTGGGATAATGGACTCGTACCAAAGAATGTATTAATAACAGTTGTAACCAATCTAGAATTAATTAAATCTTGTGGCGTAATTGTTTCCGACTCTCTAAGATTCATTCTCTCATACACTGTTCTTATCATCCTAGACAATGCAGAATTAAATTGAACTTTAAGTTGCTCTCCAACAGTTCTCACTCTCCTATTTCCTAAATGATCTATGTCGTCTGGTCGTCTCAATCCTTTTCTCATTAGAATAAGATATTTTATAACTACAATAAAATCGTCATGAGTAAGTACAGATTCTTTTCCTTTGTTATTTAAATCAAACTGTTTATCTAGCCTATATCTACCAACTTGACCTAAATCATATTTCTTGGGATGAAAAAACATTCTATCAATAAATTTCTGTGCTGCTTCTGCACTTGGTGCATCACTTCCCCTTAAAAGGGAATATACTCTAATGAGTGCTTCTTCAGTTGATTTAGTAGGATCTTTCTTAATAGTATTATTTATCATCATACTATCGATATTATCTTTAACATTGACAACTTTGATAATCTTAGTATTATTATCTTTTAAGGCCTTAATAATAGAATCATTAATTTCTTTTCCACTCTCGGCAAATAATTCTCCTGTACTCTTATCGATTATGTCATCAACAATTATATATTTCGAGTAATCATCAGAATTAATTTTTGATACATCTAAGCTTAATACTAGATCAAAAGCATTATAGATATCTTCATCTGAACTAAAACCTAGAGATCTTAATAATAATGTCGCGGGGAATTTTCTTTTCCTATCAATAATAGTAAAAAGAATATCATTAATATCCGTTGTAAAATCTATCCAAGAACCACGAATCGGTATGATTCTAGCATTGAAAAGCTTTGCTCCATTTGGATGAAAACTTTGATCAAAAAATGCTCCCGGAGATCTTTGTAGTTGGGTAACAACAGTTCTCTCTGCACCATTAATAATAAATGTTCCTTTATTAGTCATATAAGGAATATTACCAAAATAGACATCTTGAGTTATTTCTTCAGCTATCTTTTTCTTATCATTTTCATCCGTAATTTTGAGCTTAAGTTTAACCTTAAGAGATACGCTATATGTTATACCACGATCAGAACATTCTCTTGGTGAATATCTTGGTTTACCAATAGAATAATTCATATACTCTAATATATAATTCTCGTGATTGTCTTGAAGCGGAAAGATAGATTTAAATGCTTCGTGCAATCCAGATAATTCTCTTTTACTTGGACTGATATCCTCCTGTAGAAATTCATGAAAAGATCCAATTTGCAAATCAAGCAAATTAGGTAATTCTACATCAGTTTTTATTTTTTCAAAACTGTGTCTATTATTTAGCTTATTTAACTTATCCAAAAAGCTCTCCCTCCAAAAAATTGATTAATAATTATTAACTAACAACTATTTTAACTCTACTGAAGCTCCGGCTTCTTCTAATTGAGACTTAATATCTTCAGCCTCTTCTTTTGAAGCGTCTTCTTTAACAGCTTTAGGAGCAGAATCAACCAATTCTTTAGCTTCTTTTAGCCCTAAACTAGTTATTGCTCTAACAACCTTAATTACTGCAATTTTAGATTGGCCAGCGGCTGTTAAAACTACATCCATAGTACTTTTTTCGGCGGCAGCATCTGCATCATCTGCAGCGGCTGCTCCTGGAGCAGCAACTGCGACTGGAACTGCAGCTGTTACACCAAATTTTTCTTCGATATCTTTAACAAGCTCAGAAATTTCAATCATATTTGCTTCTTCAAGATATTTTAAAACATCTTCTCTTTTAGCATTCATTTTTAATTACCTTTCTTTGAATTTAATTGTGTAAGTCTACCTAATAAGCCTGAAACAGAACTATTTAAAACACTGCTCAGTTTTGACATTGGAGAATTAAGCATCCCAACCAATTTCGATAGAAGCTGTTCTTTGGATGGAAGGTTAGCTATCTTATCAAACTGATCTGAGGTAAATATCTCACCATCAAATATCATGCCTTTAACTGAAGGCTTATCAAAATCTTTTAAAAATTCTTTAATTACTCTTGCAGGGCTTGTTGGATCATCATAACCAAATGCTATCGCAGTAGGACCTTCTAAAAATTTATCAATACCAGAAATTCCTACTTCTTTTGCAGCTAATTTAATTAAAGTATTCTTCGCAACAGTAAATTCAACATCTTTCTCTACAAAATTCTTTCTTAGTTTTGTAATGCTCACAACATCTAAACCTAGATAATCAGTAAAATATATTGCCTTAGCTTTATCAAGTTTTACACTTAACTCTTTCACTGAATTAATATTCTTTACACTTGGCATAATTATTCAACTCCTATCTTAATTCCTGGTCCTAATGTAGAAGATATGCTTATCGAATTCAGAAAAGTTCCTTTAAAAGAATTAGGTTTTGCACCCATCACTGCACTATGAAGAACTTTAAAATTTTCTTTTAAATCACTTTCAGAAAATGAAGTCTTACCAATAGACGATTGAAGAATACCATTCTCTTCTACTCTAGCATCAATTTTTCCTGCCTTTAATTCTTTAACTGATTTTTCGATGTCATTAGTCACGGTACCAGATTTTGGGTTAGGCATTAAACCTTTAGGCCCTAATATTTTACCTAATTTTCCTATCTCACTCATTAAATCTGGAGTAACGACTATTTTATCTATATCTGTCCATCCACTTTTTATTTTTTCAAGATACTCTTTGTTACCGACAAGATCTGCTCCTGCGTCCTTTGCTTCTTTTTCTTTATCTGCATTTACTACAGCTAAAATAACTACCTTTTTACCTATCCCATGAGGTAACATTAAATTTAGTCTAATATTTTCATCAGCATGTCTAGGATCAACTCCCAAATTATATGAAACATCAACAGATTCGGCAAAAGACGTTTTTTTAAATTCCATTAACAAAGATATCGCTTCATCAATTGTATGTGTTTTTGATGAATCTATTTTTTCATTTACCAATTTTGAAAATTTTGTTTTTTTCATCTCTCTATCTCAATTCCCATACTAACTGCAGTTCCAGCAATCATTTCAGCTGCATGATCTAAATTATGAGTATTTAAATCTTTCATTTTCATTTCTGCAATTTTTTTACATTGCGCAATAGTAATCGTAGAAACTTTATCTCTATTTGGTTCTTCAGAACCTTTTTTTAATTTTAATTCTTTCATTATTAATGTAGAAGCAGGTGGTGATTTAGTTTCAAATGTAAAAGATCTATCTTTATAAATTGTTATCACCACAGGAGTTAACACTCCTTGCAATTTTTTCGTTTTCTCATTAAAAGCGTTACAAAAATCCATGATATTAACTCCATGTTGACCAAGGGCAGGTCCAACAGGTGGGGCAGGATTCGCTTGTCCAGCTGGAATTTGTAATTTAATTAATCCACTTATTTTTTTCTTTGCCATATTAATTATCAGTAATTATTTGGTTAAAATTTAATTCAATCGGTGTTGGACGACCAAAAATATTGACGTTAACTTTAACTCTATTTCTATCATTAATCTCTTGTACTAATCCATCAAAATCTTTAAAAGGACCATCAATAACCTTTACAGGATCTCCAACTTTAAATGGAATTTCAATATCATGTACAGTCGTATCATCACCATCAATAGATCCTACAATTCTTTTAATTTCATTATCATTTAATGTTTGAGGACTATCTTTAGGTCCGACAAAACTCATAACACCATCAATATTCTCAATAAAAAATTTTGTCTGAATGTTCATCGTCATTTTTAATAAGATATATCCAGGAAAGAATGCTTTTTTCTTAACAAATTTTTTTCCATTTTTAATATGTACAACGTTCTCTGTTGGAATAAGTATATCTTCAATACTCTTTGCTATATCAGGTTCATATTCAAGTTCGCGAAAAATAGAAGATTTTATTTTTTCTTCTTTTCCTGACATCACTCTTAAACTATACCAATTCATAACAATACACTCACCAACTTTTGTACTAACCAATCAACACCAAAAAGAAAAACAACAAATATAAGAGAAAAAATAATAATTAGATAAGTTGAACCTCTCAATTCAGGATAGGTTGGCCAAGCAACTTTATTCATTTCTAGATACACTTGATTTAAAAAATCTTTTATCACTTTAAACATATTTTCCCTTATCGCAGTATCACTTTAAACATATTTTCCCTTATCGCAGGTGAGGCAGGAATTGAACCCGCAACCCCCGGTTTTGGAGACCGGTGCTCTACCAATTGAGCTACTCACCTATTTGCTATTTTATTTCTTTAAAAACAACGTGCTTTCGAGCTACAGGATCATATTTCTTATATTCTACTTTATCAGGATGTCTATGTCTACTTTTAGTAACAGTATAACGATACCCTGTTCCTGCAGTGCTCTCTAGTCTTATAATTGCTCTTTTGCTATTTCCCGCCATTATTATGAGACAACTTTAGTAACAACACCTGAACCTACAGTGTGTCCACCTTCTCTAATAGCGAATCTAAGCTCTTTATCCATAGCAATTGGTGTAATAAGCTCTACATCCATTTCAATATTATCACCAGGCATAACCATTTCGGTTCCTTTTGGTAATGTAACAACTCCAGTCACATCAGTAGTTCTAAAATAGAACTGAGGCCTGTAGTTGTTAAAAAATGGAGTGTGTCTACCGCCTTCATCTTTCTTTAAAACATATACTTGTGCTTTGAAGTTTGTATGAGGAGTAATTGAACCCTTAGCAGCAGCTACCATTCCTCTTTTTAATTCGTCTTTTTCAACACCTCTCATTAACAAACCAGCATTATCACCAGCTTCACCTCGATCAAGCGTTTTTTGGAACATCTCTACACCTGTCACAACAGTTTTCTTATCAGAGCCTAAACCAACAAGTTCAATTTCATCTCCAATTTTTACGATTCCACGTTCAATTCTACCTGTTCCAACAGTTCCTCTACCGGTAATACTAAATACGTCTTCTATTGGCATTAAAAATGGTTTGTCAATAGCACGTTTTGGTTGAGGAATAAATGAATCACAAGCTTCCATTAATTCGGTAATACATTTAGTAGCTTCTGCATCATCTTTATTCTCGAGCGCTTTTAAAGCACTTCCTTTAATGATAGGAGTATTATCGCCGTCAAAGCCATATTCATTTAACAGGTCTCTCAATTCCATTTCAACTAACTCTATTAGTTCAGGATCATCAACTTGATCAACTTTGTTCATGAAAACCACCATACTAGGTACATTAACCTGACGAGCTAATAAAACGTGTTCACGAGTTTGAGGCATAGGACCATCTGCAGCACTAACCACAAGAATGGCTCCATCCATTTGTGCAGCACCAGTAATCATATTCTTGATATAGTCGGCATGCCCAGGACAATCAACATGAGCATAGTGACGATTTTTAGTCTCATACTCAACATGCGCTGTTTGGATAGTAATACCTCTTTCTCTTTCCTCAGGTGCATTATCAATAGTATCAAAAGAACGCAATTCAGCCAGTCCCAAAAGACTTTGGGTTTGCGTAATTGCTGCAGTCAACGTTGTTTTTCCATGATCAACGTGACCAATAGTACCAATATTACAGTGAGGCTTATTTCTTTCAAATTTGCCTTTAGCCATTTTTCTCTCCTTATTTAATAAATAAAAATTCTTTGAGCCTACGACCGGGATTGAACCGGTGACCTCTTCCTTACCAAGGAAGTGCTCTACCTACTGAGCTACGCAGGCATTAAGCTTATTGAGCGGGCGACGAGATTCGAACTCGCGACCCTCAGCTTGGAAGGCTGATGCTCTACCAGCTGAGCTACACCCGCAAAACTCGTGGGGAAAGAAGGATTCGAACCTCCGTAGACTTACGTCGGCAGATTTACAGTCTGCTGCCTTTAACCACTCGGCCATTTCCCCTCAATCCCTATCCGTTATTCCTTGAGTAGGAAAAATTTTCAAATAACTCTTTACCTAGTCTTACCTAGTCGGTGAGCCGGCGAGAGGATTTGAACCCCCGACCCGCTGATTACAAATCAGCTGCTCTACCAACTGAGCTACACCGGCATACACAATCTTACGTACGCGTGCGCGTAGGCAAAAACGACGAAATATAACGAAAATAAAGAGAAAATCAAATTATTTTTTTTTGAGGAGCTTCTGAAAATCTTTTAAATCTTCAATTAACCAACCTAATTTTTCAATTTCTCCTCTTAGCTTATCTGCTTCTTCCCATTTTTGTTGATTTCTCATTTTTTCTCTCAAAGACGCCAATTCTTGAACTTCAAAAGGAATTTCCTGATTTTTTAAGGAAGATTGGTTAACAATACAAAAGATAGAATTGAACCCAGCAATGAATTTTTGAGATTCCTCTATATCTTTTTTTGATAATAAATTATCATGGATTTTTTTATTCTTTTTATTGATAAAATCAAAAAATATGCCCAAAGCTGATGGAGTATTTAAATCATCATTTAATGCATCTAGAAATCTAGTATAATCGTCTGAAATGCTCGCATTAGAACTTTCTAATGTATTTATTCCTATATGCTCTATAAAACGATTGATTTTATCTAACATTTTAGAGGAATCATCCAATTTTTTATCAGAAAAATAAATTTTAGATCTATAATGGGATGATAATAAGAATAATCTTAATATTTCTGGTGAATATTTCTCTAATAAATCAGAGACATTAACAGTATTTCCTAAAGATTTACTCATTTTTTCTTCTTCAAAAGTCAAATGTTCTGAATGAAGCCAATAATTCGAAAAAGTAGCATCTAAAAGAGCTTCAACTTGAGCAGCTTCATTTTCATGATGAGGAAATTTTAAATCAATTCCTCCACAATGAATATCAATAGCATTTCCTAGAAATTTTGTTGCTAACACAGCACATTCTGTATGCCAAGCAGGTCTACCATTCCCCCATTCTGATTCCCATGTAATATCACCATCTTCTTCTTTCCAAGCTTTCCACAATGTAAAATCTTTTTGATTTTTCTTTCCTAATTCATTGTCTTCATCATCTAGAGCCTCTGTATTGTCCATGTTTATAAACTTTCCATACTGACTATACTCTTCTGTATCAAAGAAAATGTTCCCATTGGCATTATATGCATACCCTTTATCAATTAATTTTTTGATAAAATCAATCATCGCTGGTACATGGTCGGATGTTTTTGGGTATTCATCAGCTTTCTCAATATTCAAAACTTCTGAATGTTGTAAAAAGACATCGTTGAACTTTGTAGTGAGTTCTTTATAATCCATCTTTCCGTTATTAACTTTATCAATAATCTTATCATCAATATCAGTAATATTGATTATTTGTTTTACCTTAAAACCGTTTTGAGTTAATACTCGTTTTACTAAATCATAAAAAACAAAAGTTCTAAAATTTCCTAAATGGGGAGAACCATATACTGTTGGCCCACAACAATACATCAGAACTTGATTATATGATATAGATTTAAAATCTTCTTTCTGTGAAGTAGCTGAATTGTAAAGTTTTAAGCTCATTTTTCTAGCGATAATTTAATAATTTTATCAATCAAATCTTCAAAACTTAAACCAACAGCTTTTGCTGCCATTGGAAATAAGCTTGTTTCAGTCATACCTGGAAGCGTATTAATTTCTAATAACCAAAATTTATTGTCTTTATCCAATCGAAAATCGACTCTTGAATATACTTGACAGCCTAACAATTTGTGAATTTTCAACGCAGTATGTTTTATCTCTTCTGATAATGAATCATCAATTTCTGCTGGACATACATAGTCAGATTCTCCTTTCGTATATTTAGATTTATAATCGTAGACACTAGAATGAGGTTTAATCTCAACTATTGGTAATGCTTTATCTCTTAAAACAGAAACAGTAATTTCTTTTCCATCAATATATTCCTCTATTAGAACATGGTTTCCATATTTAAGAGATTTATCTATTGCAGAATCAAGGTCTGATAGGCGACCAATCAAACTAAATCCAATTGTGCTTCCTTCCTTATTAGGTTTCACAACAGGTTTAAAATCAATATCAGTAACGTTAAATACTTTATTATCATTTATTAACAGCCATCTTGGTGTCAGAATATTATTATCTTTTGCAAGGATTTTAGTAAAATTTTTATCAAAACAGTGCTCTGAAGAAAGTGAACTAGAACCATTATAACATATTTTGTGATCTTCTAGAATTTTTTGTACAGATCCATCTTCTCCAAAAGTTCCATGAAGGGCTAAAAAAATAAAATCAAATTTCTGATTAAGAATTGACTCATCAAAACCATCAAAACCTTGAACAGTATATCCTAATTTCTTACAAGCATAGATGATAGCCCTACCGGAATTAATGGATACTTCTCTTTCAGAAGAGTCTCCACCATATATAACACCTATATTAATTCAATCTCCTTTGCTGCATGTAATAAATCGTTTGCAATCAAATTAGGTTTACATTCTTTTTTAACATCTTCTAAGTGAGATTTTCCATATCCTGATAATAAAAAAATAGTCTTCATTTCTGCTCTTTCCCCAGCTTGTACATCTACTATTGAATCGCCAATCATTACACTGTTTTTTAAATCAACATTAAAATCTTCTTTCGCTTGTAAAAACATACCAATACCCGGTTTTCTTATTGCATTAAAACCTTCATTATAGTCGTCAGCAAAATAAATCTTCCTTAATGGTAAATCTCTTTTTTCAAATTCTTCGGTAACGAATTGATGAATTTCATTTAAAGGATCAATACTAACTCTTCCAGTTGACAAACCAGATTGATTGGTGACGATAATAAAGTTTTTAGCATGTCCTTTTAATATATCCAAAGCTTCAAATGTATAATTATAAAAATGAAAATCGGACAAGCCATTAATATAGCCATATCCAACATCATTAATTGTACCATCTCTATCTAGGAATATTGTATCAAACATAACTAATTAACATCTCTCCAATCTAAGACTTCCCAAGAATCAAAATTATTTGAAATCAATGGAACATCAAAATCTATTATATCTACTATTTCTGTTTTGAATAATAAAACACCTTCATCTTGTATTTCAAGAGACGCAATTTGTTTCGATATATTATCAAATCCAATTAGTAGCAATTTAGAATCCAATTTGTAGGTTACTAAAGAAATTGATTCCTCATCATTTATCTCAGTCATGTTATATCGAGATAGTTCCCCTTTATTAAAAACATCTAATAAAGTTTCATCGGCACTTTCTATAATAATCAACTGATTATTAAAATCATAAGTTCTGACTTCATTATTTTCTATTAGTATTATGTTTTTATTTTCTGAGAAAGTATCAAAATAAATTTGATCACCAGATATTGATAGCTTTGTTTGATTTTCTAGTGACTCCATAGATAGAATTATAGTTTTATTATCCAACTCTTCTATGAAAGAAATTATATCATCTGAGATTGTATTTTGAGTATATAAAATGCTGACTAGAAATAATAGTTTACTATATTTCTTCATCATCTCTGATTGTCTCTAGATAAGATTCGTCTACTAGAATTTCACGAGCTTTACTTCCAGAAAATGGACCTACTATTCTTAATCTTTCCATCTCATCAATTAAACGAGCTGCTCTCGAGTAACCAATTGATAACCTTCTTTGTAATAGTGAGATTGAAGCTTGTTTGCTCACTATAATAATCTCAATTGCCTTATTTAATAGTTCATCATTAAAACTATTTTCATTATCATTTAAGATACTTGTAATATCTTTTATTGTTTTAATCACAAGTTCAGTTGGCTTAGGTTGTTCAGATATGTAATTAACAACATCCTCAATCTCTTTAAGAGTGATAAATGCACCATGCAGCCTCACAGGAGATGATGATCCTGGTTTCTGGTATAACATATCTCCTTTACCAATAAGTTTATCTGCACCATTTACATCAATGATTGTTCGTGAATCAATTTTTGTTGCAACTTGGAAAGCAATTCTAGCAGCAAAATTTGCTTTAATCACACCAGTAATAACATCAACAGAAGGTCTTTGGGTTGCAATCACTAAATGAATACCAACTGCTCTTGCTAGTTGGGCTAATCTTGCAATAGGGACTTCAACATCTCTTTGATTATACATCATTATATCCGCCAATTCATCTACTATCAGCACAATATAAGGCATTAAATCTTTGCTTTTCTTCTTCATGCCCTGATTGTATTCAGCAATATTCCTTTTTCCTTCATTTGCCAATAAATCATATCTTGAATCCATCTCTCTTTCAAGAGATCTAAGAGCAAGAATTGCATTTTCCTTCTTGGTTATAATTGATTCATCAATGCCATCAAATTTCAATAAATAATGGTCTTCAAGTCCTTTATAAAGAGTCATTTCAACTTTTTTTGGATCAATGATAACAAACTTCAATTCCTCTGGTTTGAGTTGATACAATAAACTGACAATAATTGCATTCAAGGAAACAGATTTTCCAGATCCTGTTGTACCAGCAAGAAGCAAATGAGGCATCTCTCCTAAATCAAGGATTGCAATATCGCCTAAAGTACCCTTCCCAATGGCTAGCTTGAGTTTAGCATCTGATTTTAAATATTTTTCAGAATTGATTACTGATTTTAAATAAATCGTTTGTGGATTATCATTTGGAATCTCAATACCAACAAGAGACGTACCAGGAATAGGCGCTAAAACTCTTACCCTATCTGCTTCCATCACTCTTGCAATATCATCGGAAAGTTGAACAAATTTATTAACCCTCACACCTTCCGATGGTTCTATTTCAAAAAGCGTAATGATTGGACCAGTTTTAATAGAACCACTCTTTCCTTCAACACCAAATGTTGAAATTGAATTTCTTAAAAATTCGGCTCTTTCTTTTAAATAATCATTGCTCAAACTTTCAGAATCGATTGGAATAGATTCTAACAAATCAACTGAAGGAAATTTCCAATCTTTACGAATAATAGATTTCTCTCTTTTTTTATCAATATCTATTTCTTTTTCTACTATCCCTTTCTCAATTGATAATTCATCTTCAACTTCCAATTTCTTTTCAGATACATCATCTATATCGCTAATAATTTCTTCTTCGATAACATCTGAATTATCAACTAGTTCTTCTTCATCTTCCTGTTTAATCACATCATCCAAGAAACTTTCATCTTTAATTATTTTTGGAGAATCTGAAGTCTTTTTCTTAGCTAATGATCTCTTTATTGAATCAAATCGATTACGTATAGAAGAAATAAGTAATCCACCAATTTTATAAGAACTTAAACGGAAAAATCCTCCAATTAATAGTATCCATAAGACAGTAACCAATCCAACTAATCCAATTGGACCAATCCAATCATGCAATAAATTCACAACCGCCCAACCTAGCAAACCAGAATATGAGCTCATATTGTCTGAAAAAGACGGATAATTTTCAATCAATCCAAACGTTATCGAACTCAGGAAAATAAGTGCGGTTAAATATCGAACAATTCTATAAAGTTCAAATTTAAAATTTGAAATTAATTGAAGAGAAATCGCTAATCCAATTATCGGAATAAAATATGATCCGTACCCAAATCCTAACTTCACTAAAACATAACTAGTATACACTCCAACAATATTAAAAGGGTTATTGATATTTGCAGAAGTCAATGATGGATCTTCAGAAGAATCATGACCAATCAATGATCCTAGAACTAACAAGGAAAAGAAACCAAGTAACCACCCAATTGTTTCTAATTTCATTTTTATGTCAGATTTCTCACTCATTATGATAAATATGTCCCTTCTTTGTAAAACGGAAGCTTTGTTTTATAGATATCAAAGAAATTATCACGAATTTTTATTTTGAAACACTTTAATTCTTCAGCATCCGGTAAATTTATATAAGCTAGAGCAATACCTAAATTTAATGATGGAGACATCCCTCCACTTGTTACAAATCCAATTTCTTTTTCTTCTAAATTGAAAATTTTATATCCACTTCTTGGAATTGCACGATCTTTTAGTATTAAAGGAACCAATTTCCGATTATTTTTAATATTGTTTAGTTTGTTTGAACCAATAAATTCTGTATCCAACTTAATAATCCATGACAAACCTGCTTCTATTGGATCTATTGATTCATCCAACTCATGACCATACAATGAATACCCCATCTCAAGTCGCAAGGAATCTCTACACCCTAATCCTACCGGTTTTAAATCTTCTGAAGATGATAGCAACCTTTCCCACAGTGATACAATTATACTATTTGGACAATATATCTCAAATCCTAATTCTCCTGAATATCCAGTTCGGGCAATCACAATTCCATCTTCATTTGGGAGTAATGTTTCATAATAATTAAGCACGTCAATGTCAGGAAAAAAAGGTAACAAAATTTGTCTAGAAATTGGTCCTTGAATAGCTAACAAACCCATATTATCAGATATATTCTGCAATTCTACACTATCCATAATATTATCATTGAGCCAATTAAAAATTTTCTCAATATTTGCAGCATTAACGACTAGCATATAGCAATCAGATAAATTATATATTACAAAATCATCTAAGATACCACCATCTTTATTGCAAATTGCATTATATTGTGCTCTACCAACTTTTAATAATTCAATATCATTTGTAGTAACCTTCTGTAGAAACTGTTTGGCATTATCTCCTTTTACAATAAATTCACCCATATGACTCACATCAAAGAGACCAGCCTTTGCTCTTACATGTTTATGCTCTTTTATGATTCCAGAATATTGCAAAGGCATCAAGAAACCAGAAAATGGAATTAATTTTGCACCCAACTTTTTATGGTTATTGTATAATGAAGTTTTATAGAAATCAGTCATCTTATAGTGCTTAAAATCTTCTTTATTACATCTTCAATATTGCCTTCAAAACTATTGGAATCATTTAGTTTTTTTATTGATTTATCAATTTGAAATTTTTTATATCCTAATGAGGATAAAGCAGTATAAATGTCATCTATGTTAAAATTAATTTTTGAAGTATCCAAAGCACGCTTAGAAGAACTATCAAAGGTAATCTTCTCTTTTATCTCAACAACAATTCTTTTCGCTGTTTTTGGACCTATTCCAGGGATAAGACTCAAGGATTGAATGTCTTCAGTGATAATATTTTCTTTAAAATTTTGAACAGAAACATTTGATAATAAATTAATCGCTGTTCTTGGACCTATTCCAGATACTAAAATAAGTTGAATAAATAAATCTCTTCTCTCTTTGCTTAGGAAACCATATAGTTCCATTAAATTTTCTCTAACATTAAGATAAGTTAAAACATCAATCTTTTTCCCAACTGATGGTAATTTTTCATAATCTCTGATACAAATAGATATATTAAATACAAAACCATTAAGCTTTATAAAAAGATTGGTAGGTTCTTTTTTTTCTATTATGCCATGTATTGAATCAATCATATTTTATTTGCTCCACACCATGCTACTGCTATAGCATCTGATATATCATTACGTTTTAACATTGTGTCATCTAATTTAAAAATTTTTTTAACCATAAATTTAACTTGTTCTTTAGATGCAGCTCCATTTCCAACTATTGATTGCTTAATCTCTCTAGGAGTATAATCTACCATATCAACATTATATTTCTCAGAAGATAACATAATCGAAGCTTTTGCCTGCCCGAGTTTAATAGCAGATTGAACATTTTTACCATAAAAAACATTTTCGATAACTACTAAGTTAGGATTAAAATCTTCTATTAACTTATTTGTTTCTGAGAAAATAATAAAAAGCCTTTCTGACAATGATTTATTTCTTTTAGGACTAATCAACCCACACTGAACAAAATTAATGTTATTACCTTCTTTGTTTAATACTGCATAACCTGTATGACTTAATCCAGGATCGAACCCTATAATAACCATTAATTTTTCTCTACCCTATAATTTGAATAAACATTCTGGATATCTTCCAAATTTTCCAAAGAATCAACAAGTTTCTTAATTGTTAAAAAATTCTCTTCTGATACTTCAACAAAGTTTTTCGGTAATAATTCAATAAAAAAAGATTCGATTTCCAAACCATTTTTTTCAATTAATTCAATTTTTTCATAAAGCATATCATGATCAAAAAATATTTTAAAATATTTATCCTCTAATTTGAAATCTACCGCATCCACTTTAATAGATAAATTTAATGCTGCTTCTTCTGTCATGTTAGAATCTTCTATTAAAACAATACCTGTTTTGTCAAAATTCCATGCCACACTTCCACTTTGCCCTAAAGATCCTCCAAACTTAGATAAAACATGTCTTATTTCTGCTACAGTCCTGTTTTTATTATCAGTAATTGTCTCAATAAAAATTGCCACGCCATTTGGACCATAGCCTTCATATGAAACTTCTTCATAAACGATATTCTCTAGTTCTCCAGTGCCTTTCTTAATTGCTTTATCAATATTCGCATTTGGCATATTTATTGATTTTGCTTTCTTAATCGCTTGCCTCAATCTTGCATTTGTATCAATATCACTTCCAAATAATCTAGCTGAAATAGTAATTTCTCTACCCATAGATGAAAATAATTTTCCTCTTTTTTGATCAAGAGCGCCTTTCTTTCTCTTGATTGTTGACCATTTACTATGTCCAGACATTAAGAGTCCAACTCAATTAAAGTAGGGATAATCCATGAAAATTTATATCCTAATCGGACAATTTTAGCACGATATGACTCAGCTTTTTTTCTACTGGAGAAATTTCCAATTCTTAATTTATAATTTGGTAACTCAAATTGAATATAAATTTTTTCTTTAATAACACTCTCAAGTTTTTCCTTTGCTAAAACCAAATCTTCTTTATTTTCTGAAATCATAACTTGAATTCGGTATCCTCGAACTAAATTCCCAGTATTTAGTGTATCAGAATAATCAATATTTTCATCTTCAACAAAATTAGGGAGCACTACCTCGGGCAAGGTTGGTTTTCTATCAACAAAATCTCCTGGAGAAATAAAATCAGAATCAACTTGACCGTACACCGTACTTAATAATAATAGGATAACTGTTCTTCTCATATCAATCTAAAGTTCTCACATCTTTAATTTTAATCCAACCTTTTCTTCCGTCAAGAACAGAGATTTCAATCCATTCGTCAATACTTTGAGCAACTTTAGTTTTATTGCCTGAAAAAAGAGTGAAAATTTTTATATTTTCATTAGCATATGGTGCAGAATAAATATCAGCATTTTCTGATATAATAATTGCAAATTGATTATTTTTAAGCCAAAAAAATTTGTTAATTGACATTATAAGACCCACAAAAAACGAAGATAAAAAGATATAGTATATTAATCTATTCAATGGAATAGGTCTAATCCTGGATAATAGAAAAAATATTGATGATAAGAAGATTGAAACAGATGTAAAAAAGATAAAATTATTATAAGTAAAACTATTAAAAAGAATATTAATCAAGTTTAGAATTAAAGATTCTGGAGGTTCAATAAGATTTGCTATCTTTTTTTTTGTAAGCCCTAGATTATATATAATATCACTATTTCTAGGGGATAAATTAAACGCCATTTCATAAGACCACCGAGCATTACCATAATCTTCGAGATTATAATATGAATTACCGAGATTAAAGTATAAATCTGCATGATACAATCCTTGATCGATAATATCTTCGTAACTCTTAATAGCATTAGAAAAATCTTTGTTGTTATAATAATTATTTCCTTTAACAAAAAGTGAATCAGGGTTCTGACAAAACAATAAAGAACTAGTAAATAAAATAATTTTTATTTTTTTAAACATATTCATTGATCTCACTTAATAGTTTAATAGTTTTGTTTTTTATCTTATTATCTTTCTTACTAGATAATTCTGTATAATTGTATTTATTACATTGATCTAAAATTTCTTTTAACACAATTAAATCTTTTGGTTTGATCTTGTTTTTCAGTTGTTTTTTCAAAGCTAAATAATCAACATTAACTGAATCAGTCAAAATTTTATCAAAGAAAAATTGATTAATAACATCTGAACAATCTCTATAGACATTTTTAGAAGAAGATAATACGTTTATAGAATTTGAAAGCGCAGATCTATTCTTAAATTTTACCGATTGAATATCGATAAAAGAAGAGAACTTTGAACTAAAAAATGGTGACAAAAATAATACTAATGAAAGAAGTAAGATTGAAACATATCCAATATAAAATTTATCAGAATTTTCTTTCCTCCAATTAGGAATATTTAACCTAATATATCTGATTTCTTTACTAGAAGAGAAATTGCCATTTGTTTTATTATAGCCTGTATCAGGAGTCTCAGTAACATTAAATCTAATTGGATTTGTTTTAATTTTATTCCACGAATTTATATTCGTATTAAAAAAAGGAAATTCTACAGACTTAATAGTATAATTTCCTGATTTTCTTGGTATTAAATTATATTCCCATGTAATTGATCCTGAAACTCGATCAGATATATTTCTATTTTTTTTGATTTCTCCTTCAAATATATCAAAATTATTTGGAAAATCTATCTCAGGTCTTCCAATGTTATCTAAATTACCCTCTCCTACTAATTCTAGATAAAATGTAACTGGGATTCCATTCTCTACATCTAAAGAAGATAGCGATGAATTAATTTTAAAAAAACCTACAGCTCCAGTAAAATTATCAGGCTGATTCTTAAGACTATCTACTTTAATTGTCTTTTTATCTGAGACTAGAATTCTTGCTTTAGTTTTTTGCGAAAATGTATCAAAGAAAGGGTCGTCCCAAAATAATCTCTTGAATGAAGGGTCTTTTTCCTTTGTTTCTACTTTCATTATCATTGGTTCCAAGTCAAATACTCCATCGGATAATGGAAATAAAGCAACTTCATACAACTTAAGAGATTTGTATTTGTAATTATTAATAACCACATCATTCCAACTATCAGGATCTATTTGAGTACCAGAAGGATCATAAAGTTTTTCAACCCAAAAACCTTCGAATTCTGGAAATTCTGTTTCTATAACTCTTGAAGCTATTCTAGTAAAAAAAACATATTTAATAGTTATTTGTTCACCAATCTTTACATCTGAATTACTGAGTTCTACTTTTAGAAACATATCATTAGTATTTGCATTAGATATTTCTTCGGAAACACTAATTGTAATATCTTCTGTTAAGTATATCTTCTTACCAACCTTAACCTCTAAATTAGGTATTTTTATTTCACCCGTTTTCTTTGGAATAATTCTCCATGATATTGATCGAGAACTAGATTTTTTTCCATTAATAAATTTATACTCACTACCAATATTTGGACCTGAAATAATAGAAAAATAATCCAACATTGGTACAAAATTGACTTCTGGATTAGTATCAATATTTTTTAATTTGATAATAAAATCTAAAGATTCATTAAGACTGACATTTTTATTACTGACAATTGTTTCAATATTCTGACATAGCAAGAAAGAAGAAAATAAAAGGAATGATAGTAATCTTCTCATTACCAATCCTTATTTGATTCTTGAGAATAATTCTTTTGCTTTCTTTTTTTATTTACTTTTTCATTTTCTTTGAGTGCATTTAAGATATTTTCAGCACTTTGGTTTGATTGTATTTGCTTATTTTGATTATTTCCAACTTGGGGAGATTCATTTTGAGGATTCTCATTATTATTTTCTGAATTATTTTTTTCGTTTTTTTCGTTTTCATTTTGATTTTTGTTTTGGTCAGAATTGTTATTATTGTTATCGTTCTTGTCTTCTTCATTATCTTTAGAATCTTGATTTTGATCCTGTTGTTTTTCCATATTCTTATTTTTCTTAATCTTATTTTTCACAAATTCATAATTTTTTCTTGCATCAGAGTCATTAGGATTTTTTAATAATGTATTCTTATAGGCCTCCAGACTCTTATCTAATTGTTCATCCTTGTATAATACATTTCCATAATTATAGCTTAAGTCAGATGAAAAATCCAATGAATCATGATAAACTTTCTGGAAAATTGAACCTGCTTCTGAAGTACTATCCATGTTGGAATAAATAGTCCCTATATTATATAGAATATCTTCTCGGGATATACCATCATTATCCAATTGAATTAATGCTTTATAATATTCTAATGCAGATTCAATATCTCCATCTTTATACAACTTATAACCAGCATCTTGAGATATTAAACAAGTTGAAAAAAGTGTTACTATAAATAATATTTTCATACTCTTCTGTTTCCTGTCGGCAAAATATAACTAACAAAAAGAAAAAGAATGGCAAAAAACAAAGTATATTGATACTTATAATCATAATCGGAAAATTCATATGAATTAATTAATGATTTTTCTCCAGTGCTAACGATATTGACTATAGGATCACTTATAGATTCATTATTTGAAACCCTTAAAAAAGATCCTTTACCAATTTCCGAGACTTTTATTAGAAACTCTTCATTTAATTTTGTCATTACAAGATTACCTGAACTATCTTTTAGAAATATATTTTCTTTTTCTGTCATCACAGGTATCAATGAACCTTTAGTACTGCCAACTCCAATTACATGGATTCTCACATCGTCAGGTAAATTAGATTCTATCATATCAAGCGAATCATTGCTATGGTCCTCTCCATCAGAGAAAAGAAATACCATCTTTTCTTGTTCATCTTCTTCAGAGAATGAAGAAATAGAGGTCTCTAATGCTTGAGCAATAGCAGTTCCTTTTGAAGAAATTATATTGGTATCAATGCTTTTAACAAATAATTTTGCTGCATCATAATCCATGGTCAATGGTAAATAAAGAAAGTTTGATCCAGCAAAAACTACAATTCCTAATCTGTCTCCTGATAATTGATTAATAACCTTATTGATTTCAAACTTTACTTTATCAATTCGTGATGGTTTGATGTCTTCAGCATCCATGCTTCTAGATACATCTATGCAAAACATAATATCAATACCTTTTCTTTCAATTGGTTTTACTGTAATGCCCGTCTTTAGCCCAGCAATTGACAATACCAATACAAACAATGATAGATAGATTAGTATTTTTTTAAGTTTAATAAATTGAAAATTACCATAAACAAAAAGATCTTTCATAAATTCAGGATTAAAATTATTCTCACCAAAAATTGAATTTGATTTATTCATATAGAGACGAAAAACCAATAAGATCAAAACAAACAGTAATGATACCAACGACAAAGTTATGTTCTCAAAAATCATATTATTCTTCTAAAATAAATTATACTTAACAACTCATAAAACAGTAATATTACAAACCCAAGACAAAGGAAGTACAAATATACTTCTCTATATTGAACAAAATAATTCACTGTAATCTCAGATTTTTCAAGATCGTTAATCTCTTGATAAACATCTGATAAGCTTTCTTTATCAATTGCTCTAAAATATTTTCCACCTGTCACTAAAGCAATTTTTTTAAGTGTATCTTCATCAATTTCATTTCTAATATAACCTCGATCAGGAATATAAGTAACAGCCTGTCTAGTTCCTGCACCAATGGTATAAATTCTAATATTATATCCGTTTGCCATTTTAGCAGCTGATATTGGATCTATTGCACCAGAATTATTGCTACCATCCGATAACAATATTATTACTTTACTCTTAGAATCGTTAGCGCGTAACCTATTAATTGCATTTGCGATGGCCATTCCGATTGCTGTACCATCATATTTTCGTTCAATAACCGTTACTTCAGTTAATAAATTACTTAAGACGCTATAGTCAACAGTTAATGGACATTGTATGAATGTTTCTTTCCCGAATACGAGAAGGCCAATTCTATCTCCATTTCTATTCTTAATAAAATCCTGAGCTGCTTGTTTTACGGCTTCTAATCGATTCGGTTTGAAATCTTCTGCTAGCATACTACTACTTGTATCTAGAACTAAAATAATATCTACTACATCTACTGTAACTATTTTATCAGAACTAGATATTCTTGGTCTCGCTAAAGCAATAATCAAGAGTGATAAGGCAATAAAAAATAAACTATTTAATACAAAGATTTTGAATAAAGCTCCCTTATTAAAAAATAGTTTTAGAGTTTCTATATTGGAAACTTGCAATGAGGCATTTCTTTTAGAAAAAAATACTATTTTAGATAGCACTAAGAGTACTAGTAGAACTAGTAGGTATAAAAAGTTCGGATTTAAGAATTCCATCTATATTATTTAAACAGCCTTGCTCTCTCTAATGAATGCGCAAAACGAAACAAAGTTTCCTCTTTAAAAGAATCTCCAACAATTTGAAATCCGATAGGTAAATTCTTTTTTGTCTTTCCTCCAGGAATATTTAAAGCTGGAGAACCAATCAAATTGAATGGAACAGTAAACATATCAGAAAGATACATTTTCATTGGATCATCTAAGTTGGCTTTTAGATAAAAAGATGGAGAGGAAGTGGTTGGAATAAATATACAATCAAGTTTTGAAAATAATTTATTGTATTCTTCTTTGATCAACCTTCTTACTTTTAAAGCCTTAGAATAGTACGCATCATAATACCCAGATGACAAAATATAGGTTCCAGTAATTATTCTTCTTTTGACTTCAGGACCAAAGCCTTTTGATCGTGATTGGGTATATGTTGTATCCAAGTTGCTAGCTTTTTCTCTAGAGCCATATCTTATACCATCAAATCGAGACAAATTTGAAGATGCTTCAGCCATTGTTAGTATGTAATATGTAGCAATACAGTATTTAAAGTATGGCAATTCAATTTCAACAAGATTTACTTTGTTTTTTCTGAGAAAATCTAGAATAATATCATAATTTTTGACGATTTCATCATCTACACTGGATAAGACTTCTCTTTTTAATATACCTACATTTTTAGGAAGACCATGTTGATGGTAATATTTTTTATTTAAAACTTTTTCCTTTGATGATGTGGCATCTTTTAAATCAAAACCAGCTATAACGCTGAAAACATCAACCGTATCACTAATATTCTTTGATAATATACCTATTGTATCAAATGATGATGCATGAGCAACCAAGCCATATCTTGAAACTCTACCATATGTTGGTTTTAAGCCATAAATGCCACAAAATGCGGCCGGTTGTCTTACCGAACCACCTGTATCAGACCCTAAAGCAACATCACAGAGACCTTCTGAAACAGCTGCAGCTGATCCACCGCTTGAACCTCCTGCAACTCTTTTTAAATCATATGGATTCTTAACAGAACCATACAACGAATACTCAGATGATGATCCCATTGCAAATTCATCCATATTTGTTTGACCGGTAATCGCAGCACCAGCAGAATATAGCCGATCTACTACGGTTGCATTATATGGAGACTTATAAGATTGTAAAAGATTTGATGCACATGTTAATTCTTCATCTTTAATTGCAATATTATCTTTAATGAGAATACTTTTACCATATAAAGGATCGTTAGAAGAGAATTTTTGAGATAAAACTTTATTAAATCTTGTTCTTATTACAGAATTAGTCTTGCTATCAGCAATTTTTTGCTTTTCAGAAGAAAATTTCTTCTTTAAAGAATTAGATAAAGACATTTATACTTATTCTTCTGAATCTTCAGATTTTTTTATTTCTTCCTTGGTATCATTTAATGCACCACGGAATTCTCTTAATGATTTAGCAAAACCTCTTGCTAAACCAGGTAATCTCTTACCACCAAAAAGAAGCAAAAGAATAAGAAAGATTATTACTAATTCACCTGTACCTAAATTAAACATAAAAAAACCTCATTTATTTTATCTAAAGTATTTTAATAAATAATATGCAACTGAAAAACCAATAATACTACAAACATTAAATCTTAAGACAAGACCAAAATTTATTGCAAACATACCTAGATCTAACACTTGAGTACCATCTCCATCCATCCAAGCAAAGGGAAACTCAAAAAAGGAAGTTAAAAAAAATACCTTAACAGCGCTACCATCAGGTAATAAAAATGTCAAAACTTGTCCTAAAAGTGTACCAATCATTGCACCAAATAGGAGCCCAAGCATTAATAATTTGAAATCTCTTTTAGTCATTATTGGGTTACCAAGTTAACCATTTTTATTTTTCCATCCCTTAAAATTTTCAACTTAATAGTATCTCCTGGCCTAACATCACTTCTTTTGAGCACATTTCTAAAATCGTGCAAACTTAGAACTTGTATATCATTCACTGCTGTAACTTTATCATTTATTCTTAATTCTTGATTATCGGCCGCATTACGATCTATGGTTGAAATCACCATATTATTAGGGTGAAAATACAGTCCTGTCATAGCTCTTCTATTGATGAATCCTGTAACTTTAATTTCTTCTGCAATTTCCATCGCATAATTGATTGGAATAGCAAAACCAAGATTTTCAGAATCATTCTGGACAAATGTATTAATCCCAATTATATATCCGTTAACATCAACCAAAGGTCCCCCACTATTCCCTGGATTTAATGAAGCATCTGTTTGTATCATATTATCAAGAACTTTACCATTAGATTGGAGACCAAAATCTGCATCCACAGCACTTACAATCCCCAAAGAAGCTATTGGTTGATTATTGGCTGTAGCAAATAGCTTACGAGGATTGCCTAAAGCCACTACAAATTCTCCAACTAATAAATTATCAGAATTACCAATTTTAGAATATGGAAAATCATCTCCATTAATCTTCAACAAAGCAACATCAGATTGTTCATCAATACCGATTAATGTTGCATCAAATTGTGCTCCGCCAGGTAATATAACAATAATAGAATTTCTTACATTTGTAACATTATGAGCATTGGTTAGAATATATCCATCTTGACTGACAATAAACCCAGAACCGCTACTAGGTTGTGAAGAATAACCCCAAAAATTTCGTACATCTTTAACAACATAAATACTTACAACTGATGGACTAGCTTTCTCTATTGCTTTAGTAATAGCTGTATCTTTTGATTTATAAATCTCATTTTGGATATCAACATTTTCATCCGTTGTATTATTACAACAAATAATTAGAAGAACCATTATAAATAGTATTTTAATTTTCATAATAAATTTTATTTAATATTAGCCCATTAGCTGGTGCTTTAAAGATTTTTGCATCTTTAATAGGACTCTCTAACAAATCTGTAAAATCATTATTATTAATCTTTCTCTGACTACAAACTATCATAGTACCCACCAAATATCTAACCATATGATGTAAAAATCTATTTCCTTCGGTAATATATAATAACTTTTTATCTTCTAAAATCCATTTTGATACAAAAATTTCACACATTGTATTCTCTTTCTCTGGATTAAACTTTGAAAAAGATAAAAAATTATGATTACCACATAGTTTTTCTGAAATATCATTAAGAATATCTAAATCAATATTTTTAATAAACCAATAGTTAGACTTTAATAATGGATTATTATCCAAAGTACATTGATAAATGTATTCTTTTTTTTTGGCATCATATCTGGAATGAAATTTATTTGACACACTCTCAACTTGAGTAATACGTATCTCATGTGGTAATCGAGCATTCATAGCATTCTTAATATCATTATTATCCAAAGAGGTCTTAAGGTCAAAATGAGCTACCTGACCTAACGCATGGACCCCAGAATCAGTTCGACTTGCTCCGATTATATTAATTGGTTTATTGTTATTAAGAAATGATAATGATTTTTCAATCTTATTTTGGATAGTATTAGAATTTTTTTGAGATTGAAAACCAAAAAAGTCAGAACCATCATATTGGACAGTAATTTTATATCTATTCATAAATTGGAATTTTCTCTGTATGTACAACTCTCTCATTCAAATCTGATCTGTAGACCACTTTTCCAGAAGGTAAAATTATGCCTGATATTCCATTATTTGCGCTTTGTACAACAGGAATTCTTTGTTCAATAGCTCTTAGTTTTGCCAATTCAAAATGCTGATAGGGCATAAATTCACCAACATAGGAATCATTTGTGATAATAAATAGAATGTCTGCACCATTTTGAACCATAGTCTTTACAATTTTTGGATCACTGGAGTCATAGCAAATTAGGGTTGCAATCTTATAGTCTTTTATAGGAAATATCTTATATTCAGTACCAGGTGTGAAATTCCCCATATCGTCAAATTGATTAATCTTTGTCAACCATGATTTAAAAAATGGTACATATTCAGCGAATGGAACCAAAAATAACTTTTGATAAGTGGAAAAACTACCATTTGGGTACATAACCATAACACTATTATAGCTAAAATGTTGTCCATCAATAAATTTTCTCTCTGGGATTCCAAGAATAAGAAAAGAATTATTCTCCATCAACTTTTCTTGAAAAAATAACCTATCATTAATATTTGTTGCCAAATATGATGGAACAGATATCTCGGGCCATACTATAATTTCTGCTTTTTCTTCTAATGATTTTAATAAAAGAGATTCCATAATCTGGAAATTTTTTTGTTTTAACTCTCTATTCCATTTTTCATCTGAAAAAATCACAGGCTGCCCTATAGATACATTAATTGATTTATTTACTAATCTATTATTTTGATGGTTAAACTGATAGTTTCCGAAAAATAAAATAGCACATAAAAGTAGAATAAAATATTTTATAAATACCATTTTCTTTTCTATAAAATATCTATACAACATGATATTAAATAGAATCACAATAAATGAAACAGCATGCGTTTCTATATTAACTAGTTGTACAATTCTTATATATCCAGACTGGGTCAATGATAAGTTCATCCATGGACCTGCTAAAGGACCAAGATTTCTTAAAAATTCAACAAAAAATATCCACGAAAAAGGAATAAAAAACAGTTCTATCTTCTTGGGAGTAAAATGAATAGAGATAACAAATAATATCCAAAAAATAGTTAAGTACAACGATAATACTAAATAGGAAATAATTGCTGTCGTCACCGATGTACCAGAATTAAGAGCAATCCAGTTTAGAATAATTAAATTGCTTGTAATACTAGATATAAATCCTAAAATGATACTATGTTTTAAATCTTTAGACTGAAACAAACAGTAAAACAATGGTACTAAGGCAAACCAAGCAAAAAAACCTAAACTAATAGGGGGGTATGATAGTGCTAATAAGATTCCTGATAGAAAAGCAAAAAATATTTCTTTTGATTTCATAAATGTTTACTTCTATCTAGATAAGTTTGTAAGATGATTGATGCAGCAGTTAAATCTACTAATTCTTTATTTTTTCCTGTTTTTATATTCTGTTCAATCATAACCTTTTTTGCATATGCACTAGAGAGTCTCTCATCTTCAAGAAAAACTTCAAAACCAGCTTCTTCCATATCTTTTTTGAAGAAATCTATGATCTCTGTCATCTCATTTTTTTTATAGTTCATTCCTATAGGATATCCAATAACAAATTTTTTTACATTCTTCTCTTCAGAAATACTAGTAAGACTATTTATTAATTCTTTTTTATCATTATAACGAATTACTTTCAGAGGTAAAGAAATAATACCAGATGGGTCTGAAATGGCCACACCTACTTTAGAAAGACCAAAATCTATACCAATAATTCTTTCCATTGTTACGAAAAAACTCTTTCAACGGTATCTACATTCTTAATCTTGGAAATCGCACTAATTAACCCATTAAGACTGTTTAAATCTTTAATTGTACAGATGATCCATATATTAGATACACTGCCTATATTTACATCTGTTTCAACATCTAAAATATTTATTTTCTCTTTAGCAATAGTTTCAGTGATATTATGAAGTACTCCTGCCTTATCAAGACATGTTATATGCAGTTTAGTCTTAAATGAAATATCTTTCTTTATATTCCAATTGACAGAAACAATCCTTTCTTTAGAATCAGACAAAGATGATAAATTAAAACAAGACAACCTATGTACAATTAAACCTCTTCCTCTAGAAATATATCCAATCACTGAATCTCCTGGAACAGGATTACAACACTTTGCATAATTTACCACGAGGTTTTTTACCCCATCTAAATTAATTCCTTCAGATTCAGATCTAGCCGACTCTATAAAATCTACTTGGGAAGGTATCTTATTTTTTGAAGATCTAACATCGGGAAAAAGTTTACCAATAACATCTTTTAGAATAATTCTTCCTCTACCTAAATCAGATAGAAATTCATTCAAGTTCTTATAATTAAGCTCGTTGTACCTAGACTTAATTTCACTGAGCTTATTATAAAGTTTAGATTTTCTGAGACCTTTTTCAAGTAGTTGATTTCCTACTTTAATACTTTCTTTAATCTCAATATTTCTTAAATGCTTGCTGATTACATGGGAAGCTCTTGATGTTTTTACAAAATTCAACCAACTACTATTCGGTTTCTGATTTTTGCTAGTTTCAATCTCAACAATATCTCCATTACTTAAATTATAACTTAAAGGTACAAGTTTTTTATTGACCTTAGCCCTTACACAAGAAAAACCTATATCACTATGAATAGCAAATGCAAAATCTAAAGGAGTAGAATCAACAGGAAGTTTTTTTAAATCTCCTTTTGGTGTAAAGATAAATATTTCATCTTCAAACATATCGATCTTTAATAAATCCATTAGCTCTTCTGGTTCAGTATTGTCACCATCCATAATTGCTGACAAGTCTCTTAACCAAGTTACTTGATCATCTAAATCTTTCATTTTTCTACTGCCTTTATAAATGTAATGTGCAGCAATTCCAGTTTCTGCAGTATTATCCATCTCCTTCGTTCTAATTTGAATCTCAGTAAGCTTATTGTCTTTAGTTAAAACAGTTGTATGTATAGATTGATATCCATTGGCTTTAGGAGTAGCAATAAAATCTTTGAAACGATCTTGCATAGGAGGATATATGCTATGAATAACACCTAGAGTTAAATAACACTCTTCAATCTTATCAACAATAATTCTTATCGCATATAAATCATATATATCTTCAAATCCTTTACTCTGTGATTTAATCTTTCTATAGATAGAGGATATAGATTTATATCTTCCAAAAATATCAGCATTAATTTTATATTTTTTTAACTCTTTTTTAACTGGCTTGATAGCATTATTGATAATATTTTCACTCACTTTTGAAGATTCTAAAATTTTCTTATCCACCTCATTATATCCTCTAAGATCTAAACATTTAAGGGATAAATCTTCTAACTTCCACTTGAGCTTTGCCATTCCAAGTCTATGAGCTAGAGGAACAAAGATTTCTCTAGTTTCAGTTGCAACTTCTTTTCTTTTTTTCTGAGATAAATACTGAATAGTCTCCATATTATTTAAACGATCGGCAAACTTAATAATAATCACTCTCAAATCCTTTGCCAAAGAGAGAAAAAGTTTAGTAAAATTTTCAGCTTGTTTATGTTTTTCTGATTTAAAAACAATATTATCAATTTTTGTAACCCCATCAACTAGAAATGCAACATCATTTCCGAAAAGCAGTTTAACATTCTCTAATGTTACATCGGTATCTTCAACCACATCATGCAACAATGCACTAGCAATAGTTGTAGCATCCATATTCCAATCCAGTAATATATTTGCAACATCTATACAATGACTTACATATGGGAGTCCAGATTTCCTTTCTTGTCCATGATGCATTTTAACAGAAAACTCCAAAGCATCTTTAATAAGTTTTTTCGATTTATTTGATTTTAATCTTGAAAGAAGTGCAACACTTTTTTTGTTAATTAAATCATTATTTGAAACAACAATTTTATCTGAAGACATAACTATCTCACATTTTCAGATTCAGACCAATCTGTGTAGTTCTCAAATCTGGCATAAGTATCAATAAAAGTAGCTTTCACTGTTCTAGTAGGCCCACTTCTTTGTTTTGCAACAATTAAGTATGCTAGCCCTTTTTCTTCAACTTTTTTATTATTATAAACAAATGGTCTATATAAAAATATCACAAGATCTGCATCTTGTTCGATTGCACCACTCTCACGAAGATCGGAAAGCACAGGTCTTTTATCAGTTCTTGATTCTACAGCTCTAGAAAGCTGGGAGAGAGCTATAATAGGAATATCTAACTCTTTAGCAAGAGCTTTTAATGACTGGGTAATGTACGAAATTTCTTGCTGTCTATTTTCTGATCTTCTAGGACCCTGCATTAATTGAAGATAATCAACTATAAGTAATCCAATATTTTCTTCTCTCTTTAACCTTCTTGCTCTAGATCGTAGATCTAAGATTGACAAAGCGGGAGTATCATCTATAAAAAGTGGAGCATCAGCAAGTTTTCCTGAAGCAATAACAACATCTTTCCATCTCGCAGTTTGTAATCGACCTGTTCTTGCTTCGTGGCCATCTATTCTTGCCTCAGAAGAAAGTAATCTTTGTGCTAACTGATCGCTTGACATTTCAAGACTAAAAATAGCCGTTGGAACTCTACTTTCTAGAGAAGCATTTCTAGCAATCGACAGTGCAAGAGCTGTTTTACCCATAGATGGTCTTCCTGCAATCACAATTAAATCACTTTTACGGAAACCAGCAGTAACATTATCTAAATCAATAATTCCAGAAGGAACACCTACAACAGCTCCCTTCTTACTCTGCATCTTCTCAAGATTTTGAATTGCTTTGGTCAAGATAGGTTGTATATGTTCAAAAAGCTTGTTATCCTTCTGCTGCGTAAGACTAAAAATAGATTGTTCTGCTTCATCAAGAATGGTTGCAACATCCTCTCTTGATTCAAACGCTTTTTTTGACATATGATGAGATGCAGAAATTAAATCCCTCAAAATACCTTTTTCCTTTACAATAGAAGCATAGGTCTCAATATTTGCAGCAGTAGGAACTTTGTCTACGAGACCAGTCAAATAATACAGACCGCCTATTGATTTTAAAGATTTTTTCTTTTTTAATTCATTTGAAACTGATACGGTGTCAATTGGATTATTTTTTTCAGATAGAATAAGCATTGCTTCAAATATTTTTCTGTGAGCTTCCTTATAGAAATAATGACTAGATTTTAATAACCCTATTGCTTTATTGGCAGCAGCATCATCAATCATCATTGCTCCAAGAACAGCTTCCTCTGCCTCAAGAGACTGAGGTTGCAAATTAATATTCTTTTCTGTTTTATTTTCAGCCATATTATTTTTTATTCATCAATATTTATCCACAGGCTATCAACATCATATAAATAGCTATATTAATTAGATTAACAATCTTTTTTGGCCCTGACAAGTTAATCCTTTATATAATCTCTAATTCTTTTAAAATCTTCCCACGCATTTCTCTTAAAGCTTGGACTTCTTAACAGAAAAGCAGGATGATAAGTTACAATAACAGGATAATTCATATAATAAAAAATATTATTTCTCATATCTTTTAGCGAAGAATCTTTTCCTAATAATGTTGATGCTGCAACCAAGCCAAGCGTTACAATAAGTTTTGGATTAATTAATTTAATTTGATGATTTAAATATGGTTTGCACTTATCAACTTCACTTAATGATGGATTCCTATTCTCAGGAGGCCTGCATTTCAAGATATTGCAAATATAGGTATCATTAAATCTATCTCTATCAATTGCCTTTAGTATTTTATCAAGTAATTTCCCAGATCTGCCAACAAAAGGTCTTCCTTCAAAATCTTCTTGTGCTCCTGGAGCCTCTCCAATTAAAAGCAAGCTTGCATTCTTATCGCCTTCACCAAAAACAAAATTTGTACGACTTTTATGCAAATCACATTTTTCACAATTACAGATATTATTTTCAAATGTATTTAATTGATTAGGGAAAGATGATAATTTTTGGATTACATCAAGAAATATTTCTTTTCCAAATAATTCTTGATTCTGTAAAAGATATTCTTTTTTTACATTAAGATTTGTGGTCAACCGATTCTTCTGTTTTCTTCCAGCTTATTTTCCCTTCAAGATATTCATCAAGAGCAATTGTTGTTACTTTTTCTTCTTTATTAAAATCAATATCTTCTCTAACGATTGGTTCTGATAAAATACCTTCTTCTTCTCCAAACTCAATATTCTCTTCAATTATTTGCTTCAAAACACGCTCTTGAAGAATTTGTTTTGCTCTTCGAGAAGAAACAACTACTGATTCATAAATATCATCAGTTTTTTTTAGTAATTTTTCAAAAGAAATTGGTCCAATTGCCATTTTTAATCCTCTTTTATCATTGAAAGTATCATTTTCTTTAACTCTTCAAATGTGGATTCGAAGTTATCATTAATAACTGTATAGTCAAATTCTTTTTTTAGGTTTTCCTCTTCAGAAAACCTACTTAATCTCTTTTTAATCTCTTCTTTTGACTCTGACGATCTATGAATCAGTCTATTCTCTAATTCATTGAAATTTGGAGCTGATAAAAATATAGAAACAACATCTTCTGGATATATCTTCTTTAAATTTAATGCACCTTTAACATCCAATTCTAAAAATAGTGGCTTCTTTTCAGAGAGATAATGCTCCACTTCTTCTTTTGTTGTACCATATAAATCACCATGAACATTCTCATATTCAATAAACGTATCATCATTAATAAGGCTATCAAATTGATCTTTTGAAACAAAATAATAGTGAAGGCCATCAACTTCATATTCTCTCTTCTCTCTAGTTGTATAGGAGACTGAAATATTTATAGCCAAATCACGAGACAATAAATCTAGTAAAGTTGTTTTTCCAGATCCAGAAGAGCCTGATAGCGTAAAAAAAAGTTTCATAATATATTGTTTATTTGTTCTCTTAACTTTTCTGTCTGAATTTTAAGACTGATAGCGTATTTTGCAATTTTTTTATTTAAGAATTTTGATAAAATTGTATTTGATTCTCTATTTATTTCCTGAAGAATAAAATTAATCTTTTTTCCAGAAAATTCTTTCGATTTAATTGATAATTCTATCTGATTAAAATGACTCTTTGCTCTGTCTATTTCCTCTGTAACATCTAATTTTTCAATTTCTTCAATCCTAGAATTAGAAGTATTCTTTTTGCTAGTCAATTTGTCAAGCTCTTTTGAGTAAATAGACTTTATATTGCTTAAATCTTTCTTAGCAATATCAATATACCTTGAAAATTCTTTCTGAATATCACTTCCCTCTCTTAATCTCATCACCATAACCTGATCTGTCGCTATTCTAATAGCTTTAAGGATTTTATTATCAAAAACCTTACCTAATGTAGAAAATCTAACTAAATCGTTACTAGAGAAAAGCTGGCTATAGTCTAATTTTAGATTATATTTCTTTTCTATATCTCTATAGGCTTTAAGAAAACTCTCTATCTTATGATTATTCACTTTGAATCGATTTTTAGAATCGATTTTTATACTTAGAGTTACAGAACCTCTTTTTAATTTTTCTTTTAGAAATTTTCTAATTTTATATTCTGTTTCTCCAGATAAGTCAAAATATCTTGTTTGCAATTCAAAATATCTAGAATTAAAAGATCTAATCTCTACATCAATAGAAACAGATTTATCTTCGTAATGGCCAAAACCAAAACCTGTCATACTAACTAACATTATTCTTTGAGTAGTCCTTTATTTTTTTTCAGCCAATCTTGCTGCCTTACCAGAAAGACTTCTTAGATAGTATAATTTAGCTTTTCTTACCTTGTTAACCTTGATAACCTTGATAGAAGCTATACTAGGAGAGTGAAGAGGAAAGATTCTTTCAACGCCCACGCCATTAGAAACTTTTCTAACAGTAATTGTTTCTCCAACGCCAGAACCTTTTCTTGCAATTACTGTACCTTCAAAAAGCTGTTGACGAACTTTTTGTCCTTCCTTTACATTGACATTAATTGACAATATATCGCCAGGTTTAAAGTTTGGAATTTTCTTTGAATTTTCTTTACTCATTTGTTTTTTTCTTTATATTTCTTCCAAAGATCAGGTCTTCTGTCTTTAGTTACCTCAATTTTTTTACTATTTTTCCAATCTTCAATTAATTGATGATTACCAGATAACAGTACATCAGGTACTTTTAATCCATCAATCTCATTTGGTCGCGTAAAATAAGGAGCATCAAGTAAATCGTCAACAAAAGAATCTGTCATTGCTGAATTTAAATCATTAAGAACTCCCGGCACTAATCGAATAATTGAATCGAAGACTATCATAGAAGAAAGTTCTCCATTTGAAATAATATAGTCTCCTATTGAAATTTCAGAATCAACATATTTATCAATTACCCTCTGGTCTATACCTTTATAATGACCACAAATAAAAATCAATGAATTTTCTTTACTCAAGCTTTCAGAAATTGAGTGCTCAAGAATTTTACCTTTTGGAGAAGGAAAAATTATCTTTGGCTTATGGGAAGATTTATCAATACAATGCTCTATAGCTTTAAACAAAGGCTCACACATCATAACCATTCCACTCCCTCCACCGTAAGGTTTATCATCAATTTGTTTGTGTTCATTATTTGAGAAATTCCTAAGGTTAATAATGTCAATATTAACCAGATTTTTCTTTATTCCTTGGTTTGAAATATTGTTTCTAATTAGAGTTTCAACTAATTCTGGAAAGGGAGTAATAAAATAGATATTCATTATTAATAGCCTAAAATTTATTCAATTACATCAAGTCTTGCTTTCTTGCCGCCTTCTTTAGCATTGATAGCAAATAATATTGTTCTAATTGCAGAAATATTTCTTCCACTTTTTCCAATAACTTTACCAAAATCATCTTTAGAAACTTTTAATTCAAGAATAATCTGATTTTCTGTCTCAACCTCTTTGATATCAACTTCTTCAGGACTATCCACTAGTTCACTAATAATTGCCTTAATAAGATCCTTCAATTCCATCATACCTCCTCATTATAATATCAAATCTCTGATTAAGATTTTTCTTCGGCTGGAGCTTCTTCTACCACTTCTTTAGCAGGTGCTTCTTCGGCTGGAGCTTCTTCTACCACTTCTTTAGCAGGTGCTTCTTCGGCTGGAGCTTCTTCTACCACTTCTTTAGCAGGTGCTTCTTCGGCTGGAGCTTCTTCTACCACTTCTTTAGCAGGTGCTTCTTCGGCTGGAGCTTCTTCTACAAGTTTTTTAGAAGCTTTTTCTTCTTTTTTCTTAATTTTTTTATCGAGTCTAGCTTTTTTTCTATTTTTAACAACTTCGTCTCTTTCTTCTTTCCATTTTTTAAGAGCTTTTTCTATTTCACTTTCAGAAAGTCCTTGTTTAATTAAGTGCCATTTATAAGCAAGACCAGATCTCTTCATAAGTTTATTAACAGGATCTGAGACTTGTGCTCCTTCTTTTAGCCAATCAATTATTTTATCTTCATTAAAACTGAAGTTAGATTCTTTATCAGCCTTAATAGGGTCATACCAACCTAACTGTTCAATAGGTGCACCATCTCTTCTTTTCCTAGAATCAATAACGACTAACCTATAGAAAGGTCTATTTTTTCTTCCAATTCTTTTAAATCTAATTTTAGTTGCCATATTTATTATCTTTCCATTCTCTTTTAATCAATTAAAACAGGCGTAATTTGTGGAAAAGGATTGAATAGTCCAAATAATTTATTTTTTGGCAAAATCAATCGAAATTACTTTCGAAATACCTTTTCTTTCTGAAGTAACACCATAAATACAATCAGTTGCTTCCATCGTTAACTTGTTGTGAGTTACAATTATAAACTGAGTATTCTTACTATATTCCTTTATAACCTTAGTAAACTTATTAATATTTATATCATCAAGAGGAGAATCTATCTCATCTAAAATACAAAAAGGACTTGGTTTATATTGATATATCGCAAAAAGAAGCGCAATTGCTGTTAAAGACTTTTCTCCGGCAGATAGCATTCTTAATGAATTATTTTTTTTACCTGGAGGCTGTGCAAAAATTGTTAGCTCAGAATTTAATGGATCATCACCATCGCTCAAGGCAATTGTTCCTTTCCCTCCCAGAAAAAATGTCTGAAACATTCCTTCAAAGTTATTTTTAATTTTATTAAAGGTATCGGAAAATTGTTTTTTTGCTATATTATCAATTTTCTTAATTGCATCTTTCAAATTTTTTTCTGATTCCACTATATCACTTCTTTGAGACTTTAATAATTGTAACCTGGTATTTTGTTCGTTATACTCATCCGATACTGCCCAATTAATCGGACCAATAGCTTCAATACTTCTCTTTGTCTTTTCTACATCATATGATATATCAGATAGATTATAATTTTTAACTGATTTGAGCTTAATATTCTCTCCAAATTTCTCTGTAATCTGTTCTTTAATTTGATCTATTCTTATCTTTGATTCCGCAATCTTCATTTCTGCATTTTTTATATCATATAACATGTCATCTTTCTTGAATCTTTTGGAGTCCATCTTTGCACGAATTGATTCCATTTTTATAAACGCATTATTAACATTAGCTTCTTTTCTTTTTATATCTGATTTTCCAATATCAATCTTTTGTTGAGTATCTTTAATTGAATCATTCAATTTAGTAAAATTGAATTCTTTTCTACTTTTATATTCTTGAATTTTATTTTTATAGTCTTCGATATTTTTTTTCAATTTTTCGTACTTCTCATCGGTACCTATAATAATTTTTCCACAATCATCACATTCCGAGATAATTTTCATATAATCTTTGTCAAATTGATTTAGTTGATTAATCTTCTTTTGAAATTCATCTTCAAGAACATCTATCCCTTTTGAAGATTCAGAGTTTTTCTTCTGAACATCTTTGAGGAGTTTTTCAGTTAATTGATCAACTTTTTCCTGGGTTTTTTTTAATTCTTCTTTTTTATATAAATAATTGTCTTTAGCAGTAGAGAAATCCAAATTCTCTGATTTCTCTTTTGAATAATTTTTATCTAATAACTTATTCTTCTTTTTAAGAAAAGATTCTAATGGCTTGGTCTCTTTTTCTAAATCACTAATCTTTATTTGAGCTAATTCTATTTCTAATTTTTGTAATTTTTCACTTAATTTCTCATGTCTATTGAATCTTTTCAGTTGCAATTGAAGATTTTTAACCTGCATTTCTATTTCAATAATAATATCATCGATTCTTTCTAGGTCTCTATTATTGAGTTCAAATTTTCTCAAAGCTGAACGCCTTTGAGATTTATATTTATTTACCCCTGCAGCCTCCTCAAACATTGTTCTTCTACTATTGTCCTTATTTGATAGAATCTGTTCAATCATATTGAGTTCTATTACAGAATAAGCATCAGAACTCATACCTGTATCAACAAAAAGATTGTATATATCTTTTAACCTGCATGAATTCTTATTAATAAAATATTCACTTTCTCCGCTACGATATAATTTTCTTCCGACTTCCACCTGATTATATTCTAAAGGAAGAAGTCCTTTATCATTTTCAACAGTCAGATAAACTTCACAAAAACCTAGAGGCTTGACATTGGATGTACCATTGAAAATAACATCCTCCATTTTAGAACTTCTTAATTTAGATGTTCTTTGTTCACCAAGAACCCACCGTATTGCATCAACAATATTTGTCTTACCACAACCATTTGGACCAACAATACCAGTAATACCATCATTAAAAACAATAGTTTGTTTTTTTGCGAAAGATTTAAAACCAAAGACTTCTAATTTTGAAATATGCATAATATTTATCCTGGAGGCCAATTCATTTTTCTTCCTCCAATTAAGTGAAGGTGTATATGATAAACGGTTTGACCACCATCATCATTACAATTAAAGACAGTTCTATAACCTGTTTTATGAATATTAAATTCTTTTGCAAGATCTTTTGCAATCTCTATCATTCTACCAACAGTATTAGTATCTTCCTTTGTTAAATCATTTAAGGTTGGTATACATTTTTTAGGTATAATTAATAAGTGTACTGGTGCTACGGGATTAACATCTTTAATTGCAATTACTAACTCATCTTCATAAACAATTTCAGAAGGAATTTCTTTATCAATAATTTTTTGAAAAATTGTTTTACTCATATCGTGTCATTAATTCATTCAAGACTGATAAAATAGATATAATTGCTGTCTCAGTTCTTAAAATGGTATTACCAAGGTTAACTTTAAGAAATTTCTTACCATAAATAAACTCTTTTTCTTCATTTGAAAAGTCTCCTTCAGGTCCTACTAAAATAAAGATTTTTTTCTTCTTATTATTTGCTTTAAAAATCTCATCTTTAAAATCACTTAAATTTCTATCAGATTCAATAAGACAAACAATATTAATAGCATCAGAATTATACCAATCTGGAAAGGAAGAAACGGGGTTGAGTTTTGGAAAAACACTTCTCATAGATTGTTTACCAGCAGATTGGCAGATGGAATTTAATCTTTTAATAGAGAGATTTGACTTTACTGATCTATCCAATGATAATGGTGTAATTTCTTTTACGCCACATTCAACAGATTTTTCTACTGCAATTTTAATTCTAGAATTTTTTATAATAGGTAAACCAAGATGTATATAATAATCTAATTCATTTTTATTTTTATAACTTTCCAAAATTTTTCCTGAAACAATTCGATTATCAAATGAATCAATAAAACCAAGATATGATGTTCCATCTCCATCGGTAAGCCAAATCTTGGAATTAACCCTTAAACGCATAACATTTATTAAATGATGCGATTCATCACGATTTAAACGAAAATTATTTCTTTGAATATTTTTTTTATTTATAAAGAAAAAATTACTCACGACCGAGTCTATACTGTAGATAAAGAAATACTCCACCGAAATCTTCTTGATCATGAATTGGTTCATCTACTTGTAAATGATCATAAGCTATGCCAAATGAAAACCCAGAAGATCTATCTGTTTTGAGATTCACGCCAAAACCAATAGAACCCCCAAGATTAACTTGTGTAGGTGCTCCAGACCACTTATCAGAAAAACTACCAGCATCTTCATCTCCATCAATTGCTATAAATGGACCAAAAGATAATAATAAAAATGGTTGGAAATTATTTGCAATCTTATCTTTAAACGGATAGTAATTAAACCTAATATACATAGGAAACATCAAAATGCTTTTTTCGCCAGATACATCGTACTGATTATAAAAGGGATCATATACTGGATATTCATCATTACGAATATCATAGAATCTAAGGTCAGCACCGATTGATAAATTTGGTTTTACAAATTTTTGGTATTCATATGATAAACCATAAGCATTCTTCGCAAACAAAAAATTAAGATTATGATTTTTCTCTTGGGAAAATATGGTAGATAACATTAATAAAGTTATAAAAATATATTTATTGTTCATCCAAATCCTCAAAATCTGCATCACGTACTTTGTCGTAATTAATTTTAGTTGTTTTCTTATCTGATACTATGTCATTTTCAGAAGATTTTGATAGATAGGACCTAAATCTTCTATAGGCAAATATCAGTAAAAAAGTTAATAATAAAAGAGTTTTCATTTCTATTTATTTAAGCTGGATTAAAATATTGGGTTCCCTGGATAGGTTTTTGAATAAGATCTAATAATTCCTTCAAATCTTTCGTATTCTCCACAAAATCAATATTGTTAGTGTTAATAATTAATAAAGGGGTATTTTCATAATTAACAAAAAATTCTTGATATTTTTGGTTTACCACATCGATATAATCAAATGTTATATCTTTTTCAAACTCTCTACCGCGTTTTTTTATATTTTTCATTAATCTAGATGTATCAGCTTGCAGATAAACAACAAGATCAGGTTTGACAATATCTTTTTCAAGAATGTCCGCAACATGACCATATAATTCATCTTCAGCTTGAGACTTTAGTGTAAAACTTGCAAATAAACGATCTTTCTCAAACATATAATCGGTAACAACTCCTTTTTGGAGCGCATTTAATTGTCTAATCTCTTTCTGTTGTTGTTGATATCTTTGTAATAAGAAAAAAACTTGAGTTTGGAAAGCATTTGCATCAGGATCATCGTAAAAACTTTTTAGAAAAGGATTATCTTTGAAATTTTCCAATACTTTTCTTGTGTTCAATTTATCGGCAATTATTTCTGCTAAACTTGTTTTTCCAACTCCAATCGGACCCTCAATTGCTATATACGATTCTATCATGCGTTCTTTTCGATTAAATGTTTAGACACTCTTGAAGTATCAGGACAATTCTTCAATAAATCAACAATCTTATAGTTCGTACTAGGAAAAATTTCTTTGGGAATTAATTCAGCCAAAGGAATCAACACAAATTTACGTAATAATGCATGCGGATGAGGAATTGTAAGTTCTTCTGTCTCAATAAAAGAATTACCAAATAAAACTATATCAATATCAATAGTTCTAGGTTGATTTTTCTTTCTAGGTAATTTTCTACCTAACATCTTTTCTATATCATGAATTTTGTCTAATAATTGGAATGGAGAAAAAGTTGTATCAAGTTCCACAATAATATTGATAAAAATAGGTTGGTCTTTGTTATAAAGAGGGTCTGAAGTATAGAAGGAAGATGTTCTTATATTTTTATTTTCTATATGTGAACCTAGCATCGCAATACAAGAAGCAATGTTTGATTCTTTATCACCAAGATTAGATCCAATGGATAAATAAACTTTTTCGTTCACACTACATCATGCCGCCCATGCCGCCCATACCCATGTCAGGCGCCCCGCCGGAAGGCATTGGTTCTGGTTTTTCAGTAATTGCTACCTCTGTAGTTAAAAGTAATCCAGCAATTGATGCAGCATTTTCAACCGCAACTCTTGCAACTTTTGCAGGATCAATAATTCCAGCTTTAAACATATTAACATATTTTTCCTCTCTAGCATCAAATCCAAAATCATCTTTACCTTCAAGAACTTTTTGAACTATAATGGATGCTTCAAGTCCAGCATTTTCACAAATCTGTCTAATTGGAGCTTCTAAAGCACGTTTCATAATATTAACTCCAACCTTTTCGCTGGCAGTTGCTTTTATATCATCAAGCTGTCGACTTGCTCTCAATAAAGCTACTCCACCTCCAGCAACAATGCCTTCTTCAACAGCGGCTCTAGTAGCATGTAATGCATCGTCAACCCTTGCTTTCTTTTCTTTCATTTCGACTTCAGTAGCTGCACCAACATTTAATACGGCGACACCACCAGATAATTTTGCAAGTCTTTCTTGTAGTTTTTCTTTATCATAGTCAGAAGTTGTCTTTTCAATCTGAACTTTAATTTCATTAACTCTAGCTTTAATGGCATTCTTGCCTCCACCACCATTCACAAGAGTTGTATTATCTTTATCACTAACAACTTTCTTACAAGATCCTAGATATTTTAGTGTAGCATTTTCTAATTTATATCCTTGTTCTTCAGATATAACAGTCGCACCAGTTAAAATAGCAATATCTTCAAGCATTGCTTTTCTTCTATCACCAAAACCAGGAGCTTTAACTGCGAGTACTTTAAATGTTCCTCTTAATTTATTTACAACTAGAGTTGCAAGCGCTTCTCCTTCAAGATCTTCTGCAATAATAAGAATAGGTTTACCGGCTTGAACAACTTTTTCAAGTAGTGGTAATAAATCTTTCATATTACTAATTTTTTTATCATGAACTAAAACATATGGATCTTCCAGATCGGCTTCCATTGTATCAGAATTAGTCACAAAATATGGAGAAAGATACCCTCTATCAAATTGCATACCTTCTACAAATTCAAGGTATGTTTCAGCGGTTTTAGATTCTTCAACTGTAATTACTCCATCTTTTCCTACTTTATCCATTGCTTCAGCAATTTTTGATCCAATTTCTTGATCATCATTAGCCGAAATAGTAGCAACTTGTGCAATCTGATTTAAGTCAGGAATATCTTTTGAAATCTTTGAGATAAATTCAATTACATTATCTTTTGCTAAATCAATGCCTTTTTTAATTTCCATCGGATTAGCACCAGCTGTAACATTTTTTAATCCCTCAGCAATAATAGATTGTGCCAAAACTGTAGCAGTAGTTGTACCATCTCCAGCTATATCAGAAGTTTTTGAAGCAACTTCCCTCAACATTTGTGCACCAATATTTTCGAGTTGGTCTTCTAAATCAATTTCTTTTGCAACTGTCACACCATCTTTGGTGATAGTAGGTGGACCAAATTTTTTCTCAATAACGACATTTCTGCCTTTAGGTCCCAAAGTAATCCTAACGGCATCTGCCAATTTATCTACACCTTTTTTTAATGTTGTACGTGCTTTTACATCATATGCTATTTCTTTAGCCATTTAATCCTCCTTTAAAGTACTGCTAGAATATCAGTTTCTCTCATGATAAGCAATTCTTTGCCTTCATGAACAATTTCAGTACCAGAATATTTTCCATATAGAACTTTATCGCCTTTCTTAACGCTCATTGGAGTAACACAGGTACAAGTTTCCTTATCGCATGCTTTACCTGGACCAACAACAACAACTGTTCCTTGTTGAGGTTTTTCTTGTGCTGTATCAGGTAGAATAATCCCACTGGCAGTTTTTTCATCTGCAGCCAATGGCTCTACAACAACACGGTCATCTAACGGTTTTATATTTAAAGACATTTTCCCTCCATTATTTAAGTTTTGCGCTTGGAAGATTAGTATTAATAAACAACAATATCAAATCAATAAATAATAATATTAAACAAATTTGGAATCACTTCCCTGTACTGCCAAAACCGCCTTCTCCACGATCACTATTTGATAATTCATCTACCAACTCAAATTCTATCGGAGAACTATCTACAGCTACCAATTGAAAATATCTTTCTCCTCGCTTAATTTCATAATCTTTAGGGTATATATTATCAACCATTCCAACTAATTCTCCTCTATAACCTGCATCAATCAATCCGATTGAATTAGCTAATCGTAATGGAGTTTTAGAAATACTAGATCGTGGAAATAGGTAATAAGCTTTATTATCTAAATTCTCACAAGCTACCTGCAAGTGAATCGATTGAGAAGAGTTTCCAGGAATTACTTGATCATCTATTACAAATAAATCTAGACCAGCATCTCCTTGATGAAAATGAGAATGATTTTCGTATAATTTTCGAACTTTATCGCTGAATGGTTTAATTCTTATTTTCATTCTTGTGAATAATGGTACGAATTGGATATGGAATTTCAATACCTTCTTTTTTAAAACGTTTATGAAGCTTCTTAATAAATGCATTCAAAATTGTGTTATGATCACCAAATTTTTTGCCTCGGAAGTATATAAAGAAATTCACGCTTGAATCAGCAAATTCTCTGAATCGAATCGTTGGTTTATAATTCTTACTAACACAATCCAATTCATTGTAAATATTTTCTGCTACTTCAAGAGCTATTTTTTCTACATGATCTAAATCGCTATCATAAGAAACTCCTACCTGTATAGGAACTCTAAAAGCTGCGTCCATTGAAGTATAATTTTTTGATACAGACCCAGAAAGAACAGAATTTGGAATTGATATTACATTATTTGCTCTTTCTTGTATAGTGGTATATCTCCATCCAATGTTTTTGACATACCCTTGATATCCATTACTCAACTCAACATAATCTCCTTCTTTCATAGTCTTACTTAAAAGGATATTAATTCCACCAAATAAATCAGAAAGAGTATCTTTAAGCGCTAAAGATATAGCTAAACCACCTATTCCCAATGCAGTGATAAGAGGGGTAATAGAGATACCAAATGATTGAAGAACAACTAAGAATGCAAGTGAAAAAATAGAAACATTAACCATTCCTTTAAAAATACCAGTAGATGGAAGTGAACTATTATTCTTTGACCACATATCCAACATTCCTAAGACTATTTTTGAAACGGTTAAACTCATTGAAATGACTAAAAATGAAAATATTAATTTAGATGCGTAAACATTATAAGGATCTCCAAGCTCAACATTCTTAAGTGCAATTGATAAAGATGCTAAGAAAAACCAAAATACTATCATAGAATTAAATGCATTTACGACAACATCATCTCCTTTAAAAGATGTTTTATCAGAAAAATTCTTTAATCTGCTAAATATATAGGTTTTAAATAAGAAACCTATACATACACCGATAACAATGGTTAAAACAGGCTCTAGCCACTCTAAATAAGGTATTTCTATATTCATGAGGGTAGATTACTAATAAAAGTTTACTTCGTCAAGACAATGACAAATTTAAATTGAAGGCTCAATCCAATCATTATTTATCTTAATTAAGTCAACTAATTCATCAACTGCATCTTTACTTGCAATATTTCTTTTAATCAAATCTTTTCCTTTATAGAGAGAAATTACTCCTTTACCTGATCCAACATATCCATAATCAGCATCTGCCATTTCACCAGGACCATTTACAATACATCCCATTACAGCTATTTTCAACTGTTTTAGGTGATTTGTTTTCTCTTTTACTGATGCTGTAGTTTCTTGAAGATCAAATTTTGTTCTCCCACAAGATGGACAAGAAATATAGTCTGTTTTGAAAATCCTTGTCCTTGTATTTTGAAGAATAGAAAAACTAAGTTCATTGATTCTATCTTGATAAATATCAGAATGTAACCATAAACCATTGCCTAAACCTTCTAACAGCAAAACACCAAAATCAATTGATGCGTCAATACATAATTTCTCAAAATCTTTTTCTTTATAGTATTTTTTGAATAAAACAGGATTGGTAATCTCTTGTTCCTCAAAAAAATTAAATATATCTCTAAAATTTGTTGATTCATGCTCATCAAATTCAAAAACAAATACGACATTTGAAGACATAGAACCCATAATAGAATTGGTAATAGTTTTTTTATTGAGAGAGATAAAATTCACTACATCAGATTTTATCTCTGACTGACGATATTCCTTAAGTGAAGCAAAATAAGGAAATGAGTTATTTTTTTGATGTTTACACCATAAATCTGATGGAATAATACAAGCTTGTTCTTCGTTATAATTATCTAAGTTATCAACATATACATAGTCAGAACCATTGTTTTCAAAAGAAATATTGGAAGCAGATACAATAATTGGCACATTATCACCTCCAATATTTAAAACATTGGAAGTAGCTCGTTTATAATAAGTTGAGAACCTCTGATCGTCGACATTAATTGGTTGGTGATGTTGTAATGTTTTAATTTTATTAATAATCTTCATTGCAGCCGGTATTTCAAGCTCAGGTTCTTCGGTCAAAGATACTCGGATTGTATCACCAATACCGTCACTAAGCAATGAACCAATTCCCAAAGAAGATTTTATTCTTCCATCAATACCATCTCCCGCTTCAGTCACACCAAGATGCAATGGAAAATGCATATCTTCTTCATCCATTTTTTGAACTAATAAACGATAGGCATGTATCATTACCAAGGGATTGCTTGATTTCATAGATAATACGACTTGATTAAAATGATATTTTTTACAAATTCTTAAAAATTCCAATGCAGATTCAACCATCCCAAAGGGAGTATCTCCAAATCGATTCATTATTCTATCTGATAAAGAACCATGATTTGTACCTATTCTCATTGCAGTATTATATTTCTTACAAACATCTATAAGAGGAACAAAACGTTCTTCAATTTTGAGTAATTCATTATTATATGTCTGATCATCATATTCTTTTATTTCAAATTTCTTACGATCGACATAATTACCAGGATTAATTCTAACTTTTTCGACAATTTTTGCAGCAGTAATTGCTGCATTCGGTGTAAAATGAATATCTGCAACTAAAGGAGTATCATATCCCTTTTTTCTTAAAATACTCTTAATATTTTCTAGATTTTCAGCTTCTTTAATATTGGGAGCAGTAAATCGGACTATTTCCCCACCTGCATTGATAATTCTAATGGCTTGATCAACGCTTGCATCTGTATCTAGAGTTGAAACAGTAGTCATTGATTGTGTTCTAATAGGATAATCACTACCAATTATCATATCCCCAACTTGAACATTAACAGTTTTTCTTCTCACGTCTATAAAATTTTAAAGGTTGTAAGAGATAATAACGCAAAGAAAATTCCAATTAACCAGAAACGTACCACCACTCTTGATTCAGGCCAGCCTTTTAATTCAAAATGGTGATGAAGTGGAGTCATTAAGAATAATTTTTTTGGTTTTCCATATTTCTTTTTAGTCCACCTATGATATAATACCTGCAATATTACTGATAAAGCTTCCAAAACAAAAACTCCACCAACAATGATTAACAAAAGTTCTTTCTTCAGTAGTATTGCTAATGTTCCTAACGCAGCACCTATGGACAAAGAACCGACATCTCCCATAAAGATTAATGCTGGCTTTGCATTAAACCATAAAAATCCAAGACAGCCTCCAAAAAGGGCAGCTGCAAAAATTGTTAATTCACTTGCCATTGGTATATAAGCAATATTTAAATAATCAGAAAAATCAACTCTGCCAGACATATAAGACAGAACTCCAAATACACTTACAGATATAGCGAGTAATCCTGTAGCCAGCCCATCAAGTCCATCGGTTAGATTTACAGCATTTGATGTTGCAGATACAACAAGAATAATAAATAAAGTGTAGATTAATGGATTAAATAAATCAATTGAAACGTACTTTAGAAATGGAACAAAGGTCAAATAAGTAATATCATCTACTCCATCAGTAATATAAACACCAGAATTAATAATCATAAATGAAATAAAAATACCAAGGATAGATTGGGCAATTAACTTGTAACGTCCAGCCAAACCTCCAGCTTTCTTCTTAATAGATTTTAAATAATCATCGTAAAAACCAACACAACCCATCCAAATCATTGAAACACAAATAATTTGTATAAATAGATTACTTCGATCTGCAAATATCAAGGTAGGTATTACTGTAGCAACAATAATGAGAACACCGCCCATTGTTGGTGTTCCTTTTTTGTGATGATGGCTATCTGGACCATGCTCTCTGATAGATTCTCCAATTTGAAGTCTTGTAAGGTTTCGAACAATAATTGGACCAAAAATAAAACTAATCAAAAGTGCAAAAATTGCACTTGCTCCCGCACTAAATGTTATATATTCAAATAAATTTTTTAACGAATCTAATAGTTCATTTAACATAGTTTTTAATATCTTCTGCTACCGAATCTAACCCCATACTTCGTGAACCTTTTAGTAAAACAATATCATTTTTTTCCAACAAATTACAAACCTTATTAGAAAGGGCTTCTTTACTGTTGAAATGTAAACTTAACGGAATGTTTTTACTACCATTAAAAGTATTTTTTGCTAAATCTCCATAACAAATAATAGTATCAATCTTTTCCTCACAATAATCGGCAATTTCTTTATGAAATTTTACTTCATCTTTTCCTAATTCTTTCATATCGCCAAACACAAAAATCTTTTTTCCTTCGGTTTGATAATTCTGGAGGTTATCAATAGCAGCTTTCACAGATTCTGGATTTGCATTGTATGCATCATCTATCAAAGTAATATTATCGGATAAAAGACATACTTCTCCTCTACCTTTTGGCAAAGTAAAATCTTGTAATAGTTCATCAAATTTTACTAAATCCTCTTCTAACATAAAGTCTTCACACACCTTACAAGCAATAGAAGCATTTTCCAGAAAAACTTTGTTCTTTCCTAGAGGATGATTAACAAGACCTCGGAATGGTTCAGGTATATTTTCGTTATAATATCCTTTTTTCGAATGAGTAAGAATAGATTTCTTTTCTTTTATAATATTCTCAATTGAACCAAATCCTTCTAAATGAGCATCAGAAATATTTGTAATAACACCTATATCGGGTTTAACCATTGATGATAAGTATTCTATATCTCCCAATCTATTTGCACCAAGCTCCAAGACATAAACTTGTGAAGCGTTATGTGGAAAAGAAAATATGCTTAAAGGAACTCCAATAGAGGTATTAAAATTGCCTTCTGTTTTAGATATATCGTATCCTTTTTTACTTAAAATATGAGATATAAGATCCTTTGTTGTTGTCTTTCCATTGCTACCTGTTACAGCAATAACATTTCCGTCAAAATCATTCATCCATTGAGAACAAATTTTGCCGATAAATGATATAACATCATCGACAAGGAAAGTATTATGATTTTCATCACCAGATTGAACAATGGCATAAGTTGCTCCACCAGAAAGTGCTTCACCAACAAATTCAGATCCATCAAAATTTTTCCCTTTGATTGCCAAGAATAAATCACCTTTTTTTATATCGCGACTATCCGTACTAACTCCATTTACTGGTAAAAGATTATTCTTACCAATTACATCAGAAAAATATCTGGAAAATAACTCTGTTTCTAGAATATCAACTCGCATAAAAACTTTCTATAATTTTTCTATCAGAATAATAAAGTTTTTTACCATTAATCTCTTGAAATTCTTCATTGCCTTTCCCAAAAATAACTAAAATATCATCGGCATCTAAATGTTCAAGAGCAATTAATAATCCTTTTTCACGATCATCAAACACTGTAAACATCTCTTTTGAGAATCCTTTCACCACATCATTATTAATATCATTGATATCTTCAAATCTTGGATTATCAGGTACTACGTAACATTCGGTGGCAAATTGTTCAACTGCCTTAGCCATTTCTGTTCGTTTAGATTGATCTCTGTTGCCACCCGCACCAAACAATACCTTAATTTTCTTATTCGGATATATTTCTTTCAAAGAGCTCAACATATTTACATAAGCATCTGGTGTATGCCCATAATCAACAATAATATCTGGAAATCCTGGTTTTGATATATTTTCGTGCCTTCCACTAATGTAATTACAGTTATTAATCCCTTTTTCAACGATGGAAGACTGTACTCCAAGCTCTAATGCAATAGAAGAAGCTAAAATAATATTTTCAAGGTTGTATCTCCCTTTTAATTCTGAATTAATCTCTAAAGAACAATTACCTGAAACCATTGTTCCAGTAATACCCTCTTGATTAATAGAAAATTCTGTACAAAAATAGTCTGCTTGATCATTTTTGAGAGATATCTTCTTAGAATTTGGATAATCTTTGCAGATATCTTCTCCATAACTACTATCACTCAATACTAATGGATTATTACCATCTTTTATCAGGTTAAATAGTTTCTTTTTATCATTAAAATAATTCTCTAATGATTTATGATAATCTAGGTGATCTAGGCTAAAATTAGTGAATCCTACAGCATCAAAAACAATACTATCCACTCGATTCTGAGAAAGTGCATGAGATGACACTTCAAGGACAGCATAATCAAATTGTTCTTTAACCGCATGATGTAAGATTTGGAAAAGAGATATAGAATCTGGAGTAGTAAGGGAAAGATTTAGATTGGTAATGTCTGGGATCACCCCCAACGTTCCAATTTGAATAACTTTCTTACCATCAGCTTCCAAAATATCTTTTAATATTAAGGTAGTAGAAGTTTTTCCATTTGTACCAGTAATTCCAATTGTTTTTATATGCTTCTCAGGATTTCCATAATAATTTGATGCAAGACATGTTAGTGCTTTTCGGGCATTATCAACTTTAATAATTCTATCTGTTTCTTCTACATCATTTGAATCACTAATTACACAAACAGCCTTTTTATTCAATGCTTCTTCAATAAATTGATTTCCGTCTACATTAACACCCTGTATAGCAACAAAAACAAAGTTAGGTTGAACCTCTTTTGAATTAGAAGTAATCCCTGATACTTTCTCTCCTAAGATAGCACTATTTGGTTGCGCGATATTGCGCAGAACTTTTTCAATTACGATTTCGATCATAGATCGTATTTGCTTCCATTGGATGTACATTAGTCATAGTTGGTGGCATATGCATATAACGAATATAATCGTTAATGTCTCTTTGGTTCCAAGGATCTTTAAAATAATTATCGGTATCTACAAAACCTTTTCTTGAATTATAATAAGTAAATTTTTCAAACGAAGTATTAAAAAACCCGCTTGAATATGATTCGTTATTCTCAATCAACCATTTACTAGCTTCCGACCAACCGACTATTCCTCTATCAAAATATAATGTTGTAGCGCGACCAGTAGGAAAATAGAGTCCTTGATTATTTTGAGAAGCAAATCGATCATATTCAGGAGCACCTAATTGCAAAGATTCTGCAATAATATTCAGTTGTAAATATTTTTCTAAAATCTTATTCCTGTTTATATCAGCAATTAACATTAATTCTAGATTGGTTATCTCCTCACCAAGAATAGACTCAAAAAAGACAGAATCATTTTTACTTTCTTCATCAATAATTTCCTGAGAAAGAACTAAGGAAAAAATAAACAATATACTGATGTATCTAATCATCTAAGCTAACTTTCCTTCTACTCTTTTTTATCATTGATCTCTTTTTTTTGCTTTCCACTCTTCTAACTTGCGAAGCCTTAGAAGGTTTCGTAGCAATTCTTTCCACAGGAATTTTTATATCAGAAAATAAAGATTCTAGTCGATTGATAGCATCAATTTTATTTTTATTCTGTGTACGATGGTTTTGCGCAATAATGATGATATCTCCATTTTTAGATATTCTATTATGATATTTTTCTAGAAACAATTGCTTAAGATAATCTGGAATATCAGAATCATGAATATTATATCGCAATTGTACTGCGGTGGAAACCTTGTTCACATTCTGTCCTCCAGGACCTTGAGAACGAACAAATGAAAAACGTAATTCTGATTCTTTAATTTTAATCATGAATTTTCTTCCTAAATTTAACAAATATTTATGGACCAATTCACAAAACGTAGAATTTCTGTTTATGGCATTAATGGATGCCTTGATGCATTGAAATCCAGCTTGGTTGAAATCAACCAAGTTTATCTTGAGAATGCATCTCCTGCATCAGAACACAAAGAACTTGAATCGCTTTATTCAAAATTACCGAAAGATAAAGTGCTTTTGGTAGATCAAACTAGTTTTGCAAAGAAAATAGATAATAATAGAGCACAAGGAATATTAATTAATGCACAAGTATCTGTTTTTCAAACGTTACCATTACCTAAACATAAAAACGAATGCTATGTTATCCTTGATCAAGTACAAGATCCACATAACCTAGGACAAATATTACGTATTTGTGCCGGAGGAAATGTTGATGGCGTAATTATAACCGACAGAAGTAGTGTCTCGATGACTAGCGCAGTAGCACAAGTAAGTCAAGGAGGTTTTGCAAAAATTCCTTTGTATGAAATCAACAATATTAATCAAACTATACTCCATTTCAAGGAACATGATTGTTGGATTACAAGCTTCGAAAACAATATTAATGCTCAAAATTGGTATTCCATTGATTTTCAAGGAAGAACTGTATTGATTTTTGGAGGAGAAGGTAGTGGAATTAGTAAACAAGTATTAAAAAATTCTGATTTTACTGCAACTATCCCAATGTCAAATGAAATGAATTCATTAAATGTATCTTCAGCAGTCAGTGCAATTGTGTTCGAACGATTAAGACAAATTTCTAAATAGATTATTGAGATTGAGCAAACTCTTCAGTTGCTTTCCAAACACGCCAAACATTTTTATAACATATCTTTTCGATATCCTCTTCTGAATATCCTCTCTTTAATAGATGATAAATCAAATTAGGAAAATCAGAAACATCTTTTAAATCATATGGAAGACTATCTCCTACTCCATCATAATCTGATCCAAATCCAACATGATCAACACCAACCAAACTAACGACATGATCAATATGATCAGCAGCATCAGTTACATCACAAAAAATAGGATTTCTTTTAGAAACTCTCTTGGCGAATGCTTTAACTTTTTCATCATCAGGTTCAAGATTATTTTTCTCAGCGTATGCGCTCACTCTTTCTTGATTTGCCTTTCGTTTATCTTGTGATTCTTTAGTTAAAAATGTTGATCCAAAATTAATCTGGATTACCCCACCATTTTCAGCAAGACGTTTTATCATATCATCATTCATGTTACGTTCAAAACCTGGCGTAAAATGACGGCAAGAAGAGTGGGAAGCAATTGCAGGAACTTTTGTAACATCCATTACGTGATAGAAAGCATTATCCGATACATGAGAAATATCTACCATCACTCCAACACGATTCATTTCAGCAACAACATCTCTACCAAAATCACTTAATCCTTGATGGGTTCCAGTAGTATCATATGATGAATCACAAATCGCATTATCTTTTGCATGTGTTAATGTGATATATCGAATTCCTCTTTCATGAAAATAAGCTACATTCGCCAAATCACCTTCAATTGGAGCACCATTTTCCATTCCCATTGGCAACGCAATTTTTCCTGCGGCAACTATTGCTTCTGCATTTGCCAGACTATATGCTACTTCAAATTTATCAGGATGATCATCTGCAATTTTTTGTACCATATTAATCAATGAATCCGCTTTGGCTTTGGCACCGCCAGTGACTTGGTAACTTGAAGGAACATAAATAGACATGAAGGGTACATCTAATCCTCCTTCTTTGGCTCGAACATAATCAAAATCGCCCCCTTCTGTTCTAACAGACAAATCTTCATCGCCTCCTTTATTCAATCGCCATGGAACATCAATATGTCCATCTGTAATAATAAATTTATGCGCTAATTCATCGGCTTTCTTCATTAGGGCTGCATCATTATTGGTACAATTCATAAACAATGTAGTTGCAATAAAAATAAGAGTAATTTTTGATAATTTCATGTTTGGTTTTTCCTTTGTGTAAATCGGAGGTTAGTAGCGGGAGCAGGATTTGAACCTGCGACCTCCGGGTTATGAGCCCGACGAGCTACCATGCTGCTCCATCCCGCGATCTGCATGTATAATAGGTAAAAAAAAGAAAAAAGGGGAACCTTTTTTTAGTGGAGACATATACCTATTATGAGGAGCAAGTTAGAATTTAAAATTACCTCTTAATTCCTTTCTCTTACCCTTGGTTAGGTTAATTTGCTCCTCAAATCTTTATAACTTTCTCCTAAAATTATTTTTTCGGTAACGTATCCATATGCTTACAAATAATCTGTAGCATTAATTCATCTGTTCCGCCGCCAATTGATTGAAGTCTACCATCTCTGTACTGTTGAGAAACAGGATTTTCAGTAGTAAAGCCCATTCCACCCCAATATTGTAAACATGAATCTGTAACTTCACGTATCAATCTTCCACTTTTTAACTTTGCCATTGATACTAACATTGTTACATCCTTACCATCAACAAATCTATCGCATGCTTTATAAGTTAAAGCTCTTAATGCTTCAAGCTCAGTTTGAAGCTCAGCAAGTCTAAAATGAATAACTTGATTATCTAGAATTGACTTTCCAAAAGCCTTTCTTTCTGTACAATATTCAATAGTATCTTTTATACAATTTTCCATTGCTATAAGAGTTGACGCTGTAAGGAATAATCTCTCCTCTTGAAATTGCTCCATTTGCATAGTAAATCCTGCACCTTCCTCTCCAATTCTATAAGCTTGAGGTACTCTTACATTATCAAAATAAACTGGCGCTGTATCTGAAGCTCTCATTCCAATTTTATCTATTTTATCACCAACAGACAGCCCTGGAGTATTTGATGGAACTACGATTAACGATTTATTGTGATGTACTGAATCATTGCTTGTATTCACTAATACACAAAAATAGTCTGCTTGAGTAGCATTAGTAATCCACATTTTTTGACCATTGATGATATAGTCATCACCATCTTTTTTTGCTGAGGTTTTAATTGATGCAACATCTGATCCGCTATTTGGCTCACTTACTGCAATAGCAGCAACATAATCACCAGATATAGACGGTGCTAGAAATTCTTTCTTAATCAGATCAGATCCATACTTATTTAAAGCAGGAGTTGCCATATCAGTTTGCACTCCTATGCTCATTATTGCCGAAGCATTACAAGCATGTCCAAGGGCTTCAGCAAAAACAACAGAAAAAGAATAATCAAGCCCTGTTCCTCCATATTTGGGATCTTTTGTTATTCCTAGTAAATCTAAGTCCCCCATTTTTTTAAAAATTTCATGGGCTGGATAAATTCCCGCTTTTTCCCATTCTTCGGAAAATGGTTTTATTTCATTTTCACCAAATTCTTTAACTGTTTTATATAATGCGTGATGTTCATCTGTAAATTTCATTTTTTTTCCCTAAATAAAATTATTTTTGCCACTTTGGTTTACGTTTTTCAATAAATGAAGAAATTCCTTCTTTTCCTTCTCCATCTAATATTTGATCAGCAAAATTCTTACTTGCTAAATCGATAAAATCTTTATCTACTTTAATTGCAAAAGAATTAACCAATTCTTTTGTTTGTGCAATCGCTCCTGGTGCACATTTTAATATTTGAGATTTAAGCTTATTCTCAATTTCTTTTACTTCGCTTTCATCATCAAAAATAAAATCTGCTAATCCAATTTTCTGTGCATCTTTTCCATCAAATCTTGCCGCAGTCAACATTAAGCGCCTAGCATTTGCATAGCCCATTTTTGAAACAAGGTATGGTGATATTTGAGCTGGAGTTAATCCAATCATAGTTTCTGTTAAAGCAAATTTTGTATCAGAATGTACAACTGTGATATCACCTGCACACGCAAGGCCTAGTCCTCCGGCCATTGCAACACCCTCAATAATCATAATGGTAACTTGAGGAAGAGAATTTATTGATTTAAAAAAATGTCCTACTCTTGTACTCAATTCTATGGCATCTTCAATTGGATTTTTGCTATCAAACACCTTATTCATTCCTTTTAAATCACCGCCAGCACAAAAAACATTATTCTTACCTCTAATAGTAACGCCTCTAATATCTCTAGTATTATTTAATACCTTAAATATGCTATTGAAATCATCGATCATTTTATCAGTTAATGCATTACGATTTTCTGGAGTATTAAGCCAAATCGTTAGCCAATTATTATCTAATTCTAGTGTAATACTATTTGTATTTGGTAGATTTTTTGTCATAATTCTCTCCTACATCCTTGCAATGCCAAAAGTGTTTGATTTCAATGTGCGATTTTGAGCTTCTTTACATGTATCTAAAAGAAACCCTAAAATTTTTCTTGTATGTCTAGGATCAATGATTCCCATATCAAGTAGTCGCCCTGATGTATAAAACGCACTTGATTGACTATCAAAATGTTCTGTAATTGCTTTTTCTTTTTCATCAAGTTTTTCTTGATCAATCTCTTCGCCACGACCTTTAGCTGATGCTGCAATAACTTGACTCATAGTTGATGCTGCTTGCTTTCCACCCATAACACCTGTAACTGCATTAGGCCAAGACAATAAAAAGTCTGGTTCATAAGCATATCCACACATTCCATAATTACCAGCACCAAAACTTGCGCCTGCATATAATGTTATTTTGGGAACGGTAACATTTGTTACGGCTTGGATCATCTTAGATCCATGCTTGATCATTCCTGCTTGCTCATATTGCTTTCCTACCATAAAGCCTGTAACGTTATTTATAAATATCAGTGGAATATTCGATTTATCGCATAACTGAATAAATTGTGCAGCTTTAGTAGCACCATTGGTATCTATTGGTCCATTATTGCCAATAATTCCACAATTTTGACCATAAATCTCCGCATGAAAACAAAGCGTTGCAAATCCATATCTTGGTTTGAATTCAATAAATTTAGATTCATCAACAATACGAGATAAAATCTCTCTAACATCATAAAGTCTTCTATAGTCTAGATTTACAATACCTGCAATCTCATCAGCATCATATTTTGGTTCTTCATATTCTTTTACTGTTAATGGAAGCGCTGCACTGTTCCAATCAAGACTGCTAACAATATCTCTCGTAATATTGATGGCATCTATATCATCTTCAGCGAGATATTCTACAAGACCTGAAACTGTAGCATGCATCTCAGAACCGCCTAATTCTTCATTAGAGGATATTTCATTCGTTGCTGCTTTTAAAAGTGCTGGTCCTGCTAATGCAGCCATCCCATTCTTTTTGACACCAATAACATAATCGCTCATTCCAACATTATAAGCTCCTCCAGCTGTAGAAAGGCCGTGCAGTACTGTTATGGTTGGAACTCCAGCAGCACTTAGTCTTGCTAAACCTGCAAACATTTTACCAGCTCTCGCCCAAATTTCGACTTTATAATTCATGAGATTAATTCCTGCACTTTCGACTAAGTGAACGAAAGGTAACTTTTTTTCTAAAGAAATTTTTAGACATCCAATTGCTTTATCAACAGTCATACTTGTTGCAGCGCCAGCATTAATTCCGCTATCATCAACCATTATTAAACATCTAATATCATTGATGAATCCAATACCTGCAATTACGCTTGCTCCAGGAACGCTAGTGTCAGGATTATTGTCTTCTACTAAATATCCTGCCATATTATATAATTCTACAAACTCAGATCCTGGGTCAATTAGTGCGTTTAATCTTTCTCTTGGGGTTAGCTGTCCACGCTCTTCAAAGCGAGAACGCTTACGCTCTGAAGCATTAACACCTCTTTTTTCAATATTGCGTAGCTTAGTTATTAGTTTTAGCATATCATCTCGATTTTTTAGATAAGATTCTGATTCAATATTTACTTTAGATTTATATTCTTTTGCCATTTTTTTTCCTATAATTAATTATAATTTTCCTTCTAAAACTTCTGGAAGTTTTGATAAATGAAAACCATCAAACGGTTTATGTTTATCACTTTTTTGTAACGGTTGGAATGCTAATTCTTTTCTAAGCACTCTGTTATATTGTATAGTTATCTTATCTCCTCAGCTATAGCACTTGGAACTGGTACTTTAATATCAAGTAGTTGTTGTGCATATGCCTTACCTTGTGGATCTATATTTAAACTTGCCATTCCTCCTCCACCTAAAGAATTTTTAAGCAGAAAATTTAATGCATGTATTCCAGGAACATCCCAACAATGAACATCGCCTTGCAATACATGTGCAAAATGCTTTGCTACCCGATCAGTTGTTAAAAAATTCTTAATATATGGAAGATATTCTGACTGCCTAGCAATAATACCAATATTACAATGATCTCCTTTATCTCCACTACGACCGTAAGCTAGCTTAAGTAAGGATACTTCTGAATCTGTTGGTTGTAGATCCTGTATAGGAATTTCAACATCCTGTAAATCTTCTATATTACTGAACTCATTTCCATTATCTATTTCGAACCTCTTATCACATACGTCAACTACAGTTTCTACACTATTTTTTGGCGCCAGAAAAGAGAATAGTCTTATTGATCGAGATACAGAAGGTCTACCACCAAGCATGTTAATAAAGCCAGGAGTCATACCGGTAGATGCTTGTGCAATTTCCTTAGATAAAAGAATTAATGCCTCTTTTTGATTATGTGTTGCCACAATTCTTAATAATACTTCTCTCGGTTTAACTGGAAGTGCATTATGACCATACATTGCCTCTGTTCCAATAATAGATATCTTTTTATCTGTATAATCAGCCCAACCGTTTTCTTTAAACATGCGTTGAGTTTTCTTAATAATAGCATCAGCAGTGATTTGTGCTTTTTTAACAGCATTAATACCACCAATAATGATTGGTACTGTAACGCGATAACCGCTTAAATAAGTAGCAGAAACTTTATAGGTACTTGTTGGAGCAATACCTTTTGCACCAGAAAATAATACACGATTGACTCCAATTTCTTTAATAGTAACATTAGTAAAATTACATACTACATCCGGTAAGATATATGCATTTGGATTACCAATCTCATATAAAAATTGTTCAGCAACTGAGCCAAATGATACAATACCACCAGTATTTTCTGGTTTTGTAACAATGAAATCTCCATTCGCTTGTACTTCTACAATAGGAAAGCCCATATTATCAAAATCTTTTATTAAATGCCAATCAGTGAAATTTCCACCTGTACATTGAGCACCACATTCAATGATATGACCAGCTAAACTTCCTGCTGCAAGTAAATCATATTCTGTGGACTTCCAACCAAATTCATACATTAACGGACCTAATACAACTGCACTATCAACACATCTTCCTGTAATAACAACATCTGCACCTTCTTTTAAAGCACTTTCAATCGCAGAAGCTCCAAGATATGCATTAATACTCATTACATTTTCTGGCATTGAGCTTCCTGTTTCCATTTCTTTTACAGGTAGTGCTTGTAATGTATCTTTTTGATCTAAAAGATTATCACCTTCAACTACAGCAACATTTAATTCAACGTTTGCTTTTTTAGCTGCATCCAGCAACATTTCACGACATGCTTGAGGATTAATACCTCCTGCATTGCTAACGACTTTAATTCCCTGTATTTTTATATCTTGTAATAATGGAGCAACTTGTTTTACAAAGTCTGTAGCGTATCCTAATTCAGAATTTTTCATTTTTGCACCTGCCAAAATAGACATTGTTATTTCTGCTAGATAATCAAAGACTAGATAATCAATCTGCTTACTATGTACAAGTTGTGCTGCTGCATTATTGGTATCTCCCCAAAATGCGGAAGCTCCACCAATTTTAACTGTTTTATTTTTTTCCATTTTCTACAATCCTATTTAGATCACGCCTTATATCTTTTAAATCATCTATCATAAGAACGATGTCTTTGCTTTGTTCTTTTAGGCGATTAATACGCTCTTAAACTGCATCTACTCCGCTCTTTGCTTGCTCTTTATAATATAAAAAATAATGGCCTAAGAATAAATTCTTTTTGGACGAATTCCAATCGCAGTTACTAATACATACGATGTAGAATCAATGGTTTTAGCAATTTCATTCACTAAGATAGTGCCATGTTCGTTGGAACCAAAAATTAATACCTCATCTCCATACTTAATATCAGTTGACCCAATATCAATCATCAACTGATCCATACAAACTCGTCCAGTAATCTTCAAATTTTGATCTTTAAATTTTACAAACCCATCTATATACCAAGGACGTGGAACTCCATCCGCAAATCCTGCCTGAACCACTGCAATTCTTGTATCTTCTTTGGTAGTATATACTCCACCATAACTAATATGAGTTCCCGCCTTCACATCTCTTACTTCTACTACAGGGGCAGTAAAGGTCATCACTGGCTTAATGGGTAAGTCTTGTGGAACTTCATCGGATGGAAAGGCTCCATATAATAACATCCCAACTCTTACCATGTTAAATCGAGATTCTGGAAGGTTCAAAATGGCACCACTATTACTACAATGAATAAAGGTAGGGTTGATTTCTAATCTTTTTGCAATGGCTAACACATCATTAAACTTATTGAGTTGATCATTTGCATACGATAAATTACCTTCATCAGCGGTTGCAAAGTGCGAATACAATCCTTCAATCTCAATGGTATCAATTTGATGCGCTTGTTGTAAGAATTCTTCTGCTTGTTCTAGTGGAATACCTAATCGTGTCATTCCAGTATCTACTTTAAGGTGTACTCTTATCTTATTATTTCCTGGATGAGCCTTTAAAGCTTCCAAATCATCAAAGGAAGATACATTTAAGATCAGATTATGGGATTCAGCTTCTGAAAGTGTGTGAGGATTTAATCTAGAATAAACAAGAATGTTAGCAGTAATGTTAGCATCACGTAATTCAATCCCTTCTTCAATTGTAAAAACAGCAAAATGCTTTATTCCTTCTTTTTCTAATGCTTTTGTAATTTCAATTGCACCATGGCCATATCCATTTGCCTTCACAGTAGCCATAATCGAAATATCTCCCACCTCGTTCTTTAATAAACGATAATTGTTTGCCAATCGTTCTAAATCAATATGTACTTTTGGTCCGATATAGCTCATTAATGTGCCTCATACCATGAGGATCCAACTCCACAGTCAATTTCAATTGGAACATCCAAGTCCATTGCATTTTTCATATGTTTTACTACCATTTCCGTAACATAATCAATTTCATTATTATGTACTTCTAAAAGTAATTCATCATGAATTTGTAAAATCAATTTTGATTTTAAATTATTTTTCTTCAAATCTTTATTAATTCTAATCATTGCTAACTTAATCATCTCTGCTGCGGTTCCCTGAATTGGCATATTGATGGCCATTCTTTCCGCTGCATCCCTTCTAACTTGGTTTTGGCTGTCTGAATCCCATACTGCGCGTTTTCTACCAAGCAATGTTTGCACTGATTTATTTTTTTTAACCAATAATTTTGTGTCTTCCATGTATTGTTTGATTCCTTTGTACTTATGGAAGTAAACATCAATGATTTTCTTTGCTTCTGAAAATGGGATTCCCAATTCTTGGCTTAATCGAAATGGTCCCGCGCCATACATAATACCAAAATTGACGATTTTGGCAATACGTCTCATTTCGGGCAATACATCTTGGTCTTCTTTTACATTAAACACATTTTTTGCAGTAAAAGTATGGATATCTTCCCCATCATTCAGTGCTTTTGTAAGTGCCTCATCTTTGCTCAAGTGTGCCATAACCCTTAATTCTATTTGAGAATAATCTGCAGACAAAATCTTATAGTCATCAAATTGGGCTTTAATGGCTTTACGCACTTCTTTTCCATCTTGAGTACGAATAGGAATATTTTGGAAATTAGGACTGCTTGTTGATAAGCGACCAGTTGCTGTCATGGTTTGGTTAAAAGAAGAATGCACACGATTGGTAATTTCGTTGATATGGTTTGGAATAGGATCTAGGTACGTGTTTTTTAATTTAAATAGTTTTCTATACCCTAAAATCAAACTTGGTAGTTCATGATATTCTTTTAATTTGGTTAGTATTGCTTCAGCGGTTGAACGTTTTTTAATCATAGGGAGGTTTAATTTATCAAAAAGTATCTCTGCAAGTTGCTGAGATGAATTTAGATTAAACTCTTGGCCAGCAAGCTTAACAATGCTCTTTTCCAATATATCAAGTTTGATACCAATTTTTTTAGAACTAGATAAAAGATAATTACGGTCTACAAATATGCCGTGAAATTGCATATCAATTAGTACGAGAAGCAAATCTATTTCAATGTTTTTAAAGTAGGAGTATAAATTCTTTTTTTTCAATTCTTTTAAGAAAATATCGGTTAATTCGATTACAACATCTGCATCTTCAGCCGCATAAAAAGTAATATCGGCAAGATCTACTTGATCCATAGTAATTTGGTTACGTCCCGAACCAATTAAATCTTGGATTGGAACCATTTTATAATTCAAATGGGATAAGGATAAGTTATCCAGTTTATAAGAACGTGCATTAGGATCGATTAAATGAGCAGCAATCATGGTATCAAACTCAATTCCTTGTAAATCAATCCCAAATCTTTTCATAATCAGTGCATCATACTTAATATTTTGTCCTGTTTTTGGTATTTTCTCATTTTCTAGTACAGGTTTTAAAATATTGGTAGCCACTTCTAAATCATTGTCTCCAAATAAGTTGTCAACCTTGTCTTTAAAGTGAATAGGAACATATACTCCAGTGTCTTTTTTCACAGAAAAACTAAATCCTACAATCTCTGCTATCATCGGATTTACTGAAGTAGTTTCTAAATCAACCGACAACCATTCTCCTTCTTGAATAGAATCTGCAAAAGATTGAAGACGATCTAAACTGGTTATTAAATCATATTCTTTTTTCCTTTTTACTGTTTCAGGAGAAATATTGGTACCAGAACCTATCTTTTTAAGTAAACCAGTAAATTCAAGTTCCTTAAAAATTGATTCTAGTTTTGTTTTGTCTATTTCTTTTTTTTCAAAATCAGAAATAGATGCATCAACTTTCACATCTGTTAAGATGGTAACAAGCTTCTTGCTAAGGAACGCACTTTCTTTACTATTTAATAATTTTTCTTTCAATTTTTCATTTTCAATCTGGTCAATATTTTCATAGATATTTTCCATTGAACCAAATTTTTGAATCAGTTTTTTTGCGGTGACAGGACCAACGCCTTCCACTCCAGGAACATTATCAGAGCTATCACCCATTAGCCCAAGTAGATCAATAATATGTTCTGGACCAACTCCCCATTTTTCTGATACTTTTTGTGCATTAAAAATTTCTTTTTCTCTTCTTCTAGCTTGGGGAGCATATAGCAGAGTTTTATCATTAATCAATTGCATAAAATCTTTATCTCCACTTACAATATTGCATTGCAAATCATCTTTTTCACACATTTTAGCAATCGTTCCAATGACATCATCTGCTTCCACTCCTTCGATTCGCAGCACTGGAATGTTCATCCCATCCAAGAGTTCCCATAAATACGGAAGTTGGATTTGGATTTCATCTGGCATAGCAGATCGATTGGCTTTATAGTCTGTATATAGTTCATGTCGGAAATTCTTTCCTTTTGGATCAAATGCAGCAACAATATAATCTGGATTTTCTTCTTCTAACAATTGAAATACCTGATTTGCGAACCCAAATATAGCACTTGTTGGCATCCCTGCAGTAGTCGTTAACGGATTGCGAATTAAAGCATAATGTGCTCTGTACAAAGTCGCATATCCGTCAATAATAAATAGTCTCTTTTTGTTGTTTGTTGAAGGACTCATAATCTAGTTGGATAACGCCGCTAATTTATAAAAATAGTAGCTTAGAAACTATAGGTTAATGAAGCGCCAAACTCTGTTGGAGGACCATATGATTTATAGAGTTTTTCTTCATATGTTGGTGGTTCTAATACAAAAATAAATCCACGAGTTGGATAAACTTTGTCAAAAATATTCTTAACATATATTCCTACAGTCACTCTTTCATTAAATGATTTTGAATAATATAGATTAACCAAATGATAAGGATCAGATTTAAGTTCATCATGATTTATATCAAAGATAAATTTATCTTTTCCAACTAGTTCTAAAGTAAGATTAGCTGAAGAATCTATAGCATAATCTAATGCCATACTATAATTCCAGTTTGGTGCATGAGCTCTTTCACCATGTTGATCATTCTCATAATCTTCATGATTACCTAAATGGATTTCTGAACTTAATAATCCTAGAGAACTACGTAATGATAATCTATCATTTAGTTTAAAAAACCCTGAGGATTCTAAACCATATATGTATCCTTCATCTGTATTGGTCTTAAAAAATGCAAATGTATTTGGATTATTAGGATCAACTTGTTCGCTTACTTCAAGAATGTGATCATCATGTTTTACATAGAAAAATGAAATATCTAATTTACTTCTATCTGTAATCCATTTTAGTCCAGTAGTTATGTCAGCATAGTTTTCTTCTTTATACTCTCGATTGGTTTCTTCAAGATATGGATTTTGATTAATGCCTCCAGGATGATATCCAGATGCATAATATACAAACCAATGCAGATTCTCTCCAAAATGTTGTTCATAAGACAATTTGTAGGATGGTTGATTTTCTGCATTATATGTATATCTTTGTGCAATATCGTTGAGATCACTGTACTTTACTTCCCTGTTTTCAGATCTTAAAGAGAATGCTAAAGTAGAATAATTATTGATAGAGTAAGCAACCTCACCATATACAGATAATACATTGATGTTATATTCGGCTTCAAGCGCAGTAGCTAAACCTTGATATAACCACCCTGATGCATCTATTTTCTCTTCATATGTCGATGAGAAGACTCCTCCTACCAACGAAAATATATCACTGAAGCTTTCTGAACTATTAACTCTTAAATCACTTGAATAAAAAGAAATATCTCTTGTGAATGCATCAAAGAAATCATAACTATATCCTTCAATGGATGTATCCCAATTATAAGGATTACTTGCCCAGAAAGCGTTATTTCCCCAATCTCCATCATAGCTATGCAAAGTTTCATGGTTTGATAAACCAACGTTCCAACTCACATTATATTTATTTAATTCAAAAAAATTATCAACAACAAGTAGTTGAGATTTTTGAGAATCTTTTCCAGGGTTATCTGTATAGGTTTTATTCTCAGTATTATTATCGGGAGCCCATGCGTCATATCCGTTATCAAAATCTGATACAACAAAAGTACTCTTTAAAGTATGGGATGGACTTATGTTATATAATAGTTTAAAACGAATTGAAGTCTCATCCTTATTGTTTGTAAATTTATCTTCATATATTTTGGATTTGTATTGATTTTCCTTAAATCCATCCGATGTATTTTTATGAACAGCAACTCTAAGAGCTATTTTCTTCGACAAAGGGAAATTATATACACGACCAAGTGTTAGTGAATTATGATTTCCATACTGAATAAATCTGATACCTTCCTCTTCAAAAGAAGGATCTTTTGTTTTAAAGCTGATTAGTCCTGAAGAAGCATTTGCACCGAATAAACTGGTTTGAACCCCTGAAAGAACTTCAACTTGTTCTATGTCAAATAAAGGAATAATCATTCCCAATTCAGATAAATCCATACCATCCAAAACAATTCCAACATAAGTACTTGGTGGACCTTGATCAGCATAACGACTCAAACTTCCTTCTCCTCGCATCTGAAAATAACGTGGCCTTGAACTGCCTCCCACATAACTTAGATTTGGAACAAGGCCAATTAGATCTTCAAAATGCTGTCCCTGCCTTGCTCGTAATTCATTATTAAAAACGGTAATTGAAGATGCCAAGTCTCCTTCATTAACTTTCTGTAATGATGAATAAACTCTAACTTCTTTTAGTGCAACAGACGTTTTTTCAAGTTCAAAACGTAATGGATTCATAACACCTTCCGATAATTCTGTTGTGAATGAAAAAGAAGTATATCCAATTACTGAAACTTCAATGGTTGCTTGTCCACTGGATAATTCAAATATTTCAAATTCACCAGACATATCAGTAGCTGCTCCTAAATTTGTTCCAAGAACAACTACATTTGCATCCGCTAATGGTAAATTAGTTTCCTTATCAACAACTATGCCTGAGATTGTAACAGATTGCGAAAATAAAAAACCAAAAAATAATGAATAGATTATGTTTTTAATAATACTCCTTCAACAGCATTATCTGTCTAGTTGTGTGGGTCTAATCTCAGCAGATTGCACCCCAAATTATTTTTAATCCGTTTACAAATTAAAAATCTGTAAGTTAATATTATGAAAAATGAGATAACTCTCAAAGCCATATTTTTAGGTATCATTCTTTCTATCGTTCTTTCTGCTGCAATGGCATATTTAGGATTATATGCAGGTATGACTATCTCTGCATCTATTCCAGCAGCAATTGTATCGATGGGAATTTTACGATTATTCCGAAATTCAAATATTTTAGAAAATAATATTGTACAAACCGCAGCGTCTGCTGGAGAATCTTTAGCCGCTGGAGTTATTTTTACACTTCCTGCTTTACTCCTTATTGGATATTGGGAAAATGTAGATTATTGGGAAGTAACCAAAATCGCGATGGTAGGTGGTTTGCTTGGAGTACTATTTACTGTTCCGTTAAGACGTGCATTGATTTTAAAAGCACAATTGAAATTTCCTGAAGGAGTTGCAACAGCTGCTGTATTAAAAACAGGACATGAATCCGATGTAGAAAAATCAAGTAAAAGCTTGAAAATAATTGGATTATCTGCACTAATTGGAGGTATAGTTAAGTTTGGAGACCTTGCTTTAAGCGTTTGGTCCAGTGCAATCGGTGGAGCAGTTGCAATAAAAGGTGCAATTTTTGGAATGGGTTCTACACTATCTCCTTCTCTTATTAGTGTTGGTTACATTGTAGGAAGAAATATTGGTATTTTAGCCTTCTCTGGCGGATTAATTTCTTGGGTAGTAGCTATTCCAATTTATTCATATCTGAATGGATACGAAGGATCAGTATGGGATGCTGCTGGTATTATTTGGAATACAAAAATTCGTTATCTAGGAGTAGGTGCAATGGTAGTTGGAGGGATTTGGTCTGTTATTCAACTTGCTAAACCACTTGTTGAAAGTATCCAGTTAAGTCTAAAGACTTTAAAGAAAGATTCAGATAGCATTCCGCTTGAAGAAAGAGATTTACCAATCAATTATGTCTTTATTGGTATACTTGTCTTGTTAATTCCTATCTCGTTTACATATTTTAATATTATCCAATCTTGGGGAGCAGCTATTATATTATCCTTTGTTATGTGTATATTTGGATTTCTATTCTCAGCAGTAGCAGCATATATGGCTGGAGTGGTTGGATCATCAAATAACCCTATATCAGGAGTAACAATTGCTACAATCTTATTTAGCTCATTATTGATTGTCACATTCTTTAATACCGAATCGTCTGAAGGAGCTGCGGCAGCCATCCTAATTGGGGCTGTTGTATGTTGTGCTGCTGCAATTGGGGGAGATAATTTACAAGATTTAAAAACTGGTAACATTCTAGGCGCAACACCATGGAAACAACAACTTATGCAAATTGTAGGGGTAATAAGTTCAGCAATGACGTTGGGAATCGTTCTAATATTACTTCATGAAGCATATGGCATTGGTGGACCTGACTTACCGGCTCCACAAGCTGTTTTAATGATGAACGTAGCTAAAGGTGTGTTTGCTGGAGATTTAGAATGGGGAATGATTTATGCTGGTGCAGTTATTGGAGTACTCATTATCTTATTGGATCAATATCAACTTCGAAGAGGGGCAGATTTCAGAGTTCCAATCTTAGCAGTTGCCATCGGAATTTATCTTCCAATCGAATTGACTTTCCCAATCTTTATTGGTGGAATGCTCAATCATTATGCAGGAAAAACTGCTTCACAGAAAGGAAAAGATAATGGACTATTGCTTGCCGCTGGACTAATCACAGGAGAAGCACTAATGGCAATCTTAATTGCTGTTCCACTATTCTTTAATAAAGATTATTGGCCAAACTATGGCCTTCCAGAGCCTTTTGCTGATATAGTTGGAGTTGCCATCTTAGCATGTATTCTTATTGGATTATATAGAACTGCTAGCAAATAAATTAATAACCTACGATAGCAAATGTAGAATCATATCTTTTTAATTGTGTAGCTTCCTTGCTTGCAGATGCATAAGATTTAAAACCTTTGCTACGTACATAATATATCATTTTTCCTCTATTAAATGCCTGGGTTACTGCTATGTCTAATATCCCTGTTTCATTCAATGCGTTCTTTAAAGTAATAGCATTTTCTTTATTTTCAAATGCACCAAATTGAATAAACCATGTTTTATTAGATTGGACTTTTTTTTGATTAATAATTGGTTTATTTAATTTTTTCTGATATTCTTTTGCTGTTTCGATTTCTCCAACCACAGTTAATGCTTTATAAAGTAATCCTTTTGAGATATCTGTCACAAGATGGCTAGGAGCGTTTACATTAAATTGTTTAAGCAGCTTAGCAGACTGGATATAAGATCCTATAGCATAACTTAATTCAGCTTTTTTTAGGATAGATAACCAATAATAATCAGAATTGTCATTTAACTGAATGATTTGCTCGTACATTTCTAATGCTTTGTCACCATCAATGGTATTAATTGCTTTTTGATAGAGAACACTAGAATCTGTATCTTGACCGTAACAAAAAGTAATCAGAGAAATAAGTAAAATTGCTTTTATTTTAATTGTTATCTTCATTAAGAGTAACGCTATAACAGACTTCAGATAATGATTTTCTTAGTTCAATATCATCTGTATCAAGTTTTATTCGATTTAATTTAATGATATAAGATTCTTCATGTTGTTTTGCAAATTTTTCAATTAGCTCTCTTGCTGCATCTTCGTCATTTTTTTCAAGGTAAATATCGATAAGGCGATTAAATACGTATTTATGAAACATACTAGATAGTATTCCTTGATATAATTCTTCTATTTCATTAAACCTATTTTTCTCAAACAACATATTCTCAATATCTTTAAATGTTTTAATACTTGCATTTGGTTCTTTATCGGCAAATAAAATTAAGTTCTTTATTGCTAAATCAATATCTCCTTTCTTTTGATAAACTTTAGCAAGCTCTAAGTACGATTCATGGTATACATGTTCTGAAAGAACACTTCTCTCAAGAAAATTAATATAATTTTTTTGATTATCTTTTTTTTTGTAATCCATTGCAATAAAATAATTTAGCATTGACTCTTCATTTTTCGATTTTGATTGATATTTAATCAACTTTTTTTCTAAATCCAATGCTTTATCCCATGATTGATTATCAATACAAATATTTTTAAGCATTGTTAAAGCCCATATGTTTTTAGAATTCAACTCAATTATTTTTTTGAATTCATCTTCTGCTCTAATCGTATTACCAACTTCTAGATAATCCAGTCCAAGAGCTTGATGAATCTGAACTTTCATTTGCTTAGATAATCCAGGTCTAATAATAATACTTTGATGAATTCTGATTGCTTTGTTTATGTTTCTATCTCTAAGGAGATTCCCTAGTAATAGATATGCTTCAGTATTATTTGAATCTTTTTGAATAAGGTCTTTCAAGATTTGAAAAGCTCTTTCATGGTTATTATCTATGATAGCTTTTAATGCTTTATTGTAAACTTCAACATCGGTAGACTGTTTTGATTTCCTATTATTCACTAGAAAAACAAGAATCAGAACAATTAATATTAGAGGGAGGAAATACGTTATTTCCAAAAAGCTATTCCTTATCAGTAAAATTAAATTCTTCACCGATAGCTACATTTCTTAAGCTATCAAGTTCGTCAGAAACTTCTTTATTTTTCTTCACCAAACCAGAAATCTCAGAACGATAAGAAATCACAGATTTCAAAGAAATGATATACCCTATCACAATTCCAATCATAATAAGAGCTACGATTACTATATATCCATCCCCTGTAACACCTTTTTCTTTAAAAAAATGAATGGTAATGGGATCACTATTCATTCGAAACAAAAAGAAAGTTCCAGCAAGAAATGCTGAGAAAAATAAAATTTTTAATAACCTAAACATTATGCTCTAACTATTTCCTTTCCATGTAAAACTACTCCTGTTGCATCTATAATTTCTACTGGAATGATATCTTTAATTTTACTTGAATTTTTCTCTAAAATCACCCACTCATTTGAGTCAATTCTTCCAGCCCAGTGATTAGATGATTTTTTGCTTTCTTTCTCTATTAATACATTTTCAACCTGACCAATTTTTTTTGAATTCAATTCTAAAGTGTGTTTCTTTTGAAGATTAATTAGTTTGTCCAATCGTTCTTTTTTTATTGTTTCATCAATTTGATCAGTAAATTGTGCAGCTTTTGTATATGGTCTAGGTGAATATTTAAAGGTAAAAGCGGAATTAAATTTTATTTTTTCCATTAAATCTAATGTTTCCTCAAAATGTTTTTCAGTCTCACCAGGGAAACCAACAATAATATCAGTTGATAATCCACAATTAGGCATTATTTCTCTTATTGTATCAGCCATAGAATGAAAATGTTCCCTTGTATATGTTCTATTCATACGTTCCAAAATTTCGTTAGAACCAGACTGCATAGGAAAATGAACATAATTACAAATATTTTTTCTTGAAGCCATGACTTTCAATAATTCGACATTAATATCTTGAGGGTGTGGAGAAGTGTAACGAATACGTTTTACTCCATTAATATCTGAAACAGAAAGAAGTAAATCGGCAAACGAATTATTTTCGTGTTTATATGAATTAACATTCTGGCCTAATAAAGTTATTTCTACAAAACCTTGGTCAACTGCTTTTTTTACTTCAGTGACAATATTTTCAACGCTTCTACTTCTTTCTCTTCCTCTAGTAAATGGTACAATACAAAATGAACAGAATTTATCACATCCTCTCATAATTGAAACCCATGCATTAACGCCTTTATTTCTCTTTGGGAACAAACCTTCATATACTTCATATCTCGATAATTTTGTATCAACAATACTATTCTGGTCCATCATATGACGATTAATTAACTTAGGAAGGTTTCTATAAGAGTCTGGACCAAGAATAATATCAATGTAAGGCTTATTTTTTAGTAAGTCATTTTTAAGGTTTTGAGCCATACATCCTAAAACACCGATAATCAAATGTGGTTTTTCTCTTTTGAGTTTGTAAAAATTTCCTAAACGAGAATGGATTTTCTTTTCTGCATTTTCTCTAATTGCACATGTATTGATAAAAATAGCATCTGCATCATTCAAATTTTCTGTTTTTTTTAATCCAATATCCTTGAGAATACCATCAACAAGCTCTGAATCAGCCATATTCATTTGACACCCATAACTCTCGAGCGCGTAACGTTTTATTTTTAATTCAGAGTTGTACATATTATTTGATATAACCGGTAAAAAAGTATTTTTTAGGATCTTCTACTTTTTTATTTTTATGCACTTCGTAATGAAGATGGAATCCAGCAGCTCTACCGCTGTTACCAGATTTTCCTAACACATCACCTCGTTTAATCTTCTGACCTTTTTTAACATTAATCTTATAAAGATGGGCATATATTGTTTCATAACCATAACCATGATCAATCTTCACATAACGTCCCCAGCCAGAATCATACTGTGCCTTTGTTACAACTCCATCACCTGCTGCAATAACAGGAGTATTTAAGTTAACCGCAAAGTCTTGTCCACGGTGCATTCTTTTTTTTCCATCTATTGGATCAGTTCGATAACCATAATTTGAACCTAAATATGCAGATTTAATAGGCATAATAGATGGAACGTGGCGATACATTTTTTCGTTTGATTTAATTTTATTAAAAATAGTATTGTAACTACTCTTCTGCAAATTAACAGTATACGATAACGAATCAATCGTATTTTTTAATTTATCTAATATCGTTGAAGAACTTTCATCATTTATTTCCTCAATATCTGATCCACCTGTTCCCATCTTCTTAATATCATCATCTAATGGTGGCAATGCAGCATATGTTCTTATTTCGCTATCTTTTTCTTCTAACAATGCTAAGCCTTTTTCAAGTTCAGAAACTTTATTTAATAATTCTTCAGAAACATCAGAATATTTCTGATTGGTTTCTTCTATTTTCCCTTTGTAATAATTACTTGAGAACTCGACAGAAAGGTAATAATTGATCCCAATAAATAACATAAAAAGAACAGTAAGAAAAGTGACAACATCCAAGAGTGAAAAATTAATCTGATGTAATTTATTAGAAGAAAGATAATGGAATGAAAAATATTTTTTCTTATTCATAGTTATTTGTCTTTCTTTTCAATCGAATCTATTGGTTCAGATGTTTCATGATCAGGATTGTTAATTTCATCTTTTTTATCTTTGATTCTTTTTTTAATCCCAACAATATTATCAATTAGTAATAAATAACGTTTGTCACCAACAAAATTTAGAACATTCTTATCTTGAGTCTTATTGAATACATAAAGTCCCAATTTTACATACAAACTAGAAAGTTTTCTTTCTAATTGAAGAATATCAAGACGAAGTCTGCTATTGTGAGTAAATTCTTCTGCTTTTTCAGAGGCAACTACACCCCATTCAGATACACTCTTTTTAATATCTTCCCAAACATTGCTCATGAAAGTGAATTTATAGATGAAAATAAATATAGCAAAGAATTTAAAGAGAGGCTCCCAGCCATTTCGGCTAGGAGCCTTTTTCCTTTTTATCGGTAGCCAACCAATTTATTGATTTTGTTTTCTCAAATAAGCAGGTATATCAGATTCATTTTCATGATTTTCTTTATGACTGTGGTCTGCTTCATGAGTTTGATCATACCCATCTCCGAACACAAGTGTCGGTCCATCTCCTTCTTCTTCTAAATTAATTTCTTCGTTCTTGTTAAAACTTGAACTATTACTAGAGTTACTTTCTCTAAATAACGGAGTATCTTCTATCTCCATTATTTCTTCGCTCTTCCTATTATAATTACCTCTTAATATATCCTGTGAATTTTCCATATGTTCAATTGGTTTTGAATTAAAGCCTGTAGCAATAACAGTTACTTTTAATTCATCTCCCATATTTTCATCAAGAACATATCCAAAGAATAGATTCACATCTTTTCCTGCTTCTTCGTAGATAATTTTTGTAGCAGCTGAAACTTCTTCCAGAGTCATATCTTTATTTGCCGTAATATTAACGATAGCTCCTCTTGCTCCACTAATTGATTGTGTATCTAACAATGGACTAGCTATTGCTTGCTGGGCAGCTAAAACAGCTCTTTCTTCTCCTCTTGCAATACCTGAACCCATCACTGCGTCACCCATTCCTCGCATTACACTCTCAACATCAGCAAAGTCCAAATTGATTTCTCCTCGCTGATTAATTAAGTCTGATAATCCTTGTGCTGCTTGCAATAATATCGAGTCAGACATCTTAAATGAATCTTTTGCAGTTGTCCCTTTCTCAATAACTGATAGCAATTTTTCATTAGGAATAATGATTAGTGTATCACAAAAATTTCTTAATGTAGAAATCCCTCGTAGAGCCTTTGACATTCTCTGTGGTGCTTCAAAATTAAAGGGTAAGGTTACAATTGCAATTGTAAGGATTCCTAAGTCTTTACATACTTTTGCAACAACAGGCGCTGCACCTGTTCCAGTACCGCCTCCCATACCAGCAGTAACAAAAACCATATCAGATCCCGCGACAAGTGATTGAACAAGTTCTTGATCATTAAGCATTGCTTTACGACCAACATCTGGCTTTGCACCGGCTCCTAAACCTTTGGTCAAATCTCTTCCAATCTGAATTTTGGTTTCAGCATAATTACTATCTAAATCTTGGACATCAGTATTAATTGCAATAAAATCTACTCCTTCCATTCCTGATGTAATCATTCTATTTACCGCATTTCCTCCAGCACCACCGACTCCTAGCACTTTGATTCTAGCTTTCTGATCTTTTATATCATCAAATTCAAATAACATTTCTCTCTCCTTTTTTATTCAAAGAAACCTTTCCATATATTTGAAAAGTTCTCTGTAAATGATTTTTTAATACCAATAAGAGGATTATCGTCTTCTACATTAAATACTGGCCATAATAACAGACCAATAAGCGTTGCATATTCTCGTTTATCCTCTAAATTTTCTTTGAAGACTATATTCTTCAGTGGTAAATACTCACATTTTGTTCCCAATTGTTCTTTAAATAGTAAATCAAGGTTTTTTATATTTGATCCACCTCCAGTAATTTTAACACCTGACCCAAATTTTAGTATATTCACTCCTGAAGCTTGAATTTCTTCATTTACTTTATTAATTATTTCTTCAAATCTTATTTCTGCTATTTCTGAAACTTCTTTTTCGTTGAATTGTTTTTTCAAGTCATCATTTTCTATTGATAATTCAAAATTTGATTCAACATCAGCAAGTTTTGATAATGCAGATACATGTTTTTTCTTTATTTCTTCTGCATTCTGAATTGATGTGTTAAATCTTGTTGCCAAATCTTTTGTAACTGAATTAGATCCTATAGGAATTACATTTGAATGAATAAGATAATTATCTTTATATATTAAAACATTAGTTTTATCAGATCCAATATCTACAAACACAACCCCAAGTTTTTGGTCATCTTGCGAAAGATTAATAGAAGCAGATGCTAATCCATCAAATACTGGATTAATCTCGATTCCTAAATCTCCATTAAAACATGTATCAATTTGGGTTAAATTGAATTCTTGAACATGAATTATATGAGATCTTGCTTGTATAATTTTCCCACGCATACCAAGGGGATTGCGAATTAGAGGTGAATCATCTATAATAAATCCTTGTGAAATATTGTGTAAAACATGTCTACCTGTAGATACTTGAATATCAGCACACTGCGATAGAAGTTTTGATCTAACTTCTTCATTTATTTTAAAGTTAGTACTATCCTGTGTTCTGCTTCGAGTTGATGAATTGATAGATTTAATGGTTTGACCTGATACTGAAACCATCACATCTTTAATATTAATTTTTGCTTCTCTTTCAATTCTATCTATTAAATATTCTAGATCTTCTCTTAATCTTTCTTTATCAACAATAGTTCCACATTCTACACTTTCACTTTGAATGGCTTGAATAGATAAGATTTCCAATTCTTCATTTTGATTTACTCTACCCACAGCACCTTTAATACTGAAAGAACCTAAGTCAAAAGCTATATGTAATGGACTGTTCATATTCTTTCTCTGACTATTATTTGATTTTTATATCTAAGATCTATGTATTTATAAATATTAAAGTTTTTATCATCAGGTAAAGCACTTTCAAAAGCTTCCAAATAATCTAGTTTTGTAAGAATCTCATCTGATCCAAGTAAAATTTTTGTTTTACCATTTTTAAGAATTATTTCGTATTCATTTTCTTCATTAAAAAGAAATTCTGAAATTTCTTCATACAAACTAGGAAAGTTTTCTTTTGAATATCTGATAATCTCCACAGCTTTTAAAACATTGGAAGATTTGGTTCTTTCCCCTCTTGGATATAATTCTTTGTTGGTTTTAAAATTTGACAATATTGGAAGAGATATACTAGAATATTGGACTGGTAAACAAATACCATCAGAATCTAGTATAATTAAATCTTCCGCATTGATTATGGCAATAGGCTCTCTTTCATAGATAGTAATATTAATTGTTTGAGGAAATGTTCTGAAAATCTTGCAATCTTTTATGTACTCTAGAGACTGAATATCATTCTTATAAGATTTTAAATCAGAAAATATAATATGATGATTATTAATTTGATCTTTATAAAAAAGTAATGGGGTTTCGTCAAAATAATTTATACCATCAATCTCAACATTTTTAATGGTAAACATATCATTAAATGCCGCCCATTTAATGGCTAAGAAAATTATTATTCCCATTTTTAGTAGAAAGAAGGGAATTTCTATATAGCGTGAACAAGATATAAGAAACTTTTTTATTTTGTTAATATTCATAATGATTCAATTTCTCTCTCTTCAAAACCCATTAGTTTCACTTCTAAATTCATTTCTATATCAAATTTATCTTTAACCGTAGATTTTACTTTTTTTATTAAAGCCAACATCTCTTCTGCTTTTGCATTTCCTATATTCACGAAAAAATTTGCATGTTTTTCAGAAATTTGTGCTTGTCCAATAGTCAAACCTTTTAATCCTGCTTTATCAATTAACATTCCAGCAGGATTATCTTTTGAAGGATTTTTGAACACGCTACCAGCAGAACGATAATTCAGTGGTTGTGTATCTTTTCTTCCAGATTGAGCTATTTGAGATTGGTCCTTTATTAAATTTTCATCCGATAAAGTAAGATCAAATATTGCTGATAAAAGTATACTTCCATTTTTAAACGAAGAGGATCTATAACCAAAATCAATCTCAGATTTTAATAAAGTTACGAGCTGCTTATCAGGATCAAGCAATTCTACGCTCTCCAAGCAATTTGAAACTTCGCCTCCCCATGCACCAGCATTCATAATCAATGCCCCTCCAAGAGTCCCTGGAACTCCAACAAGGTTTTCTAAACCTTTTAGATTATTTTTAACGGATTCTCTTACTAATTTTCCCAACATTACTCCACATTCTGCATAAATCTTATTATTGTTCACTTTTAAATCTTTTAAACAATCTTTAATACAAATCACCACACCTTTAATGCCGTTATCGCTAACCAATAAGTTGGAACCTGAACCAATAACATTAATTTCTTGATTAGCTCCTTTACTTATTTCAAACACTTTAATCAAATCTTCTTTATTGGATGGCAAAACAAACATTTCCGCAGGACCGCCAATACCATATGTTGTATGTTTTTTCATCAATTCATCAACTAAAACCGTTGAATTTGTATCATTTATAATATATTCTTTCAATTGTTCCATCATCCCAACTTATCTTTAAGTAAATCACAATATCGCCATATATTTCCTGCTCCAATCATCAAAATTATGTCTCCTTTCTTGTAATTTGATTCTATATCATTAATCAAATTTTCTAATGTTGTATTAGAGACCGATTTGTGTCCTAAATTTTTCATTTCCTCTACAATTTTTTCAGAATTAATAGATTCATCCATTGATTCTCTAGATGCAAAAATTTCAGTTACTAGTACAGAATCAGCTAACAAAAGAGATTGTGCAAATTCTTTGAAAAATTGCGCTGTCCTTGAATAAAGATGAGGTTGAAAAGCTACTATTAATCTTCTATCCCAATTATCTTTTATTGCTTTTATAACACTCTCTACTTCTACTGGATGGTGTCCATAATCATCAATAATTATTAATTCTTCACTTTGGGTTTTAATATCAAATCTTCTTTTTACTCCATCAAAACTATTTAGACTTGTAGTAATTTTATCTATCGGAATATTCATTATGGTAGCTATTGAAATAGCTCCTAAAGCATTCAATACATTATATTGACCAGGAAGATTTATAGACATAGGATATTTTTTATTCTTTTTGACGAGGTTGAATGTAGTTTTACCATTTTTTTGTACAATATCTTCTGCTCTGAAATCAACATCTTTTGATTTGATTCCATAAGTAAAGATTGGTTTATCGATTAACTCAATTAATGAGGCAGCATTTTCAGAATCTTTGCAGATACTTACAGCTCCATAAAACGGAATAGGACTTGTGAATTCAAGAAAAGTTCTTTTTAAATCATCTATATCTTTATAGCAGTCTACATGTTCTAAGTCAATATTGTTGATAAGAGCTATGGTAGGATTGAGCTCTAGAAAACTTCTATTGTATTCATCGGCTTCAACTACAAAAATATCTCCTTCACCTAATACTGAATTGGTATTTATAGATTTAACAACTCCTCCAACAATCATCGTAGGATCCAATTCAGAATCTTTTAATATTGAACCAATCATTGATGTTGTTGTTGTTTTTCCATGTGTACCAGAAATCGCAACTGTAGAAGTTTTCAATTTTGCAAGCTGTGAAATCATTTTTGCTCTAGAATAACAAACGATATTCTGTTTCTTTGCCTCTATTAATTCACAATTGTCTTTTGGAATAGCATCAGAGTAAACTACTATATCAGATCCATTGATATTTTCTGCTTTGTGTCCTATTGATATTTCAATATTTAGTTTTTGAAGTCTATATACATTGGTAGATTGAGTTAAATCAGATCCAGTAATATTAAATTTTTGATTATGCAATAATTCTGCAATACCACTCATTCCGATACCTCCGATACCAATAAAATGGATATTCTTTGCACTAATTAACATGTAAATGCTCCAAAATATTATCGGTAATTATTTTTAAAGAATTAGGTTTGTGTATTTCTTTTATATTTTTTTTCATAGAAGAATAAATTCTTTCATTGGTAAATATTTCATTAATTTTTTCAAATAATGCTTCACTAGTTATATCTTTTTCCTGCATAATAATAGATGCAAAATTTTCCTCTAAAACCTTAGCATTGTAGTATTGATGGTTTTCTGCAGCAAATCTCAATGGTACAAAAATTGCAGGTTTTTCAAATTGTAATAATTCAGATACTGTCATTGCACCAGATCTTGATACAACTAAATCAGCAATACCATATAGGTAAGGCATATTTTCAACGAATGATAATACATTAGTTGAACTATTATTGTATTCTTCATATTTATCAAAGTTATTTTTTCCCACAAGCCAAATAAGATTAATATCTGGTATAACATTTTTCTTAATTCCCTCCAAAACAAGATTATTTAAAAATTCTGATCCTTGACTTCCTCCAACAACAAGTAGCACTCTTTTGCTATGATTAATATTTAATGATATATCTTTGTAAGATTTATTATGTAATGGATTTCCAGAAAATATAGTATTTGATTTTTTTAAATAAGTTTTTGCACTATCAAATCCGAGAAATACAATCTTTGCTTTCTTACCAAATAATCTAGTTACAATACCAGGAAATGAATTCTGATCGTGTAAAAAGTATGAGATATTAAATATTCTAGCTACTTGAAGAGGTAAAAAGGAAGAATATCCACCAGTTGCAATAATTAAATTTGGTTTGTTCTTTAGGAAAAATAAAAATACTCTTATAAAACCAAAAAATAATTCAAACAGTAAGAAAAAACTATTTACCAAGTTCTTGATACTGAAGGATCGATTCAATCCTCTAATTGGAATTAATAAACTTTCTAAGTTTTCAGAAATTATTTTCTGTGATTCAATTCCGTATTTTGATCCAATATAATACATTTTTTTGTCTTTCAATTTTTTGTCAAGTTCTTGCTTAATTGCCATCAATGGATAGTAATGACCTCCTGTTCCACCACCACAAAATACTATGTTAACTTTATGCATCAATGCGAGACCTCCATTCTTTAACATGTAATTTTCGTTGAGCTTTACTAATATTTAGAAGAATACCTATCATCAATAAATTTATTATTAAAGCCGATCCACCATGGCTAATAAAAGGGAGAGGAATTCCAGTTACAGGAAGCATACCTACAACATATCCAATATGAACAAAGGCATAATAAGTAATACTTAATCCAAAACCGATAGTTAAGATTATTCCAAAAATATCATTTGAATTTTTTGCGATCTGTATAACTCGATAAAAAATAATCATATAAGCAATAATGAGAATTGTAGTACCTATGAATCCAAGTTCTTCTCCAATAATTGCAAAAATAAAGTCTGAATCCTGTTGTGGCAAATATCCCAATTTCTGTGTGCCTTCTCCAAGCATTCCAGATAGACCCCCTTGATTAAGTGCAATTTCTGCTTGCCTTGCTTGGTATGCTGTTGGCGAATTATTGTTAGATGCAATACCTAGAATTTTATTTGCAAAGTCAACTATTCTAATTGTCCAATAATTTCCTCTATTTAGAGTAAATATTAAGAAAGAACTTCCCGCTAATAAAATTGTAGTGGAGAACTGTACTAATTTTGTCCCACCAACAAATAATAGTGAAAAAACAATAGCCATAAGGACCATGGCAGTAGATAAATCAGGCTGATAAAATATTAAAAGAGCAATTGGAGAAACAACAAGAATTGGAAAAACAATTCCCTTAAGAAACTGATTCATATTTTTATAGTTTTTATCAATATAATCAGCTAAAAACACTATTACTGAGAATCTGGCAAAATCGGCAACTTGAAATGAGATTGATCCAATGGAAATCCATCTAAAATCTCCCCATAGTTTTGTGTACAATAACAAGAGAAATGAAGTACCCATTAAAAACCAAGCTAACTTTTGGAGATGTCTATAGTTAAAATAGGACATGAATATAAGTATTAATACTCCAGGAACAAGTTTTGCAACTTGTGTAAGAAGATATACATTAATTTCTTTAGGAGAAGCTGCAATAAAAAGCATTGGCATACCAAAAGCAACTAGGAAAACAACCGTCCAAAGTAACCATTTATCTTGTTTTTTCTCTTTAATATTAATTTTCATGATGTATATCCATTAACAATCTCTTTAAAGAAAGAACCTCTATGTTCAAAATTATCAAACTGGTCAAAACTTGCACATGCAGGTGACATTAGAATGGAATCTCCTTTCTTTGCTAAAGCAAAAGCATTATCAATAGCATCTTTAAACTTATCTTGTTCTATTACATGTATTGAAGAAGATAAAGAAGCTGTAATATCTTTTGCTGCCATACCATATGCTATTATTAATTTTATTGCACTATGATATTGTACAATTTTAGAGAAATCTGAGTTTTTTGATAATCCACCCATTATAAGAAGAACGTTCTTTCCAATAGATTTTATAGCTACTTCTACTGATGAAATGTTTGTTGCTTTAGAATCATTAATAAATTTTATACCATCAATCTCCTTAACAAATTCAAATCTATGCTCTAAACCTTCAAATTCTTTTAAAGAAGAAAAGATTAATTCATCATTCATATCCAATTTCTTTGCAATGGTAGCAATACCAATAAAATTTGAAATATTGTGTATACCTTTCAGTTTACACTCATCTACCAAAAGAAAATTTTTATTAGAAGAAGATTTTATCTTATTATCTTCTAAATAAAATTGACTATGCTCTTTATTCAAAGAATAGCTTATACAAGGAACATTTATTTTATTGATTTCATTCGATATTACTTCATCATCATAATTATATACGACGAAATCGTCTTTACCCATGTTTTTGAGTAGATTCATTTTTGATTTACAATAACTTTTGAAATTATCATATCGGTCTAAATGATCTTCTGTAATATTTAAAATAAGTGCTATCCTAGGCTTAAATTCTTGTATATCTTCAGTCTGGAAACTAGATAGTTCAAGAATACAAAAATCATTTTCTGTAATCATATTTTTATTCTCTTCATAAACAATCTTCGAGAAAGGAATACCAATATTTCCAGATTTTATAACATTAAATTTCTTTGATAATAGTTTATGTAAACAACTAACTGTAGTTGTTTTTCCATTAGTTCCAGTAATAGCAATTAACTCTAGATTAGAAAATCTATAGGCAAATTCAATTTCACCAATAATTTGGATATTGTTTTTCTTAGCTTCTTGCAAAATCTCTATATTTTTAGGAACTCCAGGAGATTTGATTATTAAATCTGAATTCAAAACTTCTTTTGAATGTCCCCCTAATTCAATTTGTATTTTTGGATATTTCTTTAAATCTTCTAAATATTTTTTATTGACGTTTTGTCTAGAATCAGATACCAATACATGAACTTTACCTTTTCCACAATATTGCGCTAATTTTCCAGCCCAATACCCACTATTTCCCAAACCAATAATAGCAATGTTCTTTACATTATTTAAATTCATTCTAATTCTATTTTAATTTTTAGCTTTTTTATTAATCCGTTCTTAATTGTAATTAGTTCTGATGTTCCAGGTTTTGGATCTTGAGATGCTACTCTCCCTGAACCTTTCGGAACAATATTAAAGTAATCTCTTCCCTTTGTTTTCATTTCCCTTTTAGAATTGATAACTTCAAGCAGAGTTTTACCTATGAAATTAGGAACGACTACTTTTTTAGTTTTAATATCATCAGGTTTCTCGTCTGGAGTTTTAGAAGAAAGCAACATTCTAGAATTCGGAGCCTTAAAATCATCAAGATTGATAATTCGATTCATCACCGATTTAAAAACAGGTGCTGCTGAAACTCCTCCAAAATGCTGATTGCCAGAGGTTGAAGGTTCGTCTATTATGATTAATGCAAGCAACTGAGGATTATCTTTTGGAAAAAACCCAACAAAGCTTGATAAAAATCTAGATTTTGAATATTTACCATCTGCTTCTAATTTTTTTGTAGTACCTGTTTTCCCAGATATATTCCAGCCTTCCAAATAAGCTTTTTGACCAGAACCAATATTAATAGTTTTGAATAATATATTTTTCAAAGTTTCAGCGTTGCTTTGCGATAAAACATGTCTCTTAACTTTTCTTCCATTATCAAGAATTGTCTTATCATTCTTTATAACTTTATCAATGACATATGGTTTCAATAAAAAACCTCCATTTGCGATTGATGCATATGCCATTGCTATATGAATTGGAGTAACAGAAACTTCATATCCTATTGGAATACTGTGCATACTAGAAAGAGTCCATTGTTTTGTATTTTCAAGTTTTCCATTAGGTTCTCCATAAAGACCTAAACCGGTTTTTGAACCAAAACCCAGTTCTTTTGCTTTGTTATATATCCGATCTCTTCCTAATTCTTCAGCAATTTTAATCGTTCCAATATTGCTTGAATATGCCAAAATTTCTTCTACTGTTAATATGGTATGAGGTTCATAATCTTCTACCATTTTTATTCCATGGAAATCATATGGACTCTCAACATTATACTCTTGAAGTGGTTTAATACCATCCTCTAAAGCAGCACTAATAGTAACAATCTTAAATGTGGATCCTGGTTCAATTAAATCTGAGACAATTCTATTTTTTTTATAACTTGCTTCAAATTCTTGCTGAAAATTTGGATTAAAATCTGGTACACTAACCATTGATAAAATTCTACCATCCTCAGGGTTAATAATTACACCCATAGCACCAATTGCATCGGTTTTTTCCATTTGATTTATTAATTCTTCTCTTAGAATAGCCTGGTATTCTTTGTTGAGTGTTAAATATATATCTGCACCATCCTCAGGATCTTCAGAATTTAGCGTTGGATCAGAAACTCTTTTTCCTCTATTGTCTTTTTTAAATGTCCTTGACATAGATTTGCCTTTCAAATACTTATCATATTGGTATTCTAAACCAGCTATTCCTTTGTCATCAGTATCTGTAAATCCAACAATCTGACCAAATAATTCTTGGTGGGGGTAATATCTTTTATAATCTTTTTCTATTGTTAATATTTCTGGATATTTTCTTGTAAGATTTTGACAATTCTTTTTTGTTTTCTTCTCTAAAACAATATAAGATTTATTAGTATTAAGCTTAGCCTCATAATAATCTATATCCTTACCAGTACAATCTGATAGATCTTTTAGAAGTGTTTTTTTATCGTTTAGATTTTTGGGATGAATACCAATTTCATAAAATGTCAAATTTTGTGTAAGAGTTTCACCGTCTGCATCAAAAATATTCCCTCTTTTTCCTTCAATATTTTCTTGCCTAAAACCTTGCAATTCATCAGTTACATTCACAATTTGTAAATCAAACAATCTAAAAATAAATAGTATTCCTACGATTAATAGCATACTGCTTAAAAATCGTATTCTATTCTTAAAATTTAGAAAGCTTTTAGTCATTATCTAGTTTTCTATTTATTATAATTGTTTCTGGTTTACTATCAACAAGACCAATTGCTTTTGCCTTTTTTGATAGTGTGTCAGATCTTTTCATTTTTTCAACTTTATTAGCTGTTAAAGCCAATTCTTCTTTCAATAAATTCAATGTCTTCAATTGGATATCAATATGTGATTGTGTTTTATCCATCTCTAGGAAACTCGCTAGATATATATAAACACTGATAAAAACTATTAAAAACATCGCTCCCCACTTGTAATTATCTCTTCTTTCAATCTGAGCTATAGTTAATCTTTTTTTCTTCTTCGATTTAGCCAATTTTTTCTCCCACTCTCATTTTTGCACTTCTCGATCTTTTATTTGATGTAATCTCTTCATCAGTTGGAATAAATGGTTTCTTTGATAAAATCTGAAGATGCTTATTTCGACTCAATTCTTTAAACTTCTTTTTAACCATTCGATCTTCCATAGAATGGTAACTAATAATTACAATTCTACCCTTAAGCTCAAGGAAATCTATAAAGACATCTAGAAATGACTCTAAATGTTCTAATTCATTGTTGGTTTTAATTCTTAAAGCTTGGAATACTCTTGCACATGTCTTGATACGATATTTATAAGGAGTTATTCTCTTTATAATATCTGTTAATGATTCAGTGTTTATTGTTTCCTTTGATTCTTTGATGGCTTTTGCGATTCGGAAGGCATTTCGTTCTTCTCCAAATTCTTTCAAAATTATGCCTAACTCTCTTTGTGAAGAATTTGCAATAACATCTTCCGCTGTTTTTTGATTATATAGATTAAATCTCATATCTAATTTTGAATTATATCTATATGAGAATCCTCTGGAAGGGCTATCCAATTGAAAAGAAGAAAGACCGAGGTCTAGAAAAATACCATTTACTTGGTTGATTTCCAGTTTAGAAAGAACATCTTCCAAATCTTTATAGCTTGAATGGAATAATTCAAAATTCTTAAAATCACTTAATTTATTTCTCGCAATTCTAATTGAATTGGAATCCCTATCAAAACCAACCAAGAATCCGTCTTTTAAATTTTGTAAAATTTTATAAGAATGTCCACCGAGACCAACAGTTCCATCAATATAAAATCCAGTTTTTAGAATATTTAAATTATTAATTGTTTCCGACAACATTACAGGAAAATGACCATGATTTTCTGTCGGAATAGAATTCATCAGACAGTTACTTTTTTGGAGAGTTCTTCGTAAGAATCGTCATCAATAACGGTTTTCTTATCGCTAAAGATAAGAGTCTTCTTATCCCAGATTTCAACCTTATTTAAAACGCCAATAATTGTTAAATCCTTAACAACTTTTGCATATTTAATTAATTGTTTTGATAGAATTACCCTTCCTTGATCATCGCATGAAGCCATTCTTGCATGTCTTAAATGGTTTCTTAAAAAAATACGATTAGTAGTAGACAATGAAGATAATTGGGTTAATTCAATTTCAATCTTTTTCCATTCACTCAACGGATATACCCATATGCATGAATCAATACCTCTTGTTAAAACAAATGTATTTTTATCACTTTTTTTAAGTTGTTGTCGGAATGGAGAAGGAATATTGACTCGGTTCTTCGAATCAACTACAAAATTATATTCTCCTATAAATGTATATTGGCTACTCATAATAAAAAGGGAAAATTACCCACAATTCACCACCTATCTTAATAAGAAGACATATCTGAGTCAATAAGTTTATTGAAAAAGATATTTAATTAGAGCAAGACAATAAAAGAAATAGTAAAGTGGGTAATATTTTATCTACTAGGAATGTATTTTATTACAGAAACCACCGTAGGATCAGATTTTAAATTAACTACAACTGGAAAACCATTGGCGACGAGACTGGAAAGATCAACAGAAGATCCAAATTGAGATTTAGAATATAAAATTAATTCTATATCACTGGTATTCCCTATTATGATTGTTTTATTTTCTCCATCCCATTTTTCGTTAATAACATCAGATTTAACTTTATCACAAATATCGCAGATAAAATATTCTTGTTCAGAATTGTCATCGGAAAAATAAATATAGTTTTCATCAAATGATTCGAAACGAATGGTTACAGGAAATTTTAAATCTTCAGCAAAAGATTCTTCAGAATTAATTGTATAAAGAGATTCTAAATCATTTTGATTTAGTCGCAAAGATTCTTCTTTATCAAATACCGAAGAAGTTGGCCTATTTTGTAGTGTAATAATAGCCACTAGAACTATAATAAATATAAAACCAATTAAAATATTAGATCTTTGTATATCAGATAATTGAATATTAAAAATATCTTTTTTTTCTGGTTTATACTGGGAATCAATAATTCTTTCATTTGTTTTTTTATTTAAAAAATTATCTAGACTATCAATAGCTTCGTCAACATCACAACCAATCTCTTTTATATAAGCTTTGAAAAATAATCTTAAATATACACCAGGAATCTCAATAAATTTTCCAGATTCAAGTGCTTTCAGATATTTAATATCAATTTTCGTTCTACGACTTATATCTTCTAGAGAAATTTTATATTCTTTTCTTATTCTCTTATAATGTGAGTAAAAAATCATAATTCCTTTAGTATTTTTTCGATTTTACTATCTTTAAACTTCCTTAATGGAAAACCTACAATATTATGATAACATCCGTCAATCTTTTTAATTAAAAATTGTTCACATTCCTCAATATTATATGCTCCCGCTTTATCTAATATATCGAAAGATAATATATATTTTTTGATATCATCATCTGATAAATTTTTAAACGTAACAAAAGAATGATCAACAATTGTATTAACTTTACCACTCACCACTAAACTTAGGGCACTCATCACACAATGTGTTTGGTTTGATAATTCTTTGATAATCTTAAATGCTTCTTCTATTGACTTTGGTTTTCCAATGATTTTCTCTTTCAAATCAATAATAGTGTCACCAGAAACAACAGCATTATGTTTATTTTTTTTCCAGACAGAAAAAGCTTTTTTCTCAGATATATCTCTAACATAATCATAAGGTAAAAGCTTATTTTTATTCTCCTCATCTATATCAGAAGGATGAACATTAAAGTTATATCCTAATTTTGAGAAAATTTTTTTTCTTCTCGGTGATTTAGATGCTAATATTATTTTCATTTTTTTTTAAGTAAATTTAGTTATTTTTGTTGAGTAAAAATGAATGATTTAAAAACAGTAACTGAAACTTATTCAAAATATATTAATTCAATACCTAAGGCTAGAGAATTTTTTAATCGACCTTTGACATATACCGAAAAAATTCTTTTCTCTCATTTAAGTGAACCACTCGAATCTATTCCTAATAGAACAAAATCATTTTGTTCTATTAAACCAGACAGAATCGCTATGCAAGATGCCACAGCTCAGATGGCTTTGCTCCAATTTATGAATTCTGGAATGAAAACTACCGCTGTTCCAACAACAGTCCATTGTGATCACTTAATTACAGCAATAAATGGTGCAAAAAATGACCTAAATAATGCTATTATTAAAAACAAAGAAGTCTATGATTTTCTAGTTTCTGTATGTACCAAGTATGGAATTGGATTTTGGAAACCTGGTGCAGGAATCATACATCAAATTGTTCTAGAAAATTATGCTTTTCCAGGATCATTGATGATTGGAACAGATTCTCACACTCCAAATGCAGGAGGTTTGGGAATGCTCGCTATTGGTGTAGGGGGAGCAGACGCAGTGGATGTAATGACTGATTCTTTGTGGGAAGTAAATTGGCCAGGAATTATTGGAGTAAAACTGATTGGAAAATTAAACAATTGGACTTCATCAAAAGATATAATATTAAAACTTACAGGAATTTTGACAGTAGAAGGCGGTACAGGCAAGATTATTGAGTATTTTGGCGAAGGAACGCAAAGCATAAGTTGTACTGGAAAGGCAACAATTACTAATATGGGAGCAGAAGTCGGAGCGACTACATCTATTTTTCCATATGATAAAAAAATGTATGAATATCTTGTTGCAACATCACGATCAGAAATTGCAACAGAAGCAGAGAAAATAAAAAATGAACTAAAAGCTGATGATGAGGTCTTTGATAATCCAGAAAAATATTATGATGAAGTAATTGAAATTAATCTGTCCGAATTAGAACCACATATTGTTGGTCCTTACAGTCCAGATCTTTCAAGAAAAATATCAGAAATGCCTGATGCAATTAAAAAAAATAATTACCAAAATAATATAAAAGTTGGATTAATTGGAAGCTGTACTAACTCATCATATGAAGATATTGAAAGAGCGGCTCATATTGCAAAACAAGCACTAGACAGAGGGTTAAAAACTAAATCACAATTTTATATTACTCCTGGCTCAAACCAGATAAAGGCAACAATGGACCGTGATGGATATACAGAAATATTTGAAAAACTTGGTGGAGAAGTACTTGCCAATGCATGTGGACCATGTATAGGTCAATGGAAGAGATCCGATGTAAATGATGGTGAGAAAAATACGATTATTACTTCCTTTAATAGAAATTTTGCAAAGCGTAACGATGGGAATGCAGCAACTGAAGCATTTGTTGCTAGTCCTGAAATTGTTACGGCTTTGGCTATTGCAGGAAAACTAGATTTTAATCCTATTTCAGATAGTATTATGCTTGATAATAATAAAAAATTCATATTTGAACCACCAAAAGGTTCAGAATTACCTGATGAAGGATTTGCAAAAGTTAAAACATTAGATTTTAATCTTTTTGAAGTACCAGAAATCAATAAAGAGATCTTTATTAATCCTAATAGCAAAAGATTGCAGCTATTGAAACCTTTTGAAAAATGGAACAATAAAGAAATGGAAGATCTCAGAATACTGATAAAAACAAAAGGAAAATGCACAACAGATCATGTTTCTCCAGCTGGACCATGGCTTAAATTTAGAGGGCACTTAGAAAATATATCACAAAATATGTATTCTGCAGCATTAAATGCTTTTACAGAAACTACTGGTGAAGCAATTAATACAGATAACAGAAAAACAGAAAATATATATGAAGTTGCCAAATATTATAATTTGAATAATATTAACTGGATAGTCATTGCAGATGAAAATTATGGTGAAGGATCTAGTAGAGAACATGCAGCTATGGAACCAAGATTTATGGGTTGTAAAATAATTCTTGCAAAAAGCTTTGCTAGGATTGCACAGACTAACCTTAAAAAACAAGGGATTATACCTTTAATCTTTGAAAATGAATCAGACTATGATTTAATTGAGGCATTTGATACAATTTCAACCGTTAATCTGAAAGAATTCAAATCAGGAAATAACATTAAACTATCTCTAAAGAAACCAGATGGATCAATACATACAGTTAATACCTTGCACACGTTTTCTAATAATCAAGTTTCATGGTTTAAGGCGGGATCTTCATTAAATCTTATAGCAAATCAGTCATGAATGGTATAAGTCAAATAAATAAAAACTGGGATTTTACTATTGGATTAGAAATTCATGTTCAATTAGAAACAAATTCTAAGATGTTTAGTTCATGTGAGTATTCTTATGGTAAATCAGAAAATTCCTTAACATGTCCTACCTCCCTAGGATTGCCTGGAGCTTTGCCAACTATTAATGAAAGAGCAATTGATTTTGCAATCAAATTTGGTTTAGCAGTAAATGGAAATATTAATTCATCTTTTTCATTTGCTAGAAAACACTATTTTTATCCTGATCTTCCTAAAGGATATCAAATCTCACAATACGAAAAACCAATTGTAACAGGAGGATCAATTCCAATTTGGTGGGATAATAAGAAATATAATATTGATTTAACACGAGCTCATCTTGAAGAAGATGCGGGAAAATTAACTCACAATCTCTCTAAAAATAAAAGCGAAGTTGACTTTAATAGAAGCGGTGTTCCTTTAATTGAAATTGTAACAGAACCAGTTATGTTTCATCCTAAACAAGCAAGAGCTTTTATTCAAAGAATTAAACAAATTGTTAATTACATTCTCATATCTAATGCTGAAATGGAACAAGGAAAGTTGAGATGTGATGCAAATATTTCTATTAAGAAGAAAAATTCAAAAAAATTTGGAACAAAAACAGAAATCAAAAATATTAATTCTTTTAGAAATGTACAAAAAGCAATTGAATCTGAAATAAAAAGACAACATAAATTGTTGATGACTGGAAAACCAGTGAAACAAGCAACTCTTACATGGAATAACGAAAAAAATATTGCAGAAGTAATGCGTATCAAAGAAAATGCTGATGATTATAGATATTTTCCTGATCCTGATTTACCACCAGTAAAAGTTGATCAAAAAAAAATTCAATCAATCAAAAAATCACTTCCCCTTCTTCCATTTGACTTAGAAGATATGTGGATAAAAAATTATAATTTTACATCCACTGAGGCTACAACTCTATCCAATACTGCTGAAATTGCATCCTATTTTGAAAAAATGATTTCAGTAAATACAAATCCCAAAGATGCAAATAAATGGATTACAGGAGAATTATTTAGACTATTTAATGAAGAGAATAAATTATTTGATAGTAAGAAAATCAATCCTAAAGATTTATCAGAGATTATATCTTTAGTCAATACGGAAAAAATAACAGCATCTTCTGGAAAAAATATCTTAAGAAAATTATTTCACTCTAAATCATCTCTTAAAACAATTCTCAAAGATGAAAAATATGCTGATGATTCTAAAAAAGTGAATATCAAAGAGATTGTACAATCAGTTCTTAAAGAAAATCGAGAAGAAGTTTCTAGATTTAGAAACGGAGAAGAAAAATTACTTGGTTATTTTATAGGAAAGATAATGAAAGTTTCTGGTGGAAAAATAAATCACAAAAAAATTATTGAAGTTCTCAATGAGGAATTAAAGAAAAAATAATTAGAATTTTCTTCCTTGAGATACTAAGTCTCTAATCACAGCATCAATACCTTTTTTATCAATAGTTCTCAATCCTTTTGCAGATACTGTTAAAGTAATAGACTTGTTTAAAATATCAACCCAGAAAGTTTTCTTCTGAAGATTAACACTAAATTTTCTACGACTTTTGTTATTAGCATGACTAACTTTGTTGCCATACATAACTTTCTTTCCTGTAACTTCACAAACTCTTGACATTTTTTAACCTTTTTTTGTTTAATTTTAATTAAGGTTTGGGAATATAAATCATTTATGACTCATTTCAAAAAAAAATTAAAAATTGGAAATATTAATATAGATTTTCCTTTCTTCTTAGCTCCGATGGCTGGAGTGACAGATTATGCTTTTAGAGTAATAGCAAAAGAATTCGGTGCTGGCATAGTATATTCAGAATTTGTCTCTGCACATGGCATTATTAGAAAAAACGAAAAAACTCTCAAAATGATTCAGTTTTCCGATTTCGAAAGACCAATTGGAATTCAAATATTTGGTGATAGTCCTGAAGTAATGAGAGATGCAGCCAAAGTTGTCTATGAAAAATTCAAACCAGATCTTATTGATATTAATTATGGATGTCCAGTACCTAAAGTAACTAAGAAAGGAGCTGGATCTGCTGCATTAAAAGATTTATGTCTTATGGAAGATATTACTCAAGCAGTCGTAGAATCTGTTCCAAAAATTCCAGTAACTGTTAAAATGAGGGCTGGATGGAATGCAGAAAAAATAGTTAGTACAGAAGCTGGAATTAAACTTGAAAAAATTGGAGTTAAAGCTATTACATTACACCCAAGAACTACGGTTCAAATGTATAAATCAAAAGCAAACTGGGATTTGATAAAAGAATTAAAAGAAAATGTTGATATTCCAGTCATTGGAAACGGTGATATAAATAATATTGATGATATAAAAAGGATGTTTAAAACTACAAATTGTGATGGTATTATGATTGGTAGAGCTGCCCTGGGAAATCCTTGGTTTTTTACTGAAATAAAAAAATATATGAATGATGAAGATCCAAAAGATATTAGCATGAAAGAAAGGTTCGAAGTCTGTCAAAAACATTTAGATTTACTTGTACAGACTCATGGTGAAGTAATTGGAACAAATAATATGCGAAAACATTTTGGTTGGTACTTTAAAGGATTTAAAGATGCATCGGCATTGCGAAAAAAATTAGTTTTAGTAAAAAATTATTCTGAAATGAAAGATATTTTATCTAATATTAGGCCCTAAAAACAAAAGGAGAAATTATGGAAGGATTAACGGTTACTGCATTTAGTTTAAGCATCATGGGAATGGCAGCACTTGGGTTAGTAATTGGATTGAAAACTGAAGTAGAAAAACTCACGAAAACCTTAAAAGAAAAAGGGATTCTCGGAGAAGATTACAAATAAAAAGGGAAAAATTATGGACAAAAGTTTTAAAGCAATTAATGAACCAATACTCGATTTTGAACCAGGTTCAAAGCATAGAGAAGAACTATTAAAAGAATTAGAACGACAATCAAGTAGACAAGTTGAGATTCCTGTTATTATTCATGGAAAAGAATACTTTACAGGAAATACAAAGAAATGTGTCAAACCACATGACCATAATCATATCCTTGGTCAAAGCCATCAAGCTGGTGAGAAAGAAATAAAAATGACTATTGAGTCATCAATGGAAGCTTGGAAATCATGGTCTACTACATCCCTAGAATATAGAGCATCAATTTTCAGAAAAGTTGCAGACTTAATAGCTGGACCTTACAGATATAAAATCAATGCAGCAGCAATGTTAGATATTGGAAAAAGTATTTTCCAAGCAGAAGTTGATGCATCATGCGAATTAATTGATTTTTTAAATTTCAACATAGAATATGCTCATAAAATGCATGGAGTTTTTCAACCATTCTCTCCTCCTGAAATGGATAATTCATTAGAGTTTAGACCTCTTGAAGGATTTGTATTTGCAATAGCTCCATTTAATTTCTTTAGTATTGGCGGAAATCTTGCCGCTGCACCTGCTTTACTTGGAAATACAGTAATATGGAAACCAGCAAGTAGTGCTATTTATTCATCTTATTACATTATGAAACTTTATAAAGAAGCTGGACTTCCTGATGGAGTTATTAATTTTCTTCCAGGATCTGGAGCAGAAATTGGAAACAAAGTTTTAAATCATAAAGACTTGGCTGGTATTCATTTTACCGGATCTACAGAAACATTTAGGTCAATATGGAAAACAGTATCTAATAATATAGAAAATTATAAAAACTACCCTAAACTTGTTGGAGAAACAGGTGGAAAAAATTTTTGTATAGCACATGAATCTGCGAATATTGACGCTTTAGTAACTGGAATGATTCGAGGAGCATTTGAGTATCAAGGACAAAAATGTTCAGCAATGTCTAGGGCTTATCTTCCTAAAAATCAATGGGATGAAATTAAAGAAAAACTAGTCAGAGAAGTTGCAACCATTAACGTTGGACCGCCTGAAGATTTAAAAAACTTTGTTAATGCTGTAATCGATGAAAATGCTTTTGATAAAATTGCTTCTTATGTTGATTTTGCTAATGATGCAGATGATTGTGATGTTTTATGTGGAGGTACATATGATAAATCAAAAGGATATTTTATTCAACCTACTGTTATTGTAACAACCAATCCTCACTTTAAAACTTTAGAAGAGGAAATTTTTGGACCAGTGCTTACAATTTATGTTTACAACAATAATAAATGGTCAGAAACATTAGATCTCATTGATAATACTTCTCCTTACGCATTAACGGGATGTGTTTTCTCAGAAGACAAAGCTATTGCTGAGGAGGTAAAATCAACACTAAAATTTGCAGCTGGTAATTTTTATATAAATGACAAACCAACAGGTGCAGTTGTTGGTCAACAACCATTTGGAGGAAGCAGGGCATCTGGTACAAATGACAAAGCTGGATCAATGCTAAATCTATTAAGATGGACTTCACCAAGAACTATCAAAGAAACGTTTGAACCTCCAGTAAAATATCAATACCCATTCATGGACGAACATGAAGATTCATGAATATCAAGCAAAAGAAATTTTAGAAAAATTTGATATTCCGATTCAAAGAGGTTACCCTCTAGATGATAAAGCAGATATCAATTCTACTATCAAAAGAGTTCAAGAAAACTTTGATACTGAAGCAGTAATCGTTAAAGCACAAGTTCATGCTGGAGGAAGAGGCAAAGGTGGAGGAGTAAAATATTGTGCAGCATATGAAGATGCTCAAAATGCAGCTAATAGTATTTTAGGAATGAATCTCATTACACATCAAACTGGTCCTGAAGGTAAAAAAGTGAATAAAATACTTATTACTGAAGCTTTGGATATTAAAAAAGAGTATTACTTTGCTATCACATTCGATCGTTCAAAAAATTGTGATGTATTTATTGTATCGGATGAAGGTGGTGTTGATATTGAAGAAGTTGCCAAGAATTCACCAGAAAAAATTATTAAGGCTTGGATTAATGACTCAGAAAATTCTCTTTTAAATGGAATTAATGAGATCATTTCAAAACTTTCATTAGAAAAATATCAAAATCAAATTGAAGATATATTTAGAAAACTATATAGATGTTATTATGAATCAGATTGTTCTTTGTTAGAAATTAATCCACTTGTTGTTACTACAGATGATGATATTATTGCACTTGATGCTAAAGTAAATATCGACTCTAATGCTCTTTTTAGACATCCTGAAATAATATCATATCGAGATAAATCAGAAGAAAATCCGCTGGAACTGAAAGCATCTGAATATGGACTAAATTATATTAAACTTGATGGCAATGTAGGATGTATGGTTAATGGTGCCGGACTAGCCATGGCAACTATGGATATAATAAAACATTATGGAGGTGAACCAGCAAATTTTTTAGATGTTGGTGGAGCCGCTAATGTAGAAACTATTAAAAATGGATTTAAGATCATTTTATCTGATCGTAATGTAAAATCGATTTTAATTAATATCTTTGGTGGAATTGTACGATGTGATAGAGTTGCAAATGGAGTAATTCAGGCTGTTAAAGAATTGGATTTGGATGCTTCCGTTGTCGTGAGACTTCAAGGAACAAATGCTGATTTGGCTAAAAAAATACTTGATGATTCTGGTATTAATATAATTAGTGTTGAAACAATAAACGAAGCTGCTAAAAAAGCAGTGGAGTCAGTGTAATGTCAATACTTTTAGATAAGAATACAAACATTTTAGTACAAGGAATTACTGGGTCTGAAGGTCTCTTTCATACCGAACAAATGCTTAACTATAATGCAAAAGTATTATGTGGAGTTACTCCAGGAAAAGGAGGACAAGTAGTTACAAATAATCAATTACCTGTTTTTAACTCAATTAGAGATGCAAAAAAGCAATTTGATATTCATGCCACTACTATTTTTGTTCCTCCAAAATTTGCAGCAGAGGCAATAATTGAAGCCATCGAACAAAATATCAAATTAATAGTATGTATTTCTGAAGGAATACCTGTTAGAGATATGATTAAGGTAAAAAATATGATTAACAAATCTTCTAGTATATTAATAGGACCAAATTGTCCAGGCATTATTACTGCAGAAGAATCAAAAATTGGTATTATTCCTGGTTTTATTTGTAAAAAAGGATCCGTAGGAATTTTATCTCGATCTGGAACATTAACATATGAAGCTATTGACCAAGTTGTTAATATAGGGCTTGGATTAACAACAGCAGTAGGAATTGGGGGCGATCCAGTGATTGGTTCAAGTATGATTGATATTCTAAAACACTTTGATGCAGATGATGAGACAAAAGGAGTTGTTATGATTGGAGAAATAGGTGGTAATATGGAAAATGAAGCTGGAAGATGGATAAAAGACAATATGAATAAACCAGTTGTTTCCTTTATTGCTGGTCAAACTGCTCCAAAGGGGAAAAGAATGGGTCACGCAGGTGCCATCATATCAGAGGGATCAGAAACTGCTGAAGCAAAAATTGCCATATTGAAAGAATGTGGGGTCACAATTTCGAATACTGTATCAGAAATTGGAAGTACTATGAAAAGAATAATAGGATAATAAATGAATCAAACACTAGCAATTATAAAACCAGACGCAATGAAAAAAGATAATATGGAAAATATTAAAAAAGATATTATAGATAATGGATTTAGTATTCTAAAAGAAAAAACATTGTTGCTTACAGATGAACAGGCATGCTCTTTTTATGATATTCATAAAGAAAAACCATTTTTTGATGAATTAGTAGAGTTTATGACATCACATGAATGTCATGTTATGATATTAGAGAAAGAAAATGCTGTAGAAGAATGGCGTAATCTCATGGGAACAACAGATTCACAAAAAGCTGAAACTGGAACTATAAGAAATAAATATGGAACGGATGTATCTATGAATGCTACGCATGGTTCAGATAGCAATGAAAACGCAATAAAAGAAATCAACTTCTTCTTCAATGGCTAGATACATTACATTACTGCTCCTTATAGCTACATGCTATGCACAAGAATCTAGCAATGCATGGCTTGATATTACTTTAGAAAAAGATAAGACACCTCAAAATGTAGAATCAAATATAATAAATAAAGATGATACTATATATTTCACCATACAAGTTGCTGCAAGAAAAAATTTTCCTGAAGCTATTGATGTAGTTAAAAAACTTAATGAACTTGGTTTTGATGCATTTATTCAAAAAAATGATACCAATCCAAAAGCAAGATATAGAATTCGTTATGGAAACTTCTCTTCGAAAAAAGATGCTTCTAAAATAGCAGATATCATTAAAAAAAAATTGGGATACGACTGTTGGATTGATAAAATAGAATTATAAAAATTATTTTAATCCAAACATTTATTTGTTTATATTGGCGCTAATTAAGGAAAAAAATGTTACCAAAAAAGAGACAATCGAAATCGAGGTCAAAAAAGAGAAGAACTCATTATAAATCTTCACTAGTCCATACTGTTAAGTGTAAGAATACAGGTGAAGAACATTTACCTCATCATGCATACTACCATGACGGAATTCTTTATTATAAAGGAAAACCTGTCGATCAAGAATAATGAATTGTTGTTTTATTTTTTCAGGACAAGGTTCACACCGTCCTGGTATGGGAATAAATCTCTATAGAAATTCTTCAATAGCAAAATCAAAAATCGATTTAGCTGATTCATTGCTGGGTTATAAAATATCTGAAATTATGTTTGATGATGATGAACCTGTTTTAAAAAAAACAATTAATGCCCAAGTAGCAATTTATATTTATTCATGTATTTTATTTGATATTATAAAAGACAGCAAATATAACCCTGTTGCAGTTGCCGGACACAGTTTGGGTGAATTTTCAGCATTATATGCAAATGGAACATACAGTTTTGAAGATGGATTAGAAATTGTTAAAACACGTGCAGAGGCAATGCATAAATGCGAAATTAGTAACAAAGGAAAAATGAGTGCGGTGATGGGTCTCAGTAAAGAAATAATCTCTAAAGTATGCAATAATAGTGATACACAAGTTGCTAATATTAATTCTGATCAACAAATCGTTATTTCTGGACCAGATATATCCATTGAAAAAATTTCCAATGAATTAAAGTCTTTGGGAGCAAAACGTATCATCCCATTAAATGTGAGTGGTGCATTCCATTCAAAATTAATGTCCGAAGCAAAATCAAAATTAAGAGATATTATTTCAGAAAAAATATTTCAAACTCCCTACTGCCCTATTGTCTCAAATTATGATGCAAAAGACAGAACAAATACTGATGAAATCAAACATGCTTTAATTGAACAGATTGATAATACGGTACTCTGGCTTGCAAGTGTCAAGCAACTTGGAAATATTAATAATAATTTTGTTGAGATAGGCCCAAAGAAAGTTTTAGCCGGATTAATAAAAAAAATAAACGAATCATTTCATATCTCTAGTTTTAATTCTTATAATGATACTAAAGAATTGTTAAATGTTTAAATATTCAAATAAAACTGCTGTTGTAACAGGAGCATCCAGAGGTATTGGCAAGGCAATTGCAACGACTTTAGCAAACAATGGAATGCAAGTAATTGGTATCGCAACTTCTGAAAAATCGCTAGATGCAATTAGAGATATAAAAAATATCATTCCTTTTTGCTGTAATATATCAGATGAAAAATCTATTGAAGATTTATATGCTTTCGTAAAAGAACATTCTAGCAATATTGATATCTTGGTCAATAATGCTGGAATTCATATGGATAATATCCTATTAAGAATGAAAACAGAAGAATGGAAAAAAGTATTAGATGTAAATCTGAATGGACCTTTTTATTTAACAAGAATATTATTAAAAGATATGATAAAAAATAAAAGAGGAAGAATCATCAATATATCATCTATTTCAGGAACTGATGGAAATAAAGGACAAAGCAATTATTCTGCCTCTAAAGGTGGATTGTTAGCATTTACAAAATCTCTTGCGAAAGAAGTGGGAAAACGCAATATAACTGTAAATTGTATCGCTCCAGGAATCATTGAAACTGATATGATCTTTGACTTGAGCGATACAGTAAAAACAGATTATTTACGAAGAATTCCATTGAAAAAATTTGGAAAACCAGAAGATATCAGCAAAATGATTTTGTTTTTATGTTCTGATGAAGCGAGTTATATTACTGGTCAAACATTTTACATTGATGGTGGAATGTCATTAAATTGATTAGGAGTTAAAATATGTCATCACATGATAAAGTAAAAAATATAGTTATTGATAAATTAGGGGTTGAAGAATCAAGGGTTGTACCTGAAGCAAATTTTCTTGATGATCTTGGTGCAGATTCACTGGATATTGTTGAATTAATTATGGAATTCGAAGAAGAATTCGATTTAGAAATTCCTGATGAAGATGCAGAAACAATTACTACTGTTGGTGCAGCAGTAGACTATATCAATAAACACATTAGTTAATCTTGAAAAATAGAGTTGTCATTACTGGAGAGGGTAGCATTTCTCCGTTAGGTCTTTCATCAAAATCCTTGTGGAATAATTTAGTCGATGGTGTATCTGGAATTAGATTAATAAAACAATTTGATACAAAAGATTTAAGTGTAAAAATTGCTGGAGAAATTTCTGATTTTAATCCTTCCGAATTTTTTGATCGCAAACAAGAAAGAAAGCTTGATCGATATACTATGTTTGCGCTGATTGCAGCTGAAGAAGCAATCAAACAATCAGAAATTGATTCTTCTGAAGCTGGTGTAATTCTTGGTGTTGGTATTGGTGGTATGCATACTCTTGAAGAAGAACATTCAAAGGTTGAGGATCGAGGTCAACGTGGTGTATCACCACAATTTATTCCAAAAATGATAGCCAATATCGCCGGAAGTCAAATTGCTATAAAATATGGATTTCATGGACCAAATTATGCAGTTACCAGTGCATGTTCATCAGCAACAGATGCGATTGGGATGGCCTATCAGCTTATTCAATCTGGACAGACTGATATAGTCATCTCTGGTGGATGTGAAGCAGGAATTACTCAATTAACTCTTTCAGGATTTGCCAATATGAAAGCTTTGTCTACACAAAATGATAATCCAACTGAAGCATCTAAACCATTTGATAAAAATAGAGACGGATTTATACTATCTGAAGGTGCGGGCATCTTAGTGTTGGAATCTCTAGAACACGCAGAAAAAAGAAATGCAACTATTTTAGGTGAAATTGTAGGATACGGATGTACAAATGATGCTTACCATGTTACTAGACCAGATAACGATAGCAGAAGCGCAACAAAAGCAATCAATCTTGCGCTAAAAAATAGCAACCTTAATCCTGGTGATATTGATTACATTAATGCTCATGGTACTTCCACATACTATAATGATATGTTGGAAACTCAAGCAATTAAACAAGCATTCGGAAATCATGCAGAAAAATTACTAATTAGCTCAACAAAATCAATGACAGGTCATTTATTGGGTGCTACAGGTGCTATTGAAGCAATTGCATGTATCAATGCGCTGAATGAAGGCATAATCCCTCCTACTATTAATTACAATACACCTGATCCTGAATGTGATTTAAACTACGTCCCAAATAAGCATGTGAAAAAAGATATTAATACTGCAATGAGCAATTCTTTTGGGTTTGGCGGACATAATTCTGTGTTGATATTTAAGAGATTCTAAATCTATTCGACAGTTATAGATTTTTTTAAAGTATCAATATTATCAATGTTCATAATATCAACTCCATGAAGATTAGCACACCAATAACTTAACCAATCAACATAATTAATTAAATAGAGACACGAAGCAAGATGATTAGTTGCTAAACTAAAATTGATAGTTGAACTTGTTGAAGGTATTTCTGATGGAACATCAATATGATGATTAGAAACAACTCTATCTTTTAAAATATTGTTTGTAATGTTCATTCTTTTAACATTTTTCTTATATCTGATATCAATCCAAACTAAAGAAAATGCATTTTTGTCAATTTCTTTACCCTGCCACCCTACAATTTCATTATGATTCATTTCTGGAAGTGTAATATTATAAGATAACATTTTACTATTTTCATTTAACTGCGACTTTAATCTAAAACCAATAGATGTTGCGTTTTCTTCCGTGACAATAATTGGAATGGTAGAATATATTTTCTTTGCTAAGATATGTGCTGTGCTTTCTTCCAAAGATAATTGATCGGAATAATTCTGAAGTAAATCAACATTAATATCTTTAAGTGAACTACTATCTAACAATCTCATTAGAACTGTTAGCGTATAACCTATTACAGATCTTGGAGGATATCCTTCTGGGAGAATATAGTAATCCTTATTATCATTTTTTAAAGCTTCTAAAAGTTCCCCTCCTGATGATATTCCATAGATAGTATCAGTTAATTCTTTTGCACAATTATAGTAAGACAAAGTTTCTTCAGTATTACCTGAATAAGAAGAAACAATTACTAATGTATCTTGATCAATTGATGTATTTGGAATATAATTTCTTTCTACAACAATATTTACTTGAGGTAAAAGGTCTTTAACAATCAATCCAGCAATGGCAGATCCTCCCATCCCTACAATAACAACTTTATCATAATCTCCTCCAATATCAAGTGACTTGGTAATACCAATAGTATTTAAAATCTGTTTTGGAAAGTTTTTTATTTTGTTATACATCAATCATTTATGTCGCTTAATTATCAAATCTAAAAGTAGTCCAACATCCTTTTGAATATCTTTTGGTAGAGAATTTACAACTTCTCTACATTTTTTTTCATAATTACCCAACAAGTCATTTGCTTTATTTAAAACACCACTTTTTTTGAAATAACCTGCTAAAATTTGTTTTTTCTCAACAATATCCACTGATTTTATTTTATTTTGTAATTTTTCCCAATTTTCTCTATCATGTTCAAACGCTATACTTGATAGGACTGTTTTTTTTCTTCTTTTAATATCAGAATTTGTTCCTTTTCCCATATTTCCCTCTGATGTCAAAATCTCTAATATATCATCCTGCATCTGAAAAATTATTCCTAAATTTTCACCTAATTCTTTAAGATTTAATCTATATTCTAAGAATGTTTCATTAATTAGTACTGGAATTTCAAAACATAAAGAAAATAAAGATCCCGTTTTCTTTTTACTCATTAATAGATAATCATTTACTGTAGCATTTCTATTTTCAAATTCCATATCATACGCTTGTCCTTCACAAGTCTCTAAAATAACTTCATTATATCTAACAAGAATTTCTAAAGTGTTAGTCTTTATTTTACTAATATAGATAGGCCCTAATGCTCCCAATCCATCTCCAGACAATATTGCATGAGCATTATCCCATTTTTCATGAATCGTAGTTACATTATGTCTTAAAGTATCTTCATCCATTATATCATCATGAACTAATGTAAAATTATGTAACAGTTCTACACCCATGGCAGCATTCATAGTATCATTAGAATCATTTTCAAAAAGATCTCCCAAAAATTGCACAATAATTGGTCTTAATCTTTTTCCTTCAGACTGTACAATATGCTTAATGGGATCGTAAAGATAGGATGGGTTTTTTAAATCTTGAAGTTTATTCCATTCTTTAAGAAAATGTCTTCTATATTCTTCTATATTTTTAATGTTCATTAAGCGTTTCTAATATTTTTTTAGTATGCTTATAACCATCTTCTGCAGAAGGTGTACCTGCCTGATAAACATTACAATTATCTGTTTTATTCATGATATCTGCCAATGGATAATCATTACCACCTTCCATTGTTCTATCTCCTATAAAAATATATTGACTGGTAGGAAAATATTTTTTTACCTCGCTTAGTACTTGAGATTTATTCATTCCTTTCGGTGTAATATCAATCGATATTTGCCCTCCAATAACAGCTTCAATATCTTTCCAGGTTGCATTAATTTCTTCTGCAATAGAAAGTCTTTCGCCAACATTGTTATCATATTCAAAATAATCTTGCCGTTGTTCTAAAGAACAATCCCTTCCCACTATACTAAAATTCAGCATTGAACCTCTATCTTCAATATGGTTCCCTGCTTTAGTGGTATAATTGGTGTTTTCCAATTTTTCTTGTAGAAAATTAAGTAAATCCTCTGGTGGTTTAAACTCATGATTATACTTTTGATTACCGTTGATAAATAATTGATTCCCGCCGCAAGGAAACACGCCTGCTGCAAGATCTAATATATAATTGGGAACTTGTTCTCTTATTTTTTCTAGATTACTACCACTTACAAGATAAAAAGTGTTTTCTTTAGACCATTTTGAAAAAAATTCTTCAAAATCTTCCGTCATTTTTCTTCTTGAAGGTGTTAAAGTACCATCCACATCAAAAATATAAATCTTTTCCATCATTAGTTCTCCCCTTCTAGACTTGCAAAATATCTTTTAGCTTCTTTTTTAATATGAGGCGATAAATAAAGCGCAGAAATCATTGTTGGTATAGCCATTAAAGCAAACATAGAATCAACAATATTGACAGCTAAGTCTAAAGAAAGCACAGATCCAATTACAAGTGTAAAAACATAGAACACTCTATAGTATACTTTTGAACCTGCTCCAAATAAATACGATGCGCACTTACAACCATAATACGAATAACCAAACATGGTTGATAAAGCAAACGTTGCAACTGAGAACACTAGAATAAAGTCTCCAATGATACCCAGATGGTTAGAAAAAGCCTTTTGAGTTAAACTTACTCCTTCAAATTGTGTTCCAGTCCAGTCATTTGAAAGCAAGATGACGAGACCAGTAATTGAACAAACAAGAATTGTATCAATAAATGGACCAAGCATTGCGACTAGACCTGATCTAATAGGTTCATTTGTTTTTGCTGCTCCAATAGCCATTACTTCTGTTCCCATTCCAGCTTCATTTGAAAATGCTGCTCTTCTAAAACCTTGACTAATTACTACAGCTGTACCTACAAATCCTCCAGCAACAGCACTTCCCTTAAAAGCGCTAACAAAAATTAAATTAAAAATTGATGGAATTGCTGCAATGTTTGATAAAACAATAAACAGTCCTGACAAAAGATAAATTAAAACCATAAATGGTACCAATTTGGAAGCTACATTAGCAATACGTTGTAACCCGCCAAAAATCACAACTGAAACTATCATCGCAATTACGATTCCAATAGTAAGATCCATATAAAATGCATCATTTATATTGAGATTATATTTTACAAGCTGATCTGAAAGAATTTGTGTTAATTGATTAACCTGTAATAAAGATAAACATCCAATAAGACCCGCAATACTAAACCAATAGGATAAGAACTTAAATTTCTTTCCCATTCCTTGCTCTATAACATACATAGGACCACCTTGTAATTCATTTTCGGAATCATACCCTCGAAACATAATCCCTAGAGAACAAGTAAAAAACTTTGTTGCCATACCAACGATGGCACTAATCCACATCCAGAAAAGTGCACCAGGACCTCCAAGAGATATTGCAATTGCGACTCCTGCGATATTCCCTATACCAACTGTACTGGATAATGCGGTAGACAATGCTTGAAAATGAGTGATTTGGCCTTCATCATCGGGATTATCATATTTACCCAACAATATATCAAAAGCATGTTTAAAATATTTAAATGGAGTTAATTTGGAATATATCAGAAAAAATACCCCACCGCCAATGACTAGATTAGGAACACCAAAATCTCCCCAAATAAAATTTGCAAAGTCTGTAAAAAAATTGTTAATTAAATCCATCATTAAGTAAGTTAAGAATATAATGAAAAAAATTGATTATTATATTTTAAGAGAATTCTCAATAATATTCTTATTTGTATCAGTATTCTTTGTTCTTGTATCGTTTATTGTAAACATTTTTGAAAATCTCAACAAATTTATAGATAACGAAGTAACAAATGATATTCTTATCGATTATTATGTTGCATCGCTTCCAGAAATGCTTAGTGTCACTATTCCTGTAACTTGTCTAGTTGCATCGGTATTTACTTACGGCATGATGGTACAAAGAAAAGAATGGTTGGTCTTGAAATCGTCAGGGCTTAGTCTGTATAGGCTTGCACTCCCTATACTGTTTGTAGGATTGTTTATGAGTATAGGATCATTTTTCTTTGAAAATAATATTGTCATAAAGAATAATAAGATAAAGAATGAACTTAGAGAAAAATATATTAGCAAAAATCGAAACAAAGGAGGAGATAAGTCAATTTATGAAAATGTTTATTTCCAAAAAAATCAAGATTATTTAATTGCCATTGAAAAATACAATGAAACTAATCAAACAATAGTAAATCTCAATTTTATTGAACTCAATGATGGAAAAATGAGAAGAAGGATAGATTCGAAAAAGAGTATTTGGGAACCAGTAGAAGAGAAATGGAAAGTACGAGATTACTCAATTAGGGAATTCGACAATTCTGGTTCTGAAAGAATGATAGTAACCTCCAAACAAGATTCATTATTAAACTTAAATTTTACCCCTGAAGATATTAATCAGATTGGAAGATCATCTGAAGAAGTATCATACAATCAACTGAAAAGTCAAATTGTTACCTTAAAAAGTAATGGTGTAAATACTATAAAATGGGAAGTAGATCTCCATTACAAAATTGCATATTCCTTTATAAGCCTTATTATTATTTTTTGTGGTATCCCTTTATCGGTATTTAGGTCTAATACCACATTAGCATTCGGTGGAGGATTAAGTTTAGCAACAATCTTTGTTTATATAATCCTTTTGAAATTTGGACAATCTCTTGGATATGCTGGAGCATTACCCCCTTTCTTAGCTGCATGGTTTTCCAATATAATTTTTATTATCCTTGGAACATGGTTAATGCTTAATGCAAGAAAATAGGGTAATGAATAAATTTAACAATCCTTACACTACAGCACTTGATGGATTAACATTAAACGATCCTGTATCTGCTTTTTTTGATTTTTGCCGTAAACGAGAAAAAATTCGGTTAGCAAGGGAAAGTGGTGCTCCACCTCCATGGACAGATGACCCTATTTTTCAACAAGGTCGCTTCTTAAATGTCTTTCGAGAAGATGATCGTGGTAGCAAAGCTATTCTATCCTTTGCTAAAGACTTAGAAAAAGATTTGCCTATGTTGATTCATGCTTTATTTTTTGGTCGCTGGTGTAATAGACAAGAAACATTAGATGAACTATCTTCCGATATGTTGCTACAACCAGAAATACTACTTAAAACGCTAAATTCTTTTGAGCCTTGGTGCAATCTTACCGCTTACCCTGTTGAACCAATACATTGGGAAGGAACACAATATTTACGATTAGATGCAGCAGTAACATTATTTGGAAATATTAAAGAATCGCTAGCTAAAATCATTATAGAAGCTGAAGGAGATGTAATTGAGGCTACCAATGCAATCAATGTTCTTTTTAAAATGCAAAATGACTTTCCTATTTTTATGACTGTTATCGATTTAGCTTGGTTCCGTCCAGATATAATTCATCCAACAAGCCATGTTCCAACAGGAATTGGTGCGGTTGCTTATCTAGATCGACTTCAAACACATTTTGGCCTAAATAATCATCAACAAACATGTGATCGAATGATCGCATTACAAAAAGAATATTGGCCAGAGGCTAAACGAGCATTTCAACCTATTGATATTGAATATCTATCCTGCGAGTGCAGAAAATATTATAGCTATGTTAATGGAACAAAATTATTTGAAGGAAAAAATGTCTTTCAACCCATTAACTTGTGATAAAAATAGCGTCAAAAAAATGAGTTTTTGATATCTCACCGACCGCCTTTGCAATCTGCATCATTTGCAAATGATGACTTGCTCTGTCTTCGCCGGGTTCTTCTATATTGTATTTGTTGAAACGCCAATAGGACGTCGCCACTGCCGCATATCGAACAAACAATTGTAAGCTTTCTTTTTCTATCGGTAATAACGGCCTAACTTGCTGATAACCATTGACTAAGGAGCGTGCCTTATCCAGATCAACTGTAATATCGTTTATGCAGGTACCCAAGATACCCATGCCCAATTCAAAAATTAAATGATAATGACAGGCATCTTCAAAATCGATAATGGCTTTGAATCCTCCCGGCATACTTGATAATGGATTGAATAACAAATTATCATAAAACAAATCACCATGAATCAAACCGCGGGGTAAATTCTTTGCGATATTCTGCTCCAGATAGTCAATTTCTTTAGCCATCCAGGATTCATATTTAGCATCAATATTCAAACCTATAACCCTTGAAAAAAATTGGCGTCCATAAGGATGATTGGTCGGCAAATAATCCGGTGGAGGTATCTGATTCAATCGAGCTACTTGTCTGCCGACTTCAGATAGCATAGTTTCATCCAATTGCTTAACAATCTGACCTTCAATGTAATCTTTGAGTATTACTGGTTTCACCCCATCAATGGTAGCAAAGGTGGTCAGAATCTCGCTGTTTACCGGTGATATCAGACGATTGGAAGGCATGTTGTGAGCTTCAAGTAACAACAACAACTGGCCTATTTTAAATACTTCGTCTAATTTTTTGTTATCACAAACTGTTAATACATAACTGGCTTGCTGAGTCTTCAATATGTAGCTGGAATTACTGATACCACCATCAAGCGGTGAAAATTTGACGACTCTCAAATCATAGTTGTCAGCCAGCGAGTGGATGTCTTGTTCATTCAGTTGTGTGTATGTTGCCATAGTTACCTGTTAAGAAAAAATAACCCTGATTAAGCTCAAAAACTATCCAATTAGGTTATGAGCCTCTTATTATCCATATTCCTTATTGGTGGGTGATTATTTGTGGATTTAGGTCAGTCTCATAACCCGATGAGTGGTTTTACTCTGAATTTTCATCCTCATCTTCATCCGGTCTGTATTCCAATATATCACCTGGCTGACAGTCTAGAACAATACAAATCTTTTCGAGAGTGTTATACCGTAAATCTTTTACATTATCAGTTTTTAGCAATGATAAATTTGTTAAGGATATGCCGATAGCCTTCGAAAGTTGGGTAAGTGTCATCTTTCTCTTAGCCAGTATTACATCCAGGTTAGTTATAATTGACATGAGCTATATAAAAGACTTGTCCTGACCCCATAATTCTTTTCGTTCTTGCTCTAACTTAGCTAAACCGTAGTTCAGAAACTGATAAAGAATGAGTGCGAGAGCGGCAAAAAGAAAACTTTCCGTACGAAAATCCCTGAATATAATCAGATATATAGCTGGTATGATTATAAAGCATAAAACAATATCCATGAGATCATTTACATTTTTATAGGTTAAATAGTTTTTGTGTTGTATATGAACCTTGGGGGTTTCTCTGGGTGCCACAACTGCTATTACAGTAAGTGCGATAAAATATTGCTGAATAAGTGGTTTTCCAGATTGCAAAGAAATATCATTAAGAGGATTAAAACCAAATAATAATGAGTGATAAAATTAGATTATTCACCCCTGGACCAGTAACCATGTCCGCTCGAACGCTTGCAATTGGTGCGTCACAGCTTCCTTATAATCGCACAGAACAATTCTCACAGATCACGTTTGAGATTATTAAAGATCTAAAATACATATTCGGCACTCATGGAGATGTGGTTATTTTTGCCGCTTCCGGAACAGGTGCGATGGAAGCTGTTTTTTTCAATTTCCTCGATCAAAGTGACAAGGTTTTGATTGTGAATGGAGGAACCTTTGGTCAACGTTGGGTCGATCTATGCATTCAGCATGAAATCCCATTTGAACAAATAAGCCTTGATCCCGGTCAGCCAATTTCACTCGAAGATCTCGAACGCACACTATCGACGCAAGAATATTCGACGTTACTAATCAACGCCCACGAAACATCAACTGGGATAATTTATGACATAAAAGCTATTGGGGAACTCACTCAAAAATATGGTGTTTTCTTTGTTGTTGATGCTATCAGCACTATCTGTGCAGATATTTTTTTGATGGATAAATGGCATGTAGATGTATCTCTGCTAAGTTCCCAAAAAGCATTAGCTCTTCCACCTGGGCTTTCCTTTCTCGCTTTAAATAAGAAAGCAAAGTTGAGATTAGAAAATAAGACTTGCCAATCTTATTATTTTGATATCAACGAATTTCTTGCAAACCAGAAGAGAGGGCAGATGCCATTTACGCCTGTTATTGGCCATTTTATGATGTTGCACGAACGGCTCAGGGAAATCAGATTTCAGGGGATTGACTTTTTTATTTCTCACCATTCTAAATTAGCTGAATATTTTAGAAAAGGCTTGAAGGGTCTGCCCTTTAGCTTTGTTTCAAATAGTCCTTCAAATGCTCTGACCGCAATTAGTAGCCCCAAGGATGTTGATGCGTTTGATTTGGTTACGAGGCTGGCGAACGATTTTAATTGTTTTGTGGCTCCAAATGGAGGCGATTTGAAATATAGAGTATTTCGGGTAAGTCATTTAGGTGAACAGAATGAAACAGATATCGATTTTTTAATTAGCGCCCTTGAGGACATACTTAATTACTATCAACAAACTGAAAATCATACAATAATGGAAAGGGAAAACTATTAATGAAAGCTATCATCATGGCAGCAGGGGCAGGGAAGCGTTTGCAGGCCCTAAATATAAATAAACCAAAATGTCTTATTACGGTGGGAGGCGAAACGCTCATCCGTCGTTCAGTTAATTTATTAATAAATAAAGGAATTAGTGATATTACTGTCATAGTTGGTTTTATGGCACACCTTATTCGCAATGAACTCAATAATGATGTTGCTTACTTTGAAAATCCTGATTTCCATAGTACCAATAGTATCAAGTCTCTTTGGTATGCCAAGGATTTATTAGAAGATAATGTTCTTTTATTGAATGGAGATCTCTACTACGAACATGGCATACTGGATTATGCCATAAACCAAACAAATCCGGTAGTAATGTTGGCTGATAGTACGCGTATTGATAATGCAGACTATAGGTTTAGTTTCAATGATGATCAAATTGATCAATTTGGGAAACATTTAACTAATCAGGAGACGGATGGTGAATACATTGGAATAGTTCGAATTGATAAATGTTTTATAAAAACGTTTAAACAAACTTTGGAGGAAATGATTGCAGCTGGAAAATCTAATATTTGGTGGGAAGACGTTTTGTATTCTTTTATAGCAAAGCAAATACCAATCCATTACTTCGATGTAGCTGGCACATTTTGGTCAGAGGTGGATACCATTCAAGATTACAATTATCTGCAAAATTGGATAACAAGTCAAGACAAGTCCATGCCGAGCAAAAAATATCAGTCTTCAAGTTTATTAATAGAATGAACGATCCTAAATCCTTTGATGAAACAAAGTTTCAACGCTTGTGGAAAACTAAAAATAAAGATGATGAGTGGTGGTCATCTTTTGTCACAGCTCCTATAGGTATATTACTCAATGTGATTGTTGTTGATTGGTCGATTTTAAATCCCAATCGGTTGACAACCTTATCTTTTATTGTTTCGTTATTTGGAGCGGCTTTCATTTTGCCGTATTCATATCAAAACTTTGTCACCGCTGCGATACTAATTCAACTTAGTCATGTTTTAGATTGTATGGATGGTCAAATGGCTCGTTATCGGGGAATTTCATCTCCAGCTGGTTCTTTCTATGATAAGATCGTCGATTTCATCAAGATATTTCTTTTCTTTGCTGCAGTATCTTTTACAGCATTCGAAGAAACCCACAATATAACGGTTGTTTTTCTAGGTTTTACAGCAACTTTTTTTTACACCCTACGTTCTTACATCAAATATGTAACATTAAGTATTCATGTTGAGAACGATCCGGAATATTTTAAAAATAGATTAAATACCGAAGTTGAACTTTCAGCGGGGCTTGGTTTCAGTTTGAGAAAAAATTTACTTTGGTTTTTAAGGGAACAACGCAAGTTCTTTCAATTTGATGAAGGTGTGTTTGTATTCCTTATTTCGGCAGCACTTCTTTTACATGAACTCCTTCCATTA